>Ga0207796_1000046_pt1 | contig 52555 bp, 49 predicted proteins | sample Pon1CUnioCityCA_6_FD_187274 | JGI IMG/M metagenome (GOLD analysis project Ga0207796, IMG submission 187274) | Marine sediment microbial community from Union City, CA, USA - Pond 1C Sediment 1 (SPAdes) | ecosystem: Environmental > Aquatic > Marine > Intertidal zone > Salt pond sediment ... | reverse complement strand
GTTTTCGAAGCAAATCAAAAACCGTCGGCTATGCAAAGCGGACCTACATAGCCGCAGAATGTAGGGCGGGTTTCCATACCCGCCGGTCTGGGGTTGATGGGTTCGCCCAACGCCGCGGAGCGCTTCTGGTGGCCTCTCACGGAGCTTAGAGCTGCTACGATTTCCCAGCGGATCGTGCAGCTTTTGCCCTGGGCTGGACTATTGTATAATAGACACCACATTAGCTGCTGACACGTCGAGTTCCTGAGGAGGTCCACGAAGTGCGAAAGATACTCAATTTCCTGGCTGGTTTCTTCGTCGGGGGTCTCACTGGCGCTATCGCTGGGCTGCTGTTGGCTCCGCGTAGCGGCGCCGAGTTTCAAGAGGAGATCCGTGCGCGGGTTGATGAGCTGGTGGAGGAGGGAAGAAGGGCGGCGGCTGCTCGCCAGTCCGAGCTAGAGGACCAGCTCGAGGCCTTCAAGGCTGGCGAATCCCTGACTGTCGAATCGACGTCGCAAGAGTAGACCCTCGCCACGACGGTATGCCAGCTACTGGTGGATCGTGAGCTGGTAGGGTGCTGGTGGGGCAGGCCGGGGGGTCATCGCCGACAGGACCAACACGACGTCCTGCAGGTCTTTGCTGCCTAAGGGGATGACCCAGTCCCCGCTTTGATCGTCTTCCAGGGCCAGTCTCTCGACCGTGACTTTCTTGCCCGGACGGATCAGCAGTGCCAGGTAGTCCTGCTGCATCCATCCGTCGGTGAGGACGAAGCCGTGCGCTGTCCATCGTCGCCTCTCGTCCCCCTCTTCGTGCATTTCCGGCACCGAGATACCATCGAGTAGCAGGCTCTCCCCAGTGATCGCTCCGTCGGTGAGATAGGAGAAACGCACCAGAGCTTCGTCTCCAGCGTAGTCCGAGATGTCGATGGTCTCCCGGATCCAGCCGTCGCTCGTGCCGGTGTAGCCCCAGCCGGGGTTGTTGCCGTGGGGATCTTGCCCTGTCCCGGAGGGCGCTCGGAGGATGTGCCACTGCTGGCCGTCATCGATGCTGATCTCGACGGTGGCATAGTCGTAGTGGGGCTCGATGTCGTACCGCACACGGTAGCTGAGGGTGGCTTCATCGATCTCTCGAAGGTCGAATCGACCGCTCAGGGAGGTCAGAGACTCGTCAGCGCGATTTGACCACCAGACCCGGGACCCCGTGTGAGAGAGCTTCTCGAAGAGCCGAGTCTGCGTCTCTCCGGTGAACTGGATGTGGAGATCGTTCTCCCCTTCCAGAACGATGTAGTCGGCCCCGTACTGATGCACGGCTCCCTCAATCTCGACGGGATAGCTATCGTGGCTGGTGACCGTCGGTCGAGCCAATTGGAGATCCGGGTAGGCGTATCGCGCATCATCCGCTTCTAGAACGTTGTCGATGACGTTGGCCGCCAGCCAATCGGCAAACAGATCGTCGAAGGTCAGGCCTGCTCCCATCTTCTCAAGGGCGGCATCGAATCCTTTGATGCCGTTGGCCGCTTCAGCCGTCAGGGCGAGGGTGCCCTCGTCGCCAAATCGCTGGTGGAAATAGGTCATGAACAGGTGCGCAGCCCCGCGGTGGCTGTCCGTCGCCGTCCAACCGATGAGCGGTGTATCGGTCTCTTCCAGGTAGGCTTGGTGCAGTGCCGCGGCATCGGATCCGACCATCGTGGCGGCCAGCTCGGACAGCCCTTCTCGCACCCACCGCTCCTCGTTGCGATCCTGATACCACTGGACCAGCCGTACGAACTCTCGGGCCACCAGCGTTTGGTAGCTAAGCGATCCGACGTCGACCCTCTCGATGTTGATCGTTATCATCTCGGCCTCATTCGATCGAGGGTACACGTCACAGGGGTACTCGTCCAGGCTCGATGCGTAGCCGAGCACGTTCTCTCCCAGCTTGCTGGCGTGCAGGATGCTGATGCGAATATCCCCGTCGATCCCTGGCGACCATTCGGAGCCGAAAGCGGCGTGAACCGTCGGGTAGATGTCGGCCTCGAAGAGTTCCGCAGCTCGCTCCAGCTGCCGGACATCATGCCAGACGCCCTCCTCAACCCACATCGCTGCACGGGGCGTCTGAACCCGGAGGCGAGCCGTGATCTCCCGCCGCTCACCCGTCGCTGCATCCGCGATCCAGAAATTCCGTCGGGCGTTGGGCACGAGCCGAGGCGCCTCGACCGCAGCGTCGCTCTGTGGAAAGGGGCGCGGCCGTGGCTCAACCCAGGCCTCGTCCGTCGTGGGCGCTGGGGTGCCTATCGGGCTACTCGAGCGGGTTGAGGTAGGCAAAGGCGAACGCGAAGCCGTGGCTGTAGGTTCAGCGGTTGGAGGCGGTGTCGATGTCGGCGGGGGCGAGGGGGACGCCGTGGGCTTAGCAGGCGGCGTCTCTGTCGCCGTTGGGGAGGGGGTGGCCGTCGCTCTGCAGGCCGTCAGCAACGCCAGCGCGAGGACGAGCCAGGCGCGCCTGCACATTACGGCTGAGCTGCTGCCATCAGCCCCTCGAAGAGTCGACGCATACGGGGAGCCGTTTCGATCATCACCTCGGGGTGCCACTGTACGCCGATGCAGAAGGGGTGATCGACAGCCTCCAGGCCCTCGATGACGCCATCCGGCGCCCGTGCCGTGATCAACAGGCCATCTCCGACGATGTCCGCAGCCTGGTGGTGGGCGCTGTTCACGTCAACGTCGCCGGCGCCGATCAGAGCGGCCAACCGCGTCTCCGCTTCGACCTTCACCGTATGGGCGATCTTGGGAAGCGGGCGACCGGCGAGCGTGCTGTGAGATAGGGCCTTGGGCACTAGGGTCGGAATGTCCTGAACAAGTGTGCCTCCGTTTGCCACGTTAAGGACCTGAATGCCTCGACAGATAGCTAGCACCGGCCGGTTCTCCCTCAGGGCCCAACGTGCCAGTGAGAGCTCCGTCTGGTCTCGTTGCCTGTCGACGCGCCACAGCAGTCCCTGGTCTTCGTCTTCGAATGCCGAAGGATGGATGTCGCCGCCACCGGACAAGATCAGCCCGTCGATACCATCGAACATGGCGCGGAGAAGCGGACGCTCGAGGTAGGGCGGAAGGATCACTGGCGCTCCGCCCGCAGACGCCACCGCCCGAACGTAGGTTCGGGATAGGGCGAAGACCGAGATATTGGGAGGCCGGGCAGATCGGTCCGCATAGCCGGTGATACCGATAACGGGAGGGCTCATAGATGAATCGATAGGGCGCTCTAGTGGATCGGTATCCTAGAGACCGATCAGTGTATCGATAGCTGGTCTGGGCGTGGCTCGATCAGCCACGGCACAAAAAGAGGCGTAGGAGACTCCCTACGCCCCACATCCCAGATTGAAGGGTGACGACCAGCGCTAGGTGCGCTTTTCGCGCAGGCGTGCCGCCTTACCTTTCCGCTCTCGGAGGTAATAGAGCCTGGCGCGACGAGCATGGGCCCGTCTCGTGATCTCTACCCTGTCCACGCGAGGCGAATGCAGCAGGAAGGTCCGCTCCACACCAATGCCATGAGAGGCGATACGCCGCACCGTGAAGGTGGCGTTCGCACCGCACCCTCGGACACGGAGGATGGTCCCCTGGAAGGCCTGCACGCGCTCGCGCTGCCCTTCCACAATCCGCACGTATACCTTAACGCTATCACCCGGATTCAGCTCAGGGATGTTAGGGTTCTCTTCCAATTGACGATTCAGCGATTCTAAAAGGTCCATGATCAAGTTTCCCGTGACAGACTAAAAAGATCTCTGCTGATCCGGTCGCGCTTCTCCAAACCTCCTGAGACCTCCCGTAGGGTGTCAGCAATCGTTTGGCTCCGCAAGCTTCACCGGCCCGGATCAGTGGGCGGGCATGTGGGCGTCTCACAATGACAAACGAAGATTATACCACGCTTCATCAGCTTAGCAACCGCGGAGTTGCAGTGAGCGTCATACGACCGTCACGGGCCAGCCTCCTTGTCAAGCGGACTCTTCTGGGTACAATTTACCTTCACGTTGCTTGGAATTCTGACAAAAAGGAGACTGTGGTGAGCACCGAACGAGATGAACTCTGCGTCAACACCCTTCGTACCTTGGCCATGGACGCTGTCCAGCGAGCCGACTCCGGGCATCCCGGGATGCCGATGGGTATGGCCGACGCTGCCTATGTCCTCTGGACGCGTTTCTTGCGGCACAACCCTCACGATCCTGGCTGGCCCAACCGGGATCGATTTGTCCTCTCGGCTGGCCACGGCTCCATGTTGCTCTACAGTCTGCTCCATCTGACGGGCTACGATCTGCCGCTGGAGGAGCTCAAATCCTTCCGGCAACTAGGTAGCCGGACGCCGGGCCATCCTGAATACGGGCTCACCCCGGGCGTCGAGACCACAACCGGGCCCCTGGGGCAGGGATTCGGCAACGGCGTGGGCATGGCGATGGCCGAGCGCTTCCTGGCGGCTACCTTCAATCGACCGGGGTTCCCCGTCGTTGATCACACGACGTACGCCATCGTCTCCGATGGAGACCTGATGGAGGGTATCAGCCACGAGGCAGCCTCGCTGGCCGGGCACCTTGGTTTAGGGAAGTTGATCTACCTGTACGACGACAACGAGATCTCCATTGAAGGTTCCACCGACCTCGCCTTCACCGAGCAGGTACCGGACCGTTTCCGCGCTTATGACTGGTTTGTCCAGGAGGTTGATGGGCATGATCGTGACGCCGTCGAGGAGGCGATCGCGACGGCTCAGGACGAGACTGAGCGACCCTCCCTGATCGTCTGTCACACCCACATTGCCTACGGCAGCCCCAACAAGCAGGACGATGCCTCTGCTCACGGCGCGCCCTTGGGGGAGGAGGAGGTTCGCAGAACCAAGGAGGGCCTAGGCTGGCCTGCTGCCTCCCAATTCCTCGTTCCCGACGAGGCTCTGGAGGTGTTCCGCCAGGCCGTCGATGACGGGCAGCGGGCTCACGATCAGTGGCGGTCCATGTTCGATCGCTACGCAGACGCCTATCCCGATCAGGCTGCCCTTCTCGAGAGCCTGTGGGCCGGCGATGTGCCGGATGGCTGGCAGGGCGCCTTGCCGAGCTTCAGTCCCGCCCAGGGTCCGATGGCGACTCGGAAGGCCTCAGGGGCTGTGCTTGAGGCGATCGCCGACCATCTTCCAACCCTCATCGGCGGATCGGCTGACCTGGCCCCCTCAAATAAGACGTTCCTCAGCGGCTACGCTGATTTCCAGGAGAGGACACCGAGCGGACGCAATCTGCACTTCGGCGTTCGAGAGCACGCCATGGGCGCCATCCTGAACGGCATGGCGCTCCACGGCGGGGTGATCCCCTATGGGGGGACCTTCCTCATCTTCACCGATTATATGCGGCCCACCATACGGCTGGCCGCCATGATGGAGCTCCCCATCGTCTACGTCTGGACCCACGACTCGGTCTGGATCGGCGAGGATGGTCCGACCCATCAGCCGGTCGAGCAGTTGCCGTCCTTGAGGGCCATTCCAAACTTGCACGTCATCCGGCCGGCCGATGCCAATGAGACGGCAGCGGCTTGGCGTGTGGCCCTGGAGCGGCGGGATGGCCCCACTGGCCTGGTTCTCACTAGACAGGCTCTTCCCATCCGGGACCGAGGCGAGCTGGCCGACGCGGGTCACCTCGCGCGGGGCGCCTACGTGATCCGGGAGGCGCCCAGCGGCTCCCCAGAGCTGATCCTTATAGCCACGGGTTCGGAGGTCACTCTGGCGATTGAGGCGCAAGAGGCCCTGGCGGAGCGGGGGATGGAGGCCCGGGTGGTGTCCATGCCGTGCTGGAGCCTCTTCGAAGCCCAGCCCGAAGCCTATCGGCACCAGGTGCTCCCGCCGGAGGTCGGTGCCCGGGTGGCCGTAGAGGCGGCTGCGCCCTTGGGTTGGGATCGATATGTCGGTCCGAAGGGCGCCGTGATTGGTATGGAACGGTTTGGTGCTTCCGCTCCCTACGAGGATTTGATGGAGTTTTTTGGTTTCACGGTTGAGGCTGTGGTGGAGCGGGCGTTGAAGGTCTTGAAGGGCATGAAGCATGGCTGATGCTGGCGCGCGTCGCGTCGCCTACACGGGCTTCTATGACGACGAAAGCCGAGCGGTTCGTGGGGTTGTGCCGGCCGAAGCTGTGGTCACGCTGCATGTCAACGGTGAGCCGCTGGTCAGGTTGATGTGCACGCCAACCGATCTCAAGGAGTTGGGCCTGGGATTCCTCTTCAATGAGGGCTTTATCCAGTCGTTGGATGATGTGGCGGTGCTCGAGCTGTGCAGCGGAGGAGGCGTGGATATCTGGCTGACGTCCGACATCGAGACGCCGACCCTGCGCTCCATCACCTCTGGTTGCTCGGGCGGGACTACGTTTGAGGACATAAGAAACGTACAGCACACGGTCGAATCTCGTGTCACCGTCACCCCGGGACAGGTGACGGCCCTGATGGAGCGGCTATCGGATCAAGCTGCACTCTATCATCGGGCGGGGGGCGTCCACGTGGCCGCTCTGGTGGCGTCGGCTGGGGACGAACTGATCTGCGTCGCGGAGGATGTCGGGAGACATAACGCCCTGGATAAGATCGCTGGTAGTTGTCTGCGGAAAGGGCGGTCAACGGAGGACGGCATCTTGCTGATCAGCGGCCGCATCAGCTCAGAGATGGTGAGTAAGGTCGCCCACATGGGCGTCCCAGTGGTCGTGTCGCGCACGTCGCCGACAACCCTTTCCATCGACCTGGCGGAGGCGTGGGGGATCACGCTGATTGGCTACACACGGCGGCGAAGTTTCCGCGTCTACGCCGGTGAGGAGCGGATCGTCTCGGATTCGTAGCGCAAGAGGGTGGCTTCCGCCACGGGTGGGCTTGTGAGCTCTGGCAGCGGTGGCCCTGCACCTATGCTGCCGTGTTTGCCTGAAGAGGTGCTCCCTCTCTGCTGATCAGGTATGCTCGATTCGCATCTCGAAGTCTCGTAGCGCCCGGATCAGTCGGTCCTGACGGAGGCTGTTGGTCAAGTCGCCGCGGGTCCGCTCCAGGACGCCGCGCAGCTGATCGACGCGGTGGCGCAGCCCACCCGTGATCGCGTTCGGGAAGTCGAACGTGTTGACCACGTCGTAGACCTGGTCCATCAACCCCAGCAGGCGTTCAGCTTCATCAAGGTCCCCGCGCCGCATCTCATCCAGCGATCGGCGCCGCAGCTCGCTGGCCGCCTCGCAGAGTCCATTGAGGTAGGAGGGATAGGTCACGCCAAGCTCCTCTGGCTCCGGAATCGGTGTTCCCTCCACCAGGGCCAGCGTGACGTGGGCCTCGACCAGCTCCTTCATCGCATCGCGCGTGTAGCCGGCGTGACGAAGGTCGGGATAGGGCTCCAGCGCTTCCAGGATGTCTCGCGCCAGGTCATTCGCCTGCTCCAGCAGATCTCGCGCTTCCCGCCACTCGTCTCTATGGCTCGCTCGAATGGCGTTGCCGCAGAGCCGAATCAACTCACGGGTGCGGTGCAGGGCGTTATCGCGGACCCCGTTCCGGATCTCAAAGTCCTCACGGATGCGGTCCGCTACCGTATCTAGCTTCTCCATTGGGGGCTCCTGAACAACCATGCTACTCGTCTTCGGGTGAATGGGGGGGCTTGACGCCGCCGAAGAACTGTTGGGCTAGATTTCCTCCACCGGAGGGGAGCTTAATCTCGCCGAATTGAGCTTCGTACTTCTCCAAGTTCTCGGTCAGGGCCTTCAAGAGAAGTTTGGCGTGAAGCGGGGTGGTGACGATCCGGGCGTGCACTTTCGACTTCGGCGTGTTGGGCAGCACGCGGGCGAAATCGATGATAATCTCCGATGGTGAGTGCGTGATCATGGCGAAGTTGGCATAGGTAGCCTCGAGATCGGAGGGTAGCTCGATATTGATCTTCTGCTTGCGCGAGGATCTGTTGCTCATAAGAGACCTCCTCGGGACGCTATGGACGGAAGGGGTTTGGGGAGCGAGAGATATGTGCTCTCGCCTGCGGCCTCTGTCTAGCTGATCGGTGCGTGCGCGCCTACGTCCGTCGAGACGCCAAGCGGTCACCAGCCAGAGGGTTGTCCCTCAAGGCAGTTGCAGACGTGCCGGTCATCTCAAGGGCTCAGGCAGCATAGACCGCCGCGGGCCGGCGATGACGGGCGCGGCGGTCCGTGGGCTCTGGCTGGATCTAGAACGGGATCTCTTCCTCTTCCTCCGGGGGTTCCTCGACGGGAGCGCCGCCCGGTATGTCTGCTGGTGCTGCTGTGCCTCGGCCGAGGAAGCGCACAACCCGGGCAGTAATTTCGAATCGGGCCCTTGGCTCACCATCCTGCCCAACCCATACGTGAGGAACGATTTGCGTCGATCCCTCGCTCTGGGTAAGCCTATCGCCGCCTACGCGTCCCTCGACCAAGACAGGGCGGCCCTTGGAAAGGTACTCGTTGCAGGTCTCCGCGAGTCTGCGCCAGGCGGTGACGCGCCACCACACGGTCTCGTCACTCTGCTGTCCTTGCGCGTCCGTCCAACTGCGGTTGGTCGCCAGGGAGAAGTTGGTAACGGGCGTTCCATTGGGCGTGTACCTCATCTCGGGTTCACTGCCCACATACCCTGCGAGGATGATTCTCTGGTACATCTCATAGCCTCCTTGAATGACTGCGCTGAGTTGGAGCGTGAAGCTATCTTACTCCAGGAATCCTGCGGCGTCAAATATGGTGGAGCCCCTACCCAAAGAGCAGGGGCTCACTGGGGCATGGTGACCAGGCCCACTTGCCTGGATCGTCAATTTCGGGTCTAGTGCTCGTTGTCTGTTGCCGAACCTATCCCTACACCCAGCCGCGTAGCTTGCAGACCTCAGCGACCCGGCCGACGGCCACGATGTAGGCCCCCATCCGGTTCTTGACGTCGTACTGCTGCGCCGTGCTGTGCACCGCGTGGAACGCGGCTGTCATCTTCTTGTCCAGGCGCTCGTGGACGGTCTCCTCATCCCAGTAGTAGTCGTAGGCGTTCTGCACCTGCTCGAAATAGGAGACGGTCACGCCGCCAGCGTTGCACAGGAAGTCCGGGATCACGTAGATGCCCTTCTCATACATGATCTCGTCGGCCTCGGGCGTGGTGGGGCCGTTGGCAAATTCGGCCACGATCCGAGCCTTGACATTGCCCGCGTTCGATCCCGTGAGCTGATTCTCGAGCGCCGCCGGGATCAGCACCGTGACGTCCAGTTCTAGCAGCTCATCGTTGGTGATGTTCTCGGCGCCGGGGAAGTCGATCACCGAGCCGGTCTCACGCTTGTGTGCCTTGACGGCAGCGGAGTCGAGGCCATCTGGGTTGTAGATGGCGCCGCTGGAGTCTGAGACGGCCACGACTGTTAGACCCAGCAGCTCTTCGCCCAGGCTGTGAGCGAAGGAGCCTGCGTTGCCGTAACCCTGGACCGCCGCGGTAGCTCCCGCCAGCTCAACATCCAGCGCTTTCGCAGCCTCACGGATGGTGAACATGCCGCCGCGAGCGGTCGCGTCGCCGCGGCCCCTGGATCCGCCCAACGGAATGGGCTTGCCGGTGATCACGCCCGGCACGTTGTGGCCCCGAATGAAGGAGTACTCATCCATCATCCACGCCATAATCTGCGGGTTGGTGTAGACATCGGGGGCGGGAATGTCGGTCTCTTCCCCGATGATTCTCGCCACCTGGCGGATATAGGCCCGGCTTAGCCGTTCGAGTTCCCTCTGGGACATCTCCTTAGGATTGCAGACCACGCCACCCTTCCCCCCGCCCAGAGGTAGATCGACGACCGCTGTCTTCCACGTCATCCACGCTGCCAGGGCGCGCACCGTGTTGATGGTCTCTTCAGGGTGGAAGCGGAGACCGCCCTTGGTCGGCCCCAGGGCGTCGTTATACTGGACGCGAAAGCCCCGGAAGACCTGGATGCTGCCGTCGTCCATGGGCACGGGAAGGGTAACGTGGAGCTCACGCAGCGGCCAGCGCAGGAGCTCGTGCGTCGCCGGATCCAGTTTCATAATCTCGGCGGCCTCGGCCAACTGCTGCTGCGCGATGGCGAAGGGGTTTCGTTCTGACATAAGGTTTTCCTCCGTCTAAGTCTAGTATTGCTCTTCAGCCGAGATATCGTTCGGCTGTGTCACATAACGTCTTGAGAGCATCAGGGCCGTGCTTCTAGCTTCCGGAAATCTCCTCAGCAGAACTGCACGCACGATCGATGGCTCTTTCCCTGGTGCTCAGTTAGAGCATTCGAGCCTGCTTTGGCGTAAAAAGCAATTCGAGGCTAGCCTTACCTCGTCTGTCGCTAGCCTCGTCTCGCCTCCAGCTGATTCCTGAGCAGTTCTCGGGCCAACTGAGGGTTCGCCTTGCCTCGAGTGGCCCGCATCACTCGGCCGATGAACCAGCCCACGACTTGTTCCTTCCCACTTAAGTACTCCTCGACCTGTTCGGGATGCTGGTCCAGCACGCGCGCGATGACATCTTGTAGCTGCCCAGCGTCCGAGATCTGAGCGAGGCCTTGCTCGGCCACGATAGCATCAGGGTCGCGCCCGCTGACGACCATCTCCTGCAGGACGTCTTTCGCCGTGCTCTTGTTGACCGTGTCTTGCTCCACCAGCGCGATCAAGGCCGCCAACGCTTTCGGCGATGTCTTGATGCTGTCGATGGGGCGATTGAACTCCTTCATCAGGCGGAACAGCTCGCCTGTGATCCAGTTGGCGGCCTCCTTAGGCGCCGCGCCTGCCTCGACCACCCGCTCGAAGTACTCGGCTATGTCCCGATCGGAGACCAGCAGCTCGGCGTCATAGACGCTTAGCCCGTAGTCGGCGATAAGTCGCGTTTTTTTGGCCCGCGGTAGCTCCGGGAGCTCACTCCGCAGCGCCGCCACCTCTTCGTGGCTGATCTCCAGAGGCGGTATGTCGGGCTCGGGGAAATAGCGGTAGTCGTGGGCGAACTCTTTGCCTCGTTGGGGCACGGTCACGCCATCGACCTCGTTCCAGCCCATCGTCTGTTGCTCAATCTGGCCGCCGCTTTCGAGCACGCTGATCTGGTGCTCGATTTCGTACCTGATGGAGTCGTAGAGCGCGCGGAACGAGTTGAGGTTCTTGACCTCGTGGCGCGCTCCCATCTCCTCGGAGCCGGCGGGGCGCACGCTTACGTTCGCCTCGAAGCGCATCACGCCCCGTTCCATATTGCCCGAGTTCACGCCCAGGTAGACCAAGATGTCGCGCAGCGCCTCGCCGTAGGCGCGGGCTTGCTCGGCCGAGCGCATGTCCGGTTCCGAGACGATCTCCAGCAGGGGCACACCGGCCCGGTTCAGATCCACCTTGCTGACGCCGTCCTGGTGGTAAAGTTTGCCAGCGTCCTCCTCCAGGTGGGCGCGCCGAATGCCGACCTTCCGCTCGACCTCGTTGACCTCGAACGTCAGGTGTCCATCGACGGCGATGGGGAGAGCGTACTGGGAGATCTGATATCCCTTGGGAAGGTCCGGGTAGAAGTACGACTTACGGGCAAAACGGTTGAGCGGCGGGATATCGCAGTGAAGGGCCAGACCGGTCTGGACAGCGATCTCGATGGCGCGCTCGTTGACCACCGGCAGGACGCCGGGCATCGCTGTGCAGACGGGGCACACATACGTGTTGGGCTCCAGATCGCCCGTATCCTCCATCACCGGGCAACCGCAGAACATCTTCGACGCGGTATGGATCTGGGCGTGGACCTCCAGGCCAATCACCGGTTCATAGCGCATAAGATGGCTCACTGTGAGCTCAGATCATCTTCCGATCAAGGTGTCGTGGCTACAGCAGCTCGTCGATCGGTGTGTAGGCCATGTCGAAGGCCTCGGCGACGCCGGCATAGGTCAGATTGCCGTCGAAGGTGTTCACGCCCAGCGCCAGGGCGGGATTGGCATGGACGGTGGCTTCGGGCCCCATGTTGGCCAGCTGGGTGATGTAGGGCAGCGTGGCGTTGCTGAGGGCATAGGTGCTGGTGCGCGGCACCGCGCCCGGCATGTTGGCGACGCAATAGTGGATCACCCCATCCACCGTGAACGTCGGATCGGAATGTGTTGTGGCACACGTGGTCTCCACGCAGCCCCCTTGATCGACCGCCACATCGACGATGACGGCGCCTGGCGTCATCGTCCCCACCATCTCACGCGTCACCAGTCGGGGTGCTTTGGCGCCCTTGATGAGCACCGCCCCTATCACCAAGTCAGCTCGCCGCACAGCCTCGGCGATGTTGAGGGGATTGGAGCTCAGTGTGACCAGTCGTCCCTCCAAGACCTCCTCGAGATAGCGCAGTCGGTCGAGGTCGAGGTCGATGATGAAAACCTGCCCCCCCATCCCTAGCGCCATATGGGCGGCATGAGTGCCCACGATACCACCGCCGATAATGACCACATCGGCCGGGCGCACACCGGGGACCCCACCGATCAGCTTGCCACGCCCACCCGCCATCCGTTCCAGGTAGTGCGCACCGATCTGGATCGACATCCGTCCAGCCACCTCGCTCATCGGCGCCAAGAGAGGCAGGTGACCGTTAGGCAATTCGACGGTCTCATAGGCGATGCTGGTCGTCCCTCGTTCCATCAGCTCATGCGTTAGTCGCTCCTCCGCCGCTAAGTGAAGGAACGTGAAAAGCACCAGATCGCTTCGCAGGAACTCGTATTCGCTGGGCTGTGGCTCTTTGACCTTGACCACCATCTCAGCGCCCCAAGCCTCGGTGTTGTTGGGCACGATCTCAGCGCCGGCCTCGCGATACTGCGTGTCCGAGAACCCGCTTCCGTCCCCGGCCTTCGTCTCAACCCACACCTCGTGCCCGGCCTGCACCAAGTGGCGGACGCCCCCCGGCGTCATGGCGACACGGTATTCGTTATCCTTGATCTCCTTTGGTACTCCGACGATCATCTTGCAGCCTCCTTAGAGCTGTCTTGTTGAGTGGTAAGCAGGAAACGCGCCAAAGGCGTTTCGTAACCGAGAGCGACGGCGATGCCGAAGAGTCAGCAGATACTGGAGGGCGCGAGGGATATCCGTGATTCGGTGTGAGACAAGGCTGCTGATGCGATGCACCGAAACCTCCGTTAGGCGTGAAAGCCATCGTACGTTACGGATTCACAGGTCAAACACCAGGTCTGGGCGTTCGTCCCACATCAGCTCTGCTACGCCGCGGAAACGGCCATCGACGACGATCGGGATGAGGACGATGCTCTGCGCACGTCCGTTCCCTTGTTTCTCGTGATAGCGAGTGGGTGTCAGGTCCCCGGCGCGGTAGCGTGCATACAACGCTTTGATCTTCGCCTGCGACTGCGGATTGTGACAATCACAGATGTCAGTGCCCAGCAGCTTCTCTCCGCCTCGGTCGCCATAGTGTTCGACCGCCAGATCGTTGAGAAAGACGAAGCGGCCGTTCTCGTCGGCGACGGTGACGACCGCTCGCAGCCCCTCAAAGAGCCTGCCCTCAGCGTAGTCGAAGGACCTGCCGAGTTGTTCTTTATCGATCATGGCCCGCTCACGCCTTGTCCTCGCCACGTTGGAGTAGCCAGATGCCCAGCCCGGCGGCGGAGGCCAGCGCAGCTAGTCCGATGGCGGCGGTCACGACGGTCCTTCTCTCCATCCCGGGCATCACAGCCCCCCGCAGCCCGGCCTCGGCTCCGTACTCGCTGAACAAACGCCCCCACTTCGTATCCAGGGCTCGCTCCACCCGCCCGCGCCCCACGAAGGGATACCAGTAGACGTTATGGTAGAAGTTGCTGGCGAAGTAGGACCAGGGTACCAGGGGGGAACGCAGCAGCAGGCCCTCCAGCGGCTTAAGGGGTCCGTGATAGATCATCTCCTGACCCCGGCTGGCGAAGGTGTCCTCCTGTACGAACTCCCAGTCCTGGGCCATGACCCAGTCCCGATCCTCGCCTACGATCTCGATCTGCTCGGGGTCGCCCACGCCTAGCCCCATGTCGTGCGCGATGCGGATGAAGGGAATCTCCAGCGGATCGAACCCCTGCAGATGAGCGGACATGGCGTCGATGGCCACTTGGTCGCCCGAGGCGAGCAAGATGTCCTTCTCGTGCCAGCGCATGGCCCGTGGCCCAGGCCCATCCCCGGCGAAGGTTCCGTCCATCACGGCGAAGAGCCCCGGGTGGATGTCCTGCTGGATCATCAGCAGATCGACCAACGTCTTGTGGATGTCGGCGTGTGTCCAGTGGCGTTTTCGACCCAGCAGCCCGCCGAAGGCGTTCTTCATCGCTCCCGTGATGGTGGTGAAGACGTGGGTCTTGACGGTGGGGAGCTGGATGATATTGCGCCCGATGAGTAGCTCGGGGATGTAGACCCCCTCGGGGTAGATCTGGTCCAGCACCAAGAAGGGTTCAGGGGGCTCATAGCGAACCCAGTTATACCGAGGTTCAAACAGGTGGACGTTTCGAACGCCGTAGGTGTCCACGACGAACTTGTGCTTGTTGTTCCGCTCGCCGACGTGGGCATCGACGACGACCGTGTCGTTATGGCCCGCGATAAGGTTCTCGTATCCGGCCGCGCGCAGCCCCCGTATCACGCCCTCCAGCTGCCAGGGCGCGGTCGAACAAGCGGGGTACCACGTCTGCCAGGAGATGTTGATCTTAAGGATCGTCTCCTTGTCCTGGGGCAGGATCTCACGGACGCCCGCCAGGCCCATCAGACGGGCGTAATCCTCAAGCACGGTGTCCGGACTGGTCCTAAGAACCGCCACCTTGCCCCGTCCAGGGAAATCTTTGGTCATCGTCCCTCCAAAAGGTGTCGCCTCAGGCGACGAGATGGTTTCGTCATTCGCTGATCATTATTCGCCTTGTCTATCTACGAGCAATTGTACCATGGTTAGAAAGGAGGTCAACGACGCGGGCTGAGCATGATGTCACGGGCTGGTCGCGCAGCGGAAGCCCACGACGTGGATACGACGAGCTGGATGCGCTAGATCCCGCTGAGTCGTGCGCGCATCCCGGTCCGGATGATTCCACGAGCCGCCTCGCACCACTTTGTACTTTTCACCGAAAAACACGGAGTCGTACAAGCTCGCGGCGTAGGGCTGGTACCAGTCGGCGGTCCATTCCCACACGTTACCGGCTACGTCATGCACGCCGTAAGGGCTGGTGCCAGTGGGATAGTTGCCGACAGGTGTCGTGTCACCAATGCGCCAGCCAGCATTGAGTCTGGTCCGATCGAGGTCATCTCCCCAAGGATAGGCTCGACCATTCGGCCCCCGAGCAGCCTTTTCCCATTCGGCCTCGGTTGGAAGCCGTCCTCCTCGGTGTTCGCAGTAGGCCTGTGCTCCGTACCAGCTTACCAGCGTCACTGGATGCTGTTCATACCCTGCCTCGACGGTGTAGCGTCCATGCTGGTAGACGATGCGACTGTCGGGGTTTTCGGTCTTTGGATCCAGATAGGTGTAGCTCCTGCGCTGTCCCATCGTCGACTCGAAGAACTGCAGATACTGCTCGTTGCTGACCTCGAATCTATCGATGTAGAACGCTTCGAGATAGACTGGGTGGGGAGGCCTTTCGTCCGGGTGACCGTTGCAGCTTCCCATGGTAAACGTCCCCGCTGGAATGAAGACCATCTCTGATGACGGTATACGGCGGGAGGGCGCATCAGTGCAGAGTCTGATGAGGGCAACTAGCAACGCTGTGATCAGCAGCAGCCCGGACGATAGGCTTACCAGACGGAGAGGTCGTCGCTCATTCATAGCCGATGGTCACGACAGGTAGTCACTCCACCATTCTATGGGCGGTTGTCCTACCTGTCAAGAAGACCCGTCCCATGGAGGACATGACCCCATTTGACATTCGTTGGCGGCTATCGTATAATCGCAGCATTCCTCAGAATTCTACATCGTACGAGTGAAGCAGGCGAACACAGATACACGGTGGGCAACTGCCCACTGCCCGGGAGAAGCCTGGTCATTCTATGGTTTGGACTACATCTTTGAATCTTGTAGCGACGAGCTTACCCCCTGCAATGCTCCTTTTCCGCCAGAGCATGTCCTGCGCTCAATCGGGTTTCTTTGTTCTATGCTGTGCTGCCCATGACGTGCCTCCTTGCTGCTACTGTCTTGATCGTGCGGTCGTCGTCCTTCCTGTTGGTTCGGAGAGACAGGAAGGCGTTCAGCGTAGAGCCCGGTTTGTAACCGCGTCTTCTAAGGCTATCTGACGAAGGTACACGGTAGGTCCGGAACACATCCTAAACTGGCGCGCCAAGTCTTTAGCGGTCAATCGGTTCAGCCTCACGGTTGCCTGCCCGTGGGAAGTCACGCCATTCTTCAATCGACGTCACCGAGAGGGTCACTCTGGGTGTACCGTTGACGTTTCACACGACGAAGGGAGGTGAGCGCTATTTCAGAGACTGTCGTTGGTGGCCCCGTATCCATTTCTCTCAGTCAATTTGAAGGAGGATGAACAAGATGGCTAGGAAGATCGTGAGCGTGGGACTGGCTCTATCGTTCGTGGCGGCACTTCTGGTGGGGTGCCAGGCCGGCGGAGGCGCAGCCTATGGTGGCAAGATCAGAATCGGCAACGTGGCCCCCCTCACCGGCGATATCCCCAAGGTAGGTGAGGAGGGGAAGTTCGCCCTGGACCTGCTGGTGGAGGAGATGGGGGGCGAGATTGAGGTCGACGGACAGACATATGAGATCGAGATGATCCACGAGGACAACGAGGCCAAGGCTGAGTCCGCCGTCTCGGCGGCGACGAAGCTGATCACGGAGGACGAGGTGTTGGCGCTCGTTGGGTCCTACTCCAGCAAGCAGGCCGTGCCTATGGGAGAGGTGGCGGATCGTGAGAAGTGTCCAGACATCAGCCCCTGGTCCACGAATCCGAGGACGACTAAGGACCGCCCCTGGGTTTTCCGGGCCTGCTTCATCGATCCGTACCAGGGGAAGGTGGCGGCGCAGTTCGCCCAGGAGGAGTTTGGGGTCAACAAGGTAGCGGTGCTCTATGACGTGGCCAGCGACTACCCCAAGGGGCTGGCGGAGTTCTTCCAGCAGGGAGCCGAGGAAGCGGGGATGGAGGTGGTGGCCTTTGAGAGCTTCACCACCAAGGACAAGGACTTCAGCTCCCAGCTGACCAAGATCATTGGGTCGGGCGCCGAGCTTCTCTTCACCCCTCAGTACTATGACGAGGTCCCGCTGATCGTGAAGCAGGCGCATGAGCTGGGTTGGGACAATCCGATCATGGGCAGTGATAGCTGGAGCTCCCCGGAGCTGATGGAACTGTGCGGTGAGGATTGCGTCGGCTGCTACTTCACAAGCCACTACGCGATGAAGGGCGCCACGGGCGCCACCAAGGAGTTCATCGACAAGTACAACGAGAAGTACGGCTACATTCCCGGCGACGTGGCAGCTCTGGCCTGGGATGCCGGCAACATGCTCTTCAATGCCATCAAAGAGACTGGGGGGCTGACTGGCGACCTGGAGGAGGACCGCCAGGCCATCCGTGACCAGCTGGCCAGCATCGAGAGGTGGGAAGGCGCTACCGGGACGATAAAGTACGAGGGCGCTGAGGTGGAGGGCGATCCCATCAAGTGCGTGGTGGTCGTGGAGATTACGCCCGACCAGGAGTTCACGTTCTACAAGATGGCGTGCCCGACGGAACTTCAGTAATACAGGACACAGACAGAGGAGTGGAGCACCCTATCCGTCGCTCCACTCCTCCGTGAACGTGTCTTGGCGGGAAAATCATAGATCATCAGTTCTGTTCACGGAGGCACAAAGTGACCCTACATGAGTTCTTCCAGCACCTGGTTAATGCTCTGCAATGGGGCAGTTTCTATGCCTTGATCGCCTTGGGCTATAGCATGGTCTACGGTGTTCTGATGTTGTGGAATTTCGCCCACGGCGATATCTTTATGACCGGTTCCTACATCGGGTTCTTCATCTCCACAGGCCTGGTAGCGCTTGGGGCGACAGGCATCCTGCCTCTCCCCAACTGGCTGATCCTGGTGTTGACCATTCTCCTGGCCATGATCGCTACCGCTCTTGTGGGGATCCTCGTGGAGCGTGTGGCATACCGACCGCTGCGTGATGCCCCACGGGCCTCGGCCGCCATCACCGGATTGATGGTCGGCGTCTTCCTAGAGACCAGCAACCTGGCGTTGCTGGGTGCTCGTCGGCGCAATTACCCCACCCTGATCAATACGGTCACCTACGAGGTTGGAGGCGTGAGTGTGACCAATACGAAGATTATGATCGTTGCGCTCTCTCTTCTGCTGATGATAGGGCTGCATCAGTTCGTGCAGAGGACGAAGTGGGGCATGGCTATGCGCGCCATGGCTTATGATTTCGTTGTCGTCCCCCTGATGGGTGTGCCGATGAATACCATCTCGGCGCTGACCTTTGGCATTGGTTCGGCGCTGGCGGCCGCAGCCGGCATCTTCTTCGGCATCGCCTACCCGGTCCTGGAGCCCTATATGGGGGTGTACGTCGGTTGGAAGGCCTTTGTGGCCGCGATCCTGGGTGGGAGAGGGTCCGTTTTGGGCGCGGCCCTGGCTGGTTTCCTGCTCGGGTTCATCGAGATCTTCGTGGCCGCCATCTTCCCATCCACGTTCCGTGATCTGATAGCTTACACCATCATTCTGTTGATCCTCACTTTCCGGCCACACGGTTTCTTCGGCGAGCCTTTCAGCGCGCAACTAAGGCTCTAGAGGCATCCATCGATAACGAAGGGGACGAATCATGGCTCCCATCATGAAGACGATAAGAAACAACTCCTTTCTCCAGGGCGTGGGCGGGCGGTTGCGCCAAGCCCCTTTGCTGGGTTGGCTTCTCGGTGCTCTGCTTGCCGTCGTGCTCGAATTGCTGGTTGGCGACCCAGTGGCCCGAACCCTGGGCATGGACCGCGCGCCGGCGCTCTTCGGTTTCCGCGTCATGCTCAAGTCGCCCGTTCTGATACCCAGCGCGCTTGTCTATGTGGTGCTTTTCTATGCCCTGCCCACCATGCTGGTGGCAGGATTCACGGCTGGATGGATGAACAAGGCGGCTGGGGGGCTTCTCGGTGTCTCCACGCTGGTCTCGCTGCTTGTGCATCTAGGTCTTCTCTATGCCACGCTTCACCTCTGGGGAACGCTCAACGATTACCGCGTCCTCGTGCTTCGGCTGGCGTTCATCTCCGTGATAGCAACGCTGAGCTTGAACGTGGTGAACGGCTATCTGGGTGAGTTTTCGTGTTCACACCCGGGGTTCATGGCGCTGGGCGCCTATGTTGCTTCGATCATCACGGTGTTGTTATTCGTGCAAGATGATGTCTTTGGGAGTCCGTTGCTTCCACCGGTCATCGGTCCGTTTGCCTTCCCCATCGCTCTGATCGCCGGAGGGCTGGCTGCTTCGGTGGGGGCATTGGCCGTCGCCATTCCGTCCTTCAGAACAAGGGGGGACTATCTGGCCATCATCTCCCTGGCCTTCACCTTCATCGTCAAGAGCCTGATTGAGAACCTGGAGGTCATTGGCGGGCCGCGAGGCTTCATGAACCAGCCTCAGTGGGCACCATTGCCGGTCGTGTTTGTGGCTATGGTGATCTGCGTCGCGATCATCGCTAGCTTCGTGCGGTCCACGTTGGGCAAGGCCACCTGTGCGGTCCGCGACGATGAAACCGCCGCTGGCCACTTGACCATCAACACACGCCGGACGAAGATGGTAGCCTTCCTATTCGCCGCCTTCTGGGCCGGGGTATCGGGGGGGCTGTTCGCCCATGTCTTGGGCTATGTCAACCCGGGTACGTTTGGTCTGCTCAAGCTCACCGAAGTCCTGGCCATGGTCTACCTGGGCGGGTTGAATTCGGTGGTAGGGTCGATCGTGGGGGCTGTGGGAATTAAACTGTTGCAGGAGATCCTGCGCCCGCTAGAGATCCTGAAATGGGTGGTCCTTCCCGTGATCATCATCGTGTTTATGATGGTCCGTCCGACAGGGCTGATCGCCTTCACCGAGTTTGACGTCAAGCAGATTCTGAGACCGCACAACAGCCAAGAGAGAAGGGGTGGATAATGGCCTTGCTTCGCGTTCAAGATATGACCCACCACTTCGGTGGCCTGAGAGCCGTCCACGATTTCGATCTTGAGATTGAGAAGGGGGACCTTAGGGGGCTGATCGGCCCCAACGGGGCGGGCAAGAGCACCATATTCAACCTGATCACTGGCATGTACACGCCTACCGAAGGGACGATCAGCTTCAAGGGTGTCAGCTTGCTGGGACGACGTCCCTACGAGATCGCTGCCCTCGGTATCGGGAGGACGTTTCAGAACCTGCGTCTTTGGCGGCATATGACGGTCTTGGACCACGTCCGCTTGGCTCACTATTCCAAGATCGACTACGGGCTGCTAGATGCGTTCTTTGGCACCGCACGATGGCAGCGAGGCGAGAAGCAGATCGAAGATCTAGCCTATGAGCTCCTGGAGATGATGGGCGTGCAGCGCTTCGCCCACGAGGTGGTGACGAACTTGCCCTACGGTGTCCAGCGCAAGGTGGAGCTGGCCAGGGCCATGGCCGTCGAGCCCGAACTGCTCCTGCTGGACGAGCCTACCGCGGGGATGAACCCCGAGGAGATGGTGGAGATGATGGGCGTCATCCGCCAGATCCACGACGAGTTCGAACTGGCCATCTATCTCATCGAGCATCGGATGAAGGTCGTCATGGACCTCTGTGAGTACATCCAGACGCTCAACTTCGGCGAAGTGATTGCCGAGGGGACGCCGGAGGAGATACGAGACAATCCAGTGGTGATCGAAGCCTACCTGGGCGAGGAGGACGAGGGCTGATGCTGCTATCGGTGGAGAATCTTCGAGTGTCTTACGGGGGAATCCGGGCTCTGCATGGGGTAGATTTCCAGGTAGCCGAGGGGGAGATCGTCTGCATTATTGGTGCCAATGGGGCAGGCAAGAGCACCACGTTGAAGGCGATCTCCCGTCTGGTGCCTGCTGAGCCAGGGAGCAAGATGACCTACCAGGGGGAGGATCTGCTGCAGTATACCCCGGACAAGGTAGCAAGCGAGCTCGGTATCGTGCAGGTTCCCGAAGGAAGGCGAATCTTCGGCAACCTGACGGTCATGGAGAACCTCAAGCTGGCAACCTATGCTCGACAGGATCACGAGCAGATACAGGAGGACCTAAAACGCGTGTTTGCGCTCTTTCCGCGGCTGGCGGAGAGGAAGAAGCAGGAAGGAGCTACGCTTAGCGGCGGGGAGCAGCAGATGTTGGCCGTGGGAAGGGCGCTGATGACGGGCAGACGGTTGATGCTATTGGATGAGCCATCCATGGGCCTGGCCCCGCTCCTCATGCAGGACATGTTCGAGTCTCTGAAGGAGATCAACCAGGAGGGGACGACAATTCTTCTGGTGGAGCAGAACGCTCGCATGGCGCTGCGGTTCGCTCAGCGGGGCTACGTGCTGGAAAACGGCAACCTGGTGCTTGAGGGAAGCTCAGATGAGCTGTTAGCCGACCCCGAGGTGAAGCAGGCGTACCTGGGTGGGTAGTCTCTCTGGTCGCGGAGCAAGAGGGAAGCAGGCGAGCCCCCTGTTCTTGACGCAGGGGGTTTTCCATGTGGCGTGAAGTCGGAGGGAACGGATATGGGGCCGGACGACATCCTCACCTGGGCCGAGATTGACCTAGACGCTATTAGACATAACGCCCGGCTGCTCAAGACATCTGCCCGGGGTGGATGCGAGCTGATGGTGGCCGTGAAGGCGAATGCCTATGGACACGGTGCCATACCGGTTTCTAGAGCGGCGTTGGATGCCGGAGCCAGCCGCTTGGCCGTGAGCCGTGTCGAGGAAGGCATCGAACTGAGACAGGCGGGTATCGACGCCCCCATTCTCCTCCTGGGCTACACGCTGCCCTGCGAATCCGGAGCCATTGTATCCTGGGACCTGACCCCGACGGTTAACAGCGAGGCCCAGGCCAGGGCTCTGTCGGATGCGGCCAGGGCCCAGGGACGGGCGCTTCCCATCCACGTGAAGGTCGATACCGGGATGTCCCGTTACGGGCTCCTGCCCAATGAGGTGTTGGAGTTCGTGCGCTTCTTGGGTGATCTGCCAGGATTGATGTTGGAGGGCCTCTACACCCACTTCGCCGTTGCCGACCTGCCGGACAAGAGCTTCACCCGTGAACAGTTCGACGTCTTCCAGGACATCGTCCACGCGCTGCAGATGGCTGGTTTCTTCTTTCCCTTGAAGCACGTGTCGAACAGCGCTGCTACCATCGATTTGCCGGAGATGGCCCTCGATATGGTGCGCTGTGGCATTGCCCTGTATGGCCTTCGGCCCTCGGCTGACGTGAAGCCGGCCATCGAGCTCCATCCGGCCCTAACGCTCAAGAGCCGCGTTGCGCGGCTGCGCACGCTACCGGCCGGTGCCAGCATCAGCTACGGGCGCACCTATGTGACCGACGCACCGAAGCGGGTGGCCCTCATCCCTGTCGGCTACGGCGACGGCTATCACCGCATCATCTCAAACCGTGGTGCTGTGTTGATTCGGGGAAAACGTGCGCCGATCTTGGGGCGGGTTTGCATGGATCAATTTGTGGTGGATGTCAATCACATACCGGGCGTTCAAATGCACGATCAAGTTGTGCTCATCGGCCGGCAAGGCCAGGGCCGGATTCCAGCTGAGGAGGTGGCACGATGGGCAGAGACGATCAACTACGAGGTCACCACGAGCTTGCTGACGCGCTTGCCCCGGGTTTATCTGCGACAGGGCAGGTTCGTGGAGCGGGTGGGGCTCTTGAATCCTCCACGGTGAAACGAGAAGCGTCCGCCTGAGGCGCGAGCCGTCGACAGGTGGGACGACAGCCCACGGGCCAAGCGGTCACCACAGATCGGGACGTGCTCTCTCCTCGCGCGGCCTCACCGTACCGCGCAGCCAGCTCTCCATGGCCTACTCATGAAGGTCTCCCTGCATCCGCCGGCGCCAACGGTGTTGTTCGCGGCGCCCAGCCCCGTCGCGGCCTTTAGGCTTCTCACGCCAATCGCCCGACCGACCTTCAAGGTCGCTTGTGCGCGGCTGCACGACGGTGCGACCGTCGCCAGGCATGCCTGCCATTGTCCTTTCCTCCGCCCTGTGCTATCATTCCTGCTGGCCCTCGTTGTAGAGGGGAGGCGTCTGAGGTGTCCTACCCCGGCGGTCGCAGGAGGAAAGAACCTCGGTATGTTCGAATTCAGACGAGCGACGCTGGAGTCCTGTGCCGAAGCGACGGGAACGGTGATCGTCATCGATGTGTTGCGGGCCTTCACCACCGCCGCCTATGCCTTCCACGCCGGGGCCGAGGCGATCACCGTTGTAGCCCAGGTCGAGGAGGCCTTCGCGCTGCGCGAACAGCACCCTCGTTGGCTAATCATGGGCGAGCAGGCCGGGCTTCCCGTCGAGGGCTTCGATTATAACAACTCACCCGCTGCCTTCATCGACCAAGATCTGACGGGCCGACACCTGGTGCAGCGCACCAGCTCCGGGACGCAGGGGATAGTGCGAAGTAGGCGTGCGAATCGGGTTCTGGCAGCGAGCCTATGTTGTGCCCGAGCGACGGCCGCCTACGTGTCTCAGCTTCGTCCCAAGCAGGTGACCATGGTCATCACCGGGTCACACTCCGAGGGGCTCGGTGATGAGGACCAAGCGTGTGCTGACTACCTGGAGGCTTTGATCCGGAGGGAACTAGTTGATCTAGAGCGCATCATCGAGCGCGTACGGACGTCGCGTGCGGCTCGGAAGTTCGCGGATCCTGAACGCCCTCAGTTCTCCCCGCTGGACCTCGACTACGCCATAGATGTGGACCGGTTCTCCTGCGCCATGGTAGCTCGAGCCGAGGGCGATCAGCGGGTGATGAGGCCGGTGCCCGTGGGGCAGAGCAGCTGCGGGGCGGTCAGTGACGTCTGTTCTACTGGTGAGGGATGATACACGATGTCGAAACCGGCCGTCGTTCTCGATACAAATGTGTTTGTGGCAGCGGGTTTCAACCCCAAGAGTGGATCGGCGCAGATCATCGATGAGATCCGCAGCGCGGATCTGAAGCTGGTCTGGAACGAGGCGACGCGGCGGGAGAGCAAAGCGGTTGTAGAGCAGATTCCGCCGCTCGCGTGGCAAGCGTTCGCTGACCTCTTCCGGGAGGAAGGCCGCTACCGGGGGATCATAGACCCGGAGGCGATGAGCTACGTACCTGACCCGGCGGATCGGAAGTTCGCTGCGCTGGCCAAGGCCTGCGACGCGGCGCTGATCACCAATGATGACGACCTGCTGATCCATCGCGATCAGGCGGACGTGTTCATCGTGAGGCCGGACGAGTTTTTCCAGCGAAAGTAGGAGAGGTGGCGGAGCCAACGGGTCCCGAACGAATGGCCGACTTCTTCGATGCCCGGTCAGATGGGTACGAGGAGCATATGGCGCGAGCGGTGGGGTCGTTCGATCGCTTCTACCGTTCCATCGCCAGCCCGATCCCGGAGACCGATCAGGCGCTGAGCATCCTCGACATCGGCTGCGGGACAGGTCTTGAGCTAGATGCTATCCTGGGTAAGGCGCCCAATGCCGTTATCACCGGTATCGACGCCTCTGCGGGGATGCTGCGTAAGCTGAGAGAGAAGCACGCGGACCAGTCGGAGCGATTGCGCTTGATTCAGGGATCTTACTTGCACATGCCCCTTGGCGACGCCGCCTATGACTTTGTGGTTGCAGTGATGACTCTCCATCATCTCTTGCCCACCAGGAAGCGCGCGCTCTACCGGCGGATCATAGCCGCCTTGAAGAGAGAAGGGGCGTACATCGAGGGCGATTGGGTCGTTTCCCCCGAGGAGGAGCGATGCTATGTACTTGAGTACGAGCGGCGATTGAGAGCCTTTGACACATCTGAGGCGGGGGTCTACCACATTGACGTTCCGTTGTCTATGGAGACGCAGAAGCATCTCCTGACGGAGGCGGGCTTCTCCACTGTGGACGTGGTTTGGCGAGCGGACGGCAACAGCGTCTACGTCGCCCGTGGTTGAGGCGCCTTGCAGCCTGCCAGCTGGTAGGCCCATCTTGGCGATGGGCGCGTGAGCATGATGCTTCTAGCGGAGACAGGAAAGGAGCCGTAGCTATGCCCACCAATCTTCCTCCAGATTACTTCAAGATCGAGGAGGAGTTTCGCAGGGCGAAATCGAACGAGGAGAAAATCGCCCTCCTCAATAAGATGATGAGTGTGGTGCCCAAGCATAAGGGCACCGACAGGCTGCGCGCCGACCTGCGCAAGAAGTTGGCCGCCCTCAAGCGGGCACCTAAGGCCCGCAAGGCGGTCGCCCGCTATGAGTCTCCCTATCACATTGAGCGCGAGGGCGCTGGGCAGGTCGTCTTGGTGGGAACCCCAAACACCGGCAAATCGGCCCTTCTCAGGGCGCTCACCAACGCAGAGCCTGAGGTAGCCCCCTATCCATTCACCACCTGGACCCCTAGGCCCGGGATGATGACGTTTGAGAACGTGCAGATCCAGTTGATCGACACGCCGCCGTTGAACGAGGAGCACATCGAGCCTGAGTTGATGAACCTCGTCCGCCGGGTCGATCTGGTTCTGCTGGTTCTGGACCTCCAGGGGTACCCCATCCAGGAGTTCGAGGACGCGCTGGCCCTCCTGGAGGGGTACCGGATCGCACCTCTCCATCGCCGCGAGGAGTACCCCGACGAGAAAGGGTGGGCCTTCAAGCCTTTCCTGGTGCTGGTCAACAAGGCCGATGAGCCCAGCGATGACGAGGACGCGGCGGTGCTCGGCGAGCTTCTTGGCGAGGCATGGACGCTGCTACCCGTCTCGGCCGAGACGGGTCGGAACCTGGACCAGATGAGGCGGGCGGTGTTCGATCTGCTGGAGATCATACGCGTCTACTCGAAGCCTCCCGGGGAGGAGCCCGATCGCAGCGCTCCGTTTGTGCTGGACAAGGGAAGCACCGTGGAGGTGTTCGCTGCCAAGGTGCACCGGGACTTCTTGAAGACCCTGAAGACGGCCCGCATCTGGGGCACAGGCGTGTACGACGGGCAGATGGTGGGGCGCGACCACGTGCTTCACGACGGCGACGTGGTGGAACTGCGGACCTAGCTGATCGATACCCAGAGACTCTCCACGTATCCTACCCGTCAAGGAAAGAGAGCTGCTCCAGGGCCATCACGATCTGCCGCACGCCCTCCCGTGGCGACGCCCGCTCGTTGTCCACCACCGCAGCAGGATTTCTAGGGGGCTCGTAAGGCACTTGGAGGCCCGGTACCGTTGTCGCCTCGCCCGCCAGGGCTTTCTTGTAGATCCTCTTCCTGTCTCGCTCCATGCAGGTCTCCAATGAGCACTTGACGTAGACCTCGGCGAAGCGTTCGATTGACTGTCGAGCGTGGTCACGGTAGCGGCGCCGATTGGCCGTCGCGGCGATGAGGACGTTCACTCCGTTCTCAGTGAGTAGCCCCGCAATGAAAGCCACCACCTGGTAGAACCAGCTCCGTTCCTCCGCGCTGTAGGTCGGTTCTGGCGTCAGCACCTGGCGGAGGTCATCGGAGTCGAGTATCTGAACTACGAATCCTCGACGCTGCAGTTCGCTCGCCAGTCCCTCGGCCAGGGTGGTCTTGCCCGAGGCGGGTAGGCCGGTCAGCCAGACTGCGAATGCAGCATCCTTGCTCATTTGCCGTTCCCTTCAGGAAGAGCCAAATGCGTGACGTTCTGAAGTCGCCTCTGATGGGCAGACCCTCTAGGCTAAATAGCGGTTGATGTCCTCTGGATCGAACCGCTTCACGTCGAGGATGTTTTCGGTGAGGAGGAAGAGAGCCTCGCGCACAGGTCGCCGGAGATGCGGATACCACACAGGGCTGGCAAGAACCAGCGCCCGCCAGGCGTAGAAGGGCTGGATGACGGTCAGCAGCTCATCGTCCTCCGTGTGATCGAGGTACCGCTCCCAGAAGTGGCTGTGGAGGCGCAGGAACGGGCCGCTTAAGGTCCCATGGCGTCGCAGCGAGAAGAAGACGAAGTTGATGCTCATGGCGCTCAGGTCATCGGCGGGCTCGCCCCACGCGCCACGGCTGCGATCAAGCAGCACGAAGTCAGTTCCCTCCTGAAAGAGAACGTTCCAGGGATGGAAATCACCGTGTACCTGGCTGAGGCGATGGACGGCGTCCTTGATCCGCCAGCGCCAGGCGACGCAACGCTTCTCGATGGCCTCCAGTCGCTCCGGTGGCGCGACGGCGAAGTCCGACGGGTAGTTGTCTAGCATGCCCATGATGCCCTCACCGTGCCCCACCAGGTCGCGCACGCGCCGTCGATAGAGTACGGCGTCGGACGTCTTGACCGCATGGATGTCCACCAGGTAGTCGGCCAGCGCTCGGGCTCGTTCCGCGTCCCCGGCTGCTAGCTCATCCGTCTCGGAGATGCGATGGAGATCGGCAGCGTAGAGCTTTCCCTCGCCGTAATGCGTGAGATGAAAGAACTCGCCCGCCTCTCCGAGCGACATCATGCCTCCCTCGGCGGTGAAGGCGCCAACGTCGACCGAGCTTACGTGCCTGGGCAGGTGGTTGAAGGTGGCGTGATCCAGGAGCATGTTGCAGGCTCGGTCGGAACGGCGCTCGTGCCCGAAGCCGTTGCGGGAGACGGTGTGGAGCACCAACAGTTCCCTCTGGCTGTCGCACACACACTCGATAAGGAGCGGCACGCCGTAGCCGAAGCCCTTGATCTTGTCGGACGCTTCGTCACCCTGGAGCTCGCGCAAAGCGATAAGGTCGACTTCCCCAGAGAGGATGGTCGAGAGATAGCGCTCCAGATCCTCTCGCTTGAACGGCAGGGCCTCCCAGTTGACGTTCATTGGTTCGAGCTCCTCTCTAGCCACGTGACGCCTCTTTATCGGGCCCGGGCAGGGGCTCCGTTGGCTGTTGGATCCGGTCCGAGCGATGGCATACGCGTTCCGGTTGCATCGCTGGTGTGTGCCTTTCGCTGCCTAGAACCGCGCCGTTTTCCGTTCAAGCTGGCACGGGATGGCGACGTCACGCCACCTCCTCACGGCTTCGCGGAGGTTTGGCCAACGAGAGGTCGAGCCCGACTCGACCGTGGCGCCACCGGACCCAAAGAAGGGTGAACAGGATGCCCAAGATCATCGCTCCCAGCCCTAATAGCCCCGCCTCGGGGCCGAACGCGCCGCCAGTCCACAGATCGGGGCCGCCCTGCTCGATGCCGATGAACGTCGCTGAGCGGAAGTCCGCGCCGCTCACGGGGAAACCGAAGACGTTGCCCTGGAAGAAGTTCCACGTGATGTGGAGGGCGATGGGGATCGCCAGTTCTGCAGTGAGAAGATAGCCCATGGCCAGGAGGACGCCAGCGAAAACGATGTTCAGCGTGCTGAAGAGGCTGGCGTTTGGGTTGCCTGCATGGAGGGCTCCGAACACGGCTGAGGAGAGCAGCGTCGCGATCACGATGGCGGCCTGGGGGCTGATCATGTTCCATCTCAATCCCTCGGCCAGGTTCTGCAGTTGATAGCCTCGACTGAACAGCTCCTCGTAGAAGCCCACCGCTAGGAAAGCCGTCAGCGGCACCAAGATAGCGGCTACGAAGCTGGTGTCAGGGTCTCTGGTCACAAGGGTACCCGTCACGGTCACCCACCCGGCAGCGAGCTCGACCACGAAGATGATGAGCATCAGCACACCGCCCAGCACCAGCCCGAAGCCGAAGTCGATCCACCAGTCGCGGTCAAGACGAAAGCCGAAGTCCGCGAACGGCCGCCGATCAAGAAAGCGCCCCGCCAGCCAGATGCTGATGGCCATCGACAGGGCCAAGCCAAGGTAGCTAAGCATCATCGGCAGGGGGTTCTCCATAATGAATTGCTGCACGACGGCGGGGTCGGACAGCTGCTCTGGTGAGATGTCCTCGCGGGCCACGAGTATGCCGAAGGCGAGCGTTCCAACAGCGCCCTCAATGAGGATCACGACGACAAGCAGGATGAGCAGCTGCCCAATCAGGCGCCAGAGGGCGCGTAGGCGGCGTTGATCGCTATTCCAGAGGACATCCTTGATCAATTGCACGCGTCTTCTCCTCCTATCCGGTTACACATGTTCCGCCAGATGATTCGCGACGTGTCTTGCGATCGACGGATACCCTCAGCCTAGCTGATAGGCGTCTCAAAGGGCAGGCCCGCCTCCAGCTGCACCACCTGTGTCGGATAAGGCAAGTCGATCTCCTCGCGCTCTGCCGTATCGTTGATGGCATCGACGACATCGGAATGCACGACAAACAGGTTGTGCGTCTTCTGATTGACCCAGAACCTGGCCGCCATGTTCAGTGTGGCACTGCCCAACTCCTCCGTGAGAATCTCCGGCGCCGGCTCCTCCCGCACGCCTTCGGTGTTCCGGATGACGTCCAAGAAGGTCTCTCGGGCCCTGTCCACGTCCTCCCCATACCCAAGCCCAATCATCACGGTACGGCGGCGGAGAGGCAGTTCGGAGTAGTTGACGATTGGATTGGAGTAGACGTCGAGGTTGGGGATGATCTCCATCACCCCGTCCCAGGTCTTGATGACCGTGTCCCGGGCGGTGATGTCCATCACAGTGCCGGCGTGATCGGCCACCTCCACGGCATCGCCGACGCTGAACGGCTGTCGAATCAGGATCAAGAGCCCAGCGATGAAGTTGCGCGCGATGTCCTGAAGCGCGAAGCCGATGGTGAAGCCGACGATGCCCAGACCGGCCAGCAGGCTCGTGACGTCGACGCCCGGTATCTGGTTCAGGGCGGTCATGATCCCCAGGATGAGCACGGTCCAGCGGGTGATCCGGCCCAGAAGGTGTCGAGTCTCAGGATCATCCACTTGCTTCTTCAGGTTTCGCTCGATCGCCCGCTTCGCTAGGTTGGCCAGAATCAGTGTGGCAACCAAGGTGCCGAGCGCCAGGAGGTAGCTAGGTAGGTTATTCACGAAGGTATCGATCAGGTCGAGAAACGGTGACGTCATGCCTGTCTCCTTCTGTTCTCAGAGTATCCACAAAGGGCGATAGCGCCGGGGCCGGTATGGACGCCCAGCACTGGCCCGGTGATGTCGATCAGCAGCTCAGCGGGCGCGTAGTCGCGTTCGATTCGCTCGGCCATGCGTTCAGCGTCCTGTGGGGCGTCCCCGTGCATCACGGCGATGTGCATCACATTCTCCGTGTCCAGCGGCTCGAAGAAACGATCGTACAGCATGTTCAGCCCACGCTTACGCGTGCGGGCGCGGCCAGCGGCCTCGACCTTTCCTGTGTCGCGGTCGACGTAGACCAGGGGCTTGATGTCCAGCAGGGATCCGATGAGCCGGGTTGCGCCTCCGATTCGTCCCCCTTTGTAAAGGTATTCCATGGTGTCCAAGAAGACGTAGTGCGAGAGGTGCTGCCGGACACTCTCAGCCGCTTGGATCATCGCGTTGGCGTCACCACCGCTCTCCCGGGCCCGGGCCGCGGCGAGGACCTGCCAGCCCAGGCCCATGGTGTTGCTCCTCGAGTCGAAGACACGTACGGGATGGTCGATCATCCTAACGGCCTGGGTGGCCGCCTGGAAAGCACCGCTCTGCTCGCTGCTGATGGCGATGACCACAATCTCCTCCGCGCCTGCCCCTATGGCCTTCTTGTAGGTCGCCAAGAACCCCTCCGGCGTGGGGTGGGCTGTGGTCGGGGGTTCAGCGTGCTCTGTCAGCCGCCGATAGAACGCCTTCGGTGATAGGTCGATGCCATCTCGAAAGGTCTCGTCCCCCCAGATGACGTGCATGGGAACGACGGTGACGTCGTGTTGTTCAACCAGGTTGCTGGGGATATCACACGTGCTGTCGGTGATTAGTGCAATGCGGTGCTCGCTCATAGTTCTCCTATGTGATCCCCCGCCGATCATACATCGGTGGGGACGACGGAAGCGTGAAGGCCTGCAGACGGCGTGTCGCTTCCTGAATTTGAAGTGTTGGCGCGGTGGCGGAGACTCGGATGAAGCCCTCACCGCCGGGGCCAAAGAAGGAGCCAGGCGCCACGGCGATGCCCGTCTTCTCCAGTAGAGTCCTAGCGAAGCCCTCCGATGTCCAGCCGTCTGCCTCCGCTGCCGCCTCCGGGATGCCTGTCCAGAGGTAGAGGGTGGCCCGGGGGCACGAGGCCTCTAACCCCAGATCCCGTAGGGCCTCCGCCAGGAGGTTTAGTCTCTCTTGGTAGACCCGGTTACGATCGGCGATCCAGTCGGCATGGGTGGAAAGAGCTACAATGGCGGCCTCCTGGAGGGGGCGGAAGATGCCAGAATCGATGTTCGACTTGACCTGGGCCAAGGCCTTCAGCGCTGGGGCATTGCCCACCGCCATGCCCACTCGCCACCCGGCCATGTTCGCCATCTTAGAGAGGGAGTTGAACTCCAGTACCACGTCCGTCGCGCCGGGTATCTGGAGCGCGCTGGGGGCCTGGTAGCCGTCGTAAGTGACGTCCACGTACGGCGCGTCGTGACAGAGCAGTAGATCGTGGCGGCGAGCGAAGTCGACCGCGCGGCCCAAGAAATCGAGTCCGGCCGTGCCCCCCGTGGGATTGTTGGGATAGTTCAGCCAGATCAGCGTCGCCGAATCCGCTATCTCCCGGGGAATGGCGTCGAGGTCCGGCAGGAACCCGTGCTCGGGAAGGAGGGGAAACGTGTAGACGTCGGCACCGGCCAGGATAACGCCCCGGGCGTACGGCGCATAGCCGGGGTCGGGCACCAGTGCCAGGTCGCCGGGGCCCAGGTAGGCCAGAGCGGCGTTGATCAGCCCTTCCTTCGACCCAATCAAGGGTAGGACCTCGCTCTCCGGGTCGAGGCTCACGCCGAAGCGCCGGTCGTAGTACGCGGCGATGGCCTGGCGCAGGGCGGGAATGCCTCGGTAACCGGGGTAACCGTGACAATCGAGCCGGCGCACCGAGCGGCAGAGGGTCTGGATGACCGCGTCCGCTGGTGGCATATCCGGGTCGCCGATATCCAGCCGGATCACATCGAGGCCCCGCTGCCGGGCTGCCGCAACCTGGTCGGCCCAGCGGGCGAAGGGGTAGGGCGGGAGATGGGAGAGACGTTCAGCACGTTTCATCAGCGATGATCTTTGTCCTCTTCGATGTGATCGAGTAGGGCCGTGAGGCCCAGCAGGTAACTCCGCCAGCCGAAGCCGCTAATCTGCCCCACGCACACGGGGGCGGTGAGCGACGTGCGGCGGAACGGCTCACGGGCGTGGATATTCGAGAGGTGTACCTCGACGGCGGGCAGCGCCACCGCAGCGAGGGCATCGCGCAGAGCTACGCTTGTGTGCGTGAAACCAGCGGGGTTGATCAGTATCCCGTCCACACGCTCTTTGGCTTCGTGTAGCGCGTCGATGAGCCCGCCCTCGTGATTCGACTGCACGATGCGCATACTCGCGCCTCGCTCGCGCGCCGCCTCTCGCAGCGCGGCGTTGATCTCCTTGAGCGTCACCTGGCCATACGTCTGGGGTTCCCGATGACCGAGAAGGTTGAGATTGGGACCGTGCAGCACTAGGATCTGTGCCTGGGATGTCGCCATGTTCTCTCACCTCCACCTTCTGTCGTTTATGCCCTGCTGCTTCGCGTTCCGCCCCATTGTACCACAGAGCGCGCGCAGCAAAAAATGGCGCGCACAGGAAAGGCTTTCAGAGCCCACCACGACAGGCGCGTTAGGATGACTCGGGGGGCGCGGTTGCCCCCATCTCCCTCAGGACCGATAGCACCACGTGTTTCGGTACGTCCTCGCTGATCGTCACTCGGCCAACAGCGAGGGGAAGAATCCAGCGCAGCGCATCGCCACGCCGTTTCTTGTCGTGGGCCATCGCTTGCCAGATGTGGTCCGTCCGGAACGGCGTCTGGTCGGGGGCCACGCAGCGGACAGGCAAGCCCCAGGCTAAGAGCGCCGCTTCAATCCTCTCCGCCAGCTGCCGCTCCGCCCGTCCCAGTCCGGCGGCGATCCGCGCCGCGGCCACCATGCCGATGCTCACGGCCTCGCCGTGACGGAGCTCGAAGCCACTTAACGTCTCCACTGCGTGTCCTACAGTGTGTCCCAGGTTGAGCACGGCCCGCCGACCATGCTCGTAGGGGTCCTCCTCCACGATGTCGATCTTGACGCGTAGCGCGCGGGCGATCTGTCTGCTGGAGAGTGGGGATGTCTCCTTGTGTGATCCGTGTTTCGCGCTTCCGCCCGCTTCCACGCCTCCGCCCGCTTTCGCGCTTTCGCCCTCTTTGGCGTACAGACCGTTCTCTAGGTCCCCGAAGAGGTCGGGAGCGCCGATAATGCCGTGCTTGATCACCTCGGCCATGCCAGAACGGACCTCGGCGTCCTCCAGCGTCGACAGGACCGACGGGTCGACGATGACGGCCGTCGGCTGCTGGAAGGCCCCCACCAGGTTCTTGCCCTGGGGTAGGTCAACGCCGGTCTTGCCCCCTATGCTGGCGTCGACCATGGACAGCAGGGTCGTGGGCACCCGGGCGAAGCGGACCCCGCGCATGAAGCTCGCGGCGGCGAACCCGGCGATGTCCCCGGTGACGCCGCCTCCCAGAGAGAGCACCAGGCCGCTGCGGTCGAGTCCTCCGGCCAGGAAGTGGTCGTAGAGCGACGCCGCGGTGGCCAGTGTCTTATGCCGTTCGCCGTCGGGCAGGATGCAGGTGAAGGGGCGGAGATGGGCTGCCCGCAGGCTTTCCTCAGCCTGAGCGGCGTAGAGGGGGGCGACGACGTCGTTGGAGACCAGGGCGACGGGGGTTCCGGCGGGGATCGATGCGGCGCGCAATGCCCCGCCGATGTGGTCCAGCAACCCGGCGCCGACGTGAATGTCGTACGCTCCGCCGGGATAGTAGACGGGGAGCATGCGCGCTTGGGCCAGCGCCATCACGCGCTTGACCACCCCCTCAATCGCCAGACCGCTGGTATCGATGTGCCAGGGTAGGGCGGCGTAAGCATCGGCCCGAACAGCCAGCAGGCGCTCGATCTCGGCCTGGGGATCGTCCACCTCGAGCAGAGGTCGGCTATCGTCATCCCCTACTCGCCGGAGGATATCCTCTGGCTCAGCGTGCAGGCAGATCACGGTGTGCCCCTTCAGCATGCGGGCGCGATTCTCCGGGGCGACCAGCGCGCCGCCGCCGGTGGCTATCACCAAGCCGTCCTGCTGGCTCAGCTCCCGGCACAGCGCAGCTTCCATCGCCCGAAAAACCGGCTCCCCATCCTCGGCGAAGATGCGCAGAATCGGCTTGCCGGCTCGAGCCTCGATCACGGCGTCCATGTCGACGAAGGGCCGGCCTAGCTCTTGCGCCACCTTCCGCGCCACCATGCTCTTGCCGGTGCCCATGAAACCCGTGATAACCAGGTTAGGGCGATCGCCTTGCTCTTCTGGCATGTGATGTCCCCCTACGTCAAGCCTCGCTGCTGTGCCTCTTCATCTCCTCGACGCTGTCGCCGCCCAGTTTCTCGATCAGCGCGTCGGCCAGGGTCCAGGCGACCATCGCCTCGCCTACCACAGCTGCGGCCGGGACGGCGCAGACGTCGGAGCGCTGGTACTCGGTCTGAGCTTTCTTGCCGGTTGCCAGGTCCACAGAGCGCAGCGGCGAGACCGTGGTGGGGATCGGCTTCATCGCCGCCCGCACCACCACGGGCATCCCGTTGGTCATCCCCCCCTCGAAGCCACCAGCCCGATTGGTGTGGCGCGTGATGCCACCCTTGCCGTCTGGATAGATCTGGTCGTGAACAAGTGTGCCGGGACGCCGGGCGTTCTGGAAGGCCGGGCCGATCTCTGCACCTTTGATGGCGGGGATGGACATCACGGCCCAGGCGAGTCGCGCATCCAGGCGGCGCTCCCAATGGACGTGGCTCCCCAGGCCGACCGGAAGGCCGATGACCGACACGACGAAGACGCCGCCGAGGGAGTCCCCGGCCTGCCTCGCCTCGTCGATCCGCTCCCGCATCTGATCCGCCGCCTCGGCATCGGGGCAACGCAGATCGCTCGCTTCCGCCAGGGCCCACAGTTCCTCGTCGGGGAGGTCTGGGACCTGGGCGTCCACGCCACCGATCTCCGTCACGTAGCTGCCCACTGCAGCGCCAAAATGGCCCAGCAGCTGTCGAGCCAGGGCGCCGACGGCTACCCGCGCCGCCGTCTCCCGCGCGCTGGCCCGCTCCGAGATGGGGCGTGCGTCCTGCAGCCCATACTTGACCATCCCCGCGTAGTCGGCGTGGCCGGGTCGGGGCACGCTCAGCTGGGGAAGATCGCCGGAGCGCCAGCGCTCGCGCCAGTTAGCCCAGTCGCGGTTCTCGATGCGCATCGCCACCGGGGCCCCCGTCGTCCTCCCATACACCACACCGCCCAAGATCTCGACGCGGTCTCGCTCGATCTCCATCCGTCCGCCGCGTCCGTAGCCCCCTTGACGGCGCCCCAGGTCGTGGTTAATCGCCTCAACGTCTACCGCTAGGCCGGCCGGCAGGCCTTCCACGATCGCCGTCAGACACGGGCCATGAGATTCGCCAGCTGTGAGAAATCGCAGCATCGTGTGTATCCTCTCCTGTAACTTGGGGGGATTATAGTAGCTCTCCCTCGAGACGCCAAGCGCAGTCTGTGCTGATGCTGTGAGGGTAGTCCAACGCTCCTGCCAGCGCTCGACCTGAGGGTGACTACCTCACCTCTGAGGCCATCGCACGCTTAATGGCGAAAGCGACCATGGCGGCCAGTGCGTAGGTCACGATTCCCAGAAGCAACACACGGCTAAAGCCGGCCACAACGGCCAACGTGACAGCTGCTACAGAGCCGACCACCGACATCACCCCGTTGACGGCCCAGACCAGCGCCACGTGCCGGTCGCCAGCTCGTCCCACGGCCTGCAGCCCCACAGGGAATGGCATGCCCATCATCAGGGCCAGGGGCGATAGGCCGGCGACCACAACCAGCACTCGCAGGGAGGTGTTGGCGGACAGGAAGTGCTGGTTGAGCCACGGCCAGGTCGTCATCCACAGCAAGATTAGGAGCGTCACGCCCAACGCGGGCCACCCTGGTATCGACGCCGCGTTGGGACCACCTCGACGCCCAACCAATCCACTCCCGATCCCACCGCCAACGAGCAGTGTGGCCAGAGCTGTCGTGACAGCCAACGTTGGGTGTCCCAGAAACAGTCGCGTTTGCTGGATGATGGCGATCTCAACGGCGATGAAGCCGACACCGAGAGCGGCGAAGTAGGCTGGCGTCCAACGTAGCCATGCCTGGTTGACTGACCGCTGCGCGAATGCCAGCAAGCCTAGGCTCACGATGACGACCCCTGCCAGCGACCATAGCAGCGGCTGCAGGCCGCGCGGAATGCCTCGTTCGAACTGGTAGAAGAAGGGGTGGTCATCGGTGGTGGGTGAGATGTTGCTCTCCAAGTCCTCTACGATCTCGACGAACGGGGTCTGGCCGGACTGGACGTCGTCGAGGGGCGGCTCCGCCCACACCTCCGGCAGGAAGAGCGGGGCAAACCCCACTTGCCGCGCCACGGCGCCCAACGTTAGAGCATCCTGCCTTGTGTAGGGTGTCTTCCGGATGAGCATCAACGGGATCGGAGGGTCCGAGCTTGGGTCGAGGAACACAATCACGTGGCGTAGCGCTTCACTGTCGGAGAGACCTTGCTGCCGGAACGCGGCCAGAACTGTTGACAGGGCGCGCGTCAGCGTGAGCTCGTCATACAACTTGATGGCGATTTGCCCTTCTGGCGTGAGGTGTGCCAGGTAGTCTTGAAATGCCTCCAACGTATAGACTGTGTTCTCGGTGAGGGCGTAGCCAGTACGCTCGGCGGCCAGTGTCGTCACCTGCGAAAGGGATATCAGGTCGTATCTCGTACCCTCGCGGCGAAGCACGCTTCGACCCTCGTCAATGACCAAACGCACCTCTGGGCTGGCGTAGAGATTGCCATTGTAGCCGGCGAAATCGTGTACCGTGGAGACGCTGGCCTGGTTGACCTCGACCGCGACGATCTCGTCGGCCTCGCTTTGCAGTCCAAACCACACGTCTAGTCCCGCCCCTGGGCCGATCACGAAGACGCGCGCAGGTTGATCGGTTGCAAAGGGGAAGAAGCCGATGTCGCGCAGGAGGAAGTCGTTGTCCTCCGCCGGGGGCATCACAGAGCCGGCAGCGCCGTCTATGTACAGATGGTGCGGACCGCCATCGGCTGAGGAGACCAGGTCGGTGCGAGCGAACGAGTCCCACGTGGTTTGAATCAGCTCGCCGCCAGCCGTCAACCTTTCCTCAATAGGCTTCTCACTTGGCAAGGACGCCATATCCAGGTCCAGCCAGCCGATGGCAAGGTTGCTCGTGAGCATCACGAGAGCGACAGCTGTGACTGCACTCGGTAGACGCGGGATCGAGCCCAGTCGTGTCGTCAGTCCGGCAGCGCCGAGGATGCCGGCAGCCATCAGGGCACCGTTGACTGGCCCGAACAGATCCATAATTGGGATGGCCAGCACTGCGCCCACGCCAGCGCCGACAAGGTCGGCCAGGTAGAGCTGATGGCTGCTAGCGGCGGAGCTGCTGAAGATGGTCGCCACGGCAAGCCCGATGAAGAAATAGGGGGTGACCGCGGAGGCCAGCAAAAGGATCTGGAGAGCGGCCGCGTCGATCAGGAGAGCGAAGACGACCACCGCCAGTGTGCATACAGCAGCCAACGCCATGTATGTCGGGGCGCGCTGGCTGCGACGCCACGCCGGTCGCCAGGTCGCTACCGCCGCTCCCAAACCGATACCGAGCACTGCCACCGACAGCACCACGAAGACGAAGGGCGGGTAGAACAGCGTGGAGAAAAGCCGCGTCAGGATGATCTCGATGGATAGCCCGCCACCGGACAGTAAGGCAAGGCTCAAGCGGGTAGGCGAGACAGCTCGACGGGTCAAGGTAGCGAATCGTTTCCTACGGAGCGCATCTCACTCCACCAATCCCAGGATCAACGCGATCAACGCCATGCGTATCGGCACCCCGTTGTGAGCTTCCTCGAAATACCTGGCATACTTCGTCCCGTCCAGGTCGAAGGCCAGATCATCAACGCGGGGCAGAGGGTGGAGGACGATGGCTCCATCTTTGGCTCTTTCCTCCATAACCTTCAGGTTGTAGATGAACTCGGGCGGGCTTTCCTCGTCCCAGCTGAGTGCTGGTCCCACACCATAAGTGACGTCCACCTCGTCAGCAACCTCGTGATAGCTGGCCACCCGCTCGTAGTCCAGCTTCATTGCATCTAGAGCCTCGCGGGCACCTGGCGGCAACTGGTACTTGTCGTCATCGGGCCAGGCAAAATAGACCTTGGTGTCGTAGTAGGCCAATCCATAAGCGAGTGATTGCATCACACGCTTTCGCATATCGCCGGAAATCATGACGGTCTTTCCGTCAATGGTACCGAATTCCTTCTTGATGGTGTAGAGGTCGATCAGGGCCTGCGTCGGGTGTTTCGCGCCGTCGCCATCGCCCGTGGCGGCGTCAATGACCGGTATGGGGGAGTATCGGGCGTAGTCGTCGGCTGCGCCGACGGCCGGGTGCCGGATGGCTATGATGTCGGCATACCCGTCCACGACACGCGCGGTGTCGCCCAGTGTCTCCCCATAGTGGCTACCCACACGCGAACTGGCGGCACTGGCGACCGTGATCACATCTCCGCCCAGGCGGTGCATGGCTGCCTCGAAGCTCAGCCGCGTGCGGGTGCTGCTCTGCAAGAACAAGGCACCGAGTATCTTGCCACCGGCTATGTCAAGTTTCGTCCGTTCCTGAACGATGGGCTCCATCGATTCGGCAACCTCGAAGATGTGATCCAGTTCATCGCGGCTGCGACCTTTCAAGGTCAAGAAGTGTTTATCTACTAGGCTGTTCATCGTGTCTCCTAATCGCAACATTCTTACGTATGGCGGTGCTGGAGCTGGTTAGACGTTTCTCAGGCGGGGATCCAGTACATCGCGGAGGCCGTCGCCCAGGAAGTTGAACCCCATGACGGTCAGCATAATAGCCAAACCGGGAAACAGACCCATCCAAAAGGATTGGCGGAAGTAGGCGCGTCCTTCGGAGAGCATTCGGCCCCAGCTCGGGTCTGGAGGCTGGGTCCCCAAGCCAAAGAAGCTGAGCGCGGCCTCCGCCAGAATGGCGAAGGCCAGGCTGAGCGTGGTCTCGACGATGAGGGGCGCCAGTGTGTTTGGGAAGATGTGGCGGAACAAGATCCGGAAGTCGTTCGCGCCGACAGCGCGGGCTGCCTCGACAAAATCCTCGTTACGCACTGACAACACAGCGCCGCGAGCAATGCGAGCGAAGATCGGGATGTAGACGACACCGATGGCGACCATGGCGTTCGCGATGCCTCTACCCAGCGCGGCCAGGATGGCAATGGCCAGAAGAATAGCAGGAAAGGCGAACAGGACGTCGAGGACCCGCATGATGATTTCGTCCACGATGCGGCCAGCGTAGCCGGCAACCAACCCAAGCAACGTCCCCACCGTGGCGGCGATGCTGACGGCGATGATGCCCACTTGAAGCGAGACGCGGGCACCGTAGATGATGCGAGTGAGCGTGTCCCGTCCGAGATTGTCGGCGCCCAAGGGATGGGCCCAGGTAGGTCCCGAGAATCGGACTGAGAAGTCAATCGCGTTGGGGTCGTAAGGGGTTAGGTAGGGGCCAAAGAGTGCTGTCAGAATTACAATGACGATAACCGTGGACCCAAACATTCCCACGCGGTGGTGAAGCAGGCGACGAAAAGCGTCTCGCCAGATCCCTGCTGCTGGCTGCGCATCTTGTTCGTCAAACGATAGCGATGTGACCGCGGTCTCTTTCTCGTCTGTCAAAGCTCTCAATCCCCCCTATCCGCATAAGCCAGCAACTAGCACCAAACAGCTCAGATCCCGAGGGCGTCGCACAGGTGGGAGCCCAACCCTGGGCAACCGAAGTTGTCAACTGTGGCTTCACGCCGCAAGTACTCGGCCCACAACGGAGACGTATCTATCAGCGACCTCAACATCTCCAGCGCCTCGTCCCAGCGGTCGAGATGGCCGGCCAGATGGAGGGCGCACAGGTATTGAAGGTACCGCTCGTCGGGCGCCCACTGGCGGATCCGTTTGACCAGCTGGTAGGCCCTCTCAGTATCGCTAGCTTCCACGTGGTCCACGATCTCGTATTCAGCCGTATAGGCCCGGTGGAGACGGAGCAGGCGATGCAATTCTGCCAGCGGGTGGGGATCGTGGTCCACCCGCAAGTCAACCAGTGGTATACGCGTCCGCTCCTGGTCCACAACCAGAAGGGCAGCCGACTGCTTGCCCCGGATGTCGCCGCCCTCCGCTTGTGCGGCATCGAGAGCGGCCAAGAGGCGCTGGGCCAGGTCACCGTTGGCGGATTGGTATGCAACGGCCATCGCGCCCCACACGGTGCCGCGGGCCATCATGTTGGCCTGGGTGCAGAAAGAGTCTCCGAGGAAGCTACCGGCTTCGGGAAAGCATCGCTCACCGGTGTGGGTTGCGACGTTGCCGCGGTGATCGACGATTGACACTTGGCGGAACTCCCGTTTGGGGTCAGTCGCCAGCAGAGCGGTCAATGCCTCTTCAGCCGTCTTCCCGCCGCGAATCAGGTCGAGCCCCAGGGTGCCGTAGCTGCGCTCTGCCAATGCCTGCGTAGCGACGGCGCCAACACCGCCCTCAGCCCAGGTTACCCAGGTCCCGGTGGCTAGATTGAACGTCTGTACGGCGACGCCCAACTGTCCAGTTCTTGCGTCGCGGGCAACGATGGAATAGGTCATGGGAACCGCTCCTACGCGTATTCGATCCGTGGATCGAGGAAGAAATAGAGTAGATCTATACTCAGGTTGACCAGCGCCAGGACGACAGCGACAGTGAATACGGCGCCCTGCAGCAATGGATAGTCTCGATCCAGTACCGCTTCAATGGCCAGCCGACCCAGGCCAGGCCATGCGAAGACAACCTCGACGACGACCACCGCGCTGACCAGGGACGTGATCTGCAGGCCGATGACGGTTACAATCGTGATCATGGCGTTGCGCAGGGCGTGCCGGACGACCACGATCCGTTCACGCAATCCCTTGGAGCGAGCTGTTCGGATGTAATCTTCGTGCATGACCTCCAGCATCGCGCTCCGGATGAAGCGGGTCTGAATCGAACCGCTTATGACACCCGCCGTCACTGCGGGAAGGATCAGGTGAGCCAGCCATCCGCCGAAATCCTCTCCAATCGGCGTATAGCCACTGGGCGGCAACCACTCTAGCGTCAAGGAAAACAGAAGGACGAGCATAATGCCCAGCCAGAAATCGGGGATGGTAACGCCGATCTGGCTCAAGATGGAGGTCACGAGGTCGACGCTGCTGCCAGGTCTCAGGGCCGAGATGATCCCCGCTGGGAAGCCAATCAGCATACCGATCAGTAGCGCGGCCGCGGCAAGCTGGAGGGTGGCAGGCAGGCGCTGCATCAACTGGGGAGCCACTGGTTGTCCCGTGACCAGGCTCTTGCCGAAATCTCCGCGAGCGGCGCTCCACAACCAGTCGCCATATTGAACCAGAAATGGACGATTCAAGCCTAATCGCTCCCGAAGCGCGGCAACGCTTTCCGGGCTGGCTTGAACGCCGAGGATGACGCGGGCTGGGTCGCCCGGAACAAGTTGGATGATCAGAAACACGACGAACGTCACACCTAAGACCACGATGAAGGTCAGGAACAGGCGCTGAAGGATGTATCTGGTATTCATGGGCAAGAGGCTCCGGTCATATCGGGGGCAAGGTCTCCCTTGCCCCCAGGTGCGATTACTTGTCCAGCCAGACGGGCCAGAAGTTGTTCGCCTGGTCGGGCCGGACCACGAAGCCCTTCACGTAAGGCGCGTAAGCGCGGATCTCCTGCTTGTTGTACATATAGATGTAGGGGGCGTCGTCCACGAGGATTTCGTCGGCTTTCTCGTACACAGGGTAACGCTTGTCGAAGTCGCTCATAGAACGTCCTTCCTCGACCAGCTCATCGAACTCCGGGTTGCTATAGCCCGTGAAGTTGAAGACCAGATCGGTGTGGTGCTGGAGATAGTAGTACTGGTCTGCGTCGATGAGGCCGTTCCAGTTGCAGATGTAGGTATCGTACCGGAAGTTACCTTCTTTCTCAAGCCACTCGCTCCACTCCAGGGCGTTGATAGTGGCTTCGATGCCGATCTCGGCCAGCTGCTGCTGGAGTACTTCTGCCGCCCGCACGGTCTCTCCGTATTGGGTGGTGGGCATCAGCTCAAGTTCCAGGCCGTCTTCGTAGCCGGCCTCGGCCAGCAGTTCCCTGGCCCTCTCCAGGTCCCGGTCGTAGGGCTCGTAGCCGAAGTACCAGGGGCTACCCTTACCGACAGGGCCTTGGAGGGGATCACATCGCCCAAAGAAGGCTCCTTCGCAGATTTGCTGCCGATCCAGAGCCAGGGCGATGGCCTGGCGGATGCGCACATCGTCGAAGGGCTCCCGGGTGACGTTCACGCCAATATAGTCGTAGGAGAGCTGGGGTGCCGTAGCCACGACGACATCGGGATCCGCGTCCAGCGAGTCGAAGTTCTGGGGAGCGATGGTCAGCACCCAGTCAACCTCGCCGCCGCGCAGCGCAGTCTCGCGCACCGTGTCGTCCGGGATAGGCACGAGCTCGATCTTGTCTAGGTAGGGTAGCCCCTCCTGCCAGTAGCCTTCGTGCTTCTCCATCACCAGCCGGGTGGTACCCTCAACTTCCGTGATCTTGAAAGGCCCAGTGCCGATGGGCACGCTGACCGTGCCGTCTTCCTCGACGCTCTCCTTGGCCATGATGCCGGTGGACTTATCGAAGCCGATGGATTGCGGGAAGATACCGAAGCGCTCGGGATGCGTGATAGCAACGGTATAGTCGTCTATCACCTCAATCTGCGTCTCGGGTGGGCCAACGCGGGCAGCGTTGCCGGAGCCGGTTTCCGGGTTGATCAGCCGCTCGAAGCTCCATTTCACATCCTCGGCCGTCATCTCTCGACCGTTGTGGAACTCGACCCCTTCTCGGAGCTTGAAGGTCCAGGTCTTCCCGTCCTCTGACTGTTCCCAGGACTCGGCGAGCCACGGAACGAGGTTGAGCTCGTCGTCGTAGAAGGTTAGCCCTTCCAAGACGTTGTTGAGTATCTGATAGCTGGAGTAGGAGCTAACTGTGTGAGGATCGAGGCCCGCATACTCGTTCTGGAAAGCGACGTGGAGCGTGCCACCGTACTTGGGCCCTGCTTCTTCTGCCGGTTCTTCTTCGGCTACCTCTTCTTCCTCCGCTGGTTCTTCTTCAACAGCTTCCTCTTCCTGGGCCGGGGGTGGCGTTTCCTCGGCACCTCCGCAAGCTGTGACCAACCCTGCCAGTAGAACAACGATCAGCAGGATGCTTATGCGTTTCATCCTATCTTCTCCTTCGCTTCTGTCTACTACCGCGATCTTTATTGGAGTCGGGTCTCCACCGGGTCGGGCTCAATAGCCCTACAAATGCATAGACTCCTCCTTTCGGATGCCGAATGTCAACTGCTGAACACGAATCCAGTCTCTGGCCCTGTTACCTGAAGACAGGTAGGGGCGACACGTATCTGGAGACTCAGCGCTTTGTCGCGGAGTACGAGCGGCTCCTGACGCTCGCCGCGTGGTCGATCGCATCCCAGACACACTGGAGCGGGACCGGCAAAGGTAGCCGCCAATGCGCCGGCTACGCAGTTCAACGGTTGCTAAGTGGGGACGCTCAGCACACCAAGCGTCAGGCTGTAAGTATCCCGCACGTTGAGCCAGACTCGGGATTATGAGCAGGACCGGGTGGGCTTGTGCCTTCCGGCTCACGCAGAAAAGACAGACTCTGCCTGCGCTGTTGGCTACCCAAGACACTGCCCGCAGGAAAAAAGTTGGCCGATTCTATCATCCATCGGGTTGCTTGTCAAACGGCCGGTGGGTGCGCCGCGGCACTTGAGGTCGGGCAGCGGATGGTTGCCTCTTGGAGGGTGAAGGGATCGCGACCGAGTTGCCGCGGTGATGATAGGCTGGTCAGGGGACGAGCAGCCTAGTTGCAGGACGATCTCGTACGCCACACGATCAATGCGCAGGTCAACTGGCTGGCTGCGCCCCCCCATCTGACCAGGTGGCCTATCCCCCGGATGTAGGATGCGCCATTCGCGCGTTGGTATATAATTGGTGCATGGTCACGATGTGGTGCAAGCGTCTGGGGCTTGGCGAAGCATAGGCAATGAGGCTTTGCTGGCTATGGTAGTCTGGACTTATGCTTGATGTTCCAACAGATCATGCGACGGGAAGGACTGCGGGCCAAGATAGTGGCCTGGGTGCTCGTTCCCACGGCGGTCATCCTGACCGGCGTGGGGGTGATGGCCTTCTATGCCTCCCAGCAGGTGAGCGAGGACTTGGTCCTCGAGCGAAACCAGGATCGCACGCAGCTACTGGCCAATCAGCTCTCGGCCGATCTCGAGACCTATGACCGCCCCCTGGCATCCGTGGCCCTGGCGGGGGGGAGCCAGCCTCTCTACCAGCTGCAGGCGGTCTTGGACAGGGAGTGGCCCGGCGGCGACCTGACCGCTTTCGACGCTGGTGTCATAGTCCTCGATGCCGAAGACACGGTGATGGCGGCCGTGCCTGATTGGCCCAACACGTCGACGCACTTCCCCTCGTACGGCGATCGGTTCCCGGAACTCGTCGCTGGGCGCGTGGCGTCGCATCCAGAGGCTCTGCCGGTGACCGACCTGCTCCTCGACAAGCTGGCCGGCATGGACATCATTGCCTTCGCACATCCCATCGTGGATGAGACAGGCGAGGATCGGGGGACCGTGGTGGGGCTCTTCAGAGCCGAGCGCGGCGCGACACGCTTCAGCACCTTCTACCGGCGCATCTGGAACCTGTATATTGGACGCCGGGAGACCGCCTACTTGGTGGACGGCGACGGGCGCGTCATCTTCCACCCAGACACGTTCCTCATCGGCGAGGACTTCTCGTCATTGGCAGCCGTCCAGCGAGCGCTGGGTGGCGAGCAGGGAGCGCTTCGTGGGCGCGATATTGAGGGGCGGGACGTGGTGGCCGGATTCGCCCCCGTGCCGCGTACTTCGTGGGGGTTGGTCACCGAGGACCTCTGGGCTGAGATCATCCAGACAAGTCGTCCCTACCGCTGGTTCATGGTGGGTCTGCTCGCCCTCGGCGTGATCGTGCCGGTGGCGGTGGTGGCCTTGGGCGTGCGGCGCATCACGCGGCCTGTCGACCAGCTCACCCGCGCGGCAGAGGAGATCGCCGCTGGCGATTTCGGTCAGGCGATTGACATCCGCACCGGTGACGAACTGGAGACATTGGCCGAGCAGTTCAACACCATGGCGGCGGAGCTGCAGGCGTCCTACGCCAACCTGGAGCAGCGGGTGGCGGACCGCACCCGCGAGCTAGCAACGCTCAACGCCGTGTCAGCGGTGGTGAGCCGTTCGCTGGAGCTGGAGGAGGTGATGCGGGCTGCCCTCAGGAAGACCCTCGAGGCGATGAGGATGGAGGCGGGTGCGGCTTTTCGCTTGGATCGTGCTGGGACGCTGAACCTCATGGCACACGAAGGGCTATCGGCCCGTTTCGTCGGGGAGGTAGAAGAGATGCCACTGCGAACCAGCATCGCTTCACAGGCCGTGGATGAGGGAGCTCCCGTGGTACGTTCCGTCGACGACTATCCTGACGGACCTCTCAAGCTGCATCTCCGCGAGGAGGGCTTGCGCGCGGTGATCAGCGTGCCCCTTGTGGCGAAGGGCGAGATCCTGGGCGTGCTCAACCTGGCGGCACGCACGCCGCGCTCAATGACGGCCGAGGAGCGAGCTCTGCTTGCCTCGGTGGGCCACCAGGCAGGGATGGCTGTGGAGAACGCCCGCCTTTACCAGCAAGCCGAGGCAGCGGCCGCAGCGGCGGAGCGGAACCGGCTGGCCCGGGAGCTTCACGATGCCGTGAGTCAGACCCTATTCTCCGCCAGCCTGATCGCCGACGTGCTGCCCCGCCTGTGGAAGCGCGATCCGGATGAGGGACGGCGGCGCTTGGCGGATCTGCAGCGGCTGACGCGGGGCGCCATGGCCGAGATGCGGACCCTGCTCTGGGAGCTGCGACCTGATGCCTTGCTGGATACCCATCTGGATGAGCTCCTCGGTCAGCTGGCCAAGGCTGTCGCCGGCCGAGCGGATGTCCAGGTCGCCTTGGACGTGGAGACCATGATGGCTCCTCCGGATGGGGTCAAGGTGGCCTTGTACCGCATCGCCCAGGAGGCCCTCAACAACGTGGTGAAGCACGCCGGTGCCGGTCGCGTGCTGGTCAGCGCGCGTGCCGGCGAGGGCGGCGTCGTGCTCGGCATCCGCGATGACGGGCGGGGCTTCGCACCGCAGGATATTCCCCCCGGGCATCTCGGCCTCAGCACCATGGCCGAGCGCGCGCAAAGCATTGGAGCCACGTTGAAGGTTGAGAGCGATATCGGGGAGGGGACGGAGGTGACGGTGGTATGGAGGGAGAATCGTGCCGATGAATGAGGCTGAGACAATCCGGGTTATGTTGGTCGACGATCATCAGATGGTTCGCAATGGGCTGGGCACGTTTCTGTTGGTGCACGACGACCTGGAGTTGGTTGGCGAGGCCAGCGACGGGGAGCGGGCGCTGGCCATTTTCGACCACGTCCGACCGGACGTGGTCCTGATGGATATGAAGATGCCGCGCATGAACGGCGTGGAGGCGACGCGAGCGCTGACGGAACGCGATCCTGAGGTGCGCATCATCGCCTTGACCAGCTTCAAGGATGAGACGCTGGTCCAGGAGGCGCTCGACGCGGGCGCGATCGGGTACCTGCTCAAGGACATCGACGCTGACGACCTGGCGGAGGCCATTCGGGCTGCCCACCGCGGCGAGCCCACGCTGGCACCCGAGGCGGCCTGGGTGCTCTTCCAGGCCCGCCGCCGGGGGCCTCAGTTAGGCGACGACCTGACGGAGCGGGAGCGGGAGGTGCTGGCCCTGATCGTCGAGGGCGCGACGAACCCCCAGATCGCTGAGCGGTTGATCATCAGCCGCTCGACGGTGAAGACGCACGTGAGCAACATCCTGTCCAAGCTCGGGGTCCACACCCGCACGGAGGCGGCCTCGCTGGCCCTGCAGGAGGGCTTGGTCAATTGATGGGAAGGAGGCAGCGATGAAGGCCTGGCATCTATCTCTTTGTGCTATCATCCTGGTGCTCGCCGTGGCATCAGGAGGCTGCGCCTGGGTCTCTGGGGAACCGCAGCTCAGCCCCCAGGAGGTCGTCACCAAGTTCTACCGCTGGTACATCGGATATCCGGGGAATCCTTTGGTGGACAGGGAATACCGCCAAAGCCCCTATCTGGCCCAGTCTTACATCCAGGAGGTGGACCAGGTCGTGGAGGGTGGCTTCATGGCCGACCCGGTCCTCTTGGCCCAGGACATCCCCGAGAGCTTCACCGTTGGGGAGGCGGACGTCTCAGGGGATCGAGCTAGCGTGGTGGTCTCCTTCTACTGGGGTGGGAACCCCACCCCTGCTGAGCGGAGGGTCGACCTAGAGCTCGTCGAAGGCGAATGGAAGATCACCGACGTGTCGATGGTTGCACCGTAGCTTCACTGGGAGGCAGGATAACTGACTAAAGGCCCAGCCAGGGCAGTACGTCCTGGTAGAGGGCGAGGGTCATGAGGCCTAGACCCCCAGACAGAAGGATCGCCCCGAACAAGAGCTGCCCTAGCCCGTTGAGGATGGCGCTGCAGCCGCGTTTCTCAGTGCGTCGACCCCAGTCATCTTCCACGACAGCACGGCGAGTGATAATGGCTTTGAAGCCTCCATTGAGTATAAGCGTCCCCAGGATGGTGATCAACAGCCCACCGCCGCCCTTCTTAAGGATCTCGTTGGGATTCCCCTGACCCGCAGGGATCTGCTGCCCAGAGAAGAAATCGAAAGCCACCAACGAAATCCCTCCCACAATCAGCGCCCCCGCAACAACCAGGGTCACAACCGTGAGCAGACATGAGCCGCTTGCCTGTTGCCCGGGGCGCCCATTGGGTCTGCGACCTGCAGCGGCCCCTTGTCCAGGGATGTCCGGAGCAGCGCTAGGTGCAGGCTGCCAGGCCTGGCCATTCCAGATCGACCAGGTTCCCGACGCCGGGTCCTGATACCACCAGCGCCCCTGTGAATCCTGGACCCGGTTGTGTGCATCTCTAGAACGAAACATGCTGCCCCCTCAATCGCACAACGCCTTGGTCTTAGTGAACGAGACCCGCACCTCTCGATCCCCCAGGGCGCCCATAAGCTCAATCGCCTCGTTCTCTTCTGGCAAGTAGTTGGAGAAATTCGAGGCGGTTCTGCTGAGCACGTGGGAACCGTCTTCCTCACCTACCACATCCAGCCCCACATTTTGCTCCCCTGGTCCGACATCCATCCCGCCCAGGACAAAGACCTCATCGCAGGCGTTGCTGACCTCCAGGATGCCTCCGTTACAGTTGTTCGCCTCGATGCTCAGGCATTCAATCAGGGGCTCCACCGTGAGGTCCATCACCACGCTCTTGCCGAAGCATCCTCCCGTCGGCGCCGGTCCCCAGTACTCGATGCATCCGGGTGCTGGGCTGTCCTCCTTAATCAGGCAGCCGACGGAGGTACCCAGGAGCAACAAGACGGGCCCGAAAGTGAGAAGCGCTTTGATCGTGCCGAACAGCTTCCCTTCCGATGTGCTCAGTCCGTCCGCCGGCTCAGTCCGGTCAGTCATCCCTTATCCTCCGTGTTCCGGCGACTTGAGTGCCTTGCCAGCAACGCACGCCATCCTGCGTTGATCCACTTCCGCGTCGACTACGAGACAGTCAACCATGGCGCATAGGGTAGTAGACCCGTTGGCAAAGCATCTCGTTGCCTCACAGTCGGCGGTATGGGTGTCCCCGACTATCTGGTCAGCCGTTCACCGCAGCTTGTGCAGAAGTTCAGGCTCTCCTTCACCTGGGCCCCGCAGGTCGGGCATGTCCTTCGTCCCGCTGATCTACCACGCGGTGGTTCCGCTCGCACCCAACGTCCGCCTTGGGCGACGTACCAGGTCCCAGCGTCGCCGCTGATGGTCCAGTAGCGTTCTCGCTCATCCCGCAACCTCAACTTGCTTACTTCCGCCTGGAGCTCTTCGTCGCTCAGCCGGCCGACGGCGTGTCGCCCCTTGAGCGCATTGTACGTCCGTTCAAGCTTGTCGAAGGTGATCGTGGGTCTCCTGGCCTCTTCTCCCCCACGGTCGCTTGTGGAGACACAAGCTGGATACCCCTGCTCCCACCCAACGCGAGCCCTGGGTCCTGAGCTAGCGGGCACGCTCGCTCGAGCCGTTCTTCTCCTCTGTAGCAGAAGCGCCAGGAGGAGCCCGGAAGCACCCAGACCCGCCAGGCCACTCACCGCGAAGAGAAGCAGGGGGACCGTCCCGAGCGCAGATGCGGACAGCCCTTGCTGGCTCGTGGGCGAAACCGCCCGTCCGTCGGCCAGGGTCAGCGGGGCCGCGGGGTCGCCCGGATCCAGCGTCAGATGCGCCTGCGCCCCCGGCGCAATGGGCTGGTCGCCGTAAGTCTGTATGGGGCCGTCGCCGTGCTGCGTGATCAGGTTGAAGCTGCCCGCCCCTGTACCCGTGATCTGTGCCTCGTAACAATCCTCGCCGGGAAGTGCGAAATACCAGAGCAGCGTGCCGTCCTCCTCGGGATGGGCGAGCGAGAACCCTCCAGGGATCTGATTTATGAACTGGTCATTCGGCAATCGGCCTATACGCTCACCTCGCTGATTGGCAAGAAGAACCTCGACTGGGCATCTGAGGAGAGCATGTGTCATCTCTCTTGCCTCCGCAGGCTTGAAGCTATGCGCACGTTTGGCATAACTACTTCCCGTGGAACACGTGTATAAACCCTCATATACGCTACTTGGGAGAGCGAAGGCGTCCCAATCCGCGATGGGATACGTGGTTGCCGTCTGTCTGTACCAGGGATCAAGCACGATGCCCGTGTTCAGCCAATTGGTGCCAGTGGGATAGATGACCACCGCCTGGTGAATTCCGCCGTAGCTCTGGATCGGGCAGTAGTCAATCAAGTTTGGACACCCTGGTCCCCCATTGAGCAAGTGGCCGTGCGTCTCGCTAGAACGAATTGCATCCAGCCACTCAAGAAGCACGTGCTGATAGTCGCCGCACAGAATCGCGCCAGCGTCGTGAGTTTCGACCTCGATGACCTTGCCGTCGACATTCCCGATCACCTGCGTGCCGTGGGGCTTGTGCCAGGAGCGCGTATTGCCGTAAGGACCGTTCGCGCTCCCCAGTCCGTAGTCCCTGCCATCGAGGGAGAGCGTGTGGTACCACTCCAGGAGTTTCCGCATAGTCTCAGCCTCGTCCTCACAATCAGGCGTTGGGGTGGCGGTTGGGGTGGGCGTGAAGGTAGGCGTGGGGGGCAGGGGGGAAGGCGTGCCTGTGGGCGTGGTCGTTGGCGTTGGGGTGCGCATCTTCGTCGGCGTGGGCGTTGGCCCGAAGTGGACGGTGGCGCCGACGGTGATGGGGCAACCTTCAATGCTCACGCTGAGGGTCACAGAACCGACCCCACCGACGTCCCGCGGGGACACGTAGGTGAAGCGAAACTGACCCTGGGCATCCGTTCGCGACGAGCTGATGTATCCGCTTCCCTCCAGCCCACCAGAGTCAACATCCACCAGCGCGTTCCGGATGGGCTGCCCATCTGCCAGGAAGGCCTGCCCGTTGAAATCGACACGTCCTCCCGGCATCACGTGCACTGACGTGGGCATCAGTGAGACGCGGCAAGGTCCAGGCGTCGGTGTTGTAGTAGGTGTCGGGGTATCCGGCTCAGGCGTCGCTGTAGGCGTTGGCGGATCCTGACCCTCCAGCCTTCCCTCATAGCCGATCGCATGATGGAAGCTGAACGCGGGCCACGCGGCGTGCGGACCACCCCATTTGTGGTTGAGAGAGGCACGGATCCTCATTTCCCGGCCCTCGAACTCCAGAGGGATTGTGCCCTCGAAGTCCATGGTCACACTGGCGGGTGCGTTCTCATACCAGTCGTCAAGCCCACCATAGGCGCTCCACACCGGTTCGTTCCTGAGGGAGAATCGGGCAACTGTGTGGGTTGTGATGTTGACGCCGTGGTATTCTTCTTCTGTCATGGTGTTCCCGGCCCCACTGCCGGGCATGAAGGATGTCTCGGCTCCCTCTGGCCGCCGGATGATCATTGCCTCCGGGAGTTGTGGGTACTGCGCGCCCGGGCCGTCCTTGATGTCGGCGACGATCGACATGTCGTCCCATTCGACGACCTGTCCCTCGGGGTTGAGTCCGTCTGCCGTCACCGTGCCCTTGACCAAGAACCCGCTCTCGGTCGTCTCGACGGATGTGATGCTGAGATCCACCGTCTGCTGTAGCGGGCGGGCCCTGGCAGGGGGTGTAATCAGCAAGGCCAGGCCCGCCACCAGACCCAGAGAGACTGCTTTCGTCGCTTTCATCTTACCTCCCTATGAAGGCCACGCGCCCTTGGCCGCTGGCGCGCTGGGTGAGGGCTCGTTCGCTTGAGGCCTGCAGGAATCGCGGGACTATAGCACGCGGCGGCGGGGATGTCAAATGGCGGCGGTGCGGTGTCCACGATATCCGGCATCACGCTGCACGCACGTCCCTGTTGAGTCAAATGACCATCTTGCCTGAGTGTTATCGCTCCCCCTCGAATACAGTGTTGCCAGAGGAAGAATGACGATGGAAGAGAAGACCACCAGTGAGGCAACGAGCTTATTCTGGGGGCCTCTTGTGTGCATGATAGCGGCCTACCTCTATTTGACAGGTGGCTTGGGCCGGTGTATAGTCCCGCGACCTTGGTAGCACTGCTGCATAGGTGCGATAGACGTCTGGCACGCCGATCTTCCGTTCATCGCGCCGGAGACTATGAACTAGCTTCGTGTTGCCTCGAGCTGATGGCCGACAGAGAGTGAGTGGGCCGGGCAGCGATCCGGTCCGCCTGCACGGTGGCTTGATGATGCGGGGTACCTGTCCTGCATCAGCCGGCCAGTTCGGGCTATAGTGAGTTGAGGCTTTCGACGCATGGTTGAGCATTGCGAACGAGGGCTGGGCTGTACCCTCTCCCGCCGTAGTAGCCACAGTGATCGGAGCAGGTGTGGCTCGCACGATGAGGAAGCACTACGACTCGAAACAGAGAGGTGAGTCTACATGAAGACGTGGAAGGCCGCGTATCCGCTTATACTCGCTATTCTGATCTTGATGCCGGCACCCTTTGCCGATGCCGCCCCACCAGTCCAGGATCCTCAGGATGCACTGATCCGCCAGGTCTTGGTATCTACGGTCAACACGTTCGGCTGGTCGTGGCAGGATCCAGACAGACCTCCCGAGATCACCCCTCCGAAGGTATCGGACGGCGCTGCTGGTGAGGTCTTCTTCTTCGCTGCCAACGTCTATGTCCGATTTACGTGTCACCAGGCAGATCCAGATCTGGATGATGAGCGGTTTTTACAGCTGGAGACGCCGGTGGGAATCGCCGCGTACGAAACTGAAGAGATGGCAAAGGAAGACTTCATGTCGGATATGGAGGATTGGAAGACGGATCCCTCGTTTAATGAGGAACTCGTCCGCGGGTATCCCGCTTTCTCGTATCTCTCGTCCACCGTAGAGGTGCAGGCCGGTCGATTCATGTTCACAGT
>Ga0207796_1000045_pt1 | contig 52736 bp, 44 predicted proteins | sample Pon1CUnioCityCA_6_FD_187274 | JGI IMG/M metagenome (GOLD analysis project Ga0207796, IMG submission 187274) | Marine sediment microbial community from Union City, CA, USA - Pond 1C Sediment 1 (SPAdes) | ecosystem: Environmental > Aquatic > Marine > Intertidal zone > Salt pond sediment ... | reverse complement strand
GGACGCAGGCCGACGACCGGCAATCCTCACACGCCACGTGCGGCAGTGCTCACGATGGGCTCCGTGATGCTGAAACAGACTTGGGGCACGTGGCCCGACAGATTCCAGGGGTTGGCCCTAGAAGGGCACGTGGCAGTCAGGAATCAAAGGAGCTGCAACGCAAGAGCGCAGCCCTCCATTGACGAGTGGGGAAGCGACTGCGTTCATGTTTCCTTAGCTCGCCGCCCGGTGTCAGCGAACGGCCTGTTCCCGCTCCGGACCGACACCGATGAAGGTGATTGGAACTCCCACCAGGTCCTCAACGCGTGAGACGTACATCTGTGCCGCTTTTGGCAGATCCTCCCGGCGGCGCACGCCGGTGATGTCCTCATCCCACCCGGGCAGGCTCTCGTATTCTGGCTTCCACTGAGCCAGTGAGTCCACGCCGAACTCAGCGGGGAAATACTCAATGCGTTCACCTTCTCGGGTGTAGGCCACTGCCACCTTGAGCTCCTCGAGCCCACTTAGCACATCTAGCTTGGTCAGGGCGAGCTCGTCCAGGCCGTTGATCCGGCTGGCGTAACGTACGATTGGGAGATCGAGCCATCCACAGCGGCGGGGGCGCCCCGTCGTGGTGCCGAACTCGTTTCCAGCCTCCCGAATCCGGTCTCCGACATCGCCCACCAGCTCGGTCGGAAAGGGCCCCTTGCCGACGCGCGTGGTGTAGGCCTTTGCGACGCCCACAACCCGAGAGACGTGCCTGGGACCGAAGCCCAGCCCGGTGGTCGCGCCTCCAGCGATGGTGGAGGAGCTGGTGACATAGGGATAGGTGCCGTGATCGAGATCAAGCAGCAGGCCCTGAGCGCCCTCGCAGAGCACGACCTTATCGGCCTCCAGAGCCTCACCAATCAGAGCAGAAGCATCTACGAGATGGGGGGCCAGACGCTGGGCATAGGCCCTGTAGGCAGAAGCGGCTTCCTCGACGGAGAGCGGTTCCAGTCCGTACTGCCTCAGACGCCGGTTATGGTCCTCAACGCGCTGCGCGACGCGCGCGGCGAATCGATCGGGGTCCGTCATCGCACCAGCGCGCACATTGAGGCGCGCTGCCTTATCCGCATATGTCGGGCCAATGCCGCGCTTCGTGGTCCCAATGGCATCTTTCCCTCGCGAGGCCTCGCGTGCACCGTCAAGGGCTCGGTGCGTGGGTAGAATCATGTGAGCAGCTGCGCTCAGCTTCAGTCGGGATGGCCCAACATCCACACCAATGGACGCCAGCTGATCCATCTCCGACACGAGCTGCTCCGGATTGACAACCAGCCCTGCGCCAATGATGAGCATTAGCTCCGAATGGAGAACGCCGGAGGGGACGAGATGCAACTTCAGGGTATGCCCTTCGGCGACGACGGTATGTCCAGCGTTGTCTCCTCCGTTGTACCGGGCGACGATGTCGGCCTCTCGAGCCAGCCCGTCAACCACTCGCCCTTTGCCCTCATCTCCCCATTGCGCTCCAACGACAACGATCGCACTCATCAGCGCCTCCTTCCGCAACCACAACTCGAACCCACTCTATCACCAGACCAGCAACTTGCGCCCCGGAGACATCCGCCGGGGCTCAATCGCCTCGACCGGCAAATCCCCCACACGCTGTTCCACCAAGTGCCTGACGGACGATTGCCAGAGTCCTTCAACAGGAATCATACAGCAATGGAGGGTTGCCGTCAATTAGCCAACCGCGGGGTCATCGCACGTGGGCCGAAGACGCCCATTCCCGGCGCCGCCCTGGGTGGCCGAGCACAGATGTCGCGCGCTGCTCGGACGACCATCCCCACAGACAAGACCAGAAGCATCTCTTCCGGAGGGACTGAGGCGTTCATTCAGAGAGCCTCATGCGTGCAGTTGCCCACGGCGCACGGACGGACAGGTTGACGCTGAAGCGCCATCGGGTATACTCTGTCGGTACGCTTTGACCCGTTCACAGGAGTGTTTGTAGAAGATGCATCCACAACCGGACCAGATCCCGCAGGTCCTGGAGCTATACCTGCAGATCTCCCAATACCCTATCCTGGCCAGCCGCATTCGTTCCCGAATGCGTGCAGAGATCTTCGCCCGTGGCATCATATCCCCCGCACAGTTCGAGGAGGAGGTCAAAGAAAAAGCTGTCATGTCACAGAGGCGGGAGGGGCTCCGGGATCCCTTTGCGCAGGAGTCCAGCCACGTCTGGAGTGTGCGACTGGACCAGATTCGCGACCACATGACCGACTTCTATTTTGCGTACAATCTGCCACACGCCCTGTTCGAGACCATCGTGCGCGACGTCCTGGCTGACCGGGCACCAGAATCCAGCGTCTCTCTGTCATTCAACCCAGAACTTGCCCCACAGAGCATTCTGCTCGCTCAGGCAAAGAAGTATCTCTCCTTCCCTTCGGAGCAGCAGGATGAGATCCAACACCATCTGAGAGAGATCATCGTGGTACTGACAAAGAGCATGATCAGCGACCAGATGGACTTCATCCGCCTGGCCAAGGCGTTCTTCGACGCAGAGGATTTCGAGACCATCGCCAGCCGTCGAATCGGACAAGGCAAGATCGGGGGCAAAGCGGCGGGGATGATGTTGGCATGGAAAATTCTGCAGCAGGGTGACGCACGCGATTCGGTGGATTTGCGGCGGCACGTCACAATTCCGGATTCCTACTTCATTGGTGCGGATGTGTTCTATCAGTTTTACGCACTGAACGAGCTCGACGAGTTCATGAACCAGAAGTACAAGTCTCAGAAGGAGATCGAAGCCGATTATCCGGCGATTCAACAGGCATATCTCCGAGGCAAGCTTCCCGCTGGGGTCTCGGGGCAGCTACGGCAGCTGCTGAGCGAGGTGGGAGCGACGCCATTGATCGTGCGCTCATCCAGCCTCCTGGAGGATAATTTTGGCTTCTCGTTCGCCGGAAAGTACGACAGCTTCTTTTGCCCCAATCAGGGCACTCTGGAGGAAAACCTGAGGGCGCTGACAGAATCGATCTGCCGGGTTTATGCCAGCGTATTGAGCCCAGATGCGCTGCTGTATCGTCAGCGTATGGGTCTGGTCGACTACGATGAGCGAATGGCCGTGCTCATTCAGAAGGTGCAGGGAGAGACTTATGGTGACTACTTCTTTCCCACCCTGGCCGGTGTTGGGTTCAGTCGTAACCCGCACCGCTGGAGCCAGAAGATACAACCTGAGGATGGTCTCTTGCGTCTGGTCTTCGGGTTAGGCACACGGGCCGTTGACCGCGTGGCTAACGACTATCCTCGCATGGTAGCGCTCAGCCATCCACAGCTGAGACCGGAGATCGGTGCCCAGGACATCCGGAAGTACTCACAACGTTTTGTGGATCTCATTGACCTGGAGAATAACAGCTTCACAACCCTGCCGCTCAGTGAAGTTCTGAAACCCGACTACCCCTACATTCGCCTACTCGCATCTGTGGACAAAGGAAGCTACGTGCAACCGGTCTATGCGCCAGGCACGCTGAGGGATTCTAAGCTCGTGCTCACGCTCAGTGAGCTGCTGCGAAATCAGGAATTCGTCGGGCTGATGCGAGACGTGCTGGGGAAGTTGGAGGGACACTACGAACGCCCGGTCGACATCGAGTTCACCGTGGAGGTTTCACAGGAGCGTCCGCGCCATTTCAGGCTGCATCTGCTTCAGTGCCGACCGCAGAGCTGGCGGGAGGGAGGAGAAAGCATATACGTTCCAGTGGACGAAATCTCGAGGAATGATGTCATCTTTCTCACACGGCACATGGTACCCCATGGTGAGGTGAGAGGAACTCGCTACATCGTCTATATTGATCCAAAGGGCTATCACCGGGCCGCGGATCATGCCTCCCGGCTGGAGATAGCTCGCATCGTGGGTCGACTCAATAGACGTCTGGAGGGCGAGCGTTTCATTCTAATGGGCCCGGGTCGATGGGGAACGAGCAATGCCGAACTGGGAGTCAAAGTCTCCTATGCAGAGATATACAATGCCGCGGCTCTGATAGAAATCGCGGAAACAGAGACAGAGTGCGGTCCCGAACTGTCCTACGGCACGCACTTCTTCCAGGATCTAGTAGAATCTGAGATCTATCCACTGCCCCTGTATGCAGGTGACTCTGACTCGTTCTTCAATCACCGGTTCTTTGAAGAGGCACCAAATGCGCTTGCCGACCTGCTGCCAGACCACGGGTCCTACACTCAGTATGTTAAGGTCATAGACGTTCCTGCGGCGGCAGGCGGACGCCACGTCGATCTCCTGATGGACAGCGTCGACGACGTAGCCATGGCATATCTAAAGTAGCACACGGCCATTGTCGCCTTTGCCTGGAAAACCAGTCCCCGACTTGACAAATCTTCTCAGATGCTTATAATGTAGGTTTGCGATTTAACTCGACTCCACGGAAACGAAGCGCTGAGCACCGAGAGGCCTTCAGCGCTTCTTCTTGCTAGAGAGCTCCCTAGAAAACAGGAAGGATGATGAATAACCGAAATGACAACCTGCTAGAGGCGCAAGACTTCCGCAGCCTGCGCATTAAGCTAGCATCGCCTGACGAGATTCATTCCTGGTCTTACGGAGAGGTCACCAAGCCCGAAACCATCAACTACCGTCGGCTCCGCCCGGAGAAGGACGGTCTCTTCTGTGAGGCCATATTCGGCCCCACCAAAGACTATCAATGCTACTGCGGCAAATATAAGAATATCCGCTATAAAGGCATTGTCTGTGACAAGTGCGGCGTCGAGGTGACGCGTTCTTCAGTGCGCCGCGAGCGGATGGGCCACATCGATATGGCTGCGCCAGTGGCGCACAGCTGGTACACGCGCCGCGTTCCCAACCACCTTAGCAAGCTGATCGGCATTCGCAAACGCGATATGGATCGTGTTCTTTACTTTGCCAAGTACATCATCATTAATGTCAACGAGGACGCGCGCCAGAAGGCCCTCCAGCGCCTGGAAGAGGAATTCGAAGAGAAGAAACACCAGCGCGAGGGCGTGGCTCAGGAGAGCATCGACGCCCTGAAAGAGCGCCTGGAAGAAGAAGAGACGAAGATCGAAGAGCAACTGGAGGAGATCCGTGCCTCCTTTGATGATCAGCTCGCCACGGCGACCGATGAGGCTGTCGAAGCTGCACAATCGCTCCAAAAGAAGCTTGAGAACCGACAGGGAGAAACGCTCAAGGCGCCGATGGTCTTCAAGCCAACGGGCGAGATCATCGCCGAACAGGGCGAGGTCGTGGGACGCGAGCACCTGACGGCGCTCAACACGACCGTTCAAGAACACCTCAGCGAAATCGAGGACAAGCTGGAGGCGCAGCGAGAGGAGAAGACGGGACCTCTGGTGAAGGATCTGGAACAGTGGCGAGAAGCGACACAGGACGAGGTCGACCAGATCAACAATCGAGCTGCCATTGAGATCGCCGATTGGCGCTCGCAGCTTGACACCGAGCGAGAGGAACTGCTCGGGCTTGCCAAGTACCAGTGTGTCGGTGAGCCGCGCCTCCGGGAGCTGAGAAGCCACTGGGGACAGGTCTTCAAAGCGGGCATGGGCGCCGAGGCTTTCCACGAGATCCTCTCCAGCGTTGACCTGGATGACCTGGCGGAAGAGCTATGGCACCAGGTGCGTCACGATACGTCGAAGACAAGGCGGAAGCGGGCCAGGGGCCGGCTGCGAATCGTCGAGTCTCTTCGCAGGAGTGGTAACAGGCCCGAATGGATCATCTTGACCGTGCTTCCCGTTATCCCGCCTGATTTGCGACCAATGGTTCAGCTCGATGGAGGTCGTTTCGCTACCTCAGACCTGAACGATCTTTACAGGCGGGTCATCAATCGGAACAACCGATTGAAGCGCCTGCTGGAGCTGGGTGCTCCGGACGTCATTGTGCGCAATGAGAAGCGCATGCTGCAGGAAGCTGTCGACTGCTTGATAGACAATAGCCGCGGCAAAGCCCGGTCGCGCCACGGTCGTCGTGAACTGAAATCACTCAGCGATATGCTGAAGGGGAAGAAAGGACGCTTCCGACGCAATTTGCTCGGCAAGCGCGTCGACTACTCCGGACGTTCGGTCATCATCGTCGGGCCGAAGCTGCGCATGCACCAGTGCGGTCTTCCAAAGTCGATGGCGCTGGAGCTGTATCGGCCTTTCGTGATCAGCAAGCTGGTCGAGTACAACTATGCCACCAACGTCAAGGCAGCCAAACGCCTGATTGAGCGAGAACGCCCTGAGGTTTGGGAGGTTCTTGAGGAAGTCATCCATGATCGCCCGGTTCTCCTCAACCGCGCTCCGACGCTGCACCGGCTGGGCATCCAGGCCTTCGAGCCAGTGATTATCGAGGGCAAGGCCATTCAGCTACACCCACTGGTCTGCCCGGCGTTCAACGCGGACTTCGACGGGGACCAGATGGCTGTCCACGTGCCGCTGTCGGGGAGGGCCGTCGAGGAGGCTCGCACGTTGATGCTCTCCACGCGCAATTTGCTGAAGCCAGCCAATGGTCAGCCTCTCGTTGGACCAACAAAGGATATGTGCCTGGGCATCTACTATCTGACGATGGAGGATCCTCGGTACGCGGACAAGCGGCCGAAGCCATTCGTCAACATAGAGGAGTTGCAGCTGGCCTATGACCTGGGGCATGTAGATCTACACACGCCAGTCCTGATAGCACAGGTCTATGATGACCAACCGGCTCCAGAGAAACCCGTGGAGACGACCGCGGGACGCTGTATCCTTAACAGCATCCTGCCGGACGAAATCCGCTTCATTAATGAACCACTGGAAAAGGGGTCGCTGCAAGACCTGGTTGGGCTCTGCTACCGACGGCTTGGTCGAGAAAAAACGACGGAGGTGGCAGACCGGCTCAAGGACTTGGGCTTCGAGTATGCCACACGATCCGGGATTACGATTGCTATCTCGGACCTGGTGATCCCGTCCGCCAAGAAGGCCATCCTCGAAAAGACGGAAGACACGGTTGGGGAGGTGGATCGGCAGTACCGGCGAGGGTTGCTGACTGAGGAAGAGCAGTACACCCGCACTGTCGAGTTGTGGTCTCGAGCGCGCGAAAAGGTGGCCGATGTCGTGGCGCAGGCCCAGCCGGAGAACAGCACGGTATCTGTGATGGCGAGATCCGGCGCGTCGAAGGGTGGATATGGACCGATCTCCCAGCTTGCCGGTATGCGTGGCTTGATGGCAGACCCATCCGGACGCATCATCCCGCTGCCCATTCGGAGCAGTCTGCGCGAGGGGCTTTCCGCCCTTGAGTATTTCATCAGCACCCACGGGTCACGCAAGGGACTGGCGGATACGGCCCTGCGAACCGCGGATGCAGGCTACCTGACGCGCCGCCTTGTGGACGTCGCACAGGATGTCATCATCAATGCACACGATTGCGGTACAAAGCTCGGGATCTGGATCCGCGCTGACGAGGATGTGGGTGGTCAGAGTATGGCTGAGCGCCTGGTTGGGCGCGTGACCGCCAGCCCAGTAGCACGCCCCGACACCGGAGAGCTGATCCTCGATCGTAACGAAATCATCGATGAGGAAGCGATAGCCGCCATCGAGGAAAGCGGGGTCGAAGAGGTGATGGTTCGCTCGCCATCCACCTGTGAACTCCGTCACGGCATCTGTGCGCTCTGCTACGGGCGGGACCTGGGACGGGGCCATGTGGTGGGGGTGGGAACGGCAGTGGGCATTATCGCAGCCCAGTCAATCGGCGAGCCAGGCACGCAGCTGACCCTGAGAACGTTCCACAGCGGTGGCGTGGCCGCCGGTCGCGACATCACCGTCGGTCTGCCACGCGCAGAGGAGCTTTTTGAGGCTCGCAAGACGCCCAAGGGTGAGGCGCCAATCGCAGAAGTCGGCGGCATCGCTCACGTCCGTTCGACAGACGGTCAACGGTACGTCGTTGTCGTTGACACCAGGACGAAGAGGTTCGAGTACGACATTGAAGAGGGATGGACAATCGTGGTCGAGGACGGCGATGACGTACAGGCCGGCGACCCCATCGCCACATCGGACGATGAAAAACAGATTGAAGCAGAAAAAAACGGGCGCGTCCTCGTGGAGGACACGCATATCACACTGATTCACGAGGAGCGGCGGGAGGTGCAACACAAACTCCCTCAGACAGGGCGGATTCTGGTTGAGGAAGGACAGACGATTGCACCTGGTACGCAGCTCGTTGAGGGTGTCAAGAACCCGCGCCACATCCTCCAGGTCCTGGGGCGGAAGGCCACGGAGAACTACCTGCTTTCGGAGGTGCAGCAGGTCTACCGCTCTCAGGGCGTGAACATCAGTGACAAGCACTTCGAGATCATCTTCCGCAAGATGCTGAGCAAGGTGAGAGTCAGCCGCTCAGGCGACACTGACCTGCTGCCCGGACGCTTGATCCGGCGCCTCGATTTGGAGGATGTCAATCGCGAGGTCGTGGAACAGGGCGGCGAGCCGGCCAAGGCGATGCCCGTTTTGCTGGGGATCACCAAGGCAGCACTGAATACGGAGAGTTTCTTGTCCGCAGCCTCCTTCCAACACACGATTCGCGTTCTGACGGAGGCAGCCGCTGAAGGACGAGAGGACCCGCTGCTGGGCCTCAAGGAGAACGTGATAATTGGGAAGCTGATCCCTGCAGGGACTGGATACCGCGGGAACAACCCGTCTTCCGATGGCCCCATTGAAGAGTACGAGGGCGTGACGCTGCAGCTGGAGCCGGAGGAGCTGGCGCCAGGCGAGGAGGAAGAAGGGGAACCTGTGGCTGAGCCAGAGGCAGAAGCGAAAGAGGGTGCTGAGGAAGAAGCTAAGGAAGAGCCACCAGTCAAGAAGTCTGAGATTCTGGGGCTCGCTACCCCGGCATAAGCCTCTTCGCATCAAGCACGTTCGATGCTATGGCTGATGATCGATGCGGCAGCGTGGTACCACGCTGCCGCATTTGGTTGAATGGACAAGGCGGCTCAAGTAGTTGACAAGCGCTGTGGCGCGTGTTAGTATACCGCGCTCCCTGAATCGATGGAGGAGAAGTAGACATGCGAAGCATCGAATGGCACAGCGGCGCGGTGAGGATGATAGACCAGCGACTCCTCCCAACGACCTTCCAAATGCTGGAGTGCAAGACGCACGGCGATGTCGCTGAAGCCATCCGCGACATGGCCATCCGTGGCGCGCCGGCCATCGGCGCAGCGGCGGCCTTCGGTTTGGCGCTTGCCGCGCGCGAGAGCGCTGCAGAGAACCGTGATGCCTTGCTCTCTGAACTCCATGCGGCCGCCGACACGCTCAAAGCAGCTCGCCCAACGGCGGTCAATCTCGCCTGGGCCCTGTCGCGCATGATGCGTCTCGCCGAACGAGAGACAGAACCCTCCGCTATCCGTGCAGCGCTGTTGGAGGGGGCCCAAAAGCTCGCCAACAATGATGTCGAAATCAACAGGCAGCTGGGAGCCCACGGTGCTGCCCTGATTCAGGAGGGGGACACCGTCCTGCATCACTGCAACACAGGGGCCCTGGCGACAGTGGATTATGGGACCGCCCTGGGCGTTATCCGCACGGCGCATGAGCAGGGGAAGAAAATCCACGTCCTGGTAGATGAGACACGTCCTCGGCTTCAGGGTGCCCGGCTCACCACCTGGGAGCTCCAGGAACTGGACATCCCCTTCACCTTGATCGCCGATAACGCTGCTGGGCACTTCATGCGCACTGGTCAGGTGGATATCGTCCTTGTCGGAGCGGACAGGGTGGCTGCCAACGGCGACGTGGCGAACAAGATCGGGACGTACAAGTTGGCGCTGGCAGCGCATGATAACGGCATTCCTTTCTACCCGTGTGTCCCGACCTCCACGGTCGATCTGTCGCTGTCAAGTGGTGACATCATTCCGATTGAGGAACGACCAGCAGAAGAACTCACCAACGTGACTTATCAAGGCCAACCTATTGCGCCGGCGGGGATCGATGTTGCCAACCCGGCTTTTGACGTCACGCCACATCGTTATGTGACTGGCATCGTAACCGAGAACGGGGTCGCTTATCCCCCCTTCTCGGCTGCCCTGCGCCACATGGTCGACTCATCGACGTAGCCCCGCGGACCGACGGAGAATGAACATGAACGCCGACTCGCTACCCGTGGTTATCCTGTGCGGCGGACAGGGCACGCGAATGGCGGGAGCTACAACTTCGAAGAAAGAGCTCGTAGAGATTGGGGAGCAGCCCATTCTTTGGCATGTGATGAAGATCTACGCCAAGTATGGGCACACGCGCTTCATTCTCACCCTGGGCCACGAAGCCGCGGCCATCAAGCGGTATTTCCTTGAGTACGAGCCGATGAACTACGACTTCACCATTCCTCTGGGCCAGGCAGACGCAATCGCGTATCACCAGTCAAACTCCGAGCAGAACTGGCGTGTGACGCTTGCGGATACTGGCCTCGACACCGACAAGGGGTCGCGGATCTACCGCGCAGGAAAGTACATTGACACAGACACCTTTTTCGTCACCTACGGGGACGGAGTCGGCGACATCGACCTGGAGGCCTTGCTCGCCTTTCACCGGCAACATGGCCGGCTGGCAACGGTGACAGGCGTCCACCCAAGGTCCCAGTACGGCATTCTGAAGCCGGATGCGGATGACCAGGTGGTAGGCTTTGGAGAGAAGCCAGAGTTGGACCATTGGATCAACGCCGGCTTCATGGTTTTTGAGCGCGAAGTCTTCGACTACCTTGGCCCTGGAGATCACGTCAACCTGGAGCGCGAGACACTCCCCTGTCTCGCTGCCGACGAGGAGCTTATGATGTACCGTCACACTGGATTCTGGCGTTCGATGGACACGTTCAAGGACGCTCTGGCACTGGACCAGATCTGGCGCGAAAGCGCACCCTGGAAGATTTGGGATTGAGAGACACTATGCGATCTGACACCAACAACTTCTGGCTCGACCGACCCGTCTTTGTCACCGGGTGCACCGGCATACTGGGTTCGTGGCTGACGATCGCCCTGGTCGACGCCGGGGCCGCTGTCACAGGCCTTATCCGCGATGCGGTTCCCTTCTCACATCTGCGCCGGTCGGGATATCAAGATCGCATCCGTGTGGTCCGTGGCGACGTGACCGACTATGAGCTGATCGAGCGTGCACTAAACGAATATGAGATCGATACTGTGTTCCATCTCGCGGCACAGACAATCGTTCCCATCGCCAACAGGGTGCCGCTGTCCACGTTTGAGACGAACATCAGAGGGACGTGGACAGTGCTTGAAGCAGCTCGCCGCGTGCCGAAGATAGAACGGGTGATTGTCGCATCCTCGGACAAGGCCTACGGTGCGCATGAGAATCTCCCCTACACCGAGGACATCGCTTTGCGCGGTTGTTACCCGTACGATGTCTCCAAGGCGTGCGCCGATCGCATCGCCCGAACCTACTACGTCACCTACGGTCTACCCGTCGCCGTGACACGCTGCGCTAACCTGTTTGGAGGCGGCGATCTGAACTGGAGCCGTCTGGTTCCGGGAACGGTCCGGAGTGTCCTTCGAGGTAGGCGCCCTGAGATTCGCTCAGACGGGACACTCCTGCGTGACTTTCTATACATCCCGGACGCTGTGGCTGGCTACCTGCGCCTCGCGGAGCACACTGACACGCCGGGCGTGAGCGGAGAGGCATTCAACTTCGGCATGGACGATCCCAAGTCGGTGATCGAAATCGTGCAGACCATCATCGATGTGTCCGACCGAACCACTCTCCAGCCCCTAGTCCTGGGTAAGGCGAAGAACGAGATCCGAGATCAATACCTCGATAGCAGCAAGGCCAGAAGTCTCCTCAGCTGGGAACCAGAGTATTCCCTGAGGGAAGGGCTGCAGGAGACATTGTCCTGGTACCGCGAGTTCTTCGGCCAATAGGATACCGTCGGCCCCACAGCAGGATGGGGGCACGGCAGACATGCGCGGCGAGTGCTGGAGCGAATCGGTGGCAGGGTCCTTGGATTGGAGGCAGAAGCGGGTTCTAGCTACGGGAGCCACAGGGTTCGTCGGGCAGCATCTGGCAAGACGACTGACGACCCTGGGGGCTCAGCTCTATACCGCCAGTACATCCCCAATTCAAGAGGCCAACTCAACACCACCTGCTGGAGGATTGCCCCCGCGCCACTTGACGTTCGACGTCCGCAATGCCCAAGCCGTACAGGAAGCTCTCAGAGTCGCGAGACCGGATATCGTGTTCCATCTCGCCGCAGTCGGCGTCACGGAACCCGGCGTAGACCCCATGCTGGCATTGATGATCAACGCTGCTGGGGTGATCAACCTTCTAGACGCATTGTGGGGGAGTGATGTTGAACGGGTGATCCTCGTCGGCACAAGCTATGAGTACGGCACCCGGGGATCGACGAAGAGGCTGGATCCTTTCAATGCTTACTCGGCCTCAAAGGTGGCAGCCTGGGCCTTTGGCCAGATGTACTGGCAAACCCGCGATCTACCTGTCGTCACTGTACGTCCGTTCCAGGTCTACGGTCCGGGACAGCCCGATCATACCCTGATCCCGGCAGCCATGAGGGCAGCGCTATCGGATGAGGACTTCCGTATGACGCCCGGTGAGCAAGTACGCGATTTCGTCTTCGTCGAGGACCTCGTTGAAGGCATGACGACGGTTGCGGAGACAGCAGGGATTGCAGGGGAAAGCCTCGATCTGGGGACCGGCGTCGGTAGACCTATCCTGAGCATCGTGGAGCGGATCTGGGAGCTCGTGGGCGCAGAGGGAAGGATAAGGCCTGGCGCCCGACCATATCGCTCCGGCACTGCAATGCATCTCGTTGCCGACGCGGACCGCACGGCCCGGCTTTCCGGTTGGCGTGCCAAGACCCCGCTGGAAGAAGGACTGCGGATCACTATAGATCGACTGAATTCCCAAGGTCAACGGGCACCATGATATCTGAGAGCAAGAAGACCCGCGCCTTACGTGAACACATTCTGAGCCAGGTAAGGGCGTACTACGAGCAAGCGCACGCGAATCGAGCGTTCGTCCCCGGTGAGAGTCGCGTCCATTACGCTGGGCGGGTCTACGATGAGCAGGAGTTGATCGCCGCGGTGGACGCCGCACTCGACTTCTGGCTCACCGTAGGTCCTCGGACAGAGGCTTTCGAGGAGAAGCTGGCCCGGTTCCTTGGCGTGAATCGCACCCTGGCGGTCAATTCTGGCTCTTCAGCAAATCTGTTGGCGGTTTCTGCGCTTCGGTCCCAGCGAATCGAACGGCCGCTCAAGCCGGGTGATGAGGTGATCACAGCGGCGATGGGCTTCCCCACGACGACGGCCCCCATCGTGCAGAACGAGTTGGTGCCGGTCTTCGTCGACTGTCAGCTGGGAACGTACAACATCGATACGGACCAACTCGACCTGGCCCTCTCCGATCGCACCCGTGCCATCTTCGTCGCCCACATGCTGGGCAATCCCGTCGACATGGCCCCCGTGATGGAATTCGCCCGTGACAATGATCTCTTCCTGATTGAAGACACTTGCGAGGCGCTCGGATCAACCTACAACGACCAGATGCTTGGCACGTTTGGTGATATGTCGACGTTCAGCTTCTATCCCTCCCATCACATGACGACGGGCGAGGGTGGCGCTGTCGCCACAGACGACTCTCGCCTGGCCCGGGTGACTTGCAGCCTGCGCGACTGGGGACGCGATTGCCACTGCACGCACGATAGCCCTCCGGAAGGCGCCTGCGGGAACCGGTTTAGCTGGCAGATCCCCGGCCTTGATGAGCCATACGACCATCGCTATCTATACGTGGAGGTCGGCTATAACATGAAGATGACCGACATGCAGGCGGCCATCGGGCTGGCACAACTGGAGAAACTGCCTCACTTCATCGAGCGCCGCAAACACAACTTCAACAAGCTGTACACAGGATTGAGCGATTACGAGGATTTCCTCCTCTTGCCGACCTGGAATGAATGTGCAGACCCTGCATGGTTCGCCCTCCCATTGACGCTGCGCAAGGACGCTCCATTCACAAGGCGCGAGATCATCACCTTCCTGGAGGATCGCAACGTCGAGACTCGCCTGCTCCTGGCCGGCAATCTGGTGCGGCAGCCAGGCTACCGCGATATCCGCCATCGCACGGTGGGTGAGCTTCCCAACGCCGATCACATCCTTCGCGCGTCGTTCTTCATCGGCGTTTACCCCGGCTTGGACAACGCCCGGATCGCGTACGTACTGGAGGCGTTTGCCGACTTTTTCGATGGCGTCTGACATCCCTCCATGAGCGAAAACACTCACTTCCTGTCGATCATCATCTGCGCATACAATGAACGGCGCACTATCCGTGAGGCTATCCAACAGGCTTGCGATGTCAATTTGGGGCCAGGATGGAACAAGGAGGTGATTGTCGTAGACAATTTCTCCACAGACGGGACGCGTGACCTGCTGAAGCCTCTGGATCTGCCGGACGTCAAAGTCGTGTTTCACGCGCGAAATCGAGGAAAGAGCGCGTCCATCCTGACGGGTATCGGCGAGGCCCAGGGCGATTACTTCGCGGTTTTTGATGCCGATCTTGAATATGACGCCGATGATCTTATCCACATGACGGCTGCCGTTCGCCCGGGGGAGACGGTTGCGGTCTTCGGTTCCCGCACGCTCGGCGGAAGAAAAATCTACGAGTATGCAGAGAACTATTGGGGTGTGAAGGTCCTGACGTGGCTGGCCAACCAAGTCTTTGGTGGGCATCTCACTGACATCGCCGTTGGCCTCAAGCTTGCTCACGTCGACACCGTTCGCTCACTGGACTTGAGCCAGCGCGACTTCGATTTCGATTTCGAGCTGCCTTGCAGGCTACTCAGGAATGGACACGACATCGTGGAGGTGCCCGTTGCCTACCATCCTCGGACTGCAGAACAAGGAAAGGGGTTGGTGGGGCTGCACGCCTACGAGACTGGCCTTCGCTGGCTATGGATCCTGGCAACGGTCGCAATTGGCTGGTAAGTCGATTCTCCTTATTCACCAGCACTGCCGCGGAGACGACGGGAGAGGAAAGAGATGAGCATCGTCATCACGGGTTCTATCGCGTACGACTATTTGATGACCTTTCCGGGACGGTTCGCCGAGCACATCCTCCCGGACCAGATCCACCGCCTCTCAGTCAGCTTCCTGGTAGACGAGATGCGAAAACAGCGCGGAGGATGCGCGGCGAACATCGCTTACAATCTGGCTCTGTTGGGCGAGCGCCCCCGACTCATGGGAACGGTGGGACAGGACTTCGATGCCTACCGCGCGTGGCTGGAGCAGCACGGAGTGGACACCTCCCTGGTCCGGACCGAATCCGATCTCTTCACAGCGTCCTTCTTCGTCAGCACCGATGAAGATGGCAACCAGATCGCCAATTTCTACACGGGCGCGATGGCCCGGGCTCGCGATCTGTCACTCCGCGCGCTCGATCGCGACGAGATGGATCTGGTCGTCATCTCCCCAAACGATCCCCAGGCTATGGTCAAGTACGCTGCCGAATGCCAAGCCCTGGACATTCCCTACCTCTACGACCCCAGCCAGCAGATTGTACGACTGACCGGGGATGAACTGATGATGGGGTTGAGGGGCTCGTCAATGCTAGTGGTTAACGAATACGAGTTTGGTATGCTCCGAGAGAAGACCGGCCTGACCACGGACCAGATTCGAGAAGCCCCCAGCGATGCATGTATCGTGACCCGGGGCGCCGAGGGCTCCCACATCTGGGCAGGTGGCGAGGTTCACCACATCCCGTCAGTGATGCCATATTGCATTGACGATCCTACCGGGGTGGGAGACGCCTATCGAGCCGGCCTGATCAAAGGACTGAGGTTGAAGCTGCCGTGGCCCCTATCAGGGAGACTCGGTAGCATCGCTGCTGCCTACGCCCTGGAACAACCGGGCCCTCAGAGTCATCACTACAGCATCGAAGATCTCGTCCGCCGCTTCGAGGCGCACTTCGGAGATGACGGCCCAGACTGGTGCACCTTCTCGGCGGCCCTGTCTCACTCCGAGCGACATTAGGACATCCCGGCACGAAGCCCATCCTCGGCACCGGGTTCGGCACACCCCGGGCCGATCGACCCCCTCGCCTCTAAACTGGACACAAATGGCGCGCCTCACTCGATCAACAATAAGTGGGACGACCAGTGGTCAGTGCAAGCTGAGGCTCTACGCACTGACGATCTTGCGGCGTCCCGACGACAGCGCGTCAGGACGGCTGGCTCCATGAAAGATTCGTCCTATCTAGGACGTCCTCTTGGATATGCGCCGCAGCCTCTGGCTGAACGATCCTCGTTGGGACAGGGCCGTTCAACCGGCGCGAGCACCAACCCTGGTTACGCTGAAATCGGGTCCCTAAGGAAGCCCGGGCCGCGCAACCGCCCCCGAGGACGGTGCCTACCAACACTTCTTTAGGGGAGAGCATCCTTCAGTGACAGAAGTCGAAACTCGCGCCGCCTATGCAGGCCGGGCGGTCGTTGCGACGCGCTGAGACACGACGTGGCTATTGGGCAGCAGGCTTGGCGAGGGCGCGCGCCTGCGCCTCAGCATTGTAGGAGCTTCGCACCAACGGAGCGCTCTCTACCCATCGGTAGCCCATCTCATAGCCCCGCTCCTCGAACCTCTTGAATGCCTCCGGTTTGTAGTAGCGAAGGATCGGCGCATGCTCCCGGGACGGCTGAAGGTACTGCCCGATGGTGAGGATATCGACCTCGACGTCTCGCAGGTCCTCCATTGTCTCGAGTACTTCTTCTTCCGTCTCACCCAGGCCAACCATGATTCCACTCTTGGTTATCGCTTCCGGCCAGAGCTGCTTCGCATGTCGGAGGACGCCCAGTGACCAATCATAGCGGCACTGAGGCTGTACCTTTGAGAATAGGCGCGGCACGGTCTCGACGTTATGGTTCAGGATGTCAGGGTGTGCATCCATCACCATTCGCAGCGGTTCGACCTGCCCACGAAAATCAGGGATGAGAACCTCGACCGTGCAACCCGGTTGGAGCTCTCGGATGCGACGAATCACAGCAGCAAACACGGATGCTCCCCCGTCGCGCAAGTCGTCTCGATCTACGGACGTAATGACGGCGTGCTTAAGGTCCATAGCGCGGACTGCCTGCGCGACGTGCTCAGCCTCCATCAGGTCGAGCGGTTCGGGACGGCCCGTGTTCACGTCACAGAAGCGGCAGTTACGCGTGCACGTGTCACCCAGGATGAGAAAGGTTGCCGTTCTGTTGCCCCAGCACTCGGCGATGTTGGGACAGTGAGCTTCCTCGCAGACGGTGTGCAAGTTCTTCGACCGCATGAGTCGCTTGAGCCAGTGATAGGAATCGCCATCAGGAGCCCGGACGCGAATCCAGGATGGGCGCCTGCCTGCAGGTTGATACGTCTGCTCTTCAGCGTCTGTCATGAGATCAGATTTCCTTCCAGCCTATACTCCGATGTTCAAAGATCGCCAGCCTTGTGAAACCCACCGACTTCACCATCTCCTTGGCTGCGTCAAGATGTGACCCAACGGCATCTGGCGTGTGTGCATCGGAGCCAAGCGTCAGAATCTCTCCGCCCAGCTCCCGGTACCAGCGCAGGATCTCCACAGACGGACAAGGCTCCATCTGCTCATGACGGAGCGGCGACGTGTTCAACTCGATCCCCTTACCCCTCTCCACCAGAGACGTCAAGGCTGCCCGAATCATATCCGCGTAAGGCCCAGGACCATCATACACGTTGCCAAACTTGCGTGCGTCGCGCTTGACCAGATCGAGATGGGCCAATACATCGAAGTCACCGTCCGCCGCCAGGTCTACGACCTGGCGAAAATAGGACTCATATGCATCCTGCAGCGGTTGATCAAAGAAGGCCCGATGCCAGGCTGCCTGCATGCCCTTGGCATAGTGTGCCGAGCCCAACACGACGTCGAAATCATACCCTGAGAGCACTGCGGCAGCCTGGTCAGGAAAGAGGTGAGGCTCGCCCAGCTCAATGCCGGCTCGAATGATTAGTCCTCCCCTGAACTGTTCCCGGCAATTCCGAATTGCAGCCAGGTAGTCCTCTGTCGGAAACTCCTCATGCGCGTCACAAGGTCCGAAATCGCAATGATCAGTGATCGCAATCTCGTCGACGTTCCGAGCGATAGCCGACTGACAGGCTGCCTCCATGCGTGTCCTACTGTCCTCGGAGAAGTCCGTGTGAACGTGGTAGTCCTGCATATAGTCATGCATTCGTTTTCTGAAGCTCTCTCACAGTCCAGCACTTGGAGCCGCGCATCCAGCCGACCACGTCAATGCCTCACCACAAGGCTGCCGATGGCCTGCCCCAGGTCCAAATCGACCCGCTGATCCGCAGTTCCATAGCCCGGGGAAGTACAGACATCCTCGTCACAATCATACTCCTCCGGCATCTGCCGCCCCGCTATGCCCGTGTCCAGGCGTACGCGAGCCGCCAGCGCCTCTGGGATCACCACAACCGTCTGTCCGATCGCCCCCTGAATCCGGGCCTGGAACCCTCCTTCCTCCGGAAGCGTAACCACGGCCTGACCAATACCCTGGTCCACATCGAGACGCTCAACAGTCAGACCGGTCAGATCAAGGTCCGTCTGTCCCGCGCCAAGATCCGTCTCGATAGCTAGCGGAATCCGAGTGGTGAGCTGCAAGTCCCAAAGCCGCTCGCCGGTCCAGCCTCCGGCAACGGGCCCGAAGGACGTGCTCTTAGTGCGGAGTGTGAAAGCTCCGATATCATCTTCCACCGAGAAGTCTTGCTCCAGCGCCTCATGGCGGCCCTGATCCATCGTGCCCTCAACGAGATTCTGCGAATCGGATAACGGTCGAATCCGCAGGGTGCCCACCCCGGGATCGACAGCTATCTCAGCTCGCGCCAGGTCGTCGAGCGGTTGAGTGATCTCCTCTATCTCTCCAACCGCCCGGGCTCCCATGCCTGCTTGCGAGAGCCAGAGCGCAACTGCCAACAACGCAACCGTCAGCACGAGCGCCAACAGTGACCCCCACGTCGACCGTCTTCCGAGAATCAGATCCAGCCCGGCCGCCACCAGGAGGATGGGCCATAGTCTCAGGAGAACTTCCCAGATACTCCAGTCCAATACACCCAGGTTGTTCAGCAGGAAGACAACCCCCAGGCCGATGAGAATCAGGGGGCCCACCAAGCCACCGCGCTGACTGCTCCTTCTCCCGCTCACGTGTCACCTCCTCCTCAGCATGCCCTAACGAGAGCCAAACGCCCGAACCAACAGATAGAGACCCCCGGCGATCAGCACTGCCGGCCAGAGGTAATTGATGAGTTCAGCGGCAGCGGCTGTGATCAGCGCACCCATAACCAGAAGCACAATCGCCGGGATGATGGCCCACGTCAGGCCACCTCCCGGCGTGGGTAGGAGCGCCAGCAGCGCAAAGGTGAGCCCCAAACCGAAGAAGAAGATGCCGCCGGTTTCCAGGCCCTCCAACCCCTCTGAGAGTCCCGCCACCACTGCCAGCGTGAGTAGGACCCCACCCGGTATGATTGCCCACCAATTCTCCGCATTGACCAGGTAGACTACCCAGAAGGCCAGCCCAATGCCACCCAAGAATAGGGAACCACCCCATACCGCCCCGATCGCGGGAGCCAGCTCTTCCAGCAGGATAGTCCCTGTCAGCCCGAGCAGCACGAATCCCGGGATAGCTGCCCACCAGTTGTGTCTCGGCGCGGAGACAAATATGAAGAGGAAGACGAGGCTGGCAATGCCAATGAGTACAGGCCAGACGACGGCACCCACGGCGATCACTCCCAGGCTGTCCATCAAGAACAAGATGCCGCCAGCGATCAGCAAGACTCCCCATAGTATACGAGACTCCACTTTCTTCATTGGATTCCTTTCGATCTAGCTCCATCAGATGAGGCGCTAGCGGACCCTGAAAGACCCCACTCCTGCCTCAACCTCAATGTCGATCTTGTTCTCCGCCACATCGTAGCCTGGTGATTGATAGCCTCCGCCGACTCGAGGAAAGCGATCCTCATCGACGTCGACCGAAGCTAGGGCTCCCCGGCATCGAACTTTGGCTGCAACCTCCTGCGGCACTCTCAGCGACACCGAGGCTGCCCCGGCCGCGATGCGAACACGGGCATGTCCGGCGGAAGCGGGCAGCACGACGTTCGCAGAACTGGCCCCCGCCTGGAGCCGCAGGTCCGTCACGCGGACTTCGCTGAGGTCCAGCCGCGCCTCACTGGCTCCGGTCTCGATGGCTAGCGTCATAGGGATGTCGGTGTTCAGCCCAAAGGTCCATCCGTACCCTTCCCCGCCCCAGTTCCACGGTGCCAGGACCATGGGAAAGCCACGGGGCGAGATCTCAACTTCCACCTCATCGCCCCGGCGTTGCGTCCTACAGTGGAGACCGCCGTCAAACGTGCCCTCTATGAGCATCCCAGCCCCTGCGCCCCCGCGGATCCGGAGCCGACCCGCCCCGTGTTTGAGGTGTACCCGAGCGGCAATGGCACCGCCCACGGGAATGGACACCTCCTCACCGTCTACAGGTCCGGGACCAGCGCTAACCTGCCAGAGGATCGCCGCTCCAGACACGATCAAGACAACGGCCCACACAGCGCCCCATGCATCCAGACTCACCAGGCCCAGATTGCTCAGCAACAAGAGCAAGCCGACCAGGAGAAGGATGATGCCCCATAGCAGCCCGCTTCTTCTCACCATTCCCTCCCTAGATGCGCGACGGACACCTGGCGCTCGGCGGGGGCGTCCAGACCCTTCCCGAGGACCGAATCGTAGCCTCGCTGGTCGATTCACGAGGCAACGATTGGGTGCACAGGCCGACCATGGCTCCCACCTCAACCTGGATCAGCTCGTTCGGTTCGAGATAGGCTATCGCCAGTGCATAAGACGGATGATGTTGAACCAGAACCTCCATGTCACCTCTCACTGTCCTGCGAAACCCTCATTCCTTCGGTTGATAGTATACCTGAATCTCACGGAAACGGAAGGCACCGAGTCATCAACCGTGTCATTCTGGAACCGTCCTCCTCACGCGTGACGACATTGAGATCATCTGGACCGTAGGCGTCCCGGTGGAGGAGGGGGAGTGAGATACTCCGTACAGGTGGGCATCACGAGCGGCGGCGTCTTCACCAGCGACAACAAGGGGACTTCCACGAACCCATTCCATGTGAGATGTTCTTGCCGACGAACCCGAAGGACATCTGACAGAGCGTTTGGTTTCTGGTGTAGGGAACGGCGTCCCGGTGACGGCCGAACCGGGAGACCGTTTTGATGTGTTGCTTCCCTCATGGTCGCTCCTTGCGGCTCTCCAAGCTGCGTACATCGAACCTCTCAGGTCTTAGGACGCTCGATGAAAACGCCGCTTTGCGCAATCCGACATCAATCGTGTACATTGACCAAGGTGCCCACGCTAGCCCAGTCGAACAGCCACTCGGCGTCCGGTGTGGGCAGGTTGACGCACCCATGGCTCATCGGGTGGCCGAAGTTCCCGTGCCACGTGACCCCGTGCAGCCCGTACCCTTCGTGGAAGTACATCACGTAAGGAACGTCCTCGATATAGTAGTCAGCGCCCGCCATGTCGTCAAATCGAAATTTGACCCAGATTCGGAATTGTCCGACCGGCGTCGGCGTGTTGGGCAGCCCGGTGGAGACCAGGGTGGTGCGAACCGGCTCGGTGGCCTGGTAGGCGGTAAGCCGCTGCTCCGATATGTCCACGTCGATCCAGCGTCCGTCGATCATCTCATCCGGGGTGCTCAAGGATGGGATTGGCGCGGAATCAATCGGCGTAGGTGTCGGGCTGGGCTCATGCGTCTCCGGGATACTGGCAGCCCCCGGCAACTTGAGTCTCTGACCGACGTAGAGAAGGTCAGGATCGGGGAGCTGGTTATGGAGAACCACCTCGTCCAGAGATACCCCATAGGCCCGGGCAACGCCAGCCAGTGTCTCTCCCGCTTTCACCACGTGGACAAGGGGATAGGCCGGAGAGCTCGGTGTGGTGGTAGGTGCAGGGGAAGGAACCGCGCTTGTGGCTTTCGGCGTCGCAGTCGGCGGCGACGTCGGCGAGACCCTCACCGGCAGGGGCATGGCCTGGAACGAAGGGGGCTGAGTGACCTCCGCCTCCGCCAGCACGGTCTCCGCCGGATGCCGAATCAACCACCGAGCAGACAAGGCCGACAGGCAGACGACTGCCGCGGCAAGCATCACCCGTTTCAGTACCTGAATCAGAGATCCGCCGCTTGTTTGATTTCCTCTCACTTCGGACATCGCCTGCCTCCTGAGACTCTCGTATCACGATGATCGGTTCTTCATCCACAGTATAGCCGCGGGCAGTCATCGCTACATCGGTCAGACGTCCGGTTCCGATGCTGACCGCCTGACCAGGCCGTGGCCTGGTCAGTTAGGCAGGCAGAGCCTTGCATCGCTGCTACGCCCACCGGCCCCTGACGACGGTTGACCGGAGACAGAAAAACTCCCCGGTCCGTAAAGACCGAGGAGGAGGGCATTCTGATGCCCTTCAGTTGGCCGTGCTACGCTCCAGGGTCGAGCACGCGGCCGACGAACAGAATCGCGCCCGTCTCCAGGTCGCGGATGAGGAATATGAACGGGTGGTCAACGGTCACCTCGATCGGACTCTCCGGCATCGCCGACAGCTTCATCACCACCGCGGTGGCAGCGGCAGCCTCGGTGCCCTCTTCGTCCACAGAGACAAACGCCTTGTGAACCACGTCAGAGATGAACAGGTCTTTTTCACCCGTCATGCCCGAGAAGTCGGCAACGTCGGAGAACGCCCCCGGCATCCCCAAGTCCGCCAGAGCCTGGTTAAGGCCGAACCGTGAACTGAACTCGAACGTCGGCATCGTCAGGGCGATCTGGCGATAGGTGAGGTCCTCAACGATGCTCTGCACCTGGACGCCATCCAGAGAGGCTTCAAATGCCTCGAATCCCTCTCTCTCCGGCAGAAGGACCACCATTGACATCTCGCCCCCGTCGTAGGGGAGTTCCACCGCCTGATACCCATCACCTCTAGCGTATCCAAGCGACTCGGTTTGACGCATCTGCGGTACGGTGACCTGGCTCCCGTCCAGGAGGGTAAAGGCCCCATCTTTGGTTGCCTCTTCATGGAAGGGGTTCGCCCAGGCGGCGTTGAAGTAGATGGCGTTTGTCAGCACGAGCCGGGTCAGAGGGTCGATGCCGCCCTGAGGGATCAGGTTCTCGATCTTACCCTCAGTCTCATCGCTGACCCAGTCGTTGATCGTGACGCGCGATTTCTCTGGCGCTCCGGCGAAGTCGAGCACCCGCAAGCCGGCTCCGTAATTCGTGGCCAGGGTGTCAAGGAACGCTTCGAGGAATGTGTAGTCCTTCTGCCCCCAGATGGCGTTAGCGATGTTCAGCCTAAATCCCTGCTCGTCCTTACCCTCAGCGCCTTCACCACGCTGCGCAAGCGCCTGATCCAGTGCATTGAAGGCTGGATGGAGCTGCTCTTGCGGCAGAGTAAGCGCGAGCGCATCGGCCATCTGCGCCTCCGTCTCGCCGCGCGCGCCAGCGTACGTCATGGCCAGCGCCAGGGAGATGCTGTAGGGTGAGTAGAAGAGGTTTTCATCGCTCCGCTGCTCCGCCAGCAGTCGGTAGAGATCTAGGGCAAATGCACTGTTTCCCTCTACCAGCACCCGCATGTCCGCCGTCGGTACATCGGCAGAGACTCGCTCCTTCCCCGAAGCCAGGACACCGCCTGAGGCCGGAGCCGCGCCCGGGGTTCCCTCCACGCCACTGCAGCTCACCACGGCCAGCATCGCCGTTGCCAAGACACCAAACAGCACCTTCTTCATCTGTTACCTCCTTGATTCGTCTGCTGCGGTCCCAGAATCCGTTCTGGTCCGTCACATCTACGACGGCTCAAGCGGAGAAAATGTTCCACTTCAGGCGTCAGGAAACGCGCTTGGAGGCTACCTAGCTGGGAAGAGGCGAGGGATTTGCGGCGTCGCCATCAGCAACTCAAATCAGGCTCTCGATGCAAAGGTGTAGAACGTGTAGCTATTAGGATTCGAGAACGCGACTCTCTACCACTCGCATCTAGGGGGATTTCTTCTCGTCGCAATGCCAATGGGGCGTGAGCCCGCTCCCGACGCTGTGCTCACCACAAACCACTGCGGCGAGGGTAGCGTAGCCGTGACTCCGATAGTTGGGACGTGTGGCGAGGCCAAGCTCGAAGACAGTGCAGCTGACAGAAACCATCAGGCCCCAGCTCCCGGCCTTCTCCATCCACGTGGACCCGAGCCGGCAGGTTTCCACCATTCACCGAGTCGACCATCAGACTGTGCCACACACCCTCGATGAAGTCGGTGACGATATTGTGGCCGGGCTCTTCAACACTCTGTATCGCTGAGTGCGCAGACTGCCCCGGACCTTACCATCCCTGGAGGCTTCTCATGACGCGACGGATGGTGGAGACGCCCGTCGGCTCGTAACGGCGCACCATCAGCACAGAGCAAGGTGCCTGGTCGGCGATGGCGTCGGGCACGGCACCGACGAGGAGACTCTTGACGCCCCATTCGTTCGACGCGCCGATCACCAGGAGGTCGTAGTTCCCTTCCCGCGCCTCCTGCAGGATGGCTGGGACGATGGCCTCGTGCACCATCACCTTCGTCCGCACGGGGAAATCACAGCTACCCAGGACCTCCTGAGCCAGATGACCGCAGGCGCGCTCCTCCGCTTCCCTGTTGAGGTCCTCACCAGGCCGGGCGATGCGCAGGACAGTGATCTCAGCGCCATCACCTCCCGCCATCTCGGAAGCCAGACGTAATCCCAGACGGGCGTGTGGCCCCCCGCTGGCAGGGATCAGTACACGGCGGACCTCACCCAGGTTTCGCTCACGCAAGACAGCTACGTGGCATCGAGCCTCCTGGAGAATCGTCTTGCGCGGGCTCCCGTAGATCCTGCCGGGCGACAGAGGACCTCGCCAGTCGAGGAGAATCAGCTCCGTCCGTGAGCGCCCCTCAGCCACCCCGAGAACACCCGAAGCATGGCCGTGGGCAGCTCGGCGAAGCGTCCGCACGGGGACACCGAGCTCTGCCCCCTGCCGAGCCACAGTTCCCAGCTCCCCGTCGGGTCCAACCCCGCCCTGTCTGTCCCAGCCCGCCTCCACGGACTCGAGCGGCGTCTGTGAAGGAACAACCACCACGTCCAGGGCAACGATCACCCGATGTTCGTCGGCTCTTGTCATAGCAGCCGCCAGCTTCATAAGAGGCTCCATCTGGGAATCGGGGAAGAAAGGGAGAAGAATCTCGTGTTTTTCGGGCCGCCCAGCCTCCTCCGCCGCTTCGATCACGCCCTCAAGCGGGCGCTCCCGCTCCCAGTGGGGGCCAAACTCGCCCACGACCTTGGCCTTGCGACGGACCCAGAAGACGTACCAGGCCAGGCTGCCCGCGACCAGCGCAAGTCCGGCGATGCGAGAACTGGGAGCCATGGTGAAGATCACAGCCAGGCAGAGGAGGCCCGCAACCACAGGGAGCACCGGGTAGAGTGGCGCCCGAAATGCCGGTCGATACCAGGATGGGCGTGAGCTGCGCATGACCATCAGGGACAAACAGAGCAAGGCGTAGGAGACCATGAAAAGAGCACTGGATATCTCCGCCAAAGCTTCCGCCTGCCCGGTCAGGGAAAGTAGCATGGCCATTCCACCGGTGACGAGGATCGAGTTGGACGGTGTGTTCAGCTTGGGGTGAATATGGCTAAACCAGTCGGGGAGCACGCCGTCTCGGCCCATGCCGTAGTTGATGCGCGACGAGGCCATGATCGCGGCATTGGCAGATGAGAGGGTGGCCAGGATCCCGGCAGCCAACATGACGGCCGAGCCTGGCCCGCCCGCAACCTGACCAGCCGCCTCCACCAGGGGGGCCTCCCGTTGGGCGATGCCGGCCATGGGAAAGATGCCGGTCAGCGTGGCTAAGATCAGGCCGTAGAGCACGGTGGCGATGACCACAGAGCCAACGATGGCCAACGGCAGGTTGCGCCCGGGACGCTTCATCTCCTCAGAGATCGTCGACACCTTCTCAAAGCCCGTGAAGGAGACGATAATCAGCCCGACGGTGCCGACGACGGCGCCCCAGCCGCGTGGGGCAAAGGGCTGATAGAGCTGGACGTCCACGTTGAAGAGGCCCACGGCGATAAAGGCGATCAGAATGACCAGCAGGATCACGACCACCACGTTCTGCACACTACCGGTGAGCTTGGCGCCGCGGTAGTTCATCCAGGTGAAAAGGATGCCAACAACCGTCGATGCAGCCCGAGGTGGTACCGGCAGGACCATGCCCAGATACTCTCCAGCGGCCAGCAGATAAAAACCACCAGCAAACGTGAGCCCCAGCCAGTTGCCCGGGCCCACAATTGAGCCCGCCAGCGGTCCCAATGCCTCCGCGATAAAGGTGTAGCTACCGCCAGCCTTCGGCATACCAGTGGCCAACTCAGAGATCACAAGAGCGACTAGCAGGCATACGCCCCCCGCAATGAGGTACGAGACCGTGGAAGCGGGACCAGCTCGTTCCGCGGCCAGGGCTGAGAGCACGAAGATGCCGGCCCCAACCATGGTGCCCAGGCCGATGGCGATCCCTTCCGTCAATCCAAGTTCACGTACCAGACTGTGGGTCTCGTCGGCTAGTCCTTTCTCGTTCAAGATGATCCCTCCTCATGTGACTGGGCGCTGCATGCATCTGACAGATCGCCGATCGTCAAAGCTTGAGAAGCCTACCAAACGGCCAACCGCTCAGGCTCTTTGTCCGGCAACTTGATGTCACACACAGAAACCCCAGGCAAAAGCCCGGGGTCACGGTGATCCCACGCCCCCGCCTCTTCCACCGCCGACGAAGTTAGCTGACGGGTTGGGGCTGAAAGATGCCCACTCTCGCCATGGGCGAGATACACCCCCATAATCGGGCCCTCCGCTCACCGAAGAGCAATAACACTGCCCTCCAGCAATTAGGCGCACAGAGTCTCTATTCTTTTGTCATAGAATAACACACACTTAACGACCTGCGCCAATTATACTCATGATCCCGAGACCAGCAAGCGCCCATGTCATCCCTCTGAACGGATTACGGGCAATACGACGATGTCCAAGGCAACGGGCCGATTGAGGCGCTCTCTCAGCGCAGCAGCGATCTCATCAACGACCGCTCCCTCAAGCGGTTCAATAGACCGCACGGTGGCCACGACCACCAAACGCTCTGGCTCAGTCCGATGCTCAAAGTCAACCAGCTCTCCCTCCAGAGCACCTATTCGGTCCGTCAGCACGTGACGGATCTCCTGCCGCGTATCAGCGTGCCGCACAATGCCCCCCATAATGATGCCCAGGGGAATGGCGATGACCAACACCAGAAGCACAAACCCAATCAGACCTCGCCTGATTCGGCGGTTCGTCTCAGGCTGCCACGTCTGGGACCGGACGCCCACGACAATGAAGACGATCACCCCGGCCAGGCTGATGGCAGCGATGTTGGCGAGAAAGAGAAGAAAGGCTCCCCCGGCCACCTGAGGCCGCCCAAGGGCGAGCCCCAAGCCCGCCGCACCCAGCGGTGGCATCAGAGCAGCCGAGATCGCGACGCCGGGCAGCGCGGCGCTTACCTCTTCGCGAGAGATGGCGTAGGCCCCGGCCATTCCCGAAGCCAAGGCGATCACGAGATCAATCAAGGTGGGTTGCGTCCGCATCATAATCTCACTGGTCAGCTCCCTAAACGGCGAGAGGATCCCGATGACCACGGCAAGGACGAGGGCCAGGGAAACACCCTTGAACATGGATTCGATCGACAGACGGATCAGCCGCACATCACCAAGGACCATACCCAGGGAAAAACCCAGAATCGGTGACATCAAGGGCGCGACGAGCATTGCGCCAATGACGACCGCGGCGCTGTTTAGCAGCAATCCCAGCGTAGCAATAACGGTCGAGAGGACAATGAGCACGAAGAAATTGACGCCAGGGCGCGCGCTGTCACTCATCGCTTCGCGCAACTCTAGCTGCTCCTCCACGTTCAAGCGAGGGAAGACGCGGAACAGAGCACGCTTCAGCTTACGGGCCCAGAACTCGGTCGGCCCCCCATAGCGACGGACGATCACCGCCGTCTTGGGAACCCGCGCAGCGATCTGCTGAGGGATGCTGCCAAAAACGAACTGATCAAACAGCCCTTCTTCAGAAGCACCGAGCAGCACCAGGTCATAGTTCTCAGCCTCTCGAACGATGCCCTCCACGACACTGTCGGCAACGATGACTTTCTGCTCCGGGGGGCGGCTAAACGCCAAGCCATCAAGGGTTTCTGCGATGCGCTGCTTGTTGTCCTCCATCTGTTGAGGCGTGGCCCGCCCCAGCTGCACGTAGAGGGCGGTCACGTGCGAATCGCATGCCTCCGCCAGCAGCATGGCCAGTCGCGCTGCAATAGGGGCGTGAGGACCGCCGGCTGTGGGCACCAGGATCCGACAGGCTTCGTGCCACTCCTCGCCTTTGACGACCGTGACCTCGCACGGGGCATCGCGGATCACAGCGTCGATAATGGGCCCCATAGAAGCGCCGACCGACCGCGTATACCCGCGCCAGCCGAGCAGGATCAGATCGACCTGCTCCTCGCGGGCCGTGTCCAGGATACCGTCGGCCACGCCGTGAGCCACCCGCGTCACGGTGTGAATGGCAAAGCCCTCCTCCTTCGCCTGGGCCATGGCCCGCTCTAGAAGCACCCGCCCCACCGCTGCACGGTGGCGGCCCTCCTCGAGAGGCACCTGGTCGGGGACCGTGACGACTTGCAGGGCCAGGACCTCACCACGCTGCTGACTGGCAAGCACGCCGGCCAGGCGAAGCAGAGTGCCCGCTGTGGCGGGATTAGCAATCGGGACCAGAATCCGATAATCACGTTCCACCTTATTCTCGGATCGAGGTTTGAATACGGTCACGCCTTCTTGAGCCTGGATCTGGTGCCCACGGGCATAGGCCAGATACAGAACCAGACCAAGACCGAGGACGCCAGCACCCCATGCCAGGATGAGGGGGCCCCAAAAGGACAGGACCATCACGTCCATGACGAGGGTCAGTCCGGGCACCCATGGGTGGAATGGCAGCGTGAACGGGGAAGTCTCCGACTGCGGGCGCAGTGTGAGTGTGAGGTTGACGCCCATCAGAACGATGAGGTAGAGCAAACCAGTGAGGCGACTGAGGAAGTGAGCAGGGAGAGCTGTGACCAAAACCAGGACTGAAGCGGCTAGCGCGATGATCCGCACCGGCGTCCCGAAGCGCCGGTGCGGGCGCAGGAGAGCGGCCGGCCAGTAGCCATCCTTGGTCATGGCGTAAATCTGTCGCACCACGAGGACGAAAGCACTGTTGAACGCCAGGGCCAGGGCCAGGCTTCCCACGGCGAGCATCAGCGGCCGACCAGCTCCCCCGGCCACGCTGCCTCCAAGGAGAGCAAGGGGCGACCGGGACTCATTCAAGGTGTCCGACCCTATCACTCCGATCGCCACAAAGGCGACTGCCGCGCCGATCAGAGCGGCGAGAGCCGGGGTCAGCAGGAGGGCATGGGTCGCGCTCCGGGCCGGGCGCCGCATCTCGTTCTGGAGGGCAGCCGTGATCTCCAGGCCCACGAAAGCCGCCATGAAAAGCGTCAGCGCCTGCCGCCAGTCCTCAGGCCCCCCTCTAAGATTCTGGAGGTCAATCTGGGGCACAACGAAGAACGTGATTCCCACGAGAAGGGCGATCATCAGGAGGGACGCTGTGACCAACTCACGCCGACCTTCTCGCGTTCCGAGACCGTTGTTGATCGCCAGTAGAAGAACCAGACCCACGGCCCAGGGCCACGCGGGGACAGACAGACGGAGGTGATCCTCCAGCAGAATTGTGACCTGGGCGCCCAGGCCCTGAGCGAGGAGCGCACACAGCCCTAGACCAGACAGGACCAATGCCCAGCCCGTGAAGAAGGCCAACCATTCGCCCTGCGCCTCTTGGACTTGACTGTAGGCGCTGCCCCGCTTGCGGCTGCTGAGGGCCAGCTCGAGGTAACCCATCAGATTGGCAAGCAACACCAGCAGCCCGAGGAGGAACGCAAGAGGCGTAAGTGGGCCAGCTATCGCCACGCCTTCGCCCAGGAGGACGAAAGCCATGGCAATAACCATCACGCCCAGCCCTCGAACCATGACCTGACGCAGCGTGAGACCGCGACTGTAACGAATCTCGCTCAAGAAGCCTTTCCTTTCGCCACCGCTCAATCGGCAGTTACAGACCGGGCAATGCGTGGCGCTTGACCGGTCGACCGGCTATTCTCAGCAGCATCAAACCGACCGGGGGTGGGTCCATCGCGACAAATCTGTCCACGGGCAGCTGAACCACGTACTCGTCGAGCCAGCGACGGCGATCTACGGGCGGGAAGGACGACCCGGTCGGCAGGCTGGCCATATGGATAGACACTCAGGTACGGGTTTAGACCCCCATGGTAGGGACGCTCACCACGCTGCCTACGGTGAGACGGTAGGCGTGAGCGTCGGTGAGATTATCTCGGTTGCCGTGATAGGTGACTGCCCCGTCAGAGGCGTTACAAGATCCATCACATCAGCCCAGATGGCCTCCAAGCTCGGGCGCAACCGGAAGGAACCCTGGGCGATCAGGTCATCGGCGTCCAACATCCGCTCACGTAGATCGGCCAGCACATCCGCCTGCGATGGAATGAACTGACCCGCCTGGTCGAGATGGGCAATGGCGAGTTCCAGGGTATCGCGTGCGGCTCCGACGTTCTCCTCCACCAACAAGAGTCGGACTTTCACCACGTCCTGCGCTGTCTGAAGGAGTAGAACGCGAGCCATGGCCTCGTCCACTCGGCCCTGCAAGTCGCCCACAGCCTCCGCAGAGTCTTGAATCTCAAGGGTGAGCTCCCGCTGCGTCTCCTCGAGTTGCTCCTGAGCCTGCTCGATATCGCGCTCCAGCTCGGCCGTCGTCGCTGCAAAGTCCGACTGAACCTTCTCAATTTCCTGCTGCTGGGTCTCCAGATCGGCCTCCAGGGCAGTGATACGCTCTGCCAACCGCTCACTCTCCTGCCTGAGCACCTCTTGATTCCCAGCCCGATCAGAGACTTCCTCCCTCAACTCCGCGATCTCGGTCTCCACAACGGCGATGCGCCCCTGAAGAGAGCGGTCATTGTCGAATATGCTCTCCGAGTTCTTCGTCACCTGCTCCTCGAGGATAGCAATACGGGCACTGTTCTCCTGGACGGGCCACACCAAACGCCGATAGATCCGGGGTACACCGTAGAAGAGCGCTAACCCAATCAGCACGCCAATGACAAGCACGAAGATCAGGCGAACCAGGAAACGGAGAACCTTTGTCATGCCCTGGGAGAAGGAACTACCTGACTGATTACTCTGTTCTGTCATCACCTCGATCCTCACTTAGTTTCCGGCGTGGGGGTGAGCAACGACGTGCCCTCTAACTCACCGAATGTATCCTGCAGCAACGCCTGCAGTCCGCTGAAGAAGCTTTGTGTTTGTTCCGCTTGATCCTGCAACGTTGACACATCATCTGAGACCGCCTGCAGCTTCTCAGACAGGGTGACTATTTCCTGCTCCAGCGCATCGGCTTGCTCAGTCAGGTCAGCCGTCACGCCTCGCAGATCATCCACTGCCGATTCCACATTCTCCATGCGAGTGGTCAACTCCTCAAGGGCATCGAGCCGCGTCTCCAGACCATCAATGTCCACCCTTGCGGTCTCCACACTGGTCTGGAGCCTGCTGACCTCGCCTTCCATGTTCAACACTGCCCGGCTGTGTCCAACATCGAGCGAACCATTGATCCCCGCGAAGACAACCAGCGCGAAGACCATTCCCAGGAGCCCGCCGAGTATCGCGATCCAAAGCCACGACAGGCGGCGCCACCAGGGCGATGCAGGAGTTGGCTCGACCCGAGGCGGCGAAGTGACCGCCGGCGTCACCTCCTCCGCCACTCTCTCTGGGCCCGTCTCCTCTTGCGGCTCGGGAACCTCTTCCTCTACAGGCTGCTGCTCATCCTCGGCCCGGGACACGTCACTGATCTCCATGGATACCTCCTCCGCTTCGGACTGATATTCCCCCCGGGCCTCTCTCCCTTGCTCAGCCTCAAGAGATAGCTCTTCATGCGCCAGTGACTCCCCCGGGGGCATCGCCCGGACTTCAGGCTCGGCGTGCTCAAGCCCGACTTCCCCTCCCATTGATCGCTCTGCATCACGCCGATCACTGTCCTCAGCAGCTGGAGCATCCCCCACAGCGTCCTCGTCCCTTGCTTCATTGAGACCGTGCGGCGTCGGAGCGGATGCCTCCGCCAGCGGCACGGCCGTCAGCCGATCGGCAATCGCACCATAGCTCCTTTCGCCGATTCCCGAAACGGCGGTGATTCCCTCAGCCGACTCATAGGGCTGCACGGTCTCCCGATGCGCGATAATACGCTGGGCAAGCACCGAGCCGATTCCGGGAAGTTGAGTTAGCTCCTCAGCCGTGGCAGTATTCAAGTCGATTCTCTGTTCAGCCACGTCCACCTCCTGAACCACACACTGGGCGCGCGGTCACCGAAAACTCACTCGCCAGGTTCATCGTCGCCCTGCTCGGATGTGCCGGGCCATGGCGCGACATCCTGGTTCTCCATGATCTCGGGCCCTGCCGGCTCTTCCGGCGCCGCGGGACGTGAAAAGAGCAGACCAGGATCCACCTCCAGGAGCGCCTGCTCGGCCCTGGCGAGATCCAGGGTGATCGCCCCGTTCTCGTCCTCAACGTCAACCAGCGCCGCACGAGCCACAGCGTCCGCCTCGGCCACCGGGCCTCTCACAGAGAGATTCACGAGGCTGAAACCCGTAATCCGTGCGTCTTCATCCAGGACGACATCCCCAAGCTTCCCAATCTTGGTGCCGCCTGGCGTGCGCACTTCTCGTCCCTGCAGTTGTTCGAGACGGAGCCATCCCGGCGGCTCATGTGCCTCATCCCTTTCGTAGACCGTGAACGTGCTCGCGGCCAGCAATGCGTCGATCCCGAAAAGTGCGATGTCAGCACGCTCCACGAAGCGAGGGGTGGGCCTGAGGAGCCCCTCCCGACCGAGATAGATGCCAACGACAGCCATCAGTTCGCCGTCAAGATAGAGATCCTTTACCTCCCCCAACTTTCGACCATCCGCGCTTCCGAACAGCGGATTCCCAATCAGGCTCTTTCCTAAGCGCATCGTCTTCCTCCTATCTATATGTGAGATGGTCTAATACGACCGGATTCCGGATGAATGACTCCTTGACCGATGAGTCCTGGCACAGGCGCGCTGCCCGGATAGCCTCCGGGCGGGATTACGGTGTTACAGTGACACCTCTATCCACCAGCCAGGCGAAGCAATGCCCGGGGTACCCATAGCCTGCCCAGACCAAGGAACGAAAGGACCGTCGATCCAGCAAAGATCAACGCACTGACCGCGATCAAAATCCTATCGCGGCGCTCGTACGTGAGACGATGCACCCACGTCCGGGGACCCACACCAAAGGCCCGCAGATCCATCGCGTCTATGATGTCCTCGGCCCCGACGATGGCGTTTATGGTCACAGGGACGAGCAGGGGAGCCAGCTTCCGGATCTGGGCGATCAGCCCCCCGGAAAGCTTCTCCACTTCGTACCCTCGGGCGCGCTGCGCGTCAAGCGTGATGCTGAAATCACGTCCCAACGTGGGGACGAAGCGGAAAGCCAGGTCCATGGCATAGGCGAACTTGTCGGGCAAGCCTAGGCCCCGGAACGTCACGCCGTAAAGGCTGGGGTCCACCGTGTAGGGGATTGTGATGGCCATCGTCGTGATGGCGTACATGCGGACGAGCTGGCTCACGGCAAAGATGGTCTTCTCCGCTGTGACTGTGAGACGAAGTTTCCACCCGACGATGGGGAGGGAGAGAGGGCCGACCTGAGTGATGACGTGCTCCTCATGGTAGGCATACTGGACGCCGCCTCTCCCGGTGAGAAACGTCAAGGTGGTCATCACGAAGATGAGCATGCTGACCAGGAGCCAGACCCGGCGTGTCTCCTGCCAGGTGAGCCGGGCCAATCCGTACTGCAGAAACGAGATGCCCAGGAACACTAGCATCATGCGCAGATCCCAGAACTGGACGACGGAGAACAGCATCGCCAGCATGAAGATGATCCGTGCCCGGGGGTCCAGGCGCTGTATAATCGTGTCCCGTTCGCGGTAGCGCCAGGCGATCAGCATGTCTCCTCTTTGCGGGTTGCCCGCTCCTGCCGGCTCGGTCCGTGTCTAACCAAAGGTGCTCGATCTCAGCTTGCGGCTGAGAACACGCATACTGGAACCAGCAGCTAGCGTCCCGTACGGGCCTGGACCGCCTCGTAAGCAGCCAGGAGGATAGGTGTGAGAATCATCGAGTTTAGGATGTTGGGTCCAGCGGCGGGTGCGAACTCGCCGATGATGGCAGTGGCGAAGCTATAGCCATTGACCCAGATATCGGCGATAGAGGCAAAGCCTATACCGACGATGATGCCCAAGGTTCCCCACAGGTTCACAGCTGCCAGATCAACGCTGAACTGCTCCAGTACGAAGCGACTGGCAATCACCACCACGCCGCCGACGATGAAGATCCAAGCCCAGAGGGAGAAATTCTCCAGCTCACCGCTCCATGGGCCCACCACCTCCGGGTTGATGAAGATGAGCCCCACCGTGATGAGGATGAGCACCGCGACCAGGATGGTCAGGAAGTTGAGGCTACGCCGCTTGTTCACAAAGAGCAGCACCAGACCCGGCACCATGCCCATGAGTCCATTGCCCACATCCCAGGCAGGGAAGACACCCCAGCCGGTCAGGAAGTCACCCAGGATGTTGCCCACTGCTCCGGTGAAGAACCCGACCACAGGGCCGAAGACGTAGCCGAAGAAAATAGGTATGCAGACAGAGGGTCGCAACGCGACCTGACTGACCGACGGCATCGGTATGGTATTGAAGATCCAGTTGAAGACCCCGTAGAGCGCCGCCCCAATAGCCATGTAGACTACCTCGCGCGTGCCCACAATCCAGGCGTCGTTCTCCGCCGTGACCAGGTAGACGCCGAACACCAGGATGAGACCAATGGCCGTGACCCCAAGGGGAGCCACCCCGCTAATCCTCTGCCCGCCGGTGAAGATGCTGGCAAGGGCCAGCAACAACACAAAGACGACTAATACGATAAACCAGATGAGAGTTCGATTCGTGCCAGGCTGCGCACTCATTTCTACCTCCTTGTCTAATGAGGCTTGGCGATTACGTGAGACTGAACCTGATACTCAGCGCTTCAAACGACGTGGAGCAAGCCGTGTCCCTCCCCCGGCACGGCGGCCGCACGCGATACGCCCATCTGCGGTGAGGCTGGCCCCTCACGACTTCGTCTCCTCTTGGGCTTCATCCCCATAGCGGTGACGGATAACCCCCGCCAGCTCCTCGGCCGACATGAAACGCCCCGTGTGGGGCAAGTGCTCCAAGTTCGCCATCAGTAGGGATGTCGGCACCAGTCGGCATCGCCTGAGCAAAGCAGGATCGGCGAGAACATCTGCGGGCAGGCCGTCACCCGCGATTTTCCCGTCGTCCATCAAGATGACTCGATTGGCGTAGCAGATCGCCAGGTCGAGATCATGGGTGATGAACAGAACAGCGGCGAAACCAGGCGTCTGCAGGATTGAGTCCATGAAGGTCATGTAGTTCCAGTAGTCCTGACCAGCGGTTGGTTCGTCCATCACCAGAATGCGGGACCGCATCGCCAGGATGGCGGCGATACTCACCCGCTTCTGCTGCCCGAAGGATAGCGAAAGCGGCGGGTAGTCCTCCAGCCCGCGGAGATTGACGGATTCAACCGCCTCCTCCACACCCTCCGCGATCTGTTCCTGGCCATAGCCCAGATTGTCCGGGCCAAAGGCGAGCTCCTCTCGCACGGTCGGCGCATGGAGCATGTGACTCGGGCTCTGGAAGACGTAGCCCAATGTGTGCGCGATCTGCGCCACGCTCAACTCCCGGGTATCACGCCCCTCAATCAACACGCGGCCGCGCTTCGGTTTCAGGAGGCCGATGGCATGCTTGATGAGAGTGGTCTTCCCGGCGCCATTGGGCCCAAGCAAAGCAGTAATGTCTCCCTGACGTATCGTGAGGTCTACGTCCTGAATAACCTCGGGTCCTGTCCCGTAGGCGAACGAGACATCACTGAACGTGACCAGGGGCTTACGCCCGTTGGGCTTGACCGCGGGCTCGAAGACGGGAAATGTGATATCGGCCGCCTGTTCCATCACGGCCGGTGCCGGGAGCTTGACCTGGCGGTAGCCGACAACCCTGGTCAGACCGTCAGGTGCACCCCTGTACGTGATTTCGCCGCCCGCCATGAAGAGCACACGGTCTGGCTGCACGTCCAGCACATCTTCGACCCGGTGCTCGACGAGTAGGATACTGATCCCCTCGTCCGCCAGTCGCCGAAAGAGCCGCATGGCCTCCTGAGCACTGGCAGGATCTAGGCTGGCCAGCGGCTCGTCCAGGAGCAGGATATCCGGTCGCATGGCCAGCACGCCAGCCAGGCTGACCTTCTGCTTCTCGCCGCCGGAGAGATAGAATGTCTCCCGGTCACGCAGATGAGAGATACCCAGGTAGTCGAGTGTTTCGTCGACGCGCTGACGGATGTCCTGCCGGGGGAGCCCCAGGTTCTCCAACCCGAAAGCTACCTCGGTGAAGACGTGGGCACCGAGTATCTGCCGTTCTGGGTCCTGCAAAACAGTACCGACGTACTGTGACAGACGCGAGAGGGACATCTCGGTGGTATCCCTCTCGTGAACGAGCACGCGACCACTCAATTCGCCCTTGTAGCTGCGGGGGATGAGACCATTGATGCACCGAATGAGCGTAGTCTTGCCGCAGCCGCTTGTGCCGGCAAGAAGGAGCAACTCCCCCTGCCGCAGCTCGAGAGAGACGCTCTGGACAGCCAGCTCCGGGCGTGATCGATACCGGAATGTGATTCCATCCACGACCAGCGGTGCGACGGATCTCTGTTGGGCAGTCATAGCGGTCACTCGAGTTCAAGCACCCTTGATGACGCTTCCGGTCACGCCTTCTTGAGAACGACCAGGTCCGTCCCTAGAGGATTGTCACGAATTCCTTGCCACTGGACGGAACCGTGCGCTGAGGCTAACGACGTGGTACCTCCTGAGCAGCCTCGGCGGCCTCCTCTTGACCCTCCTCCACTGGCCAGATCTTGTCCGGATCCTCAATGTGATCTATGAACAACACCCCCTGGCAGTGGTCGATCTCGTGTTGGAAGACACGGGCCAGCAGCCCTTCCGCATGGATGCGGGTTTCTTCCCCGTTGCGACTTAGCGCTTCAACCGTCACTCTCTCGTGACGCGCTACCTCTCCGACCCAACCAGGAACTGAGAGACATCCCTCGATCCCTTCCACCAGCTCGTCAGACGTGCTCACAATCTCCGGGTTGATCAGGACATACAGCTCGGTCTCCCGGGACTCGGCAACATCCTTTGCGTCATCCTCGTCGGAGACGGGGATCTCAACCACGATCACGCGCTCAGGAACACCGACCTGGACAGCCGCAAGACCGACGCCATCGGCCTCGCGCATCGTCTCCATCATGTCATCGATCAGTGTCTCGACGTCCACATTGATGCGCCGAACACGGCGAGACGGCTCGTGAAGCATCGGTTGGTTGGAAAAAAGAATCCGACGGACGGACATTCTGTCTTGCTCCTAGCTAGATGACGATGGATCGGGGACGTTCCCGCGCTTCGAGGGGTCAGAAGGCACGAGACCCCCCTCTTGTTGTGTCTCGGGATGCCGCATCTGGTCATAGACCGTGAACCAGTCGAGCAACTCGTCTCTCCGCCGCTCGGTTCTTCTCCGGCGCTCACGCTCCTCAAAGCTCTCAATGCGGCGGAATATCTCGGTCTGGACAGCTTCCGGGTTCTTGACGTAGTCAAAGGTAAAAGCGCCAGCGCCGGCGGTCTCGATGGTCACTGAGCCATACCCCAGGACCCGACCAATCAGTCCCGGCACCCGGAGACTGACATTCTGGATCATACCCAGACTGGCCTCCCGACGCTCCTCCCGGAGACCAAAAGGCCGCTGCTCAATGTCAATGATTCGCGACGGAGTCACCTGATAGGTGTCGTTCTGCCAGTCCTCAAATACCCAGAGCCACCAGGGCACAAGAAACATGAGCACGATGCCATAGCTAAACAGGATCGAGAGCTGATCGCTGTCCGAGCCGAGCAACCAGGCTACGAAGAGGGTCACGATACCAATTGCAGCAGTAGGCCGCGCTATGGGACCCAGCAAGGCAACCCAGTGTTTCCTCCAGATAATCGTATCACCCTCCTCGTGGCGAAGGGCAGGGAAGAAATAGCGAGCGACGCGCAGCGGCGCCAGTATGCGGGATGACCAGTGGGATTGACTCGCCTCCTCGGCGGTCTCGTTCTCAGTCTCCTCAGGTTTATCGTCTTCCTCAGATGCCCCCTGCCGTAGTCGCCGTTGAAGCGCGTCTTGAATAGCAGCGCGCTCTTGGGCCCGTGTCCGAGCGTCGATACGCTCTCTCTCCTCAAAGACCTGCTCCTGCACAACCGCGGGATGTGGGATCTGCCTGAATGCTATCAGCCCGCTGGGCTCCCCCGCAGTCTCGATGAGCAGATCGCCAAAGTCAAAGGTCTTGGCCAGGACCCCCTCTTGTATTTGTTGTATGCTCTGGATATTAGTGAGGGGCGCGCCAACGCGGGACCGATGAATAAGGTAGACATGCTCATCGTGGACAACCCGCTTGGTGGTCAAGATATACTTGTCATTGAAATGATCGACGATGTAGTAGACCGCGAGCAGAAGCGGTACCGCCGATAGAACTCCTCCCAGCAACAGGGCCAGGAGCGTGGTGCCTCCCACGAAGAAGAATCCGGCAAGAATCAGAAGCAGACCCAGGCCTGGCAGCACAAGCCGGCGCAGCAGCATCGCGTTGTGCTTGCGCAGGACGAAGACCACAACCTCATCGGGCTCTTGCCAGTCAAACCGCGGTGTGTGCCGCTTGTGCTCGATATCCGATGATAGCTGAAGGCCCCTGAGTAGTTGAGGACGCTCGGCCAACAGCTGATCGAAACGGCTCTTGCTGATGGTGAGCAATGTAGCATCTTGCACGACCTCGACACTGGCATCGTGGGGCTCGCCCAGCAAGAGGGCGCCTTCGCCGAAGAAGTCACCGGGAGTCAATCGGTCGACCTCTCGTTCCACTCCGTTCTGGTCAATACGGAGCACGCGCAGCTCGCCGCTCTCGACGAGGTAGCACCCTCGTCCCGCAGCTCCCTGGCTGAACACGAGCGCGCCCCTGGGATATTGCTCCAGCCGCGCTATCCCGGCGATCGCCTCGAGATCACTCCGGTCAAGCGCGGCAAAAAACTCAATCTGCCCAAGCTGATTGACAACCCTGTCGACCATGTCGAGCCTCCCAGTTTCCATGATTGTATCACATTCTCAGCCCACAGAAAAGGGAATGCGGGAACAGACGGTGTTCGCCCCTCCACGGCGGCGAACGCTTCGGCGATGTTGACACGCAGGCCAGGGATCCCATCGACCGGCCTGCAACGGCGAAAGGCAATGGCCCGATGGCCTGAAACGAGGATATGAGGCGCGGCCTGGAGTGAACGACGGTCAGATCACTGGGGTAGCGGGCGCCGTCGCCAGTAGATTACCGATTGGCGCCGAAGCCTGCTACGGCGCGACAGACCAGCTACCGATGTTGACAACGGGCTCGACACGCTCGTCGAGATTGGGAAGCGATCGCTGAGTATAGTGGTCGTAGACCAGGAGCGACCCGACCACGGGCACGTCCGACGCATCATCAGGAACGGTCATGCGATGGGGGTCGAGTACCTCCGAACCATGGATCCACTTCAACGTGGGGATGGCACCCAGCGCCGGGACGGTGTCGTGAGATGTACGCCATGCCCACGTGCCGTCAGGCTCAAGGCCAGTGAAGGACGTGGAGACAATGTAGTCCCGCTCCAACGGGCGCTGGCTGTGGAAACGAAGACGAAGAGTAGCCTCAGCTCCTGGCTCCAACCCGCCTGTGGGGCCGCTTGCGTGAGTCAAGACCATGGCATCGCCGAAGGGGACGTAATGCTCCCCCGGACTTGGCGAGGGCAAGTGTATTGTCCCGCGGAAGACCAGATTCCAGCGCCGCCCCTTCCCCTGGCCAAGTGCAGACACTCGAGAAGCGACGCCAGGCCGATCCACGGCCACAGTCGCATACTCACCGCGATCCAGGGCTGGCACCATCGAATCGGTGATCAGCGCGTCCTGATCCCCCATTACGTGGAGGTAAGTGAGCTCCCCGGGCCCGGCCCAATGGAGGTAGGTTCGCGCCACTCCCTCCAGGTCGGTTTCGTAGTCAACGCCGATCAGTGTCGGGCCACCGGCGAGGCGGACGAGACGAGGATGCTGCGTCACCGGCTGGCTCGTAGACGGTCGCAGGCAGACAGTCTCCAAGAGAACAACTTCCGATCCATGCTCAGTCTTCCAGCGCCCGTCAGAGGAGTAGGCACCGACGACCAGTCTGTAGTCGTCCGGGAGGGCGTGTAGCCGCGGATAGATGATAAAATGGTCGATGACAATCTCCCCTGGAGAGAGGGTAGCGGATGAATGACGGGGATCCTCAGCCGTGCTCCATAGCTGCCCATCAGGGCCAATGAGCTGAGCGAATAGGGCCACGTCCGCAGCGGGCACATCAAGCGGTGACCAGGCCAGCTCCAGAATCAGCGGTTGGGCGGGTTGACCCTCATCGCAGGAGATACGATAGCCCAGCATCTCCATGCGCTCGCCCAGGACGGCGTCTAGAGGGCTGAAGTCAGCAGGCGCCTCGCGTCCCGGCTCCGCCCGCACCAAGAAGGCCTCCCCCAGGGGCTCGAAGGTGTATGGAAGAGCCTCATACTCACGCTCAAAGAAACGTGCCACGATGACAGGCCGCTGATCGATGTGTGTCTGGATGCGCCGCACCCAGGTGTCAGCCAGCGGCTCTCCGCCCGGCGCCACGTACTCGACCGTAAGGTCGGGACGGACTACTTCAATTTCCTGCACGTATCGGAGCGGCGTATACCAGTGCCAGTTCGAGAGAATGATGGCCCCGTCTGGAGCGTGTCGGAACAGCGACTGAACGTACTCGCGCGTGTCCTGATGGCGAGAGAGACGGCGATAACTGGGATAGTGCCTAGCCATGTTGGCTACACCCGCCCCGAGCACAACCATGATTGTGACCCAAGAGAGGATTCGGACCACGACTCGGATCTTGGCAGTCCGAGACGACAGGTCGAACCGGCGGTAAATGGGAACGGCTATCAACAGCGCGAGGCATACATAGGCCGGCATCGCGTACTCCACAGTCTGCGGGGCGTCGTACGTCAATGTGACAGCCAAATGAATGAGGAGACTTCCTGTCAGAAGCAGCGCCAGCTTACGGTCGCGCCAGACCAGAAGCAATATCCCAAGGGCCGCGCCCACCAGGAGAACATCGTTGAATTGGAAGCGCAGCAACACCGGCAACAGCACAACTCGGTCGAGCAATCCAAGAGCAAACATGTCACCGCGAAACCCGCGCGCCAGCACGTGATCCAGAAAACCAGAGACAGTGGCCAGATCTGGCGCCCCGCGCAGCGGGAGGTAGGCCAACACCAGCAACCCTGGGAGAAACGCCACAGAAAGCTTGAGCCAGCGACCAGGCTCGCGGATGAGAGAGGTATCGATCAGCAAGAGATAGAGCAAGAAAATCGTGCCAGGAAAAACGAGGGAAGGATGATGCGTCAGGCCGAGCGAAAGGGCGAGGAAGAAGAGAACAAGATACCGATCCCCTCGCGTGCGCTCCTCATTGTGGACCTGTGAGGCGTGTCGCGTCAGAGCGTACAGACAGAGGGCGGTGAAGAGGGCCGTGAGCGGGCGAATGCTCGCCTTCGTCGCTGTGGCCCAGAACGTGGTCGCTGAGCCAAGCGTCAAGGCGGATGCCAGACCCGCCGCGGGGGAGCTGGTCAGCCGTCGTGCTGTAGCAAAGACAATCGCAACAGTCGCCGCGGCAGTGACAGCGGAGAACAGGTTCAGCCGCCACGCCGGACCTGGCCCAACGGGAAGATGGGCAAAGACTGATCCCAACATCGTGTAAAGAGGATAGCCAGGCGGATGGGCGACTCCCGCCGTGGCGGCGACCCTCTGGAACTCACCTGAGTCCGCAGGAAGAACCCCAGGAAGCAGGGTGGTCAGGTAGAGCCACAGTGACCCCAGGAAGACAAGGTACGTCAAAGGCCACCCGGTGACCCAGCCAGTCAGCGATCGGAACCGGTTCAGGCGGTGACACGGGACAGCCTCGACGCCCTGCACTGAGGTCTCCCTCATCGGGAATCGTTCCTCATTCTCGCACATCCCGATACGCAGCCCTCGTCGCCTCTGCCGTACGCTCCCAGGAGAATCTCGCTGCCTGGGCCACGGCGCGTCCGCTCATGTCTGCGCGGAAACGGTCGTCAAGAGCCAGTTGGATTAACATCCCGCCCATGCCTCGGGCATCATCCGGCGGCAGCAGGATTCCGGCATCCCCGACAATCTCCGGAAGGGACCCGGCATCACTTGCCACCACGGGCGTCCCGCAGGCTTGTGCCTCCAGCGGCGGCAACCCAAACCCCTCGTAGCGACTGGGAAAGATGAAAGCTACCGCCCCTCGGTAGATAGCCGGCTTGTCCTTCTCGGCCACAAAACCGATCAAATGGACCAGCTCGTCAGGCACATTCATCTCGCGCATCAGGCGCCGAGGGTCAGGGGCAAATGGGCTATCCCGGTCGGGCAATCGGCCAGCAATGACCAACCGACACTCCTCTCCGATGGCAGGTCCGGCCCAGCCATATGCGGCAAGCACGACCGCGAGGTTCTTGCGTCGGTCAAAACCTCCCAGGTAGAGGATGTAGCGATCTGGCAATCCACAGGCCGCGCGAATCGTGGTATCCTCGGCGTGCGGTTCGGGCCCGTACCGATCGTCCGCGGCGAGGGGGACCACGCGGACGCGCTTCTCGGAGAGACCAAGTTTCTGCAGGATGTCACTGCGCGAAGCGTCTGAGTCGGTGAGGACCAGCGCGGCACCGCGCGCCGTGGCACCGACCAGGGCCGTGTACAGGCGCTGTAGCGGCCCGCCGCGATAGTGGCGCATCACCAGCGGTATCAGGTCGTGAATCGTAACCACAAGGGGCACTGGTGAGCGAACAGGTGGCGCCCAGTACGGCACGTGAGCCACGTCAGCGCCCAATCGACCGCATGCTCTGGGAAAGACCGTCTGCTCAAACTGTACCTTGGCAAGGTTGGAGCGACCGCACGGGATTGGCTGCAGCGCACAAGACGGGGCAAGGTCCAGGTCAGAGCCCGGACAATCCCGCCTCCCGCCCGACGGAACGACGACGGTGATCTGCATATCGGCGTCTCCGTCCGCCAGGGCTTTCGCCAGCTGCCGGATGTAGTGCCCGCTGCCCGTGGTGGGACTGTTCCAGAACCAGCCGTTGAGAGCAAGATGCATCAGGTGGACGTGAAGAGTGAGATGGCGTTGCTAGGCGGTCAGGGGATCCCTGCGCCTAACGTCCTCAGCGGAACGATCAATCCCCATAGCCGTGCGGATGAGTCCTGTGCCACGCCCAGGCGTGAGCAACAATCGTCTTCAAGTCCGGGTACCGCGGCTCCCATCCCAGTTCCTGGCGTATCTGATCGCTGCTGGCAATCAACACGGGTGGATCCCCCGGGCGCCGGGCGCCAGGCACCGCGGGGATGGGATGGCCCGTGACCTCTCGGCAGGTCTCAATGACCTCCCTGACGGTGAAACCCCGACCGTTGCCCAGGTTATAGGTCCGGCTGCCCTCGTCCAGTGCCTCCAGCGCCAGGATGTGCGCCTGGGCCAGGTCGACCACGTGGATGTAGTCACGCACGCAGGTACCGTCGCGCGTCGGGTAGTCATCCCCGAAAATGGTAATCTTGTCCCGCTGACCCAATGGGACCTGAAGCGTGATGGGAATGAGGTGCGTCTCCGGATCATGATCCTCACCGCGCTCGCCCGTGGGCGAGGCACCAGCAGCGTTGAAATAGCGCAGTGCGGCATAGCGCAAGCCGTAGATACGGTCCAACCAGTGGAGGAAGCGCTCCAGTATGCGCTTGGATTCCCCGTAGGGGCTACCCGGGACAATCTGCTCCGCCTCGTCGATGGGGATCGTCTCGGGCTCATCGAATAGATTGGCTGTGGAGGACAGGATGAAGCGGCGCACACCGTGGTCGACAGCCTCGCGCAGCAGATTGAGACCGTTGGTGACGTTCTCCCCCAGATACATGAACGGATGCTCCATCGACTCGCCGACCAGCGTATACGAGGCAAAGTGCATCACGGCGTCAATATCGTGCGCCGCGAATGCAGCGCTGATCTCCCGTTGATGGGCGAGACTCCCCTCGATGAAACGTGCGCCGGGATGGACAGCCTCCCGATGACCATAGGAGAGATTGTCGAAGACCACAACATCTCGCCCCTGTTTGATCAACTCCTCGGTGACAATACTGCCGATGTACCCTGCGCCGCCGGTGACTAGGACGCTCATACACGTGCCTCCTCTATGCTTGAACTATGCGTGGATGAGTACACCGGTAGAGACATCGTGGCGCTGTCCCACTCCCGGTCAGTCCTTCCCCCGATGTACCAATCGACCAACAGAACACTGTGCTCATAGCCCGTCTCCTCGAAGCATCGGAGTGCAGATCGAGGGAAGTGGCTGAAAATCTGCTCCTCCATCTCCCTTCCGGATCGGGCCACGGCGTCAATCTCAGACGGCGGGACGCCCATGCGGCGGGCGAGGACCTCTGCCGTCTCCATCGTCTGACCAGGGCCGAGTTGCTCGACCAACCAATCCCGCCACACCCGGAGGTGTTCGTCTGCCACGAAAGGCAGCCACTCACTGGGCTCAACCTGTTGAAGCGCCCGGGCCACCGCGCCGTTCAGTCTCGCCTGAGCACGCCGATCGATCCAGGTACGCAGCACGTTATGGAGGAACAGACGCTCCCGGAGCGGGACCCAATTCTGGAGAAGGAACCATTCGAAGACATCGTCAAGCCATAGCTCGTCCAGACACAGATGGGCTATGTAGCCGGCAATGAACGCTCGCCGGGACGGTAACAGAGCACGCGGATCGACGAGATCGGGATGGATCTCAAACAGGACTTGGTATGCCGGTCGGTCCGAGGTGCGGGGAACCGTGTAGAAGTGGCTTTCCTCGCGTCTCTGTCCACTGACGGTCCTCACGTCAGGCGCCGTGTGACCGAGCAAGAAGGCAGCCCGTTGATGGGTCAGGAAGCGCCGCGTTGCGGGGGAGAGATCGTCCCGTCGCAGCATATCCTCGGCCAAAGCCAAATGCACCGCTGGTGTCGGCATCTTGACGCTGATTGTACATCGGGCCCGGCAAGTTGGCTAGTGCCCGGATTAGCCCTCGCTGAAGGGGCAGATACCAATGCGCGCTGTTGGTGCACGGTCATTCGCCAATCAAGTGCGCGGAGCTATGGTGTCGGTCCCCCTTTCATGGGCGACCAGGAGTAATCACGTTGTGTCACGCTGGACTGCGGGTATAATTGGCTAAGTACCATCGCTGCGGATTGAAGTAGATTCGATCTCAATCCCCAAGAATCAGGAGGATTCTCATGACGTCGAGAGCACAAGTGACGTGGGTTGGACCAGGGCTGCGACTGGTAGGCGAGGCAGATGGGTCTGCCATTGTCATTGATCACGCTCTGGATGAAGAGGAGCGAGTGGACACCGGACCGCAACCGATGCAACTGCTACTCATGGGCCTCTGTGGCTGCACTGGCATGGATGTTGTCTCCATTCTGCAGAAGAAACGCCAGTCGTTCACGGGTCTGCAGGTGCGAGCGACCGCGGAGCGTGCAGAAGAACACCCCAAAGTCTACACAAAGATACATCTGGAGTTCCTCGTGAGCGGCGACGAGGTAGATCGCAAAGCGGTGGAGCGGTCCGTGGAGCTTTCCCAGACCAAGTACTGCCCTGCCTCGGCGATGCTTGGAGAGGTGGCTGAGATCACGACATCGGTCCACATTGAGGAGGGCTAGTGTCCTGATATGAACGGTAACCAGAACAAGATCGAAGACCTGGAACAGCGAATCGCGGACCTGAAGGCTCGCTTGCCGAAGCACTCCATCCCTCCAGCGATGCTCATCGAGCTTGAAGATCTGGAGGAAGCCCTGAGCAAGGCGCGATCAGAGGATTCAGAGGGGGACGAGGAATGACGACCGGGACGTTCGAAGGTAAGACGCCGCAGATCGGCGACGGCACATACATCCACCCCTCTGCCGATGTCTTTGGAGACGTCACCATTGGCGAGGATTGCTGGATCGGGCCCGGCGCGCGCATTCGGGGAGACTACGGGACCATTATCATCGGGCATCACTGCAGCGTGGAGGACAACTGTGTGATCCATGTGCGTCCTGGTGAGCAAACGACAATCGGCAATTGGGTCACCATTGGTCACGCCGCAGTGATCCATAACGTCAAGATGATCCACGACTATGTCATCGTCGGGATGGGTGCAGTGGTCTCCGATTGGGCCGTGGTCGGCAGGTGGGGTGTCGTCGGCGAGGGCGCTGTCGTCCGACAGGGACAGGAGGTTCCAGCAGAACACATTGCGGTAGGGGTTCCGGCACGTGTGCTGGACAAGACCGTGGGTGAGGACTACAAGGCACAGTGGTCCCACTTCAAGCAGACGTACGTCGACCTGGCGAGTCGGTACCGAACCGGATACAAACCACAAAAGGACGCGTGAGACTCGGGGCTCACGAGTCGATTGCCGGCGGCATCCACAGGGCGTTCGATCGTGCGGCCTCTGTGGGATGCGACAGCATGCAGATCTTCGTCAAACCGAACCGTGCCTGGGCTGTGCCCCCGCTCACCGAGAAGGATGTCCTACTCTTCCGTGCCAAAGAGGAGGAAACAGGAATCCGCCCGGTAGTGGCGCATACCTCCTATCTGCTCAATCTGGCCTCGCCCGAAGACAGCCTGTGGCATAGGTCGATCGACACGCTTGTCATCGAGCTGGAACGCTGCGATCGGTTGCGTGTGCCCTGGCTCGTCCTTCACCCCGGTGCACACGTGGGCAGTGGCGAGGAGGCTGGCCTAAGGCGGATGGCTCAGGCGCTGGGAGAGGTCCACAGCGCCACTTGTGGTTTGCGCACAAGAATCCTGCTGGAGACCACCGCCGGACAAGGGACAAGACTCGGCTATCGGTTCGAGCATCTCAGCTGGCTCCTGGATGCATCGCCAGAGGGTGACCGTCTGGGGATCTGCCTGGACACCTGCCATATCTTCGCGGCCGGCTACGAACTCCGCACGCCCTCGGGGTACGGGGCCACCATGGAGGCCTTCAACGGCATCATCGGCTTCGAGCACCTGAAAGTAGTCCACCTGAACGACAGCAAAGGAGAGCTGGGAAATCGAAGGGACCGCCACGAGCACATCGGCGAGGGTCACATCGGGCTGGAGGGGTTTCGAAGCATCCTTAACGATCCTCGACTGGTGGGTCTGCCCGGTCTCCTGGAGACCCCAAAGGGCAACGATCTGCGCGAAGACCGAGAGAACCTGGCAGTGCTGCGTAGTCTTGTCAAATCGGCACCGACGCCTGCCCGTGACAATCGCGAGAATCCAACCTGGTAGAACAAAGAGGACCTATGAACCGACTGCTGCGTGAGAACTGGATGACGATCCTGGTCTTGGCCCTGATGGTGATCGGCTATGTACTCCTCCGTACGCCGGGAGATGATCTGCCATCGACAACCGAGTTTGACACGCGGATCACCGACGGGACCCCCCTGATCGTTGAGTTCTACTCGAACACCTGAAGCGCGTGCCTACTGGCAAAACCCGTCGTGGATGGGATCGAACGGACTGTGGATGATCAAGCTGACGTCCTGCGCCTCAACGTGACAGATGGCGTAGGACGAGAACTGGCTATTCGCTATGGTGTAAGCCGCGTGCCCACGCTGGTGCTTCTGGACGGTAGCGGAAACACGGTGCTTAGACAGTCGGGAAGATTGAAGCGAGAAGAGGTGGTGGAGGCGGTTGCAGAACTGGCAGACTAGCGCAGTGCCAGCCGGGCCTCCAGATGCGGTCCCCGCCAGTGGACTTCTCTGACGTCGCGTCGTTCGCCGGATCGGGGGACCAGACAATCTATCGCGCGCTCAAACGCTGGTGCATCACCACTGGTGAAAAACACGTGGCGCCCCACACGTTCCCTGTTGGCCTCGGCCCCTCGTTGAGCCAACACACGACCAGTCTGGCGGGCGACTGCTGGTGCCGGATCGATGACCGTGGCACCTTCACCGATGAGGCTCTCAATGGCAGGCTGCAAGAAGGGATAATGGGTGCAGCCAAGCACAAGCTGGTCGACGCGTGCCTCAACCAGCGGCATCAAGCAGTCTAGCAACAGCCTCTCCGTCTCGGGGGCGTCCAGAGCGCCAGCTTCCACGGCGCCAACCAGCCCTGGACAGATCTGCGTGATCACCTCCACATCTTGAGCGTAGCGCTCCAGCAAGCTGGCGAAGAGCTCGCCTTGAAACGTTGCCTCGGTGGCAATCACAGCCACAACACCACTGCGGCTTCTTTCGACTGCCGGCTTCACTGCGGGCTCCATCCCCACGAACGGCACAGAGGAGAATGCACGCCTCAAGGAATACAGCGCAGCGGCGGAGGCCGTGTTGCACGCGATCACGATGATCTTCGTTCCCTGATCGAGCAGGAAGCAAGTGATGGCCTCGGAGAACTGTCTCACTTCCTCCAGTGAACGACCGCCATAGGGCACGTGGGCCTGATCCGCCACATAGATCGTGTCCTCCTGCGGTGCCTGACGCACTATCTCACGCCATATACTCAGCCCACCCACTCCGGAGTCGAAGATGCCGATCGGGTTCTGATCGACCACGCTATCCCGTCCTCCCCCGTATCAGCAACCACAACAGACCAAGGACGATGACCACGCCCTGCAGGATGCCCACAACGGTCAATGGCCTGGCGTAGTCGTTCATCTTGGGAATAGAGAGGTTCGTGTCAGCCTCTCCAGCGGGATCATCACGAGTGGGTTCAGGGGATGGTAGTGGTGTCCACGTCGGAAAGGGCGTTGCAAGCAACGCAGCCCCAGATGAGGGAGACGGTGAGCTGGAAGGAGACGCTGGAGACGCTGCGGACGAAGGCGAGGCCTCTGGTGTTACAGCCGACTCCGCGGTAGGACTGGATAGACCGGGCGTGCTGATGACTGGCGCAGTCGGCGTGGCAGTCGCAGGCTCAGCGGTAGCCGCTGCCGGCGTACCGCGATCGAGCACGATGCCGTCAGCCGAGGCAGCTGTGCGTCCAGCCGCATCGCGAAACTGAACGTAGACTGTATGCTCGCCGGATGTGTCCGGTAGCGTCCAAGACACGAGTGGTGCCCACGGCTGCCAGGGCAGGTCCTCGAAGCTTGGTTCGTTGCTCATTCGGATCTCTATCGCCTCGCCGATGAAACTGGCCCCTTTGCCCTCCGGTCGCACCTGCTCGTTGGTCAAGCGGATCGCCACTTCAGGGTTCTCCGTGCTGGCGGCTCCATCGTTGACAAAGATGGGCAGCACATTAGGACGAGCACCGAAGTCGAGCACAAAGACGCTGTCTCCTTCAGCGTCAGTGCCGAAGCCGACACCGATCTCCCGATAGGCGTCACTGAGGAGATTCTCCCGAAAGGTGGCGTCGTCCAAAAAATGGGCGAGGGCATCCTGGGGAGACCCCTCTCCGAGCCAGACGTTCTCCCCGACCACCCTCTGCTCGCCGTCCTCTGTCCAGGCCGCGTATCCCGCCTCGTCAATGCGCTCCTCATAATCGGTACCATCCGAGCCAAGATGGACATTGTCCGGATCAGCAAATCCGTTCTCAACAACGTCACTCGCATGACGCTGGGCAGCATTGGTGAGTAGACGAGACAGACCATAGGGATCTAGCCCCTCGTTCAAGCGGGCTTCGTTGATCAGCTGAAGCAAGCGAGCAGCAGGGGTATCACCCTGAGCCAGGCTGGCGGCGCCAAACGACCCGGCGGAGGCGAGGGCAATGGTCCAGGCAAGACACACAACAATCAAGGCAACACGCAGGAGGCGATACATGGGCACGATTCTAGCATACACCATGGAGGATGCAAGAAATCACTCGCTCCCTCGCCACGACCACGAGGAATCACGAGGGGCCGATCCGGGCGCGGAACGATGCTGCTTTTCGAGTTTACCTGAATCGTGATATAATAGCTGGTTACCAGGGAAATCATCCTGGGGACTGATTCTCTGTTGGAACCAGACTGCTAGCTGAAGGCGGCGTCTGGAGATCGTTGGCTTTTCTGCGGGAGGCAGTGACCATGCCTGAATACTTCTCATACTCACACTTTGAGGCTGCAGCTGCGATGATTCGCAGGGCAACGGAGGTCGAGCCGACAGTCGGCCTGATCCTTGGATCCGGCCTCAGCCCATTGGCCGAGAGTGTCGAGAACAGCATCTCCTTTGACTACAAGGACATCCCTCATTTCCCGGTTTCGACAGTTGAGGGTCATGCCGGGCAGTTCGTGCTGGGTGACCTAGAGGGCCAACCCGTGGCAGTGATGCAGGGTCGAACGCACTACTACGAGGGCTACTCAATGGCAGAGATCACTTTCCCGGTCCGGGTGATGCAGGTGCTCGGAATTGAGATGCTGATCGTGACGAATGCCGCCGGAGGCCTCGCCGCTGCATTCAATGCCGGCGACATCATGCTTATCTCGGATCACATCAACCTCATCGGTATGGCAGGGCTGAACCCGTTGCGCGGACCGAACCTGGACAAGCTCGGACCTCGGTTCCCTGATATGTCAAGCGTCTACGATGCACAGCTTCGCTCCCAGGCACAAAACGTGGCCGAAGCGGAGGACATCCCGTTGCACGAAGGGGTATATATCTGCCTTGCCGGCCCGAGTTATGAGACAATGGCTGACCTGAGATTCCTGCGAACGATCGGAGCAGACGCCGTCGGCATGTCCACGGTCCCCGAAGCCACAGTTGCGCGGCACGGTGGAACGCGGGTTCTCGGGCTCTCTGGAATCACCAATGTGCTGCCCCAGGCAGGGGGACCAGTGGTGGAGACGGATCATGAAGAGGTGTTGGCGGCTGGAGAGAAACTGACACCACGGCTGGAAGTCATCATCCGTGGCGTGCTGAAGGCCCAATGACAATTCTTCTCCGATGGCTGATTGACCACGTTTGGCTCTTCTACGTTGGATGTGCCATCGGGGCCCTGATCTATCTCGTGCGGGCGCTCGCCGCTCAACGAGAGCAAAGCCTGGCTATGTTCACGCTCGAACACGAAGCAGCCACTGCTCGCGCTGTCAGGGCCTGGGCCATGGTCTTTCTTTTCGTTGCCGTCTGTCTCACCATCTTCATAGGCACACGGTTCGTGATAGCCAGCTTTCCCACGTACGATCCTACGCTGCCCGTTCCCACATCGACACCCAGCTCCGGCGTCAATCCGCCGACGCCAAGCGCCACGTCAACGCCGACGCAAACATTGACACTTCCCACGCTCCCTGCTGAGACAGCCACGTCGCCCGCCCCGCCCCCCGACGCCACCGAACCCGCAGCCCCCACCGAGTCCCCGTCACCAACCCCGACGGCTACGCCTGTGGCCCAGGGACCGCTCTCCGGGAGCCTTGCAGTACGTTTTGGCGACTTTGGTCAACTCGTCGGCTGGGAATTGTCCACCGCCCAGGTGGTGGTCGGACAACCGTTCCAACTGACACTGTACTGGCAAGGGTTGGAAGGAGAGGCCCCGACAGATTACACCGTCTTCACACATCTGCTCTCAGACGGAGGGCAACTCATCGCCCAGCACGATGGCCCTCCTGCTGGGGGAGCAGAGACTACGTCCGACTGGGAGGCAGGAGAGACGATCAGGGATACGCACCAGCTAACGTTCAGATCTGGAGCCGAAGACAGGACCGGAGCGGCAACGCTCATCGTCGGCCTGTACGACCCCGCAGACATAAACGCGCGCTTGATGACCAGCGAGGGACAGGACTACGTCGCCCTTCCTGTCACCATCAACGTGATCCCAGAATAGGCAGGTATGCCGCCGACCAGAAGCTATGAGAGAATGAGGACCATCCTACTGGCCTTTAAGCCAGGCACGCTGACACCGGATCAAGTGGCCCGTGTAGAGGAAGTGGCGCCCGAAACCACATCGGTGGTCATGACGCGCGACCGCGACGAGATACGGGCCATGTTGGACACGGTCGAGATTACAGCGGGCTGGTTCCCCGCCGACCTCCTGCCGGAGGCCGACAATCTGCGCTGGTATCAGCAGTGGTCAGCTGGCGCGGACTGGCTGTTGAGTCATCCGCAGGCTGTCGAGGCCGACTTCGTGCTGACCAACGTCTCCGGGATTCACGCTACTCAGATCACGGAACACGTCTTCGCCTTGCTTCTCGCCTTTGCCCGTGAGCTGCCTGAGGCACTGAAGGCTCAGGGACGGCACCACTGGATTCAGTCGAATCAACACGATACGTTGTTCGAATTGGCGGAAAAGACCATGCTCCTCATTGGTGTCGGCGCCGTGGGAGAGAGAATTGCGCAGGTTGCGACAGCGTTCGACATGCGGGTCCTCGGTGTTCGTCGTGACCCAAGACTCGGTGTGCCCGGTGTGGACTTGATGGCCGGCCCTGACCAACTGCTCGACCTCCTGCCGGAGGCGG
>Ga0207796_1000044_pt1 | contig 53092 bp, 42 predicted proteins | sample Pon1CUnioCityCA_6_FD_187274 | JGI IMG/M metagenome (GOLD analysis project Ga0207796, IMG submission 187274) | Marine sediment microbial community from Union City, CA, USA - Pond 1C Sediment 1 (SPAdes) | ecosystem: Environmental > Aquatic > Marine > Intertidal zone > Salt pond sediment ... | reverse complement strand
GAGAGCGTTGGATACGAGGTCAGCTTTGCCTATCAGGCGGAGAAAGGCGTGGCGCTGGCCAAGGAGACCAAGCCCGACCTGATCCTGCTGGACATCATGTTCGCCGGCCCGCCAGGGCCAGACGGCACAGAGATCTCGAGGCGACTTCATGAGGATCCAACTCTGACAGATATCCCGGTGATTGTCCTATCGGGGGTCAAGAAGGCGCTGGATATGCCGGTGAAGCTCGCTCCTGACGATGCCTATATGCCGGTGGAGGCCTTTGTAGAGAAGCCATTCAAGCCCAAGGAGTTGCTGGCTGAGATCGAGAAGGTCCTTGGGTCTGGAGGGTAAGGAGTCAGTTGTAGATGGTCGATATGCGGGGGTGGATGCACCCCCGCATGGGCTTTGGGGCGGATGATACTCGACCCTGAACCATAAGGAGTGTACAGACGCTATGATAGCTATTATGAACGGCAAAGTCCTGACGATCACTGGGGGAACGCTGGAACCGGGCACGGTGCTTGTCGAAGGAGGGCGCATCGTCGCTGTCGGTCAGGAAGTCACGGTCCCCGAGGATGCGGAGGTCTACGATGCTGCTGGCAAGGTGGTGATGCCCGGCCTGATTGACGCCCACTGTCACGTGGGCATCTTTCCCGAGGGTTTGGGCTGGGAGTATTCTGATGGCAATGAGATGACCGATCCGATCACGCCGCACCTGAGGGCACTGGATGCCGTGCATCCCCAAGATCCGGCCTTTGCAGAGCTGTTGTCGGCGGGAGTGACAACTGTGCTCACCCTGCCCGGGAGCGGGAACCTGATTGGCGGGCAAGGGGTCTGCATCAAGACGGCGCCAAAGCCGAGCATCGACCAGATGGTTTTGTTGGAGCCGGCAGGGATGAAGATGGCGCTGGGCGAGAATCCCAAGCGGGTGTACAAGGATCAGAAAAAGACACCATCCACGCGCATGGGAAATGCCGCTGTGCTGCGGGATGCGCTGGTGCAGGCGCAGAACTACCTCGATACGTGGGCCCGCTACGAGGCGCAGATGAGCGCATACAAGGCCAAGCGGGAGGCCGGCGACGACAAGGTAGAGGAGCCCAAGCGCCCCGAGCGCGACCTGAAGCTGGAAGCCCTGGGCAAGGTGGTCCGCCGCGAGATGAGGGCCCGGGTGCACGCCCATCGTGCCGATGATATGCTGACGGCCGTACGCATTGCCGAGGAATTTGGGCTGGACCTCACGCTGGAGCATGCTACTGAGGGGTACAAGATCGCGGATATCCTGGCAGCCAAGTCGATTCCGGTGACGGCTGGCCCGATTCTCTTCTCTCGCAGCAAGCCCGAGCTGAAGGACATGATGCCCAAGAACCCGGGCCTGATGTCAAAGGCCGGAGTCCAGGTTGCTATCCAGACCGACGAGATGTCGGCGGTCAAGTATCTGGCCATCAACGCCGCGCTGGCTGTCCGGGAGGGGATGCCGGAAGAAGATGCGCTGAAAGCCATTACGATCAATGCAGCCAGGGTCATCGGCGTGGAGGACCGCGTGGGTAGCCTCGAGGCGGGTAAGGATGCCGACATCGTGGTGTTTGATGGGCATCCTCTCGACTATCGCACGGTGGTGGAATTGGTACTCGTCGATGGGCAGGTCGCGTTCGTGAGGGAAAAAGAGTCCCAGTAGTGTGCGTTGTGCGGCTTGGAGCCAGGCCGGTGCGCGCGCACATGAAAGGCGGGTGAGTGGTGGACGAACAGATATGGCAGGAAGCGTACCGTCGCGCTGCAGAGGTCGCGCCGGTGCGGGTGGACCGGCGGATGCGCGATATCCTGTACGGAGACGTGCCGACATTTATGGAGCTGCCATATGCCCGGAAGGGTACGCAACTCGAAGGGGTGGGCGCGGCGTTTCTGGGATTCGGGTTCGAGGGCGTCAAGATCGACACGCCCCACACCTTCCTGCCGGAACTCGCCGCTCCGGCGGGTCCTGACAGCATCTACTACAGGACAGGCGCCGACAAGGCACCAGAGGCTGTGCGCCGGTATAGCATCCACTACTCGATCCATCACGCCTATGGCCTGTTTGTCGAGTATGCGCCCGACTTTTATATCTTCAAGCACCTGCGCGCGGTGGATGCTGGTGACGTCGACGTAAGCCCGGGCGACCCGGAGGCTTCGTTCGCGCGGTGCGAAGAGCGGGTGCGCGAGATCGTGGAGGCCGGTGCGGTCCCTCTGGTGTGCGGCGGCGATCATGCGGTCACTCTGCCGGTGGCGCGCGCCGTGGCAGGGGGCATGAGCGGACGGCTGGGGCTCATCCACTTTGACACGCACTATGACCTGGCCTGGGATCCGCCGCTCTTTGCGGGCTCCCAGTGGGCTCAGATCCTGGGTTTGCCGAATGTCGATGTGCAGAACTTTTGCCAGATCGGGATCCGCGGGCTGCGGCAGGTCCCGTTCGAGGCCGAAGTCGCCCGGACGCTAGGCCACAGCGTCTATACCATCACCGACGTGGACGAGCGGGGCATCGAGGACGTCGTGGATGCAGCCCTCGAGCGCGCATGTGATGGCACCGATGGCGTGTATGTCTCGCTGGACATCGACGTGGTGGACCCGGTGTACTGCCCGGCGCAGAAATACCCGGAGCCTGCGGGGCTGACGTCAAAGCAGATCATCTCGGCGCTGAGGCGTATCGGCAAGGCGGCCGACATCAAGGGCTTTGACCTGTGCTGCCTGGGCCCGCAATACGATGACCGGGTGGGGACCGGCTCGCATCTGGCAGCGCGCGTGTTCGTGGAAGTGTTGGCTGCCATGGCCTGGAGATCCAAGGAACAAACCTGAGCGGGCAAGAACTCCGCTACTTGATGAGAGTCTTTGTGGAGACAGCAGATTGATCCGCCAATTGCTGCTGTAACCGAAACACAAGCTCTGTCCCGGGACAGTTGACATTCGCTTGTAGGTGACGTACAATGGCGACCATGGACCCCGAGTTGGCCTGGTGGCCCTTTGTTCTGGTCTTTGGCGTGGGCCTGGTCATGGCGTTGATCAGCACGCCGCTGGCGGCTGCCTGGGGTCGCCGCCGGGGGCTCGTGGACAAGCCCGGCACACGCCGGCGTCACAAGGGTGAGATTCCTCGCACGGGCGGAATCGCGCTGTTCGTGGCCTTTATGGCGGCGGCGCTGCTGTCGCAATGGCTGCCGGTTCCGCGCCAGGATCCCAACGAACTGACCCGTTTCGTCGGGATTGTGGTGGGCCTCTGCTTCCTCCTGATTATGGGCTATATCGACGACCGATATGAGCTGGGGCCAGGTTCGCAGTACGTCATCCAGGCTGTATCGGGACTGATCGCCGTGCTCTTCCTGGTGTTCATCGAGCGCGTGATGAACCCGTTTAACGACCAGCTCTTTGTCTTCCCGTATTGGTGGATGACCGTGGTATTCACCTTGCTGTGGATCATGGGCATGATCAACACGGTCAATTTCCTGGATGGGCTGGACGGGTTGGTAGCGGGGGTGGGGGCGATCGTGAGTGCGGTGCTCGCCCTTCACATGCTGCGCGAGGGCCAGTACAGCGTGGCCCTGCTTCCGCTGGCCCTGCTGGGGGCGACACTGGGATTTCTGCCTTTCAACTTTTACCCGGCCAAGATCTTTTTGGGTTCGGGATCGCTCATCCTCGGCTACGCTATTGCCACGCTGGGCATCGCCGCTGGAGCCAAGCTGGCGCTCTTGTTGTTGGTGCTTAGTATACCTATTGTGGACGTGGCCTGGCTGATCATCAGCCGGCTGCGCGCTGGCGAATCGATCGGCCAAGCTGACCGGCGCCACTTGCACTTCCGTCTGCTAGATCTGGGACTGAGCCAGCGCCAGGTGGTGCTGCTGTACTATACCTATTGCGCTTTTCTAGGTACCTCCGCATTGCTCATCAATTCTCGCCTGCTGAAGCTCATCACACTGGTGGCGTTGGGACTGGTCACACTGGGCATGCTGGCCTGGCTGGCCCGGCACACGCTGCGAGGGGAGAACTAGCGACGCGCAGGCCCAAGTCGTCTCTGGTGAGCGGAATTACTTGACCGAACGTCTGTTTGCATGTAGAATCGTTAAGGTTCGTACACGGCAGGTTTGAGGAACGAGCCGGAACAAGCCTTTGGAGCGTGGTGGTATAGATGAGAGATTCGGTGGATATGAACGAGTTGGTCCAGCGGGGCAAGGCAGCCGCTCGTGTGGGCCGGCTCGAAGAGGCCCGGGAGTACCTGGGTCGCGCGGTTGAATTGGAACCACAGAATGTAGAGGCGTGGCTATCGCTGGCTGCGGTGGAATCTGACCGCGCGGGCAAGATCGCATGCTTTGAGAGGGTGCTTCAGCTCGAGCCGGATAATGTTGAGGCACGCCTGGGGCTGGAGATGCTCCAGTCGCAAGAAGGGGACAAGGACCCAGATGAGCAGGCGGAGGGGGCCGTCGAAGATGAGTTGGAGGCGATAATTGCCCAGGCGTCAAAGCGGCTGGATGAGGCCGTTGGTCCACCACCGCCGGACGAGCTGCCACTAGACGATAACGTGCTCTATTGCGCTAACCATCCGACGGTCGAGACGATGCTGCGCTGCAACCGCTGCAACAAGCCGATCTGCACGCGGTGCGCCATTCAGACGCCGGTTGGGTACCGGTGCAAGGAATGCGTGGGCAGGCAGCAGGCTGTCTTCTATAGCGGCGGAGCGCTCGACTATGTGATTGCGGGCGCGATTTCGGTCGTGCTGGGCGGCATTGCTAGCTATCTGATGACGCTGGTTGGAGCCTGGTTCATCGCGCTTTTACTGGGGCCGGCGGCAGGCATCGGCATTGCAGAACTGGTGCGGCTTGCGGTTCGGCGCCGGCGTAGCAAGTATCTGTGGATCGTCGTCGGTGCGGGCATGGTTGTTGGCGCCCTGCCGTCTCTAATACTAGCCCTCTTCTCGCTCTGGAGCCTGATCGCCCTGGGGATATTTCTGGTGCTGGCAGTGGGGGCGGCAGGGGCTCGATTGCGGTAGGCCCTTGAGTGCTACAAGAGGCAGCAGGTGGGCGCAGGCGCTTTCCTCGCCCGCTGCTGCCCCGACCTGGATGACCTGATCTGGGGGATCTGTGCTGTCGGAACTGACCATTCAAGATTTCGCTATCATACACGAACTTCAGATGCGGTTCGCATCGGGATTCAACGTGCTCACTGGTGAGACAGGGGCAGGCAAGTCGATCATTGTCGACGCTGTAAGCCTCGTGCTGGGCAGTCGTGCCGATACAGAGTTCATCCGGTCCGGTGCTTCTCAGGCCAGCGTTGAGGCCATATTTGTGTTGGACGCTGAAGCACAGGCGAGCATCAACCCATTGCTGGAGCGAGACGGGCTGGAAGGCGACGAGCCGTCAGTCCTGATCCTTTCCCGGGAGGTCAGGAAAGAAGGCCGGAATGTGTGCCGGGTCAATGGTCGGGCTGTGACGCTAAAGGTGCTGAGTGGGATTGGCCAGCATCTGGTGGACATACACGGACAGACGGAGCACCTGTCACTGATGCGTGTGGCGGAGCATGTCGACCTATTGGACAGGTACGGTGAGCTGTGGTCCCTGCGCAACGAGGTCGCTACCCTGGTGCGGAAGCTTCAGCGAGTGCGCACGGAACTTGCTGCCCTGCGCCGTGACGAGCGGGAGCTGGCACGCCGCGTTGATCTGCTGCAGTACCAAGTGGGCGAGATCGAGGCGGCCAGGCTGGAGCCAGAAGAGGAGCAGGAGCTCTTGCACGAGCGCACGCTGCTGGCGAATGCCGAGCAGCTGCGCGAGCTGGCCGACGAGGCGCACATGGCACTCTATGAAGGCGACGAAGAGCGCGCGTCGGCCGTGGATTTACTGCAAGCTTCGGTGCGGGCGCTGTCGGGGCTGGCCCGCCTTGACGATTCGACTGGTTCGCTGCTTCAGGCAGCCGAAACGCTTGACTACCAGTTGGAGGATCTGTGCGAGCAGCTGCGCGAGTACCGGGAGCGGATCGAGTTCGATCCACGGCGGCTGAATTTGGTCGAGGAGCGGCTGGCGCTGATCCACAGCCTGCAGCGGAAATACGGGGATAGTATCGAGGATGTGTTGGCCTATGCCATTCGCGCCCGCGAGGAGCTGGAGACGATCGAGCACAGCGAGGAGCGAATCGCCGAACTGGAACAGGAAGAGGATCGATTGCTTCACCTGATAGGCAAGGCTGGGGCGGAGCTATCGAAGCGTCGCCTCGAGGCAGGTGAGCGCCTCTCTGCAGGGATCGAGGCTGAACTGGATGAGCTGAGCATGGCCCGGGCGCGCTTTGGCGTGGATCTTGCCTGGCGGGATGATCCGGAAGGTGCCTACGTGGAGGGCCAGCGGGTGGCGTTTGACCGCTCGGGGCTGGACCGTGTCGAGTTTCTGATTGCTCCCAACGTGGGAGAGCCGCTCAAGCCCCTGGTGCGCATTGCCTCAGGAGGGGAGACTTCGCGGCTGATGTTGGCCCTGAAGACGGTGCTGGCCCAGGCTGACCGGACGCCAACGCTGATCTTTGACGAGATCGACGCGGGTATCGGCGGGCGCGTGGGCTTTGTAGTAGGCCAGAAGCTGTGGAACCTGACGGTGGGCGACGGGGGCAAGGTTCGCGGCCACCAGGTGCTGTGCGTGACTCATCTGCCGCAACTGGCCTCGTATGCCGACCTGCACTTCCACGTGCGGAAGGGCGTGGTGGGTGACCGTACAGTGACCAGTGTCCATCCCCTGGACGGAGAGGAACTGGAACTGGAGCTTGCCAGCATGTTGGGTACCGTTACGGAACAGACACGGGCCAGCGCGCGCGAATTGGTGGCTGTAGGGCAGGCTGATAAACGAAGCTAGTGTGCGAGGCGCTGTTGTAGACGCTGGTCCCAGGTACGCTTGCTGTCGAGGGGAATGGGAAATCTGGCACGCAGGAGTTCCCGGTTGGCTTGCTGCGCTCGTATGGCTCTGGTCGAATTATCCCTCCGCCGCTCCTATTCACAGGCTTGACGCACCCACGATTCGATAGTAAACTCTATGTGCAGTATGCACATAGAAGAAGTGGAAAGGTAGGTCCTGAATGCCACAAGGTCGCGGCTGGCGAGGGGGACGCGGGCAGGGAGCCTGTCCCCGCCGAATAGACCGCTTGCTGGAGTCGTGTCTCCTGTTGCTACTCCATTGCGACGAGGCCCATGGCTACGAGTTGCTGGATGGTTTGAAGCAGTTCGGCTTTGAGCAGAACCCGGTGGACTCGAGCACTGTGTACCGCATGTTGCGTGGGTTGGAGGAGCGGGGTTTTGTGACATCCCGGTGGGATACAGGGGGCGGTGGGCCAGCCCGGAGGCTTTACCTGATCACGGAGGAGGGAGACCGCTACCTGGGTTGGTGGGTAGATGATCTGCGTGAGACTGACCAGGTGCTGCACAACTTTTTGGATATGTATGACTCGCACATGAAGGTGCACCACTAGTCTGAAGGGGTCCTGTGCTGCCGGGCCGTCTGAACGAGTAGATACGCCCGTGATCAGGGCCAGGACCGATTGAGAAAGTACTATCAAGATTTGGAGGTTGTAGAGTGGTAACAGAAGCAGAAGTACGAAAGGCACTGGAAGGTGTCATGGATCCCGAGCTGCACAAGAGCCTGATTGAGTTGGGCATGATCCGCGAGGTGCAGATCGGGGGGAGTCAAGTGAGCATCACCCTGGCGCTGACCACGCTTGGCTGTCCGCTGCGAGAGCAGATCGTGGGCGATGTGAAAGCAACAGTCGGCGCGCTGCCAGGTGTTGAGGAGGTTGCGGTCGACCTAACTGAGATGACTGATGAGGAGAAACGCCGCATCGGCATCGGTGGCCCCCAGCAGGACAAGGGAGCGGTCGAGGAGCTGAACGACATCCGGCGCGTGATTGCGGTGATGAGTGGCAAGGGAGGAGTAGGCAAGTCGCTGGTGAGCGGACTGCTGGCCGTGGCGCTACGGCGGCAGGGGCACAGCGTTGGGATCCTCGATGCGGACATTACAGGGCCCAGCATCCCCAAGATGTTCTTCCCGGATGGCGCTCGATTGGCTACAGGCCCGGTGGGACCTGTGCCGCCGCAGAGCAGAACAGGCATCAGGGTGATGTCGATCAATTTGCTGCTGGAACAAGAGGACCAGGCAGTGATCTGGCGAGGTCCGCTGATCAGTGGAGCGATCAAGCAGTTCTGGGGGGACATTTTCTGGGGAAAGCTCGACTACCTTATCGTCGACTTGCCACCTGGCACCTCGGATGCGTCGCTTACGGTGATGCAATCCCTGCCCATCTCTGGGATCGTGCTGGTAAGCTCGCCGCAGAGCCTGGCGGGTATGGTGGTGCGCAAGGCAGCCCGCATGGCGCAGCAGATGCAGACGCCTATGCTGGGACTGGTCGAGAATATGAGCTACTTTGAGTGCCCAGACACCGGCAACCGATACGACATCTTTGGGCCGAGCCATGCCGAGGAAACCGCGCAGGAGTTGGGCATTCCTTTCCTGGGCAGGCTGCCAATCGATCCAGAGATTGCCAAGTTGAGCGATGCGGGACTCATTGAAGAGTATGCGGCAGATGCCTTTGCTCCAGTCGTCGAGGGGCTAGCAGACCGGGTGCCGGAGGCGCGGCCCTCAATGTATCTGAATGTGTAGTGCCGTGGTCGTATCCTTGCGACCCTATCACTCGCCAGACGCCACTGCGGCCAGCTATCGCCTGCGGGAAGTGAATGAAGCGCCCCATGCAGATCTCTAGACGGGTCTGGTGGGCTGTTGGTGCGCTGCTGGCAGTCGGCATCTTTTTGGTACTGGCAGCCATCGCGGGCAGGGGTTCACCTTCTGACGGTGATACCGCGCTGGATCCAGGCGAGAGTGAGGTCCTCCAGGCGCGGGTTCTGGAGGTGCTGGAAGAAGGAGTGCTGGATCAGGGCGAGGTGTCGCAGCCTTACCAGCTACTCAGGCTAGAGATCAGGAGCGGCTCGTTGGAGGGCCAGGAACTGACGGTGGAGTATGGTTCGCTGGTCGTCACCAACGAGTCGCGCCTGTTCCGGAAAGGTGATCGGGTGCTGGTGGAGCGCACGCGAACGATGGAAGGCAGCGACGTCTTTCACGTGACCGACTACGTGCGCTCCAGCCCTCTGCTCTGGTTGACACTCCTGTTCGTTGCAGCGACGGTCCTGCTCAATGGCTGGCAGGGGCTGCGCTCGCTCCTGGGCATGGGCGTGAGTCTGTTGGTGATCATTGGTTTCATCGTGCCCCAGATCCTCGACGGGCAGAACCCTGTGGTGGTAGCACTGTTGGGGTCGGTGATCATGATGGGGATCAGCCTGTATCTGGTCTATGGCTGGAACAGCAAGACCCATGTGGCGATTGCCGGATTGCTGCTTAGCCTCACAGTTACGGGGCTGCTGGCGGTGTGGGCAGTGAACTGGAGCAGGCTCTCTGGCTTTGGTGCAGAGGAGGCAGGCTTCCTCCAGGTAGCCGGGGTGCAGCTCGACACGCGCGGGCTGCTGCTGGCGGGCATCATCATCGGCACGCTGGGCGCGCTGGACGATATCGCGATTGGCCAGGCCTCGACAATATCGGAGCTGGCAAAAGCGAATCCCAGCTTGACGTGGCGGGCGCTGTTTACGCACGGGATGACCGTCGGGCGAGATCACATCGCGGCCATGGTCAACACGTTGTTGCTGGCCTATGTTGGCGCAGCGCTGCCGCTGGTGCTCATGTTCACGGTGTTCGCCGAACCGCTGGGCTTCACGATCAACCGGGAGATCATCGCCGAGGAGATCGTGCGCACGCTGGTGGGAAGCCTTGGCCTGCTGGCTGGAGTACCGCTGACGAGTGTGATCGCGGCCTACGCGGCCCGCCGTAGTGGGGAGCGCCAGGCACGAACTGAGGGATAGGAGGGAGCAGATGCCGATCTACGAGTACCGTTGTGACGTCTGTGGGCAGAGGGTCGAAGTCCTCGTCCGCTCCAGTGCTGCCCAGGCTACCTGCCCAGACTGTGGAAGCAGGTTGAGCGACAAGCTCTTTTCCGTTCCCAATGTGCTCAGCCGGCAGACCCGGCGTCCGGCGGGCCAGACGTGTTGCGGCCAGGAAGAGCGCTGTGATGCACCCCCGTGCTCTCACGGTGGCGGCTGCCGTCACGATTGAGGGCAACACAAACCGCTCGGTAGGTCCCCGGCGCTGACGCAGGACCGTCAGGCCTCGCTGTCCCCGGTATCCTCTTCGGGTGGCGGCGCCCATGGTGGCAGTGGCCAGAAGGGATCTTCTGAGTTGAAATAGTTGTAGAGCATATTGCTCACGTTGCGGTAGAGAGGCTGGTTGATCCCCCAGTTGATCCAGGGCGTGTCCTGCCAGATATAGAAGCTGACGAGCCAGTCGGCACCGGGAGAGAAGACAATACCCACCTCTCCGCGCGTGTCGCCCCACGGCACGTCATAGCCCGAAAAGCCGTGTTTGTGCGCCAGCTTGACCCAACTTGGGATGCCGGCACCCAGCATGTTCCGGAGATCGTTGGCGGCCATGATGTCGATCATCTCCTCACATGCCTGGGGACTGAAGATGTTGGGGTAGGCGTCGCGCAACAGGCCCTCATCTGCTGTGCACTCGTAGGTCATCTCCAGCAAGTCTGCCATCTCGCGAGGTGTGGCCCGGACACAGCGGTCATACCGTGGGACCTGGGAAGCCTGCAACGGTAGAAGCGAAAGCCCATTTGCGGTCCAGACTACCTGCCCCGTGTCCTGCCAGAGCTCAACCACGCGGAAAGGTGCACAGAGATAGAAGTTGTCGAGTCCTAGACGGCGCATGGTCTGGGTGACCTTTTGGGCTCCGGCGGTGGCAGATCCATCGCCCAGGATAGCGAGCAAGCGGTTGGCACAGGGGTTGCAGGACTCGCTACCGAGCATGTCGACCAGTTCCTGATGGGTCTGGGCATCCACCTCTCCACCAAAGTGACGGTATATCTCGACCATGATGCCGATCTTGACGATGCTCATGCCAGAGAGGACATAGTCCACATTGGCATCGTAGATCGTCTCGCCGGTGTCAAGGTTCTTGACCATGAGGCTAGTTACGCCAGGAAATTCGGCCAATCGTTGCTCGAGCGGCGGGATAAGCAGCTCGGGCGTGATGTCCGGTGGTGGGACGAGGTCCGGCTCGAAGGTGATAGGGTCAGTCACACCTGCGTCCAGCTTGTCCTCGACCAGTGCCGTGGCAGCGGTCGCGTCAAAGGTGTAGCCGGGCTCGCCAGGATCAAAGAAGAAGCCGGTAGTCTGGGTCAGATGGCCGGTGTAGCTGACAAAGTGGGGGAAGGTCCAGGTCAGCGGCCCGGTATAATCCACAAGGGGGGTGCCCTCTAGCCCGCCGGTGGTGCTTAGAGGCACCGTTTCCGTGTAGTAATGTGGCGGAACTGGGGCACGTTCCATGACTGGGACCAGCGTGCTGAGCATAGACTCGATGCGGGCCGGGCTCTGGTCGGGCTCCACGGTGATGACTGAGAGCAAGATCTCACGCTCGCTGGGTTTGGTGATGCTATCATTGATCATCTCGGCTGAAGGGTCGATTTCCAGGGTGCGTCCAGCGCTGCCGGGGATGAACGAGAGTTCCTGGACGTCAACCATGGGCTGGACTGGGTCAACGTCGTGGGTGGCGGCGATTTCCGCAAGATACTGGGCTGCTGCCGTCTCGTCGTAGCTCATGCGAAGCGGCACGTCGAAGTTGAGGGGCTCTGCTTCGCCCTGGATCCAGAGCTTGAAACCCTCCCAGTAGTCGTACTGGTGGCTGGCAGCCATGGCTTCGGCTACCATCTCGTCTACCGGTATCTCGAATCCCAGGTCGTCGCCCGGCTGGAGTTGCAGAGTCTCATCAGCATAGTGGAGCGTAAATGCGTCGTAGTAGGGCTCGGCGACCCATTCCATCACCTTTTCGCGGGCTTGTTCTGGACTGTGCCAGCCCACATCCACCCCGGCGATGGTGACACCCCGCTGGATCGTCGTCCGGTAGGCGTCGTAATTGGCGCGGATCTCCCGGTATTGGAGCCAGCCTACCACGCCGCCAACTATGAGTAGCAAGGCCAGCACGAGTAGTATCACATGCTTGGTCTTCATCGCAGGATCCTCTCCAGCCACTCCCGGGCCTCGATGGGGCGCAGGAATTGGCCGACAAAGTGATCGCCCACCCACAGCTCGAGGTGAAGGTGTACGTCATAGGTCTCGCTGTTCAGCGAACCGGGGGTTCCCGAGTTGCCCACGGTCGCGATTACCTGGCCTCGAGTCACCTCTGTGCCAGCGGCGATGCCAGGCTCGATGCTACCAAGGTGGGCATAGCGTGAAATGACTCCGTTGCCGTGATCGATCCAGATCTGTCTGCCACGGTATCCATCCAAGACGTTAGGAGGTGTGTAGCCGAGCCGGAGACTTTCTGCAACCCACGCATCAGATTGGGCTCGCGTAAGAGGCTGATAGTCGACGAGAGCACGGATCACCACGCCATCAGCCACGGCGCGAACTGGGGTGCGCCGATTCACAGAAACGCCGACAGTGTGTCCATAGAAGTCGATCCCCTCATGGACGCCGAGGCGGTAATGGCGAGGCGCGCCCGGCAACTGAAAGTCGCGGCTGGTGATGGTCGCTCCCTGGATGGGGGATGACAGCCCGCGCATGGCCTGCAGCAGGGCAGGATCATTGGGCTGGGTCTCTGCCAGCGCTGGACCTTGGTCAACTGACTGCTGAATTTCGGGTTGCCCGACAAAGTACAAGGCATCACGACCGGCCAAGATCAGCCGCTCACCGCTTTGATCGGACCAGACTGCGCTCACGGCAGTACGATCTGGAAACTGATACAGGGTGAGAAGCTGACCGGTGTCGGGATTCAGGACAAGGAGCCTGCGACCCGCACGGTCCAGGATATAGACGGCATTGCCGGCAGCCACGACCTGCCGCGGATGCATGATATCGATATTGGGCGCAAAGGTGTGAACACGTTGTCCGTCCAGGTAGCGGAAGAGGCCCGCGACCGGGTTGTTCAGGTTCCGGGTGAGGACGAACAGGCCCGCATCGCCTGCGCTGAGGTCCACGTCACGGCGCTGCGGCAACTTGACCCAGGCTGTCCCGCGCTGCCTGCCGCTAAAGCGCCAAACCTGTTCATGTGTAGTCTCCAGCAAGTAGTTCGCGCTGTTGTCTGCGTCTATGGCTATGAAGTAGTGATCGTAGGTGTCGCGCACAGGACGGTCGTAACGGTCGAGTGTCCAGGAGTCGGCGGATGGGTCGTAGCGGTAGACGTCACCGGCGCGATCAAGGGCAAGCAGTCCTTGCCCGTCGCTGGTGAGATCGAGAATCTCCAATACAGGTACATCCTCTACCTGGTCGCCGGAAGAGAGGATGATCTCTGGCGCGCCAATATCATCGATGGAGAATGCCAGGATGCGACCGCTGTCCAGCAGATAGATGGTGGGGCCAAGGACAGTCAGGGCAATGGGGTGGACGAAGGTGTATTCAGCGAAATGGACCGTGCCCGTGGTGCTGGCATCCAGCAGAATATAGTCTGCGCCAACCGAAGCAGCTTCTGCACTCAAGATCTCGCCTACAAAATCCAGCAGAGAGCGAACACCAGCCAGGTTGCGCTCCAACTCAGAGTCGTCGTGGTTGGTGAGCTCCACGGTTACGGCTGCCACCCCCTCGCCTGCCAGATAGTCGCCAAAGTCGCCAGTGACGGGATAGCCAGACCACCCTTCCTCGGGCACGGGGTAGCCACTGCCGAGAGAGACGGCCTCAGCGAGGCGCGCGGTGGGAAGGTGGCGCTGGCAGGTATCGACAAAGATGGCATTCGCCGCACTGTGGTAAAAGACAGCAATGGAAGCGTCGGTCAGGAAATCTCGGATAGCACGGGCTTCGGGCTCCGAAAAGGGGTAAGAGCCCCCGGATCCAGGTTGCTGCCCGTCCGGCCCGTAGGCGTTCGGTAACCAGTCGTTGCTGCCACAGCCATCCAGATCGGTGTCAGCATTGCGGTTGAGGTCCACGCCGTTTGCGTTCCACCGATGGCCAGTTTCAAGACCGTCCGGGTTCAAGGTCGGGACAATCCAGAGGCTGACATCCAAGGGTATCTGATCGGGATGGGCGCGAAAGTGATCCAGGAGTTGCTGAGCGAGACGGTGGGTGTTTGCCTCGTACGCGCCATGTATGTCGCCGATCAGGGCGACCTTGATGGCACCGCTGCCCATGCGGTGGGCTGTGATGGGGCGGCCTTCTACCGAGTAGCCGATGACGCGCTCGGTAGCCGGTGGCTGGTCTGGAGTGGCGGTGCGTTTGGGTTGTTCACTTGGCACAGGTGTAGGTGTGGTTGGGCTAGTCGATGCTTGGGTCGGCGTCTCGGTAGGAAGATCAGTGGCGGTAGGAGCCACGGAGGGTGTAGTGGAGGCTATGACCTGGGCGATGGCTGCGGTAGGCGTTGCAGATGAGGGCATTGCAGTGGAGCCCTCGGATGGCCCTGCAGTGGTGCTGACGGCTGCGAGTCCGATGGTCGCAAGCACCACCAGCAGCCCAGCTACTAAGCCACTGGCGCGCCAGGCCGGTCCTCCTGAGTTCCTGGAGACGCCTGAAGATCCACCTTTTATGCCACTACCGTTATCCAACAGAGACATACATTCAGTCCTCAGAGCGCCGATTGCTACGGCAGAATCCGCTGACGGAAGTATTCCTCTTGGAGCGGCACGAGGTCAGCCGTCGTATATTCCTGGACTAGCGTGAAGAAATCCCGCGATGTGGCAATCTGGTAGGCGTAAATGCGCGTGTAGTCCTTCAGGAAGCCAAAGAAAGCAGGGTCGCCCATCGTCTCCCTGAGGTCTCGCATGAACTGGGCACCCCGGCGGTACACGGCATCGACATACTCGCGGTTGTCTCGGAAGACGTAGATCAGGTTGTCTATCTTGCCAGTCGGTGCCCATTGGTCCACTGCAAATGACCACCACCAATCGGTGTCATCGGGCAGGTATCGCTCGTAGTAGAGGAAGGCACTGTATTCCGCCGGAGCCTCGTCGAGCCATGGTTGGGTCAACTGATCGTTACCCACCAAGCCGTAGAACCATTGATGTGCTGCCTCGTGTACGGTCAATGGAATGAGGGCAGTCCGGGTCGTGCCGTCGTACTCGTCGTAGAAGGCTGAGCCGAGGAAAGTCACGCCAGCGAACTCCATTCCCCCAGCGAACTCGGTCTCGGCCACGCGGTAGTCGGCAAAGGCATAGTCACCGTAGAGCTCGGTGAACAGTTCGATGGCCTGTGTTGCGGTATCCAGCACCGCCTGCCCGGGGCCGGCGCTGTCCGGGAAGTAGTAGGAGTGGATCGTGACGTTCCCGATAGTCCTGGAAGCTATCTCGTATTTGTCGCTGGCTGCAAAGGCAAAAGAGCGCGCTTGCTCGGCTTCGTAGTGCCAGCGATTGCCCACATTGGTCTCTGCACCGGTCCCCGCAATGATGACCCCCTCGGTGGCGGTGATGGTCACACTATAGTCAGCCACCTCAGTTACGTAGGGGTCGCCGACAGGGAAGTAGTTGAGCCCATACCACCCTTTCTCATCACGGTAGGGCGCCATGACCGGGTACCAGTTGCCCAAGCTCACGGCACGCTGTGAGTAACCGAATCCGCCACCACTGAATTCCTCATCGGGCTTGATCTTGGGCAGATCAAGCGCATAGTCCAAGAAGAGCGCTACGTGCTCGTTGGGCTCCAGCGAACGGGGAAGTTCCACGCGCAGTGTGACGTCCAGTGGGAACACCTCTGGCTGAATCAACTCGTCATCGATCTCCAGCCTGAGATCATTGAGCTCGAAGGTGCCACGGCTGTGGTTGGGATGTACGTTTAGCATCAGATCGGGCAGCGTCTGGCTGGTGACATTGGTATAGTCGATGCGCTGTTCCACCTGCAGGCTGTGTGCTGGATAGTCCAGGAAGACGTTCATCTCGTATGACGTGCCTTCGTAGACTGGATTGGGCGTCGCTGTGGGCGTAGGTGCTGGGCCGGGTGTAGGAACTGCCTCTACATTGTTCTGCCGCACATATACCGAGTAAGCACCCAGGGAGATCAGGGCAACGATTACGAGCCCGAGGAAAAAGTCGATACCCAGCATGGATGGTGCTGGACGCTGAACGTCATTCGGCCGGCGGTTGGATGAGAGCTTTTTGCTGCGCGCTGTACCGCGCACCTGATCGAGAAGGTCGACCGTCTCTTCCGGATCCAGATTCAAGAATGAAGCGTAGTTGCGCAGGAAGCCGCGAGCATGCAAATCGCTGGTAAAGACGTCGAACGCTTCCTCTTCGAGCGCGTATAGGTAATTCAGTGGAATCTTGGTCGCTTCTGCGACCTGTTCCACAGTCAGTTCCTTCTGTTCGCGAGCCGCCCGAAGCCGGTCTCCAAGTTCACTCATAGTGTGATCTGTTCAGTATCCTATCGGTCTCGTTTTCCGCCCCCGGCAGCGGTAAGCAGCCCAGCCGGAGCGGCGCTATTATACCAGGTTTCGCAGCCGTTGACAATGATAGGCTGCGGCGTGGAAATGGCGCGATCCATCTAGCGGTCTGCAAAAGCCTGCAGCCTGCCAGCATCTGGCTCTCCAGGGCAACGCAGTTTGGCCTCACGAGACGGCTCATGCCAGCTTGCCGGCCGGAGCGAGCGCCCGGAGGCCGCCGAGCCTGCCGAGGGGCGTGGTCCAAGGGCGCTCGCGGAGGCTCCTTCGACGGGCTCAGGATGCATCCGCTCGCTATCTGAGGCCTAATGCATTCTTACTATCTGGCGCTCTGCGCACACTTGACGGCAGGTACCTTGTCTAGTAAAATGCGAGGGCTGGCGTTGCCAAGACCATGTTTGCAAGTTGGGGAGCAAGGGGTGCCATCCATTGTCTGATCTCAGGACAGGAATCGTTCTACAAGCCCGGAGCGGGCGGCACAGTGTTGAGGATGGAGATAGCGTCGCCTTTTGCCAGGTTCGCGGCAGGCTCAAGCAGGAGAAGCTGTACACGGACCTGATCGCCACCGGAGACTGGGTCCGCTGGCGGCCGACAAGGCCGGGCAGAGGCGTGATCGAAGAGGTGCTGCCAAGAGAGACGCAGTTGAGCCGTTTGCGACCTGGACCACAGCGGGTGCCAGTGGAGCACGTCATCGTAGCCAATCCCGATCAGGCAGTTTTCATCTTCTCTGTCAGGGAACCCTCCCCGAATCTGCGCATGCTGGACCGCCTTCTGGTGCTTGCCGAGAACAACGATCTCCCGACGATAGTTTGCGCCAACAAGATCGATCTTGCTGGCGATACTGATCTTCATCGAGATGCGTTTGCCGTATATGAGCAGATAGGCTATCCTGTCATCTACGCGAGCGCTCGCACCGGAGAAGGCGTGGCGGATCTGCGCGAGAGGTTGCAGGGCAACCTGAGTGTGTTATCTGGGCCCTCGGGCGTGGGCAAGACCAGCCTGCTCAATGCGATTGACCCACAGCTAGGCCTGAAAACGCGGCAGATCAGCGAGGCGACAGGCAAGGGGCGACATACCACCGTGGGTGTGCGTTTGTGGCCCCTGCATGGTGGCGGATACGTGGCTGATACTCCGGGCCTGCGCGAGGTTGGGTTGTGGGATATCGAGCCGGAAGAGATCGCGTGGCACTTTGTGGAGATGCGTCCCCACCTTAGCGACTGCCGTTTCTCCAGCTGCACTCACACCCACGAGCCGGGCTGCGCGGTGAGGGCGGCTGTTGAGGCTGGGGATATCAGTCCGGTCCGGTACGAGAGCTATTGCCGGTTGCTAGCCGGGGGGTGAATCGCGGCAGGCAGCAATGAGGTGCAACCTGAGAGCTGGCATAGCTGGTTGCGCGAAATCATGGGGATCTGCGGGCTGGGACCAAATCCATTGCAGCTCGACACAAGATTGCAGAACAACTCGTTGACGAAGGAGTCTGAAGATGGCCAAGTTCTTGCCAGAGCCCTTTCGGATCAAGGCTGTTGAGCCGATCAAGATCACGACCCGGGATGAGCGGGCGGCGCTGCTGACCGAAGCTGGTTTCAACCCGTTTCTCATACGAGCGTCGGATATCTATATCGACCTTCTGACTGACTCGGGTACCTCGGCGATGAGCGATAATCAGTGGGCCGGCCTCATGCGCGGTGATGAATCGTATGCCGGTTGCCGCAATTTTTACAATCTGGAAGCGGCAATCGGACAGATCTTTGGCTTCAAGTATTTTGTGCCCACCCATCAGGGTCGAGCGGCGGAGAATGTGCTCTTTTCGATCACAGTCCGGCCCGGGCTTCACGTGCCCAGCAACATGCACTTTGATACGACACGGGCCAATGTGGAGGCCCGGGGTGGGGTAGCTGCTGATCTGGTCATTGATGAGGGCAAGGATCCCACCAGCCGGCACCCGTTCAAAGGGAACCTGGACATCGCAAAGCTTAGGGCCTACATCGAGCGTCTTGGCGTGCGCAACATCCCGCTAGGCATGATTACCATCACCAATAACTCGGGTGGGGGACAGCCAGTCTCGATGCAGAATATCCGGGAGACCTCTGAAGTGTTGCACGAGTTCGGCATCCCCTTCTTTATCGATGCGTGCCGCTACGCGGAGAATGCCTACTTTGTGAAGCTTCGCGAGGAGGGCTATGCGCAGAAGAGCACACAGGAGATAGCCGGCGAGGCATTCTCATATGCTGATGGCTGCACAATGAGCGCCAAGAAGGATGCACTGGTGAATATCGGCGGCTTTCTGGCGATGAACGATCCGGATCTGTACGAACGGGCCTGCCAGGAGCTGATACTGCGCGAGGGATTCCCGACATATGGCGGTCTGGCAGGCAGGGACCTGGAGGCAATGGCACGTGGCCTGTGGGAGGGGTTGGACGAGCAATACCTGGCGTACCGCCTGGCCCACACCCGGTACCTGGCTGACCGGCTGGTTGAAGCTGGCGTGCCAATAGTCGAGCCGCCGGGTGGACATGCGGTCTATCTCGATGCCCTGCGGTTTCTGCCAGAGATGCCCCGAGCCAAGTTCCCCGGTCAGGCCTTGGTGACGGCGCTGTATCTTGAGGGAGGCATCCGGGGCGTTGAGATAGGTAGTGTGATGTTTGCCCGGACCGATGAGAAGACAGGCGAGACTGTGTATCCTGATATGGAGCTGGTCCGTCTGGCGATACCGCGGAGGGTGTACACACAATCCCACCTGGACTATGTGGTCGAGATAATCGTGGGCCTGTACGAACAACGCGATTCGATCCATGGGCTGCGCATGACCTACGAGACCCGGTTCCTGCGGCACTTTACAGCGCGGTTTGAGCCGCTATGATGCACGATAACAGAGTCCTTCTTGGATGGCAGGCAGAGCGAAAGCGACTCATTGCAGGCAGACGCGGGGGTGAGGGAAGATGAAACTGACCTATATTCGCTGGTCCATGACGATAATTGAGACGGAAGGACTGACGATCGTCACCGATCCTGTCTTTCGTGTGCTGGGCATACACCAGGTGCCCCGGTCCTACACGATTGATCGGATGCCGCGCCCAGACTTTTGTTTCCTATCGCACACGCACATCGATCATTATGATCCGGCGGCCCTCAAGCAGTTGGAGCCATCGACGCCCGTATGGATGCCCGCTGACAAGGTAGGACAGGCCTCACGACTCGGGTTGCTGGGACTGCGCGGGGTGCACGAGTGGGAGTCTGAAGAGCTCAACGGTGTGCGGCTGACGGCTGTGCCTGCCGTACATATGGGAGGAGAGCTGGGTCTTGTTGTCGAGGGCGATCGTACGGTTTACTTTGCGGGCGATACTGCCCTGGACCGCGATCTGTTCCGCACCATTGGACGCCGGTGGAAGCTGGACGCCGTCTTGCTGCCAATTGGTGACTTGCACTCGATGGGGCTACCGTTCAAGCAGATCGGTCCTCGTAAGGCACCACAGGCGTTGCGGCTCCTGGGGGAGCCCCGGATCGTGGTTCCGATCCATTACAGCGGCATGACGCTGGGACCGCTAATGTACTTCCGGGGGACGCCACGGAAGCTGGCCGAGGCCATAACCAAAGCTGAACTGGGGACGATCATTGGTACGTCGCGTCCCATGGAGCCCGTGGATCTGTGAGTCAGGTCAGCGGATAACCTGCTCCACAAAGCCTATCAACTGGGACCCACCTAGTGCAAAGAGCGTAGTCTTGATCGTTTTTCCGATCCAGCAGAAGAGGAGAAATCGCCAGATCGGATAGCGGAGGCTGCCGGCGGCGATCCCTGCCAGATCGAAGACCGGGTTTGGTATCACAGATAGCACAAAGATAGTGATGCCTCCCCTGCGTTGCATCCAGGCTACGAGACGGCCGTAGACCTCCTCGTTCTCGATCAGGGCGCGCCCACCGAATCCTGCAGCGTAGCCGGTTAGCTCACCCAAGGCTTCTCCGGCGCCCGCAGCCAATCCTACAAGCAATGGGGGAAAAGCGCTACCCATGGCGATGACGAGGAGCAGACTGGGTGCAGGCAGTACGATGGTAGCGCTGCTCAGCAGGCTGACAAAGAAGATGCCAGGGTAGCCGACTGCAGCGAGCTCTGCCAGGCTATTGCGGAAAAAGGAGATGAGTATGCTGATTGCCAGAACAATGACAATGATCAGGATGCGAAACGGCCTGCTGGTCCAAAATGAAGATGGCTTGGCGGTGTCCGGCTGAGATTGCAGGTCCACCATCTAATCTCCGATCAAGGGAAAGGCGCCCCGACACGCACTATGCGAGCAGATCCGTGAAGCCCGGACGTAGCGTTGACTGCGTCCACGATCAAGGTCGCCTGTTGCGCGACTTTGGCATAATCCACAGCCCGGTGACCCGCGACGATCATGACACAGTCTGCTGCCGCGAGAGCCTCAGCCGTCAGCGGTACACTCTCGAGCCAGCGTTCTGACGGGTAAAAGACGTCACGGCCGACTCGATAGCGAGGCACATAGGGGTCGCTGTAGCTCACCTGAGCTCCGCGGTTGAGTAGTAACTCGATGATCCTCTCTGCTGGTGAGTTGCGAGCATCGTCAGTGTCGCGCTTGAAAGCCACCCCCAGGATGAGGACGTGGGCTCCGTCCAAGGGCTTGCCCACCTGGCTCAAAGCCTGGGCTACGAGATCCACGACGTGGTAGGGCATGGTCTGGTTGACCTCTGCAGCTAGCTCGATGAACTTGGTGTAAAAGTCATATTCGCGAGCTTTCCAGCTCAGGTAGTAGGGGTCAACCGGTATGCAATGGCCGCCCACCCCCGGGCCAGGATAGAAGGGCATGAAGCCAAAGGGCTTGGTCTTGGCGGCCTCGATTACCTCCCACATGTCGATGCCCATGCGCTCGGATAGGAGGGCCAGCTCATTGACCAGGGCGATGTTGACGCTGCGGAAGATGTTCTCCAGCAACTTGGACATCTCGGCTGCGCGGGGAGAACTCACGACGTGAACGTGGGGAAACAGCTGCACCAATAGGAGGCGGCCCAATTCAGCGCACTGTGCGGTCAAGCCCCCAACAACCTTTGGGGTGTTTTCCACCGAATACTCGCGGTCCCCCGGATTGATCCGTTCCGGTGAAAAGGCGAGGTAGAAATCCTCTCCGGCGCGGAACCCTGATTCCTCCAGGATAGGCAGCACGAATTCCTCAGTGGTGCCCGGGTAAGTCGTGCTCTGTAGGACTATGATCTGACCGGGTTTGATCCGGGAGGAGATGCCCCTTGCCGCCCGCTCAATGAAGGCAAGATCGGGGGCCTTCATGGCGTCAAAGGGGGTTGGCACGCAGATAAAGATGGCATCGGATCCATTGAGGAGGTCATAGTCATCGGTCGCGGACAGTCTGCCCGCCTGTACGGCAGCCATGACGTCGACACTCTGCACATCTTGAATGTAGCTCTTGCCCTTGCTCAACGATTCGATCTTGTGCTGGTCCACGTCAAGGCCCAGAACGTGATATCCCGCCCTGGCAAAGCCAACGGCGAGGGGCAGGCCGACGTATCCAAGGCCGATGACTGCTACCCGGGCTGACTTGTCTGCGATCCTGGCCGCCAACGTATCCATCAATGTACCTTTCCCCCTAAAAAGTCCCCTCTAGCCTGTTTGCCGGGAAAGTCGATCCTCTCCAGCCTGACCAGCGACGCCAGCCCGGCAAGTGCAGTGATACCGCCCACAACATAGCCCTCCAGGATGCTGGCTTCTGTGATAAAGAGCGCAATGACGCCCAGTCCGGCACAGATCAGATAGCAGATGAGCACCGCCTCGCGACGGGTGTAGCCCAAGGCAACAAGCCGGTGTGAAGTATGATCCTTGCCGGGCGTGGTGAGCGGGTTGAGCCCTCTGCGCAGTCTCGAAAAAATGACAAGTGCAGTGTCGAAAAGCGGTAGGCCGAGGATGAGGACCGGAACCATCCAGGTGACAATCTGCACGCCCTCTGGGAAACGCAGCTTGATGGCCACGGCCGCCAGTATGAAGCCGAGAAAGAGGGCACCAGCATCCCCCATGAAGATACTGGCAGGGTTAAAGTTGTAGACGAGGAATCCCAGGCAGGCGCCCACGAGGGCCGCCGAGAGGGCACCCACCAGGTATTGGTCATTCATAGCCGCCAGCAGCAGGAAGAATATGGCGGCTACTGCGCCAATGCCCCCCGATAGACCATCCATGTTGTCCATCAGGTTCATGGCGTTGGTTACAACCACGACCCAGAGCAGGGTGACTGCGATATTCAGCGCTTCCCAGGGGAAGGTGCCGATATACACCCCGGAGATGACCAGGATGGATGCCGCCAAGAACTGCCCCACCAGTTTCAGGAGGGGACTGAGGCTCCGGCGATCGTCCCAAACGCCCAGGAAGGACATCAGGCTGGCACCGATGAGTATGCTGAGCAGTTCGTTGATGCGAAAGCGGTCACCGAAAAGGAGCAGCGCAGCGATAAAGGCCCCATAGATGGCCACGCCTCCCAGCAGGGGAATGGGATTGACGTGGATCTTGCGGGCGTTGGGCTGATCTGTGACCCCCAGCCGGAGCGCGATGCGCCTGACCAACGGAGTGCCCCCGATGGCCATTACCAGAGCGCTGGCAAAGATGAGCATGAAGGTGGTCGTCATCTGCTTCCCCGGCTATTGCTCCTGAATGCGGATGGTCAGGATTGCGTCTCCCTCAAAGCCTGGATTGTTGCTGGGATCGCGCGGCGTGAGCTCCTGCAGGACGTCCAGGCCCTGTATGACACGTCCAAACACAGCATGCCGACCGTCAAGCCAGGGCGCGGCCTCGTAGGTGATGAAAAACTGGCTGCCGTTGGTGTTGGATCCGCGGTTGGCCATCGAAAGAACACCGGGACCCTCGTGGCGCAGTGTCTCATCGAACTCGTCGTCGAACTCATAGCCCGGTCCGCCAGTGCCGGTGCCCAGGGGGTCTCCGGCCTGGGCCATGAAGCCGGGGATCACGCGATGGAATGTCGTGTTGTCATAGAATCCTTCCTGAGCCAGGAAGACAAAGTTATTGACGGTGGTTGGAACCCGATCGGCGTAGAGTTGTACCTCGATGTCTCCCCGTTCGGTGACAATGGTCGCCTGATAAGACTTGGAAGGATCAATGACCAAGGGCGGCGGTGAGCTGTACATGCCGTTTCGCTCAACTGGTGCCAAGTCCCCAGCCTTCTGTCCTGGCCTGACTCCTGACGATGAACTACCTTGCATAGTCTTTAGCTCCTCAACGTAGACTTGTAGTGCTCCGACTTCTTCCTCTGGTGCCAAAGCGAGTGCCCTCTCTGCCGCAGATAGTGCCTTGGCGATGTCCCCCTCTTGCATATAAAGGATGGCCAGATTCTTGTGACTATTGTAATCATCCGGCAAGAGCTCTGTGACGGCGAGGTTCTCGGTGATGGCTCGGTCCGTGTCCCCAAGTTTGGCGTAGATGAATGCCAGTGCGCTATGGACCACGGGATTGCTAGCATCGAGCGATAGGAGTTGCTCGTAGACCGCAGCCGCAGCCGTCCAGTCCTCGGCATCCATCAGCTGGCGGCCCTCTTCCAGCAAGTCCTGGATCGTGTTCACGTCGGCGCCGGGAACGCCCTCCTTGCCCTGCGCAAGCTGGGCAAGGAAGCCCTCGATCGCCGGTTTCTGGGCATCGGGGGCAAGCTCCAGAGCCAGAGTGGCCTCCTGGATGGCGCTCTCTATCTGGCCCATTTGATAGTAGACGACAGCCAGGTTCTGATGGTTCAGGTAGCTATTGGGGTCGTTCTCCACAGCGTCTATATAGACCTGCAGAGCGGCCTTCATGTCGCCCATTTGAGAATAGACATAACCCAGACTGCTATAGGCTTCGGTTAGCTTTGGGTTGAGCTCAATGGCCCGAGCATATGCCTGGGCTGCATTCTCCCAATCGGATTGGGCGGTGTAGAGTTTGCCAATGGATAGATGGGTTCTGGCGTACTCGTCGTCGATCGACAATGACTCCTTATAGACTGCTTCAGCCTGCTCGATATCATCCATGGCAACAAAAATCTGGGCCCGCTCATTCCAGATATCGGCGGTGTTCGGGCTGAGGCTGAGTGCTTGATCCGAGTAGATGAGGGCTTTGTCGTATAGCTCGGTGCGCTGGTTGTCCGTGGTGAGTTGTGCCCAGGACATATAGAGCTTGGAGAGGTTGCGCGAGTGGTCCGGGTTAAGTGGGGCAATCTCCAATGCTTTCTGCAGGGCGGCCTCGCTTTCGAGCAGCCACATCTGTCTCTCTTCACCAGTCGCGTTGCTGCCTTTTTCGAGCAGAGCGCGGCCAAGGAACAGGTAGTAAAAGTCCTCGTTCTGGGCCAGATTGGTAGCTTCCTGGTACAGTGGGACGGCTGCATCCCACTGTCTGAGCCTTTCCGAGCTGAGGCCCTGCTTGTACCAGATGTCGGCACTGACTATGCTAACGTTGGTGGTAAAGATGAGCAGAACGGCAAGGATGGGCAGGATCAGGACCGAAGCGATCAGAGCTACGTCACCCAGCTTGCCGCTCCAGCGCCAGGAAGCCGTTCTAGTCCGAAACAGGAACGCCAGCACGGCAGCCAAAGCCAGTATGACAGCCAGGGCAAAAGTGTAGTACGTGGTGATGGTGTTGACCACTGGGTTGTTAATGCCATCGCTAACGATCGAGGCCGGTTTCAGGTTTGCTGCATGGAACAAGCCATAGACAAAGGCTCCGATGAATGACATGAGGAGGAAGATAGCGAGTCCAGCCCACCAGTCTTTGCGCACCGTTTCCCTTGATTCAGTGCGGGTCGCCAGATCGCCCAATCCGAGGATGCCGAGCATGACCCAGGTTGAGACCAAAAGCGCAAGCATTACGGCGGGCGACTCTCCTTCGGCCTCGGTGAGTGACTTCCAGATAGTAGCCAACGGGCCGGGATTGTCCATGAGGGGGACTGTCCAATCAAAGAGCATGGTGCCAAGGATCAGAACAGCGAGAAGGGTCAGCACTAGCACCGATGCCATCCAATCGAGATTCCAGGCTGGAGCCTGGGACTCTTCTACCGCTTGCGCGCTCCTCCGGCGACGACGGCGCGAAGTGGCCTGGATCTGTTCCTTACTGTTCTGCGTAGTCTGGTCAGCAGCATCCGCATCGATAGACCGGGTGGCGAACCGGACACCAAGCACTACCAGCATGGCTGCAGTCATCCAGAAATAGGTGCGGGTGGCGGCTATAGCGATGCCAAACTGGATCTCGACATAGTGGGCTACAATGATTGCCACCAGGGCGGTTAGCCAGAGGTGGTTCTCCCCGAGTTTGTGCTTCCACCGCTGCGGGCGGAATGTCATCATTACGAGGCCCAGGAAGACGTATGCTGCCAGTCCCAGCAGCGCCCCAAGGGGCAGGCCCACGCCAATATAGGCCGGCCCACGCCAGAGCCACGTTCCCACCGTGCCGAGTATGCCACCGCCGATCCAAAGGGCGAAGAAGGTTCGCCTCTGCCAGTGCTCGCGGATCATGCCTAACCATTTGAATCCATAATAGAACAGGCTAGTGAATAGAAGCAAATAAGCTGCAAGGCCCAGATATCCGGTGGTCACCAAGGCGTCGAGGGTCTCATTGTGAGAGCGATCCGGGGATGCGTTTCGCTTTTCGAAATGGGCCAATTCAGGCGGGTAGAAGCGATTATAGGCTACGTACATCGCTTCCGGCCCATATCCGACTATGGGCCGGACTGCATTTAGTGCATCGGGTCCTCCGACCTCGCCCGGGGTCTCTATGGGCTCGTGCCAGCCCATCAGATCGATAGCTCCCTCCCAAATCAAGATGCGCACCCGGCCGCTGCCCTCCTCCGTCTGCAGCACCTTGCCGAGCCGGCCAACGTAGCGCACGTCGCGTAGCGTGTCTATGAGGGGTGATTCAACTGTATTGAAGAGAACGAGAAACAGAACCAGGAAGATGGACACGGCGCTGACAGTCCAGGTTAGCCAGAGCTTTCGCCTGATCATACCCATCACCGCGAAGTAGATGAGCAGGCCAGCGAGAAGGCCAAGGACTGGCCCTCGGCTCTGCGTGTAGAAGATGCTCGATAGCTGGGCAATAAGGACGACGAAATAGGCTGCAAGGAGCAGCAACCTTACGGCGGGCTTGCCCAGATAGTAGGCAAAGGCCACCATAGCTAACATAAAGATGAGTGCGGCGCCCAGACCCAGCCAGAAGAAGCTAGGCAGCGCTGGCGGGAAAAAGATCTCCAGAATCCAGGAAAATCCAACCAGGAAAGCAAAGGTCAGGGGCAGGGACACGGCCAACACCTTTGAGCGGCTTTCAGCGGGGCTGAGCAGATAGACGGGTATCTGGAGTGCAACCCCGACCAGCAAACCCACCCAGCGTATCCAGCCCATTCCATCGTCTACGCGCCAGGCCATGGCTGCAATCAGGAAGGCAACCATGAGCACGAACGCCAGTCCTCCCAAAAGGATGTCGCGGGTCTCGATCTCGCCTGTCGCTACCTTCCAGTTCTCCAGAATCCTGTGGAGGGTTAGCGGCACGATCATGATCATGTAGGCGGCGACAAAGATGGCGTTGCCCATGTTGGCAGCGACGCGACGAGTAACGTTCCCACCCCAGGGCAGCGGATCCAACCCAAAGTGCTGGACGAGGGCGTACAGCGCGATGGGAAAGCTGACAGCTATGGCAGTGTTGACGATGCGGTTGAACTGCTGCTTGGTGCGCAGTCCCTCGAGCATGAGGAAGAACACGACGATATAAGCAAGTGTGGTATAGGTCCCTTGCAGTCGCTGGTAACTTCCGAGCAGGCTGATCTTCCACGTGAGCGAGAAGACGGTGCTGATCAGATAGACCAGTACCAGCAGCAGAGTGGGCAGCACTACGGGCGTCCTGTAGATTCTCTGCCAAAGCGATGGGGCATCACCTGCTGGCGAATCAGCCCACCGGCCGGTGCGCCAGTCCTCAACGACCCGGATGAGCCAAGCTGCGGCCATTACCAAAGCGATGGAGCGAAGCAGAGAGAGTTTGTCAGGCTCAAATACCCGGTTGGTATGGATATTGAAGAACAGAGGCACGATGATCAAGGCAGCGAGCCACCCAGCCTCGATCACTTTGTCACAGACGATGCTCAATCTGGTGCGCATGAAACCTTCCCTTGCTCGGACTTGAACGCTATCATCTCTTGCACGGCGCGTTCTACCACAACTCTGCTGTCAGCAGCTGTGCCCCTCATCAGGCACCATCCCAGGTCTGTCGGAACCAGGCTATGGTGGCTTCCAGACCCTCCTCAATGGAGGTACCTGCCTGAAAACCCAGGGTGCTGGTTGCGCGGCGTACATCTGGAACGCGGCGGGGTGTGTCCTCGAACTGCTCACCGAAAACGCGCTGATAGGGCACGTTTACAATCTCGGAATCAGAGCCGACCTTTGCGCGGATCAGCTCGGCCAGAGCTGCGATGCTCGTCTCCTGGTTGGCGCCGATGTTGAACGCTTTGCCAACAGCCTCAGGCACGGTGCCTGCAAGCACGGTGCCACGTACCGTGTCAGCTACATAGGTGAAGCATCGGGTCTGGCGCCCATCGCCGTATACCGTCATGGGCTGATCCGACATGGCCTGGGTGATGAACCTTGCTACAACGCTGCCGTAGCCATTGGGATCGATGCGGGGTCCGTAGGAGTTAAAGTATCGAACAATGGAAACCGGAAAGCCATCCCGCGCATGTGCCAGGGCGCAGTGCTCGTCGATGCATTTGGACAGTGCATAAGACCAGCGGCTGACGGTTGTGGGACCAACGAGGCAGTCGTGCTCTTCCGACCAGGGTAGGTGGGGATTCTTGCCATACACCTCTGAACTGGATGCGATCACGGTTCGCTTCCAGTGCCTGCGGGCTGTGTTCAAGACAACCTCGGTGCCGGCGATATTGGTCTGGATCCCCATGAGGGGATCGCTGACTACATGCTTGACACCGGCAACAGCCGCCAGATGATAGACCTGATCCACATCTGCGATCAGTCGATCCATTAGCTTCTGATTCAGGATTGTTTCATTGAAGAACCGGAAACGCTCCTCGTCCAGCAGGTGCTCGACATTGGCGATTTTGCCCGTAGAGAGATTGTCGACCACAGATACGGTATGGCCATCGTTGAGCAGTGCATCCACAAGATTGGAGCCGATGTAGCCTGCCCCGCCTGTGACGAGAATTCTCATTGGTCCAGCCCTCAGCAAGCTCCTTGAGATAGACGTACATACATACGGGCGCCTGGTGGTGCGGATGCAGGCAACTGAACCCCGGCCGGTATGGAGAGGTAGACGCCCATGCTGCTGCAGCGTGAGGTATTATAGCACATTCCTGGCAGATGGAAAGCCTGGATTGTCTTGCGTCTCCGCCCGGTTCGACAATCCGGGACATTCTAAAGGCGCAGATCAGACCGCGGCTGGGTCCTCGCGCTGGTGCAGGCTCTGCTCGATGCTGCGCACCCGCTCCAGAGCATGGCTCCAGCTGTATCGCTCCTCGACAAACTGGCGGCCTGCTCGGCCCAATTCCTCCCGGAGCCGGGCATCGGTCAGCAGCTTTACGATCTGCCGGGCGGTGGTGTGGGCATCATCGGCCACAAGTATGTGCTTGCCCGCTCGTGCTCCCAGTCCGTCATTGACCAGCGAGGTGGTGACTACCGGCCTTCCGGCAGCCATTGCCTCCAATACCTTGTTCTGGATGCCAGCGGCGAAGCGCAGTGGCGCGACAAAGACAGCGGCTCTGTTCAAGTGTTCATTCAGGTCGGGCACGAATCCCGTTACGGCGACAGCTGGGGACTGGCCCAGCTGCTGGATTTCAGGCGCGGGATCTGCACCTACGATGCTGAGTGTGCAGTTGGGAAAATCTTGACGGACCAATGTGAGCACTTGTTGAGCGAGAAATTTCGCAGCGTCCATGTTATGAAGTACGCGCAGGTGTCCTACAAAGATCAAGCTATCGCTGATACAGGGCTGGCCGGTTGGATGAAACTGCTCCAGGTCGACGCCATTTGGCACGACACGGATATTCGCTTCCGGACAAGAGCGTGCAAGTACCTGCCGATCTGATTCGGAGATCAGCCAGGTCTCTTCGAATGTCTCTGCCACCCATCGCTCGTAGCGGCTGATGCGCCCTTTTTCCAGTTTGTACAACAGCCTTGATGCAGTGCTCCGGTATGGCAGCGATAGGTCTATCTCCTTGGAGATGACGTCGGTCAGGTCCACGATGCGGTACAGGTGAGGATGGTGGGCAACGTAGGGCGCCATGCGAAAGAGGTGGACGTAGGCAGCGTCAAAGCCACCAGTGGCAACAAGGTTGTCGACAAGGCGACGCATGGCGCCAAGCCGATAGTACAGGGCCTGTAGCGGTTCCTGTCGCCAGATGTTGAGCGCGGTATTGATAGCAGAGCGCGAGGGACCCATGGGCAGAATGTGCAGATCCTGGCAGTAGCCGCGGAGAGCCGGTACATGTTCTCTTTCAAGCTCGCTGGCGATGAAGGACACCAGGCTCAGTTCGTGCTCCTGGGATAGGTGTTCGATGAGATGAAAAGCGCGGAGTCGATCACCCCGATCAGGCGGGTAGGGCAGGCGAGAGGTGAGACACAGAATTCGCATCTGTAGACGTCCCTATATCGGTGGAAACAAGCCAGCAGCCTGGAGCACACGGCGGCCTGACTGGAGCACTGCGTACTTGGATGCCAGCAAGCCCAGCCGCGCTATCTCCTGGACCGACATCGGTCCCAGGTCTGCCACTGGGTACTTGAGTTCGGCCAGTAGGCTGCCGGCGACACGCTGAGTCAGACGTTGATCCTGCATAGATAGTTCCTCCCGCCAGCGTCCGATTCGTTGCCGACTCAACGGATTCCGGACATTGGAGAAGAAGTGGCTATCTGCAGGGATGCGCTCGCGCGCGACACGGTGAAACTCGACCATTTCGGGTTCAAAGGTCTCGCCGAGAAAGTCGCATACGGCTCGCAACTGGCCTTCAGGGTCATCGATCAGGCGCTCGTAGCGCAATTCGTAGTAGAGGTCTGGACCGATCTTTGCGCCAGCACGCTGAGCGCTGCGTATGCGGCGCACCCAGTTGCGAGCGGCGAAAAAGATGTCTACATGAAACTCGTCTCGTTCGTACTTGTCCAGCATGGACAGCGCGGCATCGCGCCCGTCCCGGATGATGTGTAGAAATTGCGCCCCTGGGAATATCTCGTGGATCAAGTCTATGTAGCTGGCATAGATCGGCGTCTTGTCGCCCCAGCGCGATGCGCTGTACTGCTTGGCGTACATACTGTAGAGTGCGTCGAGGAAGGCGGCGGGTGTACGGTTGGCCAGGGATCGGGCGAACTGAGCCGGATCGGGTGGGTCGCCTTTCCACTCTTTGACAAAGCGATAGCGATCAAAGATTACGCCGAGCATGTACGCGATCCGCTCGTCGCTCAGCTCTGTGGAGGGGGAGCGCAGGAAGAAGTAAGGGATAAAGTCGGACTCGGGCGGTATATAGACTCGTGAGTGGCTGCCGAGCATGTAGCGCAGGAGGGTAGTCCCTGACCTATGCACGCCAACTATGAAGATGGGACGAACCTCGGACAGTTCCATAAGAAGCTATCTCTCCTAATCTACGCCATGTCCTTGACTGCGGGCTCCTCGAAGCTTTATCAATTGAGCACTCATATCACCATGTCGGCGGGTCGGCTCCCAGAGCGGTCATTGCTCTGAGCCACAGCCGCCTGAGGAGATGCTCCGGGAAGAGCAGGATGCACAGAGGCCAAAGCCGTGTGGCCCGCGCCAGCCAGCACAGGGCCGAAAGTCGCTCCCCGGGTACCTGCCAATATCCACGAGCCACTTTTAAGCTGGCAAGGCCGCGCGCGCGCCTGGCCGCTTGCTCCAGTTCTGCCTCCGAGAGACCCGTCTTGGCTACCATTGTCGTGTCAGACAAGAACTCATCAAGAACCTCTAGCTTTTCCAGTCCCACTTTGTATAGAGCGCCAACGGTCTTGGTGTCGCTGGTCAAGCGGTAGGTGGCGAGGGGTGGATCTGGAAGACGCTTGAACTCGGCACCTGCAAGAGCCATACGAACCCAGAGCTCGTAGTCCATGATGTAGTTCAGGTTTTCATCGAGGTAGCCGGCGCGCTCCATGATGGCTCGATTCCAGAAGGAGCCGGGTTGGTTAACCAGGCCTTCACCGACTATTGTCCGGAGACCGAACTCCTGGTTGCGCTTGGCCATCTTGGGCCGGGCGATGATCTTGCTCTCTGCATCGATGAGGCGAACGCTGCCGTGGACGACCATCGGCGTCGTCTCCATGGCTTCCACCACGCGCGCAACTGCATCGGGCAAGAGCGTATCATCGGAGTTGAGCCAGCCGATGATGTCACCCCTATACCGCTGCAGACCCTTGTTAATGGCGTGAGACTGGCCGCGATCCGGCTCTGAAACCCAGTAGCTCAGGTGATCGCCATACTGCTGAATGATCTCGACGCTGCTGTCGGTGGAACCGCCGTCTATAATCATATACTCGATTGGCTCATAGGTCTGGGCCAGCACGGACTTTATAGTCTCTTCAAGGAACTGCCCCTGGTTAAATGACGGGGTGACAATCGACACGAGCGGGTTGCCGTTCATCGACCTGTCCCTTTCATGCCCTTTTCGTGGTCGCTGATGGCGTGCTTGTATAGATCGATATAACGAAGTGCCTGCTCTTTGAGGCTATAGCGCGCAACGGCAGCAGCCCTGCAGTTCTCTTGCATTTTTGCGCGGAGCATGTCATCTCCCAGGATCGCGAGCATGCCGGCTGCCAGATCGGACGAGTCTTTGTAGCGGGCAAGGTATCCGGTCTCCATGTGGTGCACTATCTCTGGCAACCCACCGATGTCAAAGGAGACGACAGGTGTTCCGCTGGCAATCGATTCCTGCACGGTAAGTGGGAGGTTGTCTGCCAAGGTGGGCAGCACGTACAGGTCCGCGGCGGAATAGGCTATGCTAAGGACCGATTCATCGCTGATCTGCCCCAGGTGGATCTGCTCATATTGCGGCAGCTGCTCTTGGTTGGCGCCGAACTTGCCCACTGTCAGAAGAGTGAGAGCATTGGCACTGTGCATGGACTGCAGAGCTTGGAAGAGGTAGGCCAAACCCTTGCGTCCCTGAATGACCTTGGCAGCTACAAAGAGGATCACCTTTGACTCACGAGGGATACCGAGAGCCTGGCGTGCAGACGCCTGATCCTTTGGGCTGAATACCTGCACGTCAATCCCATTGGGGATGCAGTCGATGCTCAGCGCATTGCGCAATATGCTCTGCTTGACCTGGGAAGCCATCCATTCGGAGGGAGTGACGATATGCAGCCGGCTGTTCTGGTGAAGCTCCTGCTTCCTTTTCCACTGTTGGGATGTTCGGTCAATGAGCGTTGGCCTTGGCTCAACGAGGCGCCGGCCGCTGCCACGGAGGAGAGGACAGTGGAAACATCCAGTCTGCCAGCGCGTGCATTCGTAGGCATAGGCGCAGTGACCTGTCAAGGGCCACATGTCATGTAGGGTCCAAACCACAGGCTTGCGTTCTGCGATCTGGGGGAGTAGTCCGTAGTTAAAGTAGAAACCATGCAGATTGTGAAGTTGGACTATGTCTGCTTGCTCAAAGAGATCGGAGTCCAAGAGCTGCCTGGTCGATCCGTAGAGCCCAGGCAGGGCAAACCAGGCGTCAAGCTGCATGCGGATGTTGTCGAGTAGTCGGTGCGCAGGCGACTGGCGCATGCCCAACGCCTCGGGAATGGTGAGGACATTGGGTTGCGGAGAGCGCCTGAGGCGGGCCACTATGTGTGACTGGTGCCCTTCGGCGATCAGGGCATGGTGCAGGCGCATCATGGCTACACCGGCACCTCCGGTGTCAGCCGCTGCGTTGATCTGAAGAATATTCATAGTGCGTCCTTGTCCTGCTCCACGCTTCTCTTGCTTACCATGCCTGGGTGTGTTGATCTACCAGTCTCCGTCTGCCTCATATCCCATGTCGAGCAGGAGCTGTCCTGCGATCTCTTTGAAGACAGCTTTGTGTTCCACCCCCATGTGGTTTACCCAATCACCGATGGCGCCCTTGCGGAATGTGGAGCTCTTGCGATAGAAGACGTTGTTGGCAATGTGCTCGAGGGTCGATGTGTCGAGCTGGATGCCCAGGTGGATGGCGATTTTCTGGATTTCTTTGTGCTGGGCTTCAAGCGTACCCCCGCCCAGGGGGCCGACGAGCTTTTCGAATTGCACGACGCAGGCACTGTGATCAGCCCAATCCAGGAAGACACGACACCTGCGGTTGATGTCGCGCAGGCGCACACGGCCCTTCCATAAGAACTCGGGAATGCCCTGGATGGAGGTCATCAGCCTGGCAGGGTCATCCGGGAGGGCATTGTAGTAGGCATGCAGGCGGTGGCGCCGCGTCTGTCTGGTGACATAGTGAAAGTGGGAAACGGCGATGTCCCGCGGGTCACGTGTGATCAGAATCATAGTGAATCTGCGATGGCGGAGTAGGCGCTCTCGCTTCGGTGTGAAGACTAGATGCAACGGTATGAAACAGCCCCCGCCGACCTGATCCAGTCTCTTCACGAGGCTCTGAGGCTTCATGCGCCCACGGATGCGCAGGCCCGAGTCCTCGACGTCAGGGAGGAGTTGCAGGCAGCGGGTCAGCAAGTGAGTACCCGACTTGGGTATGCTGTTGGCGACGATGCGAGGCCCGTGGTGATGGGCGCGCTGGCGGTTCACCAGCAGGCTGCGAATCCAGATTGACAGCTCGCGTTGTCTTTTTTGAAGAAGATTGGTCATCTATGTTCCTCGCCAGTCAACCCGCTACAGCTCCATACTGTGACCAGCTCTGAAATCAATCCAAAGTGTAGTTCCAGCTTTGACTGCACTTCTGTGGACACATAACGTTCTAGTTCAAGTCCTCAAACTTATATCCGAATCTGTCGATTTCATATTGGTAGAGATGTTCGACAAATCTTTGTGTCTCCTCATCATAGTATTGGGCATAGCTTTGAATGCCGGAAGATCCCAGCGCAGGGATCTGTTGGGGATCGATGTCGATGCCAATATCCTGCAAGTACACTGACAGTCTCTCGGTCAGTTCTTCGTATTTGAGTATGTCTTCAACGAGACTCTTGCCCTTTTCATCAAGCACAAACTCCTCAAGCGGCAGCGCTATCTCTCGGATCTTGCCGGGCCGCAGTATGTAGTCTGAGAAGGACATGCACGGCATTATCTTGTATTTCACAATTGCCTTGAGTCTGGCGAACGGGGCGAGGCCGCGCCCTATGTGCTTCCGTTTGTTCAAGTAATGATGGTACAGAGAGACCGTTCGTGTGAATGGATTTCTGACAATGCAGAAGCGATGGTAGCTAGCCCAATCCCAACCCTTTTCATCGAATACCTTCTTGGTCTGGCTGGCTGGCATGTGATGGTAGAAAGGTGCTTCTGCGCTGGTCCTGGTCTGGTCCACGCTCTCGATATCGGAATACTCGTCAAGCAGTCGCCGTATCGATCTACTTGCCGTCCTCGGGTTTGATAGGAACACAAATCGATATCGGTGGGAGATTCTCATTGTGATTCTCCAGATGGACATAATAAAGCTGTGGGGCGACAGGCCTTGGATGCCGTCCGGGCAGAAGGGGCGGAAGCGACCGCTCGCTCGGTTCCGAAGTCTATACCGGGCACTGCGATCATTCTGCCTCCTCGCCGGCTGTGTCGCGATGGCTAGGCGGAGCGACTAGTTTCTCATAGAGCGCTTCGTGTTGTTTCGCGATAGTCGGCCAGGATAACTGGAGAGCTCGCTGCCGCGCTGCCAAGCCCATTTCACCACGCAACTTGGGATTGTGGTAAAGCTTCAGCAAGGTTTCCGCCAATTGCCCTGGATCGTTGCCTCTTACTAGGATGGCCTCTTGGCCGGGAAGGTAGGTTTGCAACGAGGCCAGGTCGGTGCTCACCACCGGCAAGCCACAGGCAATACCTTCCAAAATCGCATTGTTGGCCGTGGCTGAGGTTACGGGCAGAAAGAGCACGTCAGCCTCTTGATACAGTGTTCGTAGGCAATCATCATCGATGCCCGACTGTACAGAAACGTTCGCCGGGACAGGGCGATCGGTGACTGCACGGGATACGATCTGAAACTCGAACTGTGGCACGGACTGAAGTCTTTGCGCAACTTCCAGGATGGCATCGTAGTCTCTCATCCACGAGCCTACGCTCAGGCACCGGAAACTCCCGTCTGTCTGGCGACCTGCGGGGCGGAAGAAGTCTGTGTCGACGCCGTGCAAGATCATGGATACTCGATCTTTGGGTAGATGTTGCGTGAAATAGGATACTTGCTCCGGCGACAGGACGATCACATGGTCTACGCGCTGCACGATGCTAAGGTTGATCAGTCTATCCAGGAGCTCGGGCGGCTGATGAAAAGTGGCCACGATCGGCGGGCGCGATCTCAGGCGGCCCAGCTTGCTCATGATCTGTGGTAGAAACTGAAGCGTGTGCTCGCCCTCAAGGTAGTGCAGCAGGTCGACTTCCTGGCGCCACCACTGGCGCCCGGCGGCAGACTCGGCCAGCAGATCGTTGAGTCCGTAGACGCGCATGCCCTGGAGGCGCGTGAGGAACTTGACAGGAAGCCGCACGGCTCTGGTTCTGATGGGGAAGTTGTCGTCACCCATGGCGACGATGCGTTCATCGACCTGGAATTGATTGGGTTCCAGATGACGGATGAACTGGTGCGCGCCAGTGTATTGTCCCCAGTGCGGGTGGTGCGTCCTAATCAGATGGATGCGCATAATTCCCTCAATTGACGGCTTGGCCCAAGAACTGCTCGTACGCTGTGTCGTTGAGCGCGGTAGCTACTTCCTCATAGTTGGCGATCACCTGTGCAAGATCATCAGGTGTGATCTTGGTGGACCGCGGTTCGACGCGTATTTCAGGATCCACACTCAGGAATGATAGGATTCGCTTTACCTCTGACTCACGCGATGATCTGGCAATGCCCTCGTAACTCACGGTGACACTGTCCAGATTCAGGCGCGAGAGCAGGCTCTGAAGTGCCTGCTGTTCCCTCTCCAATTCTGCAAGGCTCTCGACCAGGGAGTCGACTGGTACGCGCAGCAGTACCCTCTCTGGGCTGCCCGTGCTCAAGTACACCCCAGTCTGCCGCGCCCGGATTCTGGAGATGTGGGTCTTGAGCAGGTTGTGGCGGACGATATGTACGATCTTGAAGTCGTGAGCCCTGAGGTAGTCCAGGACCGCCAGAAAGCGCATTGCCTGGTCGAGCATCAGCTTGAAACCCATTGTTGGAGCATCCAGCGTCGTGAATACATGGTCCAGATAGCTCTGTATGCTTGACCTTTGCGAAACCAGATAGCGAATTCTCTCCCTTAAAGAACTGGTGACGTGCAACTGGTACCGTGGCATGGAATGCTGGACCATATCTGCTTTGTGTTGGAATAGCTCGCCTGTGCAAGCGATCTCTGGATGGCTGTCGAGCAAACCCATTAGTAGGATGGTGCCTGTCCTCTGAGTACCCAGGATCACGAATCGCACTGCTTCTGCTGGTCTCTCCAGATTACGCAACCACGGCTTGTTCTCAGGCATCGTTAAGCACCTCTGAGATATCGTTGGCTGCTAGTTGAGTTCGGACATAGTATTGTTGTTGCCGATCAAAGATCTGGTCGAACTTGCGCCCCTTGGGTCTCTGGATACCATCTGCCTTTGCTGAATCCTTCCAGGTCTCGCTTTCAAGCACGAGTTGTTGAACAGCTGAGCTGTGCTCAGTCAGCATGTCCCGGCTGAACGGGATTCCCAGGAACTCGCATAACTGTGCGAGCACCGACTGCGCATCCTCAAGCAGTTCCTCGTAGCGGACCAATCTGTGATGTGGCTTGTGGATGTGCCTGCGAGTCACCTCCACGTCCCCGATCCATCGTGTGACACAAGCCTCGAGCGTAGCAGGCTCGCCCCAGATCTCTGGATGGCGGGTGCTTACCTCATACAAGGAGGCAACCACGTCTTCCCCATTGCGCACCATGTGGATGAAACGGGCATCGGGGATGTGTCTTTCGATGAAATCGATATAGTGCAGGTGATTGGGTGTCTTTTCCACCCACACGTCCCCGTACTGCGTGAGAGTGAGAGCATCCAGAACGTCAACAAATGCGCTGATCGTCCTTTGCAGCGTGATCGCATAGCGGGGGATCAGCCGCTCAAGTTCCGGATAACCAACTTCGGTCAGGAATTGAACCAGTCGCCTTCTGTCGCGCCGCCTGGGGGAGGCGAGACCCATTACCGCAAACTTGGGACTCACCCGCTCCATGAAGTGGGTCTCTGGGAAGGAAACGATCTGAGGATGAGCTGCTAGCATGCTCTGGAGTAGGGTAGTACCTGACCGGGGACAGCCCACCAAGAACACGCGCTTGGCGATCTGGTTCGGTGGCTGTTCCTCCAGGCGCTGCCCTGGGGCGACCGTGGGTTTCGACTCTGCAGCCGTAGGTGCTGGAACCTTACCAGCCATGCTAAACAACCTCGAGCTTCGCGTATCCGAATTGGCGCATCAAGTCAAAGTCAAGATACTTGTTGATTGTGTGCAACGCTAAAGCCTGCAACTCTGCCCTCCACTGTTCGTGCAGATAGTAGTTCTGGTAGTAGCTGAAATCCTTGGCGCCTTCCCTTTCCTTGGTCGAGGCAATGACGTTCGCGAAATCGGGTCTGCTCTTGTGGATTGAGTACTGAGTTGCCAACTGCATGAGGGTTCGCTCTGGATCGGCCAAGAGATCTTCGTACCTGAGATTGGCGGTTGGCATCTCGGCAGCCAGTCTGAGATATGCCGTATTCTTCTCGTTCCACATTATGATGGGGTTAGGATATTCTGATACGGTTTTTTCCCGGCGAACGGTTGCCCACGGCGCACTCAGAAACTGCTGGAAGGTTCCGAGTTCACGTCTATAGTGGTGGGGATGGCGATAGAGCGATAGCAGCCAGGAGTAGGGATTCTTGGTGAGTGTCACGAAGAACAGATTGTCGCTATGGCCGCGCAAAGCCCTTACAACAGCGGGCAAAGGCGCTAGACAGTGCTTCCATCCCAGGTTCCATCTGGAAGTGACCGCGAAGTAGAGATCCCGGGCTAGCTCACTCTGAGGGAATGGGATGCGTACATACCACGGCACAACCCCTCTCAAAAGATCGACTTCAAGATTCCGCCGGAGCAACTTGAGGAGGTAATTGGTGCCCGTGTTCCTCTCGCCATAGATCTTGATTACTGGGCGTATGCTAGCCTCCCTCACCAAAGCCTCCAAGTCGCGGTGTGTCGTGTCGGTGACCGGGCAGTAGCTGCCGAAGCAAGCGCAGATAGCGAGGAATCTCACGTCGCTCCAGAACCAGGACGATTCCGAGATAGCTGCACGAGAAGACCACGATCTTGACTGCGCCGGTTATCCAGTCGGAAGCCTGTAGGGCAGGATGGGCGATTGCCAATGAGGCGAGCACAACACCCACTATGAGCGCCAATCCTGGAATCAGAAAGAGTCCTCTGATGGAGTAGTCTACATAAGCGCGGACTTGCCACAGTAAGATGGCGATGCCCACGACCAACATGGCATCCACGGCGATGGCCACGCCAGCGATACCGAACCAAGTCCCCAGGCTCAGCAGCCCGGCAACCAGCACAGCCAGTTGTATAGCGCGTGCTCGGATCACCTTGCCCGGTGCGCCCGAAGCCGTCAGGACGTCTGCCACGGTAATCTTGATTGGGTCGAAGAGCGTGTATACTAACATCAGTCGGAAAGCGGTGAGCATGGGCAGCCATTTCTCTCCCAAAGCCAGCCGGATGAACTCGGGAGCCACCAGCGCTAGGAGCCCACCCAACAGGAAGCCGGTACGCACCAGAAACGCATTGGTGCGGAAGAATGCCTTCGAGAGGCGAATTCGGTCTCCCTTTAGCTCGGCGTAGGTGCCGCCAGCCACCATGTTGATAGGCCTTGCAAGTATGAATCGCGGGTAGATGGCAAAGGTATATGCCCGCGAGTAGAATCCGAGGGCTGCTTCACCGAGAGCGAGGCCGGTCCATAGATCATCGACTCGATCCAAAGCGCGCATCAGAAGATCGGCCACCAGGGTGCGGCTACCGAAGCTGATCAGGTAGCGCACTACCGGTGGGGACCAGGCCACACGCGGGCGCCAGACCGGCCGCCATACGTAGAGGCCGAATATGGTCACGGCAAGTGTGACGACGTCAGTCCCGATGAGCGCCCACAAGGTCATACCTTTCCAGGCCAAAGCAATTGCCAGGATGGAGGAAAGCAAGGCGTCGACAAACTGCAGAAGCGCCATGCGGCGATGCACAACCCGGCGTGTGAGAATCAGCCGCGGCGTCTGAGCCAGGTGAATGCCGCCATAGATCACCGTCAGCAGCATCAGGGCCAGCCGGGTCTCTCCCCGTGTAAAGATCATCGCGACGCCGAGCAGCACGGCCGCCCAGACCAGCGTGAATAGTCCTTTCAGGGTGAAATGGACAGCTGCCAATTGCTTCTCGTCCTGGCTTTCGGGGGCTCTATGGAGAAACGCCCCCCACATGCCAAAGACAGGAAGCGCAGAACTGAGAGTCACGATGGACATGGAAAAGGCATAGATGCCAAACACCTCGACTGGCAGGAGCCGTGCCAGGATGATCGAGCGGACGAGAAGCACAACCACCCGCGTCAAGCTGGCGACGATGTTCCAGGCCGCGGCAGTCACGCTCCTGCGAGCAACACTCATCTGGAACCGCCTGCACCAGACGGCATAGTTCTTCTGTTCATTCTATAGGTGAATCAGGTCGCGGGGCAGCGATGTCAGGGTTTGCGAGCCATCCTCGGTGACCACTACGTCATCCTCGATGCGCACCCCTCCAAGTTCGGGCAGATAGATGCCTGGCTCGACGGTAAAGGTCATTCCCGGGCTGAGGAGCTCCTGGTTGCCCTCGACAATGTACGGCGGCTCGTGCGTTTCCAGGCCGAGACCGTGCCCCGTGCGGTGGACAAAGTACTCTCCGTAGCCGGCGAGGGTGATGGCCCGACGTGCTGCGCGGTCTACCTCCTGGGCTGGCAGCCCAGGGCTTGCCTTGAGCCTTCCCACCTGGTTGGCTGCCAGAACGGCGTCGTGGATGCGCTTCATCTCTGAGGTAGGTGCGCCCAATACGAAGGTGCGCGTGATGTCAGAGCGATAGCCCCGGTACACGGCCCCCCAGTCAATGATGAGAAGCTCGCCATCCTCCATAGACCGGCCGGACGGAGAGGCATGGGGTGAGGCTGAGTTGGTGCCTGCTACGACGATGGGAGAAAAGGCGTCTCCTTCTGATCCTTCCCTGAGCAAGGCAATCTTCAGGTCGGCGGCAACTTGGAGCTCGGTTCGGCCGGCGCGGATGGCGCCCTCGTCGAGCAAGCTTTGAATGGCACGCTCCGCGATGGCGACCGCCTCACGCATGTGGGCGATCTCGGTGTCGTCTTTGTGCATGCGCAGTTGAGGGAGCCAGGGTTCCACAGCCAGAAAGCGGCAACCAGGCGCGGCCTGCTCGATACGGCGCATCTCCAGAGCACGCATGGCGAGATACTCGATGCCGAGCGCCTTGCCGCCAAGCTCGAGGGCGTCAGCGACCTGCTGGAACGCTCCCTCATGCCCTTCCTCATCACGGTATGTGAACAGGCGCGTTTCGTCAGGAAGATATGTGCGAGCACCTGGGGCCTCAAGCTCGGGTAGCAATACTGCCATAGCTCCTTCAGTGGGTACAAAGGCAACTGTAGGGCGCTCGCTGGTGTGGGCGGGTAGACCAGTCAAGTATAGTAGGTTAGCGCCGGGCATCAAGGCGGTGCAATGAATGCTATTTGCCGCCTGCAGACGCTGCAGCGACTCGATCCTTGAGGTGTACTCGTGTCCACTCATATGCGTGATAGTTCTCCCTTCATGGGTCTGGATCGTCCTTCCAGACCACCTCGTTCCAGATTGTCGTGCGGAGCCACTTCTCTATCTGCGGATCTGCCACGTTCAGGCGCTGGCGATCGAGGCAGAAGAGCGCCAAGGATTGGGCAAAGTAGTCGCGCACGCTGGATTGGGCAACTGGATCGACGGCGTAGCCCAGTGCAAAGAGGTCAGGCAGGCGCTGGCCTGCCTCTTGCCATCCGTGCGAAATGCCTCCCCCTTCGGAGAGCCATGGCCCATCCGCGCGACCTGCGCAGCCCAGGTGATGATCGATGAGATGGCCCAGGACATGCAGCGGGCCTTCGTTGGCCAGTGCCAGGTCCTCAATCGAAACAAACGCTACATTGGTGACGTGCAGCTGCCGGATGCTGGCAGGACCTGGACTGTAGCGTGTCTTGCCGTTGCAGATGGCGACGTAGCCGCTCTCCCATTCCAGAAGCTTGCGCCAGACGTGGGGCGGGAGGCAGTCGAGTTGCTCCACCAGCGCTCGCATCGGCGCCCAGCTATGGCCAAACACGCTCCGGATCCAAGGAGGTGACTGAGAGAGCAGGTTGGGCATGAGTCTTGCCCTGGCATGCAACCAGGTGCGCGCTGGGCTCTCGGGATTGCTGCCCAGATCTGCGTGTCCAATGTCTGGCTGGCGAGTGCTCCCTGGTGGCATTTGATCGAACAACTCCTGCAGGCCGATCTACTCGCCCATGATCTGCACGACCAATGACCTGGATCTCGCTCGATTGTCAAAGTCCGCAAAGACGATCTGCTGCCAGGTTCCCAGAGTCATCTGCCCCTGTACGAACGGTATTGTGAGCGATGGTCCAAGGAGGGCGTGGCGCACGTGTGCATGTCCATTGCCATCACCCCATCGCAGGTTGTGGCGATAGTCGATATCGGAAGGGACTATGCGGTCGAACAGCTGCTGGAGATCGTGAACCACACCTGACTCGTACTCAATTGTGGTTAGACCGCTGGTTGAGCTCGGAGTGAAGAGGGTGATGATGCCCTCCTGCAATCCCGAATCTCTCAACTTCTGGCTCACCTGGTCCGTGATGTCAAGAATGTGGCCGTCTCCCTTGGTGCGAAGCTGGATGCGCTCACTGACGATCATTGCTCACTCCTCGGCAGCATCCCAACTGGCTTCAAAGGTCCAGCGGTGACCTTCGAGAGGGACAATCTCGATCCATATGTTGCCCGGCTTCAGGGGAATGGGAATCTGACCGGTTGCGTCTCTGAAGACGAGCATATCGTCCCTTTCCGGGCGAGCCCACAGACCCTCGAAGGCCACACCATCGCGGAAGATGACAGCTGGACCAGTGCCCCACAGCTGGATCTGCACTGAAGGATGGTTCCTGCGGGGCTCGTCCTCGTAGATGTCGGTATCGACGTGCGTGGCGTAGGCGACGATCACGTTGGTGACCGTAAGCTGCTCCCCGGTCGCCGCGTCAAGGTGGGGATCACGGCCATCCCAGCGCAGATAGGCGCCCAGGACGGGATCATATCGGTAGTCGACTATCATGTCCCGGTGTGGGTATGGGATATTGATGTGGGTTGCTGGCTCACCTCCCTCGGGTGTCTCGTCAGAGAAGTGCATCTCTCGGAGCTCCTGGGGCTGGTTGATGTCCAGCTCATCGGCGATCTCCCAGATCTTGGCCGGATCCGCAAAGAGTGTGTGCTCGACGGGGATGCCCTGCTCGCGTAGGTCCGTATCCCGATAGAAGGCCGAAGCATGCAGGCCCCAGCCATAGCAGAATTCCCGATCGTAGAAGTCAGCGTTGAGGAACTTGGGATAGAGCCCGGCACTCGTGCCGGAGAAGGCCAGGAGGCTCTTGTACATTGCCGGGATCTCCAGGTCAATGAAGCGAGCACTGCGAGTGGAGCCGATCTTCTCCACTTCCTGGCAGAGGTAGATGGCAGTGAATCGGGTGATGCCTGCCTCGGACAGATGTTCGTACACGATATCTGCCTGGGGAAGACCGTACTGGGGACGCGAGATGGTGGCGTTTTGGATCTTGATGGCAAGCGGCCGTCGCTCTAAGAGATCAGGGTCGCTGACCTCCAATCCGGTCAGCGGGCACAGCCCGGGCTCGAGTGTTGGCCAAGCATCGCTAATAGAGGTTGCCGTAGGCTCTGGTGTTTCAGTGGGGGGCGGCACGGTGGCGGTGGGCGATGCCATGCTCGTGGGTGTAGCGCTGGGCATAGGGGAACAGGTGCTCGTCGGCAATGCCGGCATGCTAGCGCCAGCAGGACGCGGAGTCTTGGTTGGCGTTGGGGTCGCGTTGGCGGTGTCGGACGACTGACAGCCTGCGACAAGTAGAGTAGTTGCCAGCAAGGCTGCAGCCAGTAGAGCTGTGCCCCATATCCTAGTACGCCTTGTATTCATTGTATGCGAACCTCCGTCGGCAGTCGGGTTCACCATGGACCCGAAAGATCAGTGGCGCACATTATATCATAGCCATGGGGCTTTCCACAAGTCCACTTCTGAGATTCGACAGGCCTGACGTAAAGTTCGTGGGCGGGCTGGGCAACTTTGCGGCAGGTCGTCAGGTTCACTGCGCGGAATACGCGTCCAGAGACAGTTGACTAATGCCTGGAGACAAGGTATAATTGGCGACAATGTTGCTGGCGGGGCATCAGAGTTCAGCAGGCTCTGGATGTCTTTGGCGAGTCTGAAGGGACAACTCAATCAAGGGTAGGTCAAGATGGCGTTGAAAGGCAACCTCAAGGACTTTAGCACAACCCAACTATTGAACCTGATCCACCTCGCACGCAAGACCGGGACCCTCACTATACAGGTGCCTTCTGGCGTCACAACTCTGTACTTCCGTGAAGGTAGACTGGTATACGCTACCATGAGCGGGCGTGATGGCCATCTCGCCAGCATACTTGCCCGTAGTGGCAAGCTTTCCGAAGCCAATGCAAAGGTGATCAGGGCTCGTGCAGGGACGCAGTCGGACAAGGAACTGGGCATGCTGCTCATCAGCGCGGGTCAGGTGACACAGCCGGACATCGTGAGTAGCATCCGGGCTGATGTTCTGGATATTGTTTACGGTCTCTTTACCTGGACCAACGGCCTGTTTCATTTCGAGCCGAACCAACTGCCTTCGGATGATACCATAACCGCCTCTATCAACCTTGAGAATATCATCCTGGAGGGCAGTCGCCGCGTTAAGGAGTGGGAGCAACTTCAGGATGAAGTTCCGGATTTGGGTGTGGCGCTGAGATTCACCGATCGGCCTCAGGCGCAGTTGCGGAATATCAACCTGAGTGTCGATGAATGGCGAGTCATCTCATATATCAATCCCCGGAACTCTATTAAACAGATTGCCCAACGCATAGGTATGGACGACTTTCAGATCCGCAAGATCATCTATGGGCTCTTGCAGGCCGGGCTTGTTGAGGTGCTGGAGCGTGAAGGGGCGCCTGTGGCGCGGAGACCCTCAACAGCTATGGAGACCGTGATCGGACGCCCCCCAGCGGTCAAACGGTCGGTCATACGGAAGCTGATCGATAGGATCAAGCGACTATAGTGTTGTTGTGTCGATACGGGGTGGTGATCCAACGATCCTGACCAGAACCGCAATATCAACTTGGGCAGAACAGGCAAAGCGATAAATGCAGACAGTCAAGATGGTCGTTACCGGGCCGTTCAATGCAGGTAAGACCGCCTTTATCAGCAGTGTCAGCGAGATCGATGTCGTATCCACCGAACGCGAGATCACCGATGAGACATCGCGTGTGAAGAAGCAGACCACCGTTGCGATGGATTTTGGGCGTATTACCGTAGATGATGCGCTTGTGCTCTATCTGTTCGGCACGCCAGGACAGAAGCGTTTTGACTTTATGTGGGAGATCTTGTCGGAAGGTATGCTAGGGTTCGTCGTCCTTGTGGATAGCGTTCGGCCCGAGACCTTTCGCGAGGCACGCCGGATACTGGACATCTTTCGCAACTATGCCACCACGCCATATGTGGTGGCGGCCAACAAGCAAGATATGGAGGACGCCTGGTCGCCCGAGGACCTGAGGATCGCACTCAGAGTGCACCCTGATGTCAAGTTGCTGCCTTGCGTCGCCACCGATAAAGAGAGCGTAAAGAGCGTACTGGTCGAGCTGCTCTACACCATTCTGTCTAGGGTGTCTGGGTAGGTTATAGTGCAGCAGTTGGGGCGACCCAGTTGGCTGCAAGGAGGAAACTGGAACTATGGCACCGTCACGCACGGAACAGATGGTTTCGCGCCTGAAAGACCTGCAGGTCAGCACACCGGATATTGAAGCGTCGGCTCTCGTGAGCGTTGATGGCCTGATCATCGCTTCAGCATTGCCCACAGACGTCGAAGAAGACCGCGTATCGGCCATGAGTGCGGCGATGCTCAGCCTTGGGGAGCGGATTGCAGGTGAGCTGGGCAGGGGACTGCTGGATCAGGTATACGTTCGTGGCGCGAATGGGTACGTGATCCTGTCCGCAGTCGGTGAGGAAGCAGTGCTCACCGTACTGGCTCGCAAAGATGCCAAGCTGGGACTGGTCTTCCTGGACATGCGCCGGGCGGCTGAAGACCTGGGACGGCTGCTCTAGTACATAACAGCCAGGCAAGGCGCAGGGTTGAGGAGACAGTTTGAGTTCGATCGTCACAGAGCAGGGCGTCGTGCACTATGAGGTGTACGGTCGTGGCTCGCCGGTGATCCTGCTGCATGGTTGGCTTGGATCCTGGGGATGCTGGCTGGGCACCATGGAGGCGTTGGCATCCAGCCACCGCACCTATGCGCTCGACTTCTGGGGTCATGGGGATACGGACAAGCGTCGCGAGAGCTATGCCATCTCCGACTTTGTGGCCCTGGTTGACCAATTCATGGAGAGGTTGGGCATCGATCGTGCTCCGGTCATGGGGCATTCCATGGGGGGGACTGTCGCCCTTAGTCTGGCGCTAAGCCATCCCGATCGAGTGAGGAAAGTGGCTGTCGTAGGCTCCCCAATAGATGGCCGCTCTCTGAATATACTCCTCAAGCTGGCTGGCTATCCCTGGATCGCGCTCCTGGTGTGGAATTCACCATCGCTGCTGCGTCTAGGTATCAGGCTCTTTGCCCCGTGGATCGCAGCGAGTTGGAGCCAGTGGTATGATATGCTCATGCGGGACTTGTCCAAGATGAACCTGGAGTCGTTCCTGTGGAGCATCAATTCCCTGCATCACACAGACCTCAGGCCCAAGTTGCATACGCTTCAGATGCCTGTGCTGGGTGTGTATGGGCGGGGTGACAAGATCGTGGATCCGCGACAGGCAGAACTTCTCGAGGTGGTTGCCGATGCACACCTGAAGCTCATGGATGGGGCACGGCACTTTCCCATGTTGGATGAACCAGAGGAATTTTATTCGACAGCGACAGGCTTTCTGGCTGATTGATGATATAGGTTCGGATTCCTACCCGGTTATTCAGGAGCAGATGCGGATGACGACTGAGGAACAGATAGCTGAAGCATCCAGACCTCAATACTACTGGCCCAACAAGATGGGGCGGATGATGCTCCTCGCCCTTGAGGATGTGATGGGCAAGAATGGCGTAAATGCTGTACTCAATCTTGCCAAGCTGCGTCACCTCATCAACAATTATCCGCCCAATAACCTGGACCTGGGGTGGAGCTTTGAAGAGATGGCAGCACTGAATCAGGCCCTGGAGGACATGTATGGCCCTCGTGGAGGAAAGGGACTGGCGATCCGAGCGGGCCGGGCGGGCCTGTACTATGCCCTGAAAGACTTTGGTGCGGTGCTGGGTGTCAGTGACCTTGCCTTCAGGCTCCTGCCCCTGGGTATCAAGATCAAGATCGGGCTCAACGCCATGGCGGAGACCTTTAATAAGACCAGCGACCAGGTGGTGCGGCTCGAAGAGGAACTGGATCATTTCCTGTATCATATTGATCGGTGTCCTGTATGCTGGGGCCGCACAGCTGATGAGCCAATATGCCACGCCGGGCTGGGGCTGCTGCAGGAGGGGCTGCATTGGGTCACCGGTGGGAAGAATATCAGGGTTGAGGAGATACGCTGCATAGCCATGGGAGATCCGAGCTGTACATATATCATCGAGAAGAGGCCATTGGACTAGCCCACCGCTATGAGAAAAGTCATCGTTCGGGACAAACGAAAGATTCCCCCTTTCAATGAACCGGCGCGCGAGCTGCGTGTGCTAAACAAGCCACTCTGGCTCCACCAGAAGGACATTCTTGACTCATACTGCGACTCTGAAATAGAAGTAGATTTCCTCGACCAGATTCCAGACGCCGAGTACGAGGAGACACTGGTCTACAGAGATAACCTCTTCTTTGACGAGGCCTTTGTCGAGGCGTTTCTTGGACAGGCGCGTGCTATGGGCAAGGCATGCCGGGTTGCCTTTGCACTGGATGATGAGGTGATCACCAGACACGCCTTGCCTCTCCAGAGCGGAATCAGGAGAGAGGGGAATGTCTACGTAGCCCAGATGTGGTACTATCCACGGGGTATGGAGGAGATGACTCGCCCATTGGTGATAGATTGTGGTGCCTATGAGTTTGGGTCCTACCGGGTCCCTACCCACATGTCTACACAGAAGGGAGAACTCGTCTTCCAGATCCCGCTACGCGCATTCCTCTGCATAGAGAATTGGGTTCACGTCTATGTAGCCAATTGCCTTTTTGGAGTTCTGGCCAAAGGGGCACGCATGGAACGAAGCCTGAATGATCTGAGTACGCTGGTACAGATCATGTGGCGGTCGCTGTTGGAGCGCAAACAGATTTTGTCGTGCTCACACTTGGTCAAGGTAGGACGTAACTCTCAGATCGACCCCACAGCTGTGATCCAGGGGCCGACCGTCATCGGCGATAATGTGTATATTGGTGCGGGTGTGGTCATCTCGAATTGCATCATAGGCAATCATGCCAGCATTCTTCATGGCAATGAGTTGTTGATCAGTGTCATAGGCGACCGCTGCTATCTGCCTTTTCGCGCGTCTCTATTCATGTCAACTGTGATGGAAGATACTATCGTCGCGCAGAATGCCTGCTTGCAGTTCTGTGTAGTAGGTCGGGATTCATTTATTGGGGCCGGCACTACCTTCACTGACTTTAATCTCATCCCAAAGCCGCTGAGAACGATGCATGGTGGGGAGCTGCAGGAGGTTGGGATGACGGTCTTGGGAGGCTGCGTTGGGCACCACTGCCGCATCGGTGCTGACCTGACTATCTATCCGGCGAGGACCATCGAGTCAGACGTGGTGTTGGCGCGATCGGATGAGCGTGCGGTTATCGCGCACAACGTCTCGTACGAGGAGAGCGATCATCTGAATTGGCCAGACGCAGGCTTTCATCCGCGTCTCTATCCGCGCTAGGGGCGGCAGGGCATCAGAATATGCAGTTTCATCTAGGGAGCGAGTGCCAGCATCAGAGGGGGACCCGAGCCGACAGAAGGTAGATGTGCGGCGGGGTCGTTTGCTGCGTGCTGGAGGAGGTCACGAATGAGCAAAGGGTTGCTACTCATTGTTGAAGATGATTCCGACATTGCCACGATGTTGGAGATCTACTTCGAAGCGCAAGGATATGACACAGTTTCCGTTACGCGTGGTGAAGAAGCCCTGGAGATATGCCGGCGGGAGCTTCCCAACCTTGTGATCTTGGACATACTACTACCTGATATTGATGGCTATGAGGTGTGCCGCAGGCTGCGGGGCAACCTGCGGACCAGCCACATCCCTATCATATTCTTGACTCAGAAGGACGAACGGAGCGATCAGGTCGCTGGCTTGGAACTAGGAGCGGACGACTATATTACCAAGCCGTTTGATCTACAGCTTCTCATGCTGCGTGTGGAGGGGGCGCTGCGGCGTGCGGGATGGCTGAGTTTGACTAGCCCGGTGACAGGCCTGCCTAGCAGCAAACTCATCGAGGAGCAGTTGCGGCAACTCATCCGCCGTGATGGCTGGGCCGTGCTCTATGTCGGAGTCAACCACCTGGACGAGTTCAATGATGTCTACGGCTTTGTTGCTGGCGATGACGTGCTGCGCTTCGCAGCCATGCTAATCTCGGAGACTGTGGACAAAGTGGGGGCAGGCTCTGAATTCATAGGGCATTCCGGAGGGGACGACTTTATCATTATCAGCACGCCAGATGCAGCACAGAGGATCAAGACAGAACTCGCGGAGCGCTTTACCGCAGAGGTGGGGTCTTTCTACAATTTCAAGGATCGAGAGCGTGGCTACATTGAGATCGGCGGCGGGGAAGGTGGCCAGCGCCAAACAGAGCTGATGACGCTGGCGATCGGACTGGTTCATCACGATAGCGCGCCGTTTGCGGATATCCGTGAGATCACTGAGGTGGCGGCAGAGGCAAGGCGGAGCGCCTAGATGTGGATGGGCGGCCGTTCTGTGGCACTCTGTGTGAGAATAGATGCTGCCTGCTGCGTGGCTCGCGGATAGCGAGTATAGGGAATGAGTGTTTCGAGCTTCTCTGAGATGCCAGACAATCGCATAGAGCAGGTCCTGGTCTGGTTCTACAGGCTGGCGTTGCTGTTTCTACCGCTCGAGGCGGTGATACGCGGCGAGTATGCGCTGGCGCTCTTGCTGGTGCTGATAGCGGCTGGACACGCCGTGCTTTATCTGGCAGCCCCCCGGCTGCTGTCGCAAGAGAGCAGAGGTTGGGCCTTGAGCCTGACGGATGTGGCACTTGCCGGACTTGCGTTCTTTGCGGGTTCCGAGTCCATTGCCGGGACCTTTCTGCTGGGTGCATGCACCATGGCCGTCGTTGCCTCCCGGCTTCAGCTTTGGTGGGCGATGGCTGTCAACGCGGGCGTGACGCTGCTCTTCACGGGTCCTTTCCTGTTGGGATGGCTGTGGGCAGATCAACCATTTTCGCCTCGAATTGTGGGCAATCTTGTCATCTGGCTGAGCCTGACTTGGGGAATCAACTACCTCGTCTCCACGAGTGCCCGGCAGAGTCGTTTTGTGGATGACGCTACACTCCGGCTGAAACAGCTTTCTACCATCAATGAGGTTGGCCGTGCCATCGCCTCGGAACAAAATCTGGTAGACTTGCAGCAACTCGTTCTCGCCAAGGCGACGGAGATCCTCGATGCTCAGGGAGCCTCGTTGGCCTTGGTGGATGAGAGGACGGGAGGTCTCATCTACCGTGCTGTGAGGGGCCAAGTCCCAGAGTCCCTTGTGGGGAGATCGCTGTCCGCAGGCGCAGGTGTCGCGAGCACTGTGGTCGAGTCGGCAGAGGGCCAGATTATCAACGAGGTCCAACCCAACGAGTGGTGGGATGCTGCTGCGGGAGAGAGCACCGATCCTGGACTGCAGTCGATGCTATGTGTTCCGCTGCTGATCGGTGGGCGAACGTTTGGGGTGCTAGAGGCTATCGGCGGGCCTGACGGTAAGCGGTTTGATCAAGAGGATCTGGAATTGCTCTCGAATTTCGCCGTGCAGGCTGCCGTAGCCATTGAGAATGCCCGGTTGCAGGAACAGACGGATGAGGCTCTGAGTCACCGTGTGAACGCGTTGGCAACCATTGAGGAAGTGAGTCGCGAGCTTTCATCGAGCCTCGATCTAGAGCGCACGCTAGACTTGATTCTGCAGCGAGTCAAGGACCTGGTTGATTACAACAGCGCCGAGATCTGCCTGTGGGACGATGTGCGCAAGGTGATGGTAACGCGGAGCGCGGCAGGTGATCCGCGCCTGACAACCGAGGCTGGCGGGTTGTATAATCTGGATGAAGGATATACCGGCTGGATCGCACGCCACAAGCAGCGCCTATTCATACCTGATACCGCGGAGCGCCCGGACCTGAAGCCAAAGGTGGCAGATACTGATGTACCGATCCGGTCCTATGTTGGACTGCCGCTGGTGACGAGCGAGGCTTTTGTCGGGACGCTTGAGTTGGTGAGCGACCGGACGGGCGCTTATGGTGCGAAGGATCTGGAAATCCTGGAGATCTTTGCCAACCAGGCAGCGGTGGCCATCCAGAACGCACGTCTCCATGCTGAGACCGAGCGTCGACTGTGGGAGTTTTCGGGCCTCTATCAGATTTCTCAGGCCATTGGCTCTCTGTCAGACCTGGGGCAGATCTATGCCCAGATCAGCGAGCGAATCGCACGACTGATGCATGCAGAGATGTGCGGAATCTTGCTTTACGACCGGGACGCGGAGGCACTGGTCAGCCAACCGCCCTTCTATGGTATCGCGGACGACGTGGTGGAGCGCTACCGGTTGCCTGTGATAGCAGGAAGTCTGGCGAGCGAGTTGTGGCAGGAACGGGAATTCCTGGTACTAAATGACATCGGGAACGAGCCTCTGATCGATGAATTGGGTTTGAGGGGCATGTCACGTGCCGGGGGGCTCCATGATACTGTATTTGCCCCCATGATCGTGGGGCAGCGGCGTCTTGGTGTCATCCAGGTGGGAAATCGGGTGGATGGCACACCCTTTAGCGAGGATGAGGCCCGGCTGCTGTGCATTTTCGCCAACCAGGCAGCAGCCGTCATTGATAACGCGAGGCTCTACGAGCAGACAGACGAACGCTTGAGGGCGCGGCTCGAGGAACTCGAGGCTCTCCAGCGTACGATGCAGGAGCTGAATGCGACCCTGGAGCTAGACCACATCCTTTGCATCGTGATGGAGGCGGCACTGCAGACAACTGGGGCCACGCACGGCAATATCATGTTGCTGGATGTGGACAGTGAAGGCTTCACGCTGGGTGTGGCCCAGGGCTACTCTGAGGCAGAAGAGGCTGCACTCGGGGACTTGGTACTGCGACTTGCCGAGGAGGACCTGGCTTTCCAGGTAGCACAGAGCGGTCAGTCCAGGCTTGTCGACGATACTCAGCAAGAGGTATGTGCGGTATGCATCCGTGAGGACACCCGTTCAGCCCTGGTTGTGCCTGTGTCCTACCAAGATGCGGTCGTGGGGCTGATCAACTTGAGACAGGTGGAGGCTGGTTCCTTTGATCAGGATGACCTGGTCTTTGTACAGGCACTGGCCGAGCAGGCAGCGATCGCGATTGGCAATGCCTTGCGCTACGAGGAGCAAGTCCGCGTAAACAACATTCTGCGACAGCGGTCGGAACAGATGGATGGCCTGCTGGCGGTGAGCCAGAAGCTGCGGACGGACACTCCGCTCGAAGAGATCCTGGAAGAGGTGGCGTACGCCATACAGGAATCGGTCGGCTATAACCTGGTGCTCATCAGCGTGGTCGAGGAGCAGCCGAGTGCTACGCCCATGCTTCGCCGAGTGGCAGCAGCCGGCCTGCCGCTGGACGTATTTGAAGAAGCAAGGCTGGTGCTACACCCTCTAGACCGGTATGAGAGTCTCCTGCGCGAGGAGTACCGGCAGGGACTGTGCTACTTCCTGCCTTTCCAGGAGCAAGAGGAATGGGGCACTGGGGTTCAAACCATTGTGCCCATGCCAGAGATCGAGGAGTGGCATGAGGGTGAGTGGCATCCACAGGACATGCTACTTGCGCCCATGACAGGGGCTGGCGGGCGCCTGGTGGGTCATATCTCTGTCGATGGGCCAAGGGATGGGCTTCGTCCGAACCTGCGTACATTGGAGATCCTGGCTATCTTTGCTAATCAGGCGGCCATTGCCGTGGAGAATGCGCATCTCTATGCTGATGCCCAGCGGAGGGCAGAGGACCTGGCGCTCATCAATGAGGTAGGCCAGTCGCTCACCCAATTGGTGGAGCCCGAGCAGGTTTTGAACACGGTGGTCAAGGCCATTGGGC
>Ga0207796_1000043_pt1 | contig 53150 bp, 37 predicted proteins | sample Pon1CUnioCityCA_6_FD_187274 | JGI IMG/M metagenome (GOLD analysis project Ga0207796, IMG submission 187274) | Marine sediment microbial community from Union City, CA, USA - Pond 1C Sediment 1 (SPAdes) | ecosystem: Environmental > Aquatic > Marine > Intertidal zone > Salt pond sediment ... | reverse complement strand
GAGTTCTGTCCTTGCGTATTTTCCATCGTGGTGAAGCGTTTGCCCGTTCTTGATGTCGTACTTGCCTCTTGCTTTTCCTCTCTCCACCTTCTTTTCAGAGCGCGATCGTGTCTGATAGTCTAGTCTAGGAAGTGTTCAGAAGCCCGTCATACATCCTGGAGCGCCGTCCGAGGTTCTTCCACGTTACCCCAGGATCTCGTTCTTGAACATGTTCCTAGACTAGCAGGCTTGAGCCTTCGGGTTGCTGCCAGCCCGGCCAGGCTGCGGCAGCCTACTTGGCTCCGCTTGTCTCGATAGAGCTTTCTCAGATAACAGGTTCTTGCTGACGATGCCTTGCTTTTCCCGCAGCACCTGGCACGGAGGCAACCATCGCCGCTCTACCTAACACACTTAGAGGAGGTCAGCGTGAAGATTCGATTGATTGAGCCCAAAGCTCCCGGGTTGAACGTCTTTGACCGGGCGCTCCTGCCCCGTCTGGGGCTGCCGCTGATAGGCCGCGTCTTGGACGATCACGGTCATAACGTACGCGTCTATGTCGAGACCCTGGCTCCTATTGACTGGGATGACATTGCACGGGCGGACTTGGTGGGGTTCTCCACCACGACGGCGACCACGCCGGTGGCTTATAGGATGGCGGAGCGGGTGCGAAAGCTGGGCATTCCGACCGTCATTGGAGGTCCCCATGTGACCTTCCTGCCCGACGAGGGGCTGGAGAACTGCGATTTCGTGGTGCGCAGGGAGGGACAGGAGACGTTGCTGGAGCTGGTCGAAGTTCTTGAGGAAGAGAGGACCGTCGCGGACATCGGGGGGCTCTCCTACAGCGACAGTGCAGGCCGGCCGGTCCACAATCCTGACCGGCCACCCTGTCCACCAGAGCGGTTCAAGACGCTTCCTGCACCCGCGCTGGACCTGATCGTCGGGCACGAGCGGATGACCAACATACCCGTGATGACGCAATGGGGCTGTCCTTTCAACTGTGACTTCTGTTCTGTGATTCACATGTTCGGGCGCCGTGTCCGAGCGCGCGCTATCGAGAACGTGCTGGACGAGCTGAAGAGCTACCAGGGCCGCGGGTCCGTTTTCTTCTACGACGACAACTTCGTTGTGGACAAGCGGCGCACCAAAGCTCTGTTACGGGGCATGATCGAGCGAGATCTGACCCCTCCGTGGTCAGCCCAGATGCGGGCCGAGGCCGTCTACAAGGACAAACGGACTGGGGAACTCGACCACGAATTGCTCGAGCTGATGCGCGATTCCGGATGCACAATGGTCTACTGCGGCTTCGAGTCCGTCAGCCAGGCGACGCTCGATGTCTACAACAAACACCAGAGCGTCCGCGACGTCCGCGACAGCGTGCGAGCCTTTCACGACCACGGCATTCACGTGCACGGCATGTTTGTCCTTGGCGCGGACACGGACGACACCATCATATTCGACCAGACCGTCGATTTTGCTCTGGAGAACAGGATCGACACGGTTCAGTTCCTGATGCTGACACCCTGTCCCGGGACCCCCTTCTACGAACGCATGGTCGAGGAGGACCGCCTCCTAACGGACGATTTGAGCTTGTACGACGGGCATCACTGCGTGGTGGAGCCCAAGCTGATGAGTGCTTATGAGCTGCAGGTTGGCACCGGCCGGGCTATGGCCCGCTTCTATTCCATCGGACACGTCTTGGGCCTGTTCATGTCCAACGTGACGCGCAATCTGCCGTTCTTGATCAGTCTCCTGTGGCGCGAGCGCGGGTTGCGGCTCCAATTGCCGCGGGTGGCGGCTCTGTCGCTTCTGCCCTCACGCTGGCCAGATCTGTTGGGGACGCTGCGCGATGTCCTATCGAAGGAATCTTGGAGACGGGTGCAGGATGTCTTGGCGGTGCCTATGCTTCGTCTCTACGGGTACAAGCACGTGCGGGATTGGCTGCAGCAGTCCCGTTCGAGCGCCTATATCGAGCGGTTGCGTCAGCTAATGGAGCCACGGCGGCGGGCAGCCGGAGCTTCGTGACCCCACCGTCGATATGACGGGGAGCTGGCCTGCGACCACCGGCTGGGGAGCAGGCTTCGTCTCTAGCTTGCCGTGGGCGGGAGAGCCGTGGACTGAGGCTCTCCCGTTTCTCGTATTATGGCTCGATATGCGCTCTCCTCGACCGACTCGGTAACCCGGCTGAGTTCTAACGTCGTTCTTATGCCACACTAATGCCTTTCCTATTCTCACCAACCATAATGGTGCCACGTACACATGAAGCGCTGTGCGGATAAGCGATGCTTCCTGCCAGAAAATTGAGGTGCCTATATGTTACAGTCATTGATTCAAAAGAAAGACGACGAGCGGATGCTGGGCGGCGAGTTGCCGCACCAGTTGCCTGTGTTGCCTTTGCGCAACGTGGTAGCCTTTCCTCACACGATGCTACCTTTGGCGATCGGCATCCCTCGTTCTATTCAGCTGGTTGAGGATGCGCTTGAGGGTGAACGCCTGATCGTACTTACGGCCATGGCCGATCCTACAGTCGAGGAACCGGGCTTCGAGGGGGTCTATGAGATAGGAACGCTGGCCCGCATCGAGCGCGTTGTTCGCCTTGAGGATGACGACACCGCTGAGTATCAGACCATCGTGCGCAGCCTACAGCGCGTTCGGATCACTGAGCGGATGACCGAGGAGCCCTACCTGATGGCGCACGTCGACCCGTATCCTGAGGAGATAGGCAACGAGACCGAGATCGAGGCGCTACGGCGCGAGTTGCTTGAGCTGGCGCGTCGTATGGTCTCCTATTTCCCCCAGGTTCCGGAAGAGGCCATCCAGATGCTCGATCAGGTTCCCGAGGCCGACGTCTTGCTCTACGCTCTCGCCTCCAACCTCCAGTTGGACGTGGAGCAGGCCCAGGAGGTTCTGTCGGGGGACGATCTGATGACGCAGATGCGCTCCCTGCTGCGCGTCATGCAGCGCGAGCTGGAGGTGCTGGAGGTCAGCGAGGAGATCCGCGAAGAGGCTCAGTCCGAGATGGAGAAGACGCAGCGCGAGTATGTCCTGCGTCAGCAGCTCAAAGCGATCCAGAAGGAGCTGGGTGAGAGCGAGGAGGGATCGGAGGCGGAGATCTACCGGCAGAAGATGGAGGAGGCTGATCTCCCCGATGAGGCGCGCAAGGAGGCTGAGCGGGAGCTGGACCGCCTGGCGCAACTCCATCCCCAGTCGGCCGAGGTGGGGGTGATCAAGACGTATCTGGATTGGCTTCTGGATCTGCCGTGGGAGACTCTCTCGGATGACAATCTGGATCTCGGTCATGCCGACACCGTCTTGGAGGAGGATCACTACGGTCTGGAGAAAGTCAAGGAACGCATCCTAGAGTTCCTGGCGGTGCGCAAGCTCCATCGCGAGCGTGACGTGGAGCGACCCGAGGAGTACGCCTCGACGATCCTGTGCTTCGTTGGACCTCCTGGCGTTGGTAAGACCAGTCTGGGACGGTCTATCGCGCGAGCCCTGGGCCGCAAGTTCACACGAATGAGCCTGGGTGGGCTGCGGGACGAGGCCGAGATCCGGGGGCATCGCCGTACGTACATCGGCGCGATGCCGGGGCGGATCATCCAGGCCCTGAAGCGCGTTGAGACGCGCAATCCGGTCTTCATGCTCGACGAGGTGGATAAGGTGAGCTCAAGCTGGCGTGGCGATCCGGCCAGCGCACTGCTGGAGGTGCTCGATCCGCAGCAGAACCACGCCTTCCGTGACCATTACCTGGACCTGGACTTCGACCTGAGTGAGGTGTTCTTCATCACCACGGCGAACACGTTGAGCACCATCCCGCCAGCGCTTCAGGACCGCATGGAGGTCATCGAGATCGATGGCTACACCGAGTATGATAAGGTTCAGATCGCCGAAGGGTACTTGGTTCCCCGTCAGATCAAGGTCAACGGCTTGGAGCCGAGCGAGGTTGAGCTCACCGACGATGGGCTGCGGACCATCATCCGGGACTACACGCGTGAGGCTGGCGTCCGCAACCTTGAGCGGGAGATCGGACGTGCGCTGCGCAAGGTGGCGATGGACGTCGCCAAGTGCTCAGCTGATGAGGCCCCCTGTACCGATGTGGTAGACGAAGAGAAGGTCCGGGAGTTCCTAGGCAAGCCGCGCTATCGTGAAGAGGCGCAGCTGCGCACAGAGCTTCCTGGGGTCGCCACAGGCCTGGCCTGGACGCCGACCGGCGGTCGGGTGCTGTTCGTCGAGACCCGCGTGATGGAAGGGAAAGACAAACTGCTCCTTACGGGGCAGCTGGGTGACGTCATGAAGGAGTCGGCTCGCATCGCGCTCAGCTTCGTGCAGGGTGAGCTCGACCGCCTTGGCCTGGCTAGCGATGTGCTGCAGGACAAGACCGTGCACTTGCACGTGCCAGCCGGGGCGATCCCGAAGGATGGCCCCTCCGCGGGCGTGACCTTGGTGACCGCTCTGGTCTCCGTGCTTACCGGTCGCCCCGTTCGCGAGGAGATCGGGATGACGGGCGAGGTGACGCTGCAGGGGCGCGTGTTGCCCATCGGCGGCGTCAAGCAGAAGGTCCTGGCCGCGCATCGCCGCGGCCTGAAGACCGTCATCCTGCCCAAGGCCAATGAGGCCGATCTGGACGACGTGCCGGAGGAGATTCGCGAGGAGCTCGGGTTTGAGTTGGTCGACCACGTCGATGAGGTGCTCCAGCTGGCCTTTGAGTCTGAATTGGAGATTGCATCGCCTGCAGTTGGCGGCAACGGGCGCCAGAACCAACCGGTAGGATCGTTGTCGTAAAAACGGTCTCGCCGATAACTCAAGCCCCAGGGATTGTCCCTGGGGCTTTTCACGTCCTGTCGTTGGCGGTTTCTCCATCCCCCGTCAGGTGCCCACGGCCGGCTTGACCCGTTCTGACGCCCCTCTGGTCTCTGAAGCGGACCGGACCGGGTCAACACCGCCCCATCCTGGTGGCCTATCACTGACCAAGCGCGCGGCAGACAGGGCGTCAAGCTGCTCGCTGCTTTGACCAGCGCTCTTCACTGTGCTATCATACTCCCAGCGCAGACGACTCCGAAGACGGGGAAGGTGCTTCTGGGATCTGATGCTCTCCCTGCTGCGACTGGACACGGGTGGCAGGCCTTGACCACCTCCTCGGGCGGATTAGACGGGAGGCCGACCTTGAGCGACTTGATGTTGATGGCTGTCTTTGCCCATCCCGACGACGAGGCCTTCGGCACCGGGGGCACGCTGAGCAAGTACGCCGCTGAGGGCTGCGACGTCTACTTGGTCACGGCCACACGCGGTGAGGCTGGGGAGATCGCCGAGCCGGATCTGGCGACGAGCGCCGATCTACCCTTCGTGCGTGAGCAGGAGCTGCGCTGTGCTTGCGACGTCTATGGCATCAAACCGCCTCGCTTCCTCGACTACGCCGATGGATTGCTGCCACTGATCCATCAGGGACAGGCGGTCGGCAAGGTAGTGCGCTTGATTCGTGAGCTCCGACCCCAGGTCGTCATCACCTTTGGCCCGGAGGGTATCTACGGGCACTACGATCACATCGCCGTGCATCGCTGGACGACCATCGCTGTGGAGATGGCGGCTGACTCCGATTGCTTCCCTCATCACGTCAGCGATACGTGTGAGCCACATCAGGTAAGCAAGATGTACTTCCGTGTGATGCCTCGGAAGCGGCTCGAGGCCGCGAAGGAGAGGGGCGAGCCGACGACCATGCTGATGGACGGCGTGCCCTTCCCCTTCGCAGGGCGCTCTGAGGAGGAGATCACGACCGTCATCGACGTGGGTCGGCACGTGGAACAGAAGCTGCGCGGCATTCAATGCCACGTGACGCAGGTGGGCCGGCAGAACCGCTTCGCCGACGCTCCGGAGGAGGTGCGGAATGATCCCTGGTTCCGCAGGGAGCACTTCGTGCTGGCGCGTTCGATCGTCGGCTGGCCCAAGGAGAAAGAGACGGATCTCTTTGCCGGCCTTCGATGACAGCATGGCGAACAGCGGCTAAGCGACTATCTTGAGCGATCGCAAGCGAATGTTTGAACACATATCTGTGAGAATCATCGTGATGCGACAACTGCGTGCCGACGTTCGGGTCTAGGAAGTGTGCACTGCGGGCACACTCTGAAGACCCTCGGTGCGAAAGGGGACCTTGTCACATGTTCAGCTTGGGAACGATCCAAGATCTGCTATCGAGCATAGATGCGATCCGAGCGGCGATACACTCGTGGGTCAAGGGAACCAGGGGGTGGAAGCGAAAGCTCCAACTTGAGTTGCAGGTCAACATCGAGCTGATCTTCTCTTACCTCGAGTGCGGTTTACCCGTGAACGAGGTCGTCGCTGGTCTGCACACGGCTCATATGAAGAACGCTCTGGAATCGGGCTTCAATTTCAACAAGTTGAAGAAAGGTGAGGTTGCCGATGACGTTGCAGGGGATCAGCCGCAGTATCAGCAGTACATCGGCTGGTCCACCGAAAGGCTGTTCTCAAACATCTACGTCAAGATAGCGGACCTGCAGACCATCATCGGGATGGATCCCGACAACGAGAGAATCCGACCGGGCGTGCGGTTGATTAACATCCTGAAGCTGATGCTCCTGTTGATGAAACACCTTAACTCGTAGCCACTCATCCGTCCATGATCGGTTCACTGGAGGCTATCATTGACTAGCATCGATACAGCAGAAACCCGGTCGGCGGCAGTGCCTGCTGAAGCCGCCGACTTTGAGACTGGTCGTGTGCTCACCATCAGCGCCGCGCACGGCGTGCACGACACCTACACCGCCTTCTTGCCTTCCCTCCTACCGGTCTTTATCAACAACCTCGCACTCTCGAACACCCGCGCCGGGCTCTTGACCGTGTTTCTGCAGGCCCCCTCGCTGCTCCAGCCCTTCATTGGCCACTTGGCCGATCAGTTGAGCCTCCGATATCTGGTCATCTTTGCGCCAGCCGTGACCGCCACGATGATGAGCTTGCTGGGCATAGCGCCCCGCTACGCTGCTCTCGCCTTCTTGTTGATCTTGGCTGGCGTCAGTTCGGCGGCCCTGCATTCGGTGGGTCCGGTGATGGCGGGGCGCCTCTCGGGTGAGAGCTTAGGCCGCGGGATGGGTTTTTGGATGGTGGGCGGCGAGCTGGGGCGCACCCTGGGACCGATCGTCATCGTCAGCGCGCTCCAGATCCTGACGCCGGAGGGGACGCCCTGGCTGATGCTCGCCGGGTTGTTGATGTCAGGGTTTCTCTTCGTCATGCTGCGGGATGTGGCTGGACGCCCGCCAGACGCCGCGGAGGCGTTACCGTGGCGGGAGGCCATGCATGCTCTGCGCCCGCTCCTGGGCCCGCTGGTCGGAATCGTGATCGCACGATCGTTCATGGTCTCGGCGCTGACCACGTACCTGCCCACCTTCCTCAGCGAGGAGGGCACAGGCCTGTTCCTCGCTGGGGCCTCCCTGTCGATTCTACAAGGTGCGGGAGTGGTCGGGGCGTTGGTCGGTGGGACGTTAAGCGACCATCTGGGAAGGCGAGCGGTCCTATTCATCTCTATGCTGGCGACGCCGGTGCTGATGTTCGTCTTTCTTGCTGTCAATGGCTGGCTGCACGTCGTGCTTCTGCTCCTACTCGGCGTGAGTGCGCTCTCGGTCGGCCCGGTGATCATGGCGTTGGTGCAGGAGAGCGTCCCTGAGAACCGGGCGCTGGTCAACGGCATCTACATGGCGCTTAGCTTCGTGCTTAGGTCGGGCGTGATCGTAGTGATTGGCGTGATCGGCGATTGGCTCAGTCTGCGCTCTGCCTTTGCCGTTAGCGCCATCGTGGCGCTGGTAGGGCTGCCCCTGATCCTGCTGTTGCCCGGAGGCGATGGCTAGTCTCCCGCCAGCGCCCTGGCAAAGCTGCCCCCACCATTACGGGGGCCAGAAGGAAAGCTGCCGCGGCGGGCGGCGACCGTCGAGGAGGATGAACGGGGCGGTCCGCTTGGGGATGATGCCTAGCTTGCCCAGGTCGCTCAGATCGCGCAGCTTGCCCTGACGACGGGCCGCCAGGACCCTATCGGCACCCTTGGGGCCGATGCCGGGCACGCGCAGCAACTCCTGACGATTCGCTGTGTTGACCTCGACAGGCGCCTGCGTGAGGCTCCGGCGGGCCCAGGCTAATTTGGGATCGATCGTCAGCGGAAGATTGCCGTCTCGATCGAACGGCAGGTCCTCGGCGTCGAAGCCGTAATCGCGCAACAGAAAGGATGCTTGGTAGAGCCGGTGTTCGCGCTGGGGTGGCGTAGGCGGATGGTCCTCCAGGGGCGTGCCTGCCACCGGGGTGAAGGCCATGAAGTAGGTCCGAGCTAAGCCTAACTCTTGGTGCAGGAACGCCGTCGTGGTCAGAAGCTCGACATCGCTCTCCTCACCAGCCCCGACCACAAACTGGGTGGTGGAGCTGGGCCAGTGTCCAGGTCTTTCCCGCCGGATCTCCTCGATCCAGCGCAGCCGCTGCAGGAGCTCATCGTTGAACGTCTTGTGCGGCGCCAGCGAGCTGAGACGCTTGGTGTTGGGTGCCTCTAGGTTGACCGAGACGCGATCGGCCAAGCCCATCGCCGTCGCGATCTGATCGCGCTCGGCGCCGGGCATGACCTTGAGGTGGATGTAGCCGCGGAAGTCGTAGCGGTGCCGCAGAATCTTGGCTGTGTCAATCAGGCGATCCTCGGTACTGGGTCCTCCGCCGGCGACAGCTGAGCTGAGGAAGATGCCCTGGGCGATGCCGCTCTGGTGCAGCTTCATGAAGAGCCGAGCCAGCTCGTCGGGGTAAAAGGTGGCGCGTTGGAAATCCCGGCCCTGCCGGAAGGCACAGTAGCGGCAGTCGCGCTCGCAAGCGGAGGTGAGCAGCGTCTTCAGCAACGCGATGCGCTTGCCGCCGGACATCACGGCGTGGTGGATGCACTCAGCGAGGTCGTCGGCCTGCCGATGGCTTGACGGCCGACGCGCAAAGCCGACCTCCTCCGCCGGCTCGAAGCGGGTGGCCGGCCCCAACAGCTTCAGTTTCGCCACTGCGTCCATCATACCCTCCGCTCACCATGATACGAACAAACGTTCGCTTTGTCAAGCGGCTGGGCGCTGCGGTAGATTCTTGAGCAACCCCGCTGCCGTGTTCCAAAGGTTAACAGACCGATCATGGCCCTGGGCTGCCACGACTAGGCCTGACGGTACAGCCGCACCGATCTGCTTTCCCACCACATCGTGAAACCATCGCGAGTTGGCCACGAGTGGATAGGACGATGCCAAGGCCCACAGCTCTACAGCCTGCTCCATCTCCCCAGATTTTGCCAGCAGCAAGGCAAGCCCAGGTAGCGCCCATAGGAGCGGTATCACGGTCCCGGTGTCCAAACCTATGCGCAGCGCTTCGCCCAGATGTCGGTATGCCTGACCGTAATCCCCTTGTTCGCATGCTGCATAGCCCAAGACGGCCTCGGACCAGCCGAAGCCGGCCCCTGATCGCGGCCCAATCGCGCGGTAGATGGTGATGCTCTCCTCGAGCAGGCGGTGGGCTTCGTCAGACTTCCCCTCAGTCAGCGCCACGCAGCCCAGCAGCGTGAGGGCGAAGCCAGCCCTGAACGAAGGACCATACTTCCGGGCCAGGGCAAGGGCCGTCTCGCCGTGGGCACGGGCTTTCGGGTAGCAGCCCATGTGCAGGTTCACGCTGCCGAGTTCAGCCTGCACGGAAGCGATGTAGTTGTAATGCCCCAGGTCGTCGTAGATCGCCAGGCTCTTTCCTAACGCCGACTGGGCTTTGGAGAACAGACCGTGGGCCTCCAGGGTCTCGCCCCAGATGAGCAGTGCGAACGCCGATTCAGGCTGGTTACCCAGTTCCGCCGCCTTATGAACGCTCTGCCGTGCCAGGCGATCCGCCTCGCCAAAGCGCCCTTGGAACAGAGCGATCTCGGCCAGGCTGGCTAACGCCCTAACGATGCGCCTGGAGTCATCCCGGGCCCGATAGATATCAAGAGCCTCTTCATACGCTGCCCTCGCCTCGTCGAGAGCGCCCAGCAACACCCCGGCGGTGCCGAGGCTGCTCAGTGCTCGCGCCGCAGCGCGGCGATCGTCGAGCTCCCGGCATAGGGCGAGACTGTGCTCATACAACTGCCGGCACTCCTGACGGTTGTCAAGGAAGGCGGTGTGCCCCATCAGCCAGAAGAGGAGCGCCCTCTCGCGGCGGGTGTCCCGGCCTGCCAGCTCCTGTCCTTCCAGAAGCGCCAGGCCCTGCTGATGCAGCTTGCGTGCCTGGTCTCTCCGTCCAAGCAGCCGATGGAAATTGCCCTGCCACGCAAGTATGCGGGCCAACAGCCGAAGCCGGTCCGCCGAGGATCCGTCTGCTCCGGCGTCGACCACTGGCGAAGGAAGCAGCCGGTCCGCTGCAGTTCGCAAGGCAGCTTCGCCCTCCTCGTAGCGCCCACTTGACCAATACAAGTCCTCGAGGCCCTCCAGGGCCTGATCGAGCCGGTCCGCCTGGCCTCGCTCCACGGCCCAGTGCCAGGCAGCGCGAATATTCGCGGCATCGGCTTCAGCCCCTGTCAGGGCGGCCTGCTGCCCGGGGCCTCCGAATTGCGCATCCCAGCGATGCAAGGCGATAGTGTAGTAGGCGCTGTGCCGATCACGGATCGCCTCCTCGGTGACCAGGGATCCAGGAAGTTGCTCAGCCCGGCGAAGTCTTTCGGCCGCATATTGCCGCAGCAGATTGTGCAGGTCATACCGGGCAGTCGAGCTGTGGCTCAGCAGCGACCGGGCAGCCAGGGCTCTCAGCTCAGACAAGGAGGCGCCCGTGACGTATTCCGCCGCGTGCGCTGTGAAGCCACCCTGAAAGACGGACAACCCCTGGAACACCTGGCGCTCCCGCTCGGTGAGCAGGTTCCAGGAGTGGTCGAATACGGCCCGCATGCTGCGCGAGCGTGGGGGCAGGTCAGCCCAGTCTGCCTCGAGGAAGTCAAAGCTGCTGCTGATCTGTGTCACGATCTGCGCGGGAGTGAGTGTTCCTGCCCAGACGGCCGCGAGCAAGATCGCCAGCGGCGTGCCTGCCACCAGGCGACAGATGGCGGCGATGTCCGCCAGGTCGTCGTGGGTAGGTTCAAAGCCCGGCTGTACCCGCCTTGCGCCCTGTAAGAACAGCTCGACGGCGCTGTACTGGGTGAGGTCCAAGGTCTCTTTCTCTCCCCGACGGGAAACTGCGCCTGAACCGAAACGAAGCAAGTCGGGGCAGAGGGCCGCTTCCCCCTCCGGGGGTGGAACACTCATCCCGGCAACGGGGAAGCGATGCTCACACTTCAGGTCGAGGGCGAACCGGGAGGTCATCATCACCTTCACATGGGGAACAGCTCTCAGGATTCTGACGACCAAGTCGCTTGCGCCGTGATGCCCCACAGAGCCATGTAAAGGTGCATCGTCGCCCGCGGGATGGGGAGAGGGCCGAAGCAGGTGTTCGAAGCTATCCAGGATGAGGAGGACCTGTCTATCCCGTAGGCAATCGAGAAGTTGCTGCTCGCGGTCCCTTCCGGGGACCAAGCGGCAGCCGACAGCCTCGGCCACAGCGGGCACGATGGCCTCGGGCGAGGGGAGCAAGGCCAAAGGGACCAGATAGGCGCCGTGGGGAAAGGCATCGGGAGATGTGGTCATCAAGTCTCTAGCCGCCTCCAGCGCCAGACGGGTCTTGCCGATGCCGCCAGGGCCGACCAGCGTTAGTAGCCGGCAGTCCGGATCCAGAAGGCGACGCTTCACCTCGACCAGCTGGGCCTCTCGCCCGACGAAGGGTGTCAGGGGAGCCGGGAGGTTATGCGGTGGGGCATGGGTGGGAGCGGCCGGTGGGGGACCATCCCGGATTCGCTCGAACAGCTCTCTCGTCTCTGTCCCAGGCTCGACGTTCAGTTCGTCCGCCAGCAGTCGGCGGCAGGTCTTGTACTGGGCCAGCGCCGCGCCGCGCTGACCATTCTGGGCAAGAAGCCGCATCACCTGCCGATGGGTCTGCTCGCGCCACGGCTCCAGCGCCAACAAGCGTCGGGCAAGACGCAGGGCCTGGTCGCCCTCGCCACACTGATCGTAGTGCGCGACCAGCTCCTCCAGGATCGCGGCGACGCGCTGGCGCCATCGCTCTCGCTCCCCCACCAGCCAGACTTCAAACTCGGGGCAGCCGTCCAGGCGTAGGCCTTCGAGGAAATCGCCCTGATACAGGTCCACGGCGGCGGCTAACGCGTCGAGATCGTTCCGTCTCGCTAGTGTCTGAAACGCGTCGACATCCGACCAACAGTCAGAGGGCTGTCGGAATTGGACGGTGTAGCGGTCGGCGTCGAAACAGCCGGGAAGAGAGGTGGAGAGGTGGTGCAGGGCCCAACTGAGGTTGGCGCGCCCCCGCTCCTCCGGTTTGTCGCCCCAGAACAAGTCTGCCAGATGCTCGCGGGGGACGGGCCCTTCCTCGACCGCCAAGTAGCCCAGGACCGCCTGCAGCTTGGGGGACGTGAGCAGGGGCTCACCGTCTCGCTCTATCCGGGCAGGACCTAGAAACCGCAGATGAGAGACACCTTCCATCTCTCTCCCGTTAAGAGGGGTACGAAGCGTCTATCGAGAGATAGCCAAGAGTTGGCCAAGAGACCGGTGCTAAGCTGTGGACAACCCAACAGTCTACCCACCGGGTCGTGTCTGACCCACTCAGGCTGCTTGGGTTGCTCCGGGCTTCTTCCAGAGCTGTCGAGAGGCCGCGATGAAGAACGGAGCTGGCGCAACTATAGCAGAGTTTCCATCCCATAGCAAGGGGGAAGGGTGCAGGGGTGTACGCTCCTCTGCTTGATCGGAGGCCGGCTGAAAACCGATGCGTATGGAGAGAACGGATCACCATCGTGCCTATCTAGTGCGCTGCTGGCAGGAGGGGGCACGCGATCCTGGTGAAACACGTCGGCGGCGATTCTCTGTGGAGGAAGTCCTGCACGAGCGGCAGGGGCGCGGGTTCGACAGCCTTGAGGCGCTGATCAAGTTTCTGGGGGATGAGTTGGCCGGTGGAGTGAGCGATCCGCGCTCCAGGCTTCAGCGTTGGGAAAGGAGGTGTTTCCGGTCAGATGGGACGTCATCGTGGCGGGCAACCGCAAGGCCGGATGCCTGGGGAAGCTGTCGGTCAGACCAAGTATTATGAAACGCCAGGATTCGAAGCACGAGGTGCCGGTCATCTGAGCACCGGTACCCAGTCGCTGTTTCGAGGCCTGGGATCGAGATACGAAGTGCACGGGAGGTGGACGATGAAAGGACGACGATGTCCCACGAGTGTTGCAGCTCTGATGCTGCTCTTAGTCTTGACGGCGGGAATGAGCCAGGCGCAGGGTCCAGGACCGCAAGAGATCACCAGGCCTCAAGCGCCGGTCGGCAGCGCCTTCACGTACCAGGGCTATCTTAGTGAAGGTGGCGGGCCGGCTGACGGCAACTACGACATGCAGTTCATTCTCTACGACGCCTTGAGCGGCGGTAGCCAAGTGGGCAGCATCGTCACCAAGGAGGACGTGGTCGTCACGGACGGCATTTTCAGCGTGGCCCTCAACTTCGGAAGCGTGTTTGATGGTACAGCCCTCTGGCTGGAAGCTGCTGTGCGACCAGCAAGCAGTACCGGTTACACGATTCTTAGCCCACGTCAGGAAATCACACCTGCGCCCTATGCCCTCTACGCACTTAATATCCCGCAACACAGTCACTTTGGAGAAACCTGGACCGGCTATGCCGACCACGGACTCAAAGTCCAGAACTACGTCACTGGCGTCGGCATCCACGCCGAAGGTGCCTATCAGGGCGCGGACGTCGTGCTGGGAGGCAACCTGGGCATCATCCGCTCCGATCCTGCCGAAAACCACAGTGGCATCTACCTTTACAGCCAAGACGGTGTACAGATCGGTCTGGACACCGACGGCAATTCAGTCTCTTCCTTCGAAGTACGCCGAGGGACATCCACCACGGTCTTCAGGGTAGATGAAGAAGGAAACGTCTCGTATGGAGGTACTGGCCTGACGGCCTTTCCCAAGCCTGCCTATGACAGTGGATGGCAGGCGATCGGCCCTGCGATGACCACCTTTGACCACAATCTGGGTGGTGACCCCGATCACTATGTGGTGGACCTTCAGATGAAAGATCCGGACAGCGGCTACGGCGTGAATCACCACGCCTACGGGGTGAATCACTATACTGCAAGCGACCAGCGTGGCGTTATGTGGTGTCAGCTCACCGGCACCAGCATCACGGTCTATCGTGCCTATCAAGACATTTCGGGCGATCAAGTTCGCGTGCGGATCTGGGTATACTGAGACAATGGCTCGTCCGTTGTACTCGGCAATACTTGCACCGAGCGCGTAAATACCACCAGGCACTGCAAACAGCCGTGATGACAATAGCGCGAATGCTGTAGACGGCGACATCCAGGTGCTGGTGTACCAACCGTCATCTGTCACGTGCAGAGCGACAGGAGGCAAGCTATGAGAAAGAGAATGACAGCCGCGTTGGTTGCTCCCCTGTTCTGTGGCATGCTATTAACTGGTATCGCCCTGGCTTCCATCACAGAGAGCTATGGGATCCCTTGGTGGACTATAGATGGCGGCGGGGAGACCTTCAGCACCGGCGGCGACTACTCCATGGGCGGCACCATCGGCCAGCCGGATGCGAGGGTGCTGGAGGGCGGGGAGTACGTGCTGGCTGGGGGGTTCTGGCCGGGTGGCGAGGCCGTTGTCGTCGAGCAGCGCGTCTACCTGCCGCTCGTTCTGAAGTGAGTTGAAGGGCTGCTGCTGCTCAGGCCTCGCCCCCGGCAGCGCCGGGTTGCCCTTCTACCGGTGGGAGGTGGGCGCATGTTGGTTGGATCTGCTGACCGACCAGACCAGGCGTGTCGAATAGCGATGTCTTTTGAATAGGCTTAAGGAGGTATCAGATGAAACGGCAGCGAGCTCTTACCGGCACGGTGGTCACGATTCTCCTGGTGCTGGCCGCTGGATTGACCTATGCTCAGGGGCCAGGACCTGTGGGCGGCGCCGACGCCGAAGCGACCCTGGGTACTGCGTTCACCTACCAGGGCCGTCTGGACGACGCTGACGGTCCGGTAGACGACACCTGCGATCTCGCGTTCAGGCTCTATGACGCAGCCGGAAGTGGAAGCCCGCCCAGCGGCGGTACCCTATTGGGAACGGTGAACAGATCCAATCAACCGATTAGCAACGGCTATTTCACCGTGCAGCTGGATTTCGAGAGCACCGCGTTCACGGGCAAGGCACGCTGGCTGGAGATCGACGTCAACTGCGATGGCGGCGCCGTGACGCTCAGCCCCCGGCAGGCGCTGACCGCGGCACCGTACGCCCTGTATGCGCCGTCGGCCGGTGCCGTGCCGTGGAGTGGCCTCTCTGACGTCCCAGTCGAACTTGCTGATGGCGACGATGACACCACGTACTCGGCGGGCGCGGGCCTGAGCCTGACGGACAGCACGTTCTCCGCCGACACGTCCTACCTGCAACGGCGGGTGAACGGCACGTGCGGGTTCGGCAACGCCATCCGCGTCATCAACGCCGACGGCACGGTGACCTGCGAGTTAGTGGGGGCCGGAGTTGATCCGCACGACCACTGGGGTGAGACGTGGAGCGGGAACGGCGTAGGCCTGACCCTGAACAGCAGCGACGAGGATGCCCTGCGTTTATACGGCGGCGAGGACGGCCTGCAGATTGTTGAGGCGGCTGACGACGGCGTGTTTGTGCAGTCGGCGGGCCAGGATGGCATCCTTGTGACCTCTCCAGGGCGTGACGGCTTCTCGGTGACCGAACCAGGCAGCGACGGCTTTTACGTCAGGGATGCAGGCGACGACGGCCTCGGAGTCGTCTCGGCAGCCGACAACGGCGTCCAGGTTGACTCGGCTGTCAATGACGGCGTCCACGTGGGCTCGGCCGGTCGTTACGGCGTCTATGCCGAAGGTTCAGACGCTGGTGTCTACGCGGAGTCCTATCTTGGTCAAGCTGTCTACGGACTTGCCACCTATGAGGGGCTCATTTGTCCTACGCCACCACTACTACCCCAAAGTGGTGGATACTTCGTAGCCAAGGGCGCCTGCGGCATCGGCGTCTACGGAAGCGGCAGGACAGGCGTGCGCGGCGTAGGTAGTCCCGGTGTCCGCGGGGAAGCAAGCACAGGTAGCGGCGTCAGCGGGTTGTCGACGGATGGCGGTTCTGGCGTGAAGGGGGAAGTCACGGCTGGCGGCTACGGAGTCCATGGCGTAGCTGTTGGCAGCGGTGCGGTTGAATGCCACTACGGTGGCTACTTCGACGGGCAAGGGGATTTCGGCTGTGGCGTTCTGGCCAAGGCTGGTCCCCATGGCTATGCCGCTGACCTGTACGGCCCGGTGATGATCCGCAGTCGCGGCGGGAGCCCCGTCGTGGAACTGGGTGAAGGGCTGGACTATGCCGAGGGTTTTGATGTCTCGGAAGAGAGCGAGATCGGCCCCGGCACCGTGCTGGTCATAGATCCGGACAACCCCGGCGAGTTGGCCGTGAGCACCGGGCCGTATGATACCAAGGTCGCCGGGATCGTGGCCGGAGCCCAGGGTAAGGGCTCCGGTGTCCGGCTGGGCGCGGACCAGTTCGACTACGACGTGGCCCTGGCAGGCCGGGTGTACTGCAATGTGGACGCCACAGAAGCGGGTGTAGAGCCGGGTGACCTACTGACGACTTCCGCCACGCCGGGGTACGCCGTGAAGGCCACAGACTATGTCCGCGCGCAGGGCGCTATTTTGGGCAAAGCTATGGAAAGACTAGAACAGGGCGAACGGGGACAGATACTGGTCCTCGTGACGCTGCAGTAGGCGGGAGGTGGCTGCCATGAGAGCGTTGACGATCGTAGTCCTAGCCGCTTGCCTGATGATCACGGCATCCCCGCTGCCGGTCAATGCTGAGATGGCCCGGGACGGCATAGTGACCATGGACGAGGCATTGACTATGGCGCAAAACTGGGTCGGGCTCGTTATGCATAGGGAGGGGAATTGGGGTGGCTCAGAGGAAGCCGAGGTGTTAGGAATCCAGGAATTCAAGCGAGGAGACCGCCTCATCGGGTACTTCTGCCCCGTTGAACCCCATGGCTTCATCATCGTTCCTATGCGTAAGGAATTGGGAACGGTCAAGGCATACTCGGAGTTCAGTGACTTGAACCCTGAATCCGAGGAAGGATTGGCAGATCTGATCAAGCTCAAGATGGAGAGGGTACTTGGTCGGGTCGTAGAGCTTGTCGGCCCGATCGAGTTAATCAGTGCTGAGGATTTGGACAGGGTTCTTGAAATCAACTATCGTCCGGCCTGGCAGGAACTCGGGGTCAACGAAGAGGTTTTCCAGAAGAGAGTTGACTCCGGCGAGATGGATTCTGACTACTCTGGTGGTGAGCCACCTCTACTCACCTCACACTGGGATCAAGATTCGCCATACAACGACCGGTGTCCAGTGCCAGGGGCAGATGATGATTGCTGGGAGGCCCATTGTGCGGCAGGCTGCGGGGCAATAGCCACGGCTCAAGTCCTGCGATACTGGGGATATCCCCCCATACATGGGTGGCCGCAATATGAGGATATGCCTGACCGAGCAGACGTGGCAGGGACAACCCAGCAGGAGAGAGACACGGTGGCTGAGTTCGTCCACCTGGTGGGTCTGTCGATAGGCCAGGATTACTGCAGTGACGGGTGCGAAACGTCATCCTGTATCGCTGGCTGTCCCGGTGACGACATGTTGGACACGTTCGAGGATGATTTCTTCTTCAGCGACAACGCTGACGACGACTGGCGCTATAATGACTCGGCCGAGGAGTGGTTCGACAAGATCAAGGGGCAGCTGAATCTCAATCGCCCGATTCCCTACCACGTGGAGGGCCACATGATCGTGTGCGACGGGTGGAAGGTGGAAGGTTTCTCTCGCTACTATCACATGAACTACGGTTGGGGCGATGCACACGACGCCTGGTATGAGCTGGATGGATTGCACTTGGGCGACAAGTGGGAAGAGATCATGATCAAGAGACTGTACCCACAGGACGCCTTGGGAAACTCAATATCGGGATGGTATGACAAGTCGGACTATTACGTGGCCCGCTACTTTGACAGGGACTGCCACGGCTCCGACGCAACTTTCGAGGCTGGACACAATCTGCAGTTTCTGCCTGGGATCGTCCTAACTTGCGATGGTTCGCCCATAGAATTCAGAGAGAATACTCGTCTCTTTAGCAGCAGCCATCCGAGCCGCAGAGAGATCAAGATTATCAGCGGTAAGATTCGGTTGTATGTAAATGGCGGCATCAAGTTCCACTGACCTTTCTATCGGAAAGATGGGAGGCCAGAAAGCACAAGCGAGAGTGGTCGAGACAGCGGTGTCGATCCATCGACGAAGGCATCCGGAGGTCAAGCGAAGAAAGCGCCATCCTTCGTCGGCCATGGCTTGCTGCAGGGCCTTGGCGCGCTGCGGGATGCGCGATCGGGCGCTGCACAGGTCACAGCGGAGGTCGCAGTACGTCACGAACTCCAGGTCATTCATGGTCTCCGCTTCTCTCTCCAAAGCCTGCCCTATTACACTGATGGGCCGTTGAGCCGAAGATCCCCTGATCGCCAAGCGCGCTATCGTCGCACCAACACGTAGCGCCCGCGCGTGGTCTGCGAGGTAGCGGTGTACAGGTAGGTCGCCGGGCCAACAATCACCAGGTCGCCGTGGCCGATGCCCCAGTTGTTCGCCACATCCATGATCACCGGATTCCCCGCATACGTCTCCCAAGGGCCGTCGATGGCCGGCCCGACGCTGCGAGCGAGACCAAGCGCGAACTGGTCGTCCACCACGGTGGGATCGCTGGGGCCGCGCACGCCCTCGTAGGCCATATAGTGACGATCCCCGACGCGCACCACGTCGGCCGAGGAGATGGTGCGGAAATCGAAGTAGGGATTGGCCTCCGCGCCTCGGGCCTCCAAGGGCCCATAGCCGTTCTCTGCGCCGAACAGGGGATTCGAGGCACACTTGCGCAGGCTCGCTGCTCCGCCGTATTTGTCCCCCACGTAGCAGCCCATGTGACCGGGATCTCGGCCGAGCCCGACAAACACGTAGAGCAGGTTCCCCTCCACGTAGACACCCGGTGGTGCACCCACCAAGCAGTCGCCGAACTCCGTCTCGGCGTAGATGTTGGGGTGGTCTCCGATCGATTCGGCCTCTGTGCACGCTCTCGTCTCGGACTGCCACTGTCCAGTGCCCGGCACGTGCGCCTCGGGCGACCAATGGATGCCGTCGGGGGAGGTGCGGAGATAGGTGCCCGCTCCCCATTCGTACACCATATAAGCGCGGTCGGCGTTAAAGAACACACGGGGGTATTGCTGCTGCCAGGTGTGGTCCCGTGCCTGGTTGCATGGGCAGCCGCCGCAGGGAAAGAGACAGACGGGGTCATCCAGCGAGAAATGGAGCCCGCCGTCATTGCTCTTCCACAGCGTGACGCAGCCCGGGAAGGGCGCTGGATCGCCGCACGCGTCGACCACCCCCGCCGATTGATGGCTGGCGTGGAGGTAGGACCAGAACTCCCCTCCACCGCGATGAACGGTGTCGGACTCGCCGACCGGCAGGCCCACGTTCTGTACCTCCAGCATCCACTCAGCGGTTCCCGCCCAGAATTCGTCCAGGGTCGCGAAGCTGCGACCGGGCGGTGGAACGGGCACGAAGTCCTGAGCGGTCGGAGTGGGCGTGACCGTCGGTGAGGGGGGTGGGGCAGTGGGCGATGGTGCGACAGGTGTCAGGCTAGCGGTCGGCGCCAACGTGGCAGTGGTCGTCGGTGTGAGTGTGGGCGTAGGCGTGGTGGTGGGCGGGGATGTGGGACTGGCCTCCGGTAAGGGCGATGACATCGGGATCGGAGTCTTGGTCGTAGCAGGAGATGGAGGAGCTGTACTGACCGCTTGGAGCAGACGCTGCGCCGAAGGTGCTGTGGGTGTGAGTGGTCGGCTAGGCCTACAACCCGCTGAAAGGAGCAGGCTGAGCGGCAACACACGGATGATCGCCAGGACGTAGCGTCGACTTCTCATGGTGGTCTGAAAGTCTACCGTACAACGAGTATGAAGGCAAGCGATGGCCTCGAACCACCTGCGAGTCCGTCGCCCCATAGCAAAAAAGGGAGCCGAAAAGGCTCCCTCTATCGTCGCGAAACGTTCCAATCCCTATGCCACGGCGTCCTTAGCGATCTGGACCACCTCTGCAAAGGCCTCTTGATCTCGTACAGCGAGATCGGCCAAAATCTTGCGGTCTAGCGCCACGTCGGCTTCCTTCAGCCCGTAGATAAAGCGGCTGTAGGGCATCCCGTGCTGCCTGGCTGCGGCGTTGATCCGCGTGATCCACAAGCGTCGGAGATCGCGCCGGCGCTGACGCCGATCTCGGTAGGCGTACCACTGGGACTTCATCCAGGCTTCATTGGCCCGGCGGTACAGATGATGTCGCGTGCCCCAGTATCCTTTTGTATCCCGCAGGATCTTCTTGTGGCGACGACGCCGATTTCCTCCACCCTTTACTCGCACTGCTATTCGCTCCTTTGAAGACTAGTCATCCAGCCAAAAACGAATCCGCCTTCTTGGCGGATCTTCTTCTGATCCTTGCTCTGCTTTCGACAACGAGATTCTAGGAGAGCGAGCGTAGCTCGCTCCCTTGCGGCTCACTCGTCAGATGGGGTCAAGACCATCAGCATCGAATAGCGGTCCATGCTCGGCCTCTGTTCGACCTCGCTGATGTCGGACAATTCCTCAGCAATCTCCTTCAGTCTCTCACGCCCGATCTCAGGGTAGGTGATCTCCCGACCTCTGAAGCGCATGCGCACCTTGACTTTCTTGCCGCTTTCGAGCCAACCCCTGGCTCGGCGCACCTTGAAGTCGCGGTGGTGATCGGCTGTCTTGGGGCGCAGCTGAATCTCTTTGACCTCAACATGCTTCTGAGACTTGCGTGCTTGCTGGGCTGCCTTCTCCTGTTCGTACTTGAACTTCCCGTAATCCATAACTTTGACCACGGGCGGATTGGCGTTTGGCGCTACTTCCACCAAGTCCAAGCCTGTGGAGATAGCGGCCTCTACGGCTTCTTCCAGCGGCACGACGCCCCTGTTTTCCCCTTCTGCGTCAATGAGTCGCACTGGAGAAACGCGGACCTGCCGATTTACGCGATATGACTTCGAGCTAATAAGGTCTTACCTCCTAGAGATGTATCAGAATCTACACACGGATTTGGTGCACATCATAATAGCACAGTTACGGCATCATGTCAAATTGCTCAGTCTATCTTGCGCGGTCTGGATCTGTGACTGGCATCAGATGACGTTGGGCCGAGGGCCTCGGCGTGGCTGTTTCGAGACCCTCGTCACCGCTGCCATGACTACACTTGTCGTCGCGTCTGGATCGCCTCCTGCGACAACTCGATGAAGTCATCCACGGACATAGCGCCGAGCACTTCCTCGTTCCGCAATCGAAGATTGACCTGCTCGGCTTCGATCTCTCGATCGCCCATGATGAGCATGTAGGGCACCTTCTCCATCTGAGCGCGACGAATCTTGGCCCCCATACGGTCGCTGGAGTCGTCGACCTCAACCCGGAGCCCGGCTGCTCGCAGCCGCTCTGCCACAGCCTCGGCATACGCGACGTGACGGTCGACGATGGGTATCAGCACCGCCTGGACTGGGCTCAGCCAGGCCGGGAAAGCACCGGCATAGTGCTCCACGAGAATCCCGAAGAAGCGCTCAATGCTTCCCAGCAAGGCGCGATGGACCATGTAGGGGCGGTGTTCCTGACCGTCCTCACCGATGTAGGTCATGTCGAACCGCTCCGGCACATTGAAGTCGAACTGAATCGTCGTCAACTGCCAGGTGCGGCCTAGCGCATCCTTGATGTGGATGTCGATCTTGGGCCCGTAGAAGACGGCCTCGCCCTCGATTCGTTCATAGTCCAGCTCACGCGCCTCGATAGCCTTCAGCAGCGATGCCTCCGCCTCGTCCCACATCGCGTCCTCGCCAGCATACTTGTCCGGCGCGTTGGGATCGCGCACGCTCAGCTGGACCTTGAACGCCTCGAATCCGAAGCTCCGCAGTATGTTGAGGCTAAAATCGAGCACGCGCAGGATCTCGCCCTCAATCTGGTCTGGCGTGCAGAAGATGTGGGCGTCATCCTGGGTGAAGCCGCGTACGCGAAGGAGGCCGTGGAGCACGCCACTTCGCTCGTATCGGTAGACCGTTCCTAGCTCGGCCCAACGAAGCGGTAGATCGCGATAAGAGCGCAGGTCAGATTGGTAGATCAGGATGTGAAAAGGGCAGTTCATCGGTTTCAGGTAGTAGTCCACCCCATCGACGTCCATGGGCGAGTACATGCTCTCTTCGTAGAAGTCAAGGTGACCCGACCGTTCCCATAGCTCCGCCTTGCCGATGTGGGGCGTATAGATGATCTCGTAGTCGCCCTCACGATGACGCGCCCGCCAGAAATCCTCGATGATCTGCCGCACGCGGCCGCCCTTAGGATGCCAGTAGGCCAGTCCGGCTCCACCCTCTTCGTGGAAGCTGAGCAGATCGAGCTCCTTGATCAGGCGCCGGTGGTCCCGCTTCTCCACCTCTTCCTGCCATTCCAGGAACTCCTTGAGTTGCTGCTCCGTCTCCCAGACCGTGCCGTAGATCCGCTGCAGCATAGGTCGGCTCTCGTCGCCACGCCAATAGGCCCCGGCGACGTTGAGCAGCTTGAGCGCGTCTGGATTGATCTCGCTCGTGCTCTCGACATGGGGACCTCGGCAAAGGTCGACGAAAGGCCCGTGGCGGTAGATGGAGAGCTCTACCTCCCCCTCCACTGGTTCGCCATGCTCATCCAGGCCCCCGGAGGCGATATCCTCGATCAGTTCCTGCTTGTACGGCTGGTCCTCGAATATCTCGCGCGCTTCCTCCTCGTCGATCTCCTTGCGCTTGAATGCGAGATCCTCTTTGATGATCTCCCGCATGCGCTGCTCGATCTCCTCGAGATCCTCCGGCGTCAGGGGGCGGGGCAGCTCGAAGTCGTAGTAGAATCCGGTATCGATGGCCGGACCGATGGCGACCTTGCCCTTAGGGAACTTCTCCAGCACCGCCTGTGCCATAACGTGCGCCGTCGAGTGTCGGACGCGATGCAAATGTCCGTTGCCTTCATGCTTATGTTCGTCAGACATCTTCCTTCTCCTTTATGCGAGGCGACTCCGGCCTCAAGCTAGATCCTTGCCCACAGATGCGACAGGTACAGGTGATCGAATGGTCGCCGGGAAGGGTCGTCCCCGGCGTGCCAGTCTCGCTTTCAGTCATCTCGATCACCTCCCTCATTGACAACAAAAAACCCCACGCCCTTGGGGCGCGGGGATCTCCCACGTGGTTCCACCCAAGTTTGCGGCAAGCAGTGCCCCGTCGAAGCGAGCGCGGCTTGTCACACACTCTTGAGGCGATAACGGGCCTTTCCGGGGCCTCTTACTCTCGCCATCGCGATGCGATTTGAGAGGCCCACTCCCGGGTGGTCTTCCCAGCCGTTTGGCCAAAGGAGCTTCCAGCCCACGACTCCTTCTCTCTGCGGCCCCGGCGGCCGGTACTTGTCCCGGTCGACGCTTTCTTACTCTATAGTGTACCGTATTATAGTCCGAGTTCGCCTCTTGTCAACTCCACCACGCGAGGCGATCAGGGCAATTGCATATGGACTTCGACATCCACCAGGCTGTCATTCTGAGGAGCGCAGGAAGCGAAGCGGCTGGAGCGACAAAGAATCTCCCTCCCACAAGCCAAAGGCAGAGACTATTCGCTCCCTCCGGTCGCTCAGAATGACAAATCCGACAATGAGCCCTCAGGTGCGATCACCCTGGCGAGCCGATTGGGTGGCGGTGGAGATTTGCTTGACGCGCCCCCGCGTGATACAATCCCTTCAGTCTGTTGGGTGTAGGTCATATGGAGCGGTTGATGACGCTCCACGTCTCACGTCGCTGAGCTTTGCTAGTTAGGAGCTATCTATGACAGAAGACCAGGTCTATCCCCTCGCCGAGGCTGTGCGCGCCGCTTACCGTGCCGGCGAGGATGATGAGACGATGGAACCGATCGTGCGCGTGGACGACGAGGGAGAGCCCATCGGGCGCATTCAAGACGGCGACTACGTTATCTTCTACGATATCCGTGGTGAGCGTGAGATCGAGTTGACGCAGGCGTTTATCGCCGATGAGGGCCAGTTCCCTCACTTCGAGCGTGAGCCTATCGAGACGCATTGGGTAACGATGATTGAGTATCATCCCGACCTCGACACCCGTGTCGTATTCCCTCCGTCGGGTACCATTGAGGATACCCTGAGCGAGACCGTCAGCCGGGCCGGTAAGCGTCAAGTCAAAGTGGTCGAGTCGGAGAAGCAGGTTCACCTGACCACGTTCTTGAACGGAGGGCGCATTGATCCGTTCCCCGGCGAGACGTGGGAGATTGTGGAGTCGTTGGAGCCGGAGGGCTACCTGCCGCCGCCAGAGATGCGCGCTGCCGACGTCGCCGAAGCCGCTATGGCGTCGCTTCGGGACGAGGCTGTCGATCTTCTAGTCGTCAACTGGGCTAACGTCGACGTGATTGGGCACAGTGAGGACCGAGAGGCGATAACGTCGGCGGTCTCTGCCGTGGACGCACAGCTTGGACGCGTGTTGGCGGTGGCCGAGGAGATGGGTGTCACGGCGCTGGTCACTGCCGACCACGGCACGGTGGAGAAGTGGTACTATCCTGACGGTTCCATAGACACGGGGCACACCGACAGCCCGGTTCCCTTCGTGGTGGTTGCCCCCCACCTTAGCAACGAAGGACAGGAAGGGGATGATCATTTGCACCTTCGCGATGGTGGGACGCTGGTTGATGTGGCCCCCACCGTATTGGACTTGATGGCCATCGAGAAGCCAGACGCGATGATGGGTACCTCTTTGATCCACGGCGCGGAAGGAGAGGAACCTCAACGCGTAGCGCTGTTCATTCTGGACGGGTGGGGAGCGCGCGACGAGACGTGGGGCAACCTGATCATCGAGGCTGACACGCCGGTGATGGATGCCCTGCGGGTGACGCACCCCGCCACGCGGCTGGAGGCGGCTGGTGAGGCGGTCGGCTTGCCCAACGAGGTTCCCAACCGTGAGGGCAAGACCGTGGGTAACTCCGAGGTGGGCCATACCCACATCGGCGCGGGACGCGTTATCACCTCTGACCGGCTGCGGATTGAGCGCGCCATCGAGGACGGCAGCTTCTTCGAGAACGAGGCCCTGCTCTGGGCCATGGAGGGCGCCAAGGAGGATGGGAGGGCCCTTCATCTGTTGGGCATCATCTCCTTCTACAGCTCTCATGGATCCGTGGAGCATCTGAAAGCGTTGTTGCGCATGGCGCAGCAGGTCGGTGTACCGGAGGTCTATATCCACGGCATGCTGGGGCGCCGCGGTGAGAAGCCCGAGAGCGGCGCTATCTACGTGGAGGACATCGAGGCCGAATGCGAGCGACTCAGCGTCGGACGGTTCGTCTCGCTCATCGGTCGCTTCTGGTCACTCGATCGCGAGTACAACTGGGACCGTATTGAGAAGACCTACCGCTGGCTGGTAAACGGCGAGGGTCGGTCGGTGACGAACGACGCTGAGTTGATCGGGAACGGTTGGAGCTGTTAGGTTGAGAGGTCTTCGAAAAAAGCCGGCTGGCAGTGCTGCCAACCGGCCGATGATGGTGGGCGGTGCAAGACTTGAACTTGCGGCCTCCACGATGTCAACGTGGCGCTCTGGCCAACTGAGCTAACCGCCCACAGTGTCCGCGATTATACCATCTTCGTCGCTCCTATGCAAGTGATGACGGCACATAGAGACAGTGGCTGGCACATCGTCGGCCATGACTGGGCCGTGAAGGTGTTGCAGCGAGCCGTGGTCGCCGACGACGTCTCCCATGCCTATCTCTTCACGGGGCCGCCCGGCGTGGGTAAGACGACGTTGGCCCATAGCCTGGCGGCTGCGCTCCTTTGCGAGCGTGAGGACGTCGCCGCGAGGCCGTGTGGGGATTGTCGCAGCTGCCGCCTGGTGGCCGGTGGCAATCACCCCGACGTGCACATGGTTGCGTCGGAACACGTGGGGGCTAACCTCAAGATAGACCAGGTGCGCGACCTGGTGCATCGGCTCACCATGACCCCGGTCGAGGGACGACGCCAGGTAGCCATCCTGAACCGTTTCGAGGAGGCGACGCCCTCGGCCGCCAATGCGCTGCTCAAGACGCTCGAAGAGCCTCCGTCATACGTGGTCCTCATTGTCTTGGCGCGGGAGGCTGATCTTCTGCTTCCCACCATCGTCTCGCGCTGCCAGCAGATCTCTCTCAGGCCCCTACCTGTTCGAATAGTTGAGCGGGCGCTGGTCGAGCGCTGGGACGCTGAACGGGAGCAGGCGGAGCTGCTGGCGCATCTATCGAGCGGTCGGCTGGGCTGGGCGGTTCGCAAGCTGAAAGACGACAAAGCCTTGGCGCGGCGCGCCACGCGTCTGGATGACCTCCGTGACTTGCTTCGTGCCTCAGTCGTCGAGCGTTTCGACTACGCCGAGGAACTAGCTCGCGATCCTGTTGCCACTCAGGAGACTCTTGATCTGTGGATTGGGTGGTGGCGCGATGTGCTGCTGGTGGCCTCTGCAGCCCGTGCACCGCTTACCAATGTGGATCGTCGAGAGGTCCTTCAGGATCACGCCCGCCGTCTTGACGTAGCGAAGATCTCGGCCGTGATCAAGTCTCTGCGCAGCTCTCTACAGAAACTCCAGCGGAACGCCAACAGGCGTCTGACGCTCGAAGTGTTGATGCTCGATCTCCCACGCTTCTAGCGCTCAGCGGACTGGGCTTGCAGTGGCCTGCTCATACCGCTGCCCTGTGTCCCCGTCTTTGTCTCCAGCGATCCAGCGCTCAACGGATCCTCTGCTCCATTCGAGCGTACGCGACCTTGTCGGATGATTAAGCAGCGTTATCTCGCCCTCGAGAGATATGTTGCCACGTCATCTGAGCATGCTATAATCGGAAGTTGATCGATCAGACCAGTCTATCAGTGAGGAGCATATGGAAAGAGAAGCAACGGCGTGGCATAGTCGTCCCATCGACGGCGTAGCCGAGACATTGGAAACAAACCTCGACGAGGGCTTGACGCCGGAGGAGGCACAGGCACGTCTCGAGCGCCATGGGCTAAACGAATTGGCAGAACAGCCGCGTCCCGGGTTCTGGCAACTTCTGGCAAGACAGTTCCAAGACTTTCTTATCCTCATCCTGATTGTCGCTGCTGGCGTATCCTTCCTGTTGGGAGAGACCATCGAGGCCGGGGCGATCCTGGCCATTGTCGTGCTCAACGCTGTGCTGGGCGTGGTTCAGGAGAACAAGGCGGAGGAGGCGCTTGCTGCGCTCAAGAAGATGGCCGCGCCGGAGGCCCGGGTCGTTCGGGATGATCACCGGATATCCGTCCCGGCCCGCGAGCTGGTGCCCGGCGACATTGTCTTCCTCGAGGCGGGCAGCTACGTCCCGGCAGACTTGCGACTTATTCAGACCGCCAATCTGAGGGTTGACGAGGCCTCGCTGACAGGCGAGTCGATGCCGGTAGAGAAGACCGCCGATGCGGTGCTCTCCGAGCAGGTACCCCTGGGCGACCGGAGGAACCTAGCCTTCATGGGCACCACGGTCACCTATGGGCGCGGTGCTGGCATTGTGGTCGAGACGGGGATGCAGACAGAGATTGGTCTCATCGCCGAGATGATTCAGTCCTACGAAGAGGAGGCTACGCCGCTCCAGCGTCGCCTCGATCAGCTAGGCCGCTGGCTGGGCTGGGGAACGCTGGGCATATCCGCTCTTGTCTTCATCGAGGCTCTGATACAGGACACCAACCTCGCCTTGATCACCCAGCAAGGGCTGGGCCAGTATCTGGCCCAGACCCAGCAGCAGATTGTGGAGCTGTTCATCGTCGCCGTCAGCCTGGCGGTTGCCGCCGTTCCCGAGGGGCTTCCCGCCGTCGTCACCATCGTCTTGGCTTTGGGTATGCAGGAGATGGTGCGGCGCCATGCTCTCATTCGTCGCTTGCCAGCCGTTGAGACGTTGGGCAGCGCGACGACAATCTGCTCCGACAAGACTGGCACGTTGACCCAGAACGAGATGACGGCTGTGCGCCTCTACGTGGCGAACCTTCGCCTGGATGTGAGCGGTGAGGGATACCAGCCTGATGGTCGCTTCTCCAACTATGACGATCCAGCTGACCCTCACGACCATCCCGAGATGTTGGCGCTGCTCACAGGAGGGTTGCTCGCCTCTGACGCTCAACTGGAACCGGTGGAGCCCGACGAGGACGGTCATCCCGAGCAGGGGGAGGACGAGACCCGGTATCGGATGGTCGGCGATCCCACTGAGGGGGCCTTGGTCGTCGCAGCCGCGAAGGCTGGCCTATGGCGTGATGAGGTCGAGGAGCGATTGCCCCGTGTGGCGGAGATTCCCTTCGACAGTGACCGTAAGCGTATGACGACGATCCATCGTGGGGAATCCAGAGGGCTGGAGGAGTCCGGTGGGGCGGAACACATCGCTTACGTCAAGGGGGCCCCCGACGTGATGCTTCCCTTTTGCGACACCATCTTGGAGAACGGTGTCGACGTGCCGCTGAACCCGGGACGTCGTCAGCATATCGAGAACGTCATCCGCGACCTGGGAGGGGAGGGCCTTCGTGTCCTGGCGGTGGCCTATCGTCACCTGGATGAGGTGCCGGACGAACTAGATCCGGATGAGATCGAGCGTGACCTGTCGCTGATTGGTCTCGTCGCAATGACCGATCCGGCGCGTCCGGAGGTCAAGCCAGCCGTCGAGAAGGCGCGACGGGCTGGGATTCGGACCATGATGATCACCGGGGACTACCCTGACACAGCCCGGGCTATTGCGCAGGAGATCAATCTGATGCGCTCGGTAAACGGGCGAGTCCTTACGGGGGCTGATCTGCAGAGGATGTCTGACGACGACCTGATCGGTGAAATCGATGAGGTGGATGTCTTCGCCCGAGTCTCGCCTCAACATAAGGTGCGCATCGTCGAGGCGCTGAAGGCCCGCGATCAAGTGGTGGCGATGACGGGCGACGGGGTCAACGATGCTCCGGCGCTGAAGCGCGCCTCTATCGGTGTCGCGATGGGTATCACGGGCACCGACGTGACCAAGGAGACGGCCGATATGGTGCTGACTGATGACAACTACGCCTCCATTGTCTCGGCTGTCGAACAAGGTCGCATCATCTACTCCAATATTCGCAAGTTTGTGTACTTCCTCATCTCCTGCAACGTGGCTGAGATCATGGTGATCTTCCTCGGGACCATCTTCGGTTCGGGGTCGCCTCTGACGGCCATCCAGTTGCTGTGGCTCAACCTGCTTACGGATGGAGCGCCAGCGCTGGCCCTGGGTATGGAGACGGGGGATCCCGACATCATGGACCGTCCACCCCGTCCTGTGCACGAGCCGATCATCAATCGCCTGATGACGATCGGGATCGGTGTGCAGACCGTGGCCATCACGGCTGCGGTGTTGGCTGCCTTCTACGTCGGTAGGATGTGGGAGCCAGCCAGTCCTCTGCTGGCTCAAAGTATGGCGTTCGTGACCCTGTCGGCTTCCGAACTGGTGCGGGCGTACACGGCGCGGTCGGAGCGCGCCTCTCTATTCCGGCTCGGTGTCTTCAGCAACAGGTATATGCAGTATGCCGTGATCGTTTCCGTGGTACTGCTGCTGGCTGTAGTGTATGTTCCGTTCCTGCAGCCGATCTTCAACACAGTGCCGCTCGGTCTCCGAGAGTGGGGTCTGATCTTCCCCCTGCTTCTGGTCCCCTCGATCGCCGCTGAGGTCACCAAGGCGGTTATCCGCTCGCAAGGGATAGGGCGAAGGGCCGAGGCGACGACCTAACCTCAAGATGATCTGAGCTCCCCGCCTGCGCTGGGCCATGGATCCGGCGCAGGCTTTTGTGTTCCACTCTAACGTAGTCCGAGGGCTGCCAGCCCAACAAATCCCTTGACTTTCCCTGCACCATGACGTATACTGGGCTAACACGCGTTACTAAACCGTGTTAGTTGGCCCGCGCAACGAGAACCAAGGTTTATGTCCAGGGCTCGCACGACCCAACGGCAGGTTGCTGACGAAGCTGGTGTCTCTCGCACCACGGTCTCGCTCGTGTTGAATCAGGTGCCTGATGCGCACATTGGCCACGAGACCCGCCGGCGCGTGCGCGAGGTGGCCAGGCGCTTGGACTACTATCCTGATGCTGCAGCACGTCGTCTGGCAAGTGGGAAGACGCGTACCATCGCCTTGGTCTGGCATAGAGCGCCCGATCGAACCTACCGGGATGCCTTTCTGCCGGGGCTTTTGGAGGGCATCAGTCGCGCGGCCCGCCGCTATGGCTATCATGTACTCTTCCGTCCTGTGGAGGTTGATGAAGCAGACGGCTCCTACGTTGAGCTCGCGCGAGGTCGGTACACCGACGGTCTTATCCTCTCCGGACCTCGTTGCGATGACGCCTATGTGAAAGATCTACACCACGAGGGTTTTCCCATTGTCCTACATGGGCATCTGGGCAATACCGATATCCCCTCTGTAGATGTAGACAACGTCCATGGCGCGATGACGGCTTTGGAACACTTGCTGGCGCTCGGCCATCGGCGTATAGGGATGATCACCAACGCGCCGTTGGCTTACGCCGCCAGTCGGCAACGTCTGGAGGGCTATCGTAGGGCCTTGGAAAAAGCTGGGCTCTCGTACAGGGAAGCGTGGGTGCGCCAGGGGAACTTCGACGAGGAGAGCGGCTACGCTGCCATTCGAGAGCTGCTCGCCCTGGATGAGCCCCCAAGTGCTGTCTTCATCGCCAGCGACGTGGTGGCCATAGGTGCGCTGCGGGCGCTTCAAGAGGACGATGTGAGCGTTCCAGACCAGGTCGCCGTTGTTGGCTTCGATGATATCACGGCTGCCCGCTTCATCACGCCAGCCCTGACCACTATCCACGTTCCTACCTTCGGGCTGGGATGGGGTGCAGCGGAGTTACTCATTCGCGTCATCGATGATGACTGTCCGCGGGACACGCAGGTGCGTCTGAATACCGACCTGGTCGTTCGGGAAACGTGCGGCGCGTCTGGTAAACGAGGACTGCCATATGCTTGATATAGACGGTGCACATGTCGGGACTTGAGAGGGGGTGATCGACGCAGCTAATCTACAGAAGATACCAAAGCCGGGACAGAATACCGTATTCGCCATCTAATCAAGGAGGAAAAGAGACCATGCTGTCCAATAGAAAGCTCTGGCAGGTGCTGAGCCTGCTCGTCGTCGTAATGTTCGCGCTGGCCGCCTGCGGTGGAGGAACTCCAGCTCCCACTGAACCGCCTAGCGAGGAAGAGGCCGAGGAGAAAGTCGTCACCATCTTCGGCGCCATCGTCGATGAGGATGCGAGGCGCTTCGAGGCCTCGATGGTGCCCTTCGAGGAGGAGACCGGCATCGACGTCCAATACGAGGGCTCGGGTGACTTTGAGACCCTGATCCTGGTGCGCCTCGAGGGCGGTGACCCGCCCGATATCGCCGCCCATCCGCAGCCCGGGCTTCTGCAGAACTTCGTGGATCAGGGGTACGTCATCGACCTAAACGACTGGTTCGAGGAGGGCTACCTGGAGGAGCAGTATGAGCAGTCCTGGCTCGACCTGGGCACGATGAATGGGATCATGGCCGGCGTCTGGTACCGCACCAGCCCCAAGAGCCTGGTCTGGTACCCGGTGCCCGAGTTCGAGGAGGCCGGTTACGAGATTCCCACCACCTGGGACGAGATGCTGGCGCTGTCCGACCAGATGGTGGCCGACGGAGGCGTTCCTTGGTGCATCGGCATCGAGAGCAGCGGCGCGACCGGCTGGGTGGCCACCGACTGGATGGAGGACATCATGCTCCGCACGCAGCCGGTGGAGAAGTATGACCAGTGGGTCGCGGGTGAGCTGGACTTTAACTCCCCGGAGGTCAAGAACGCGGCCGAGATCATGGGCAACATCTGGTTCAACGAGGACTACGTCCTAGGCGGCACGGCGGCCATCCTGACCACCCCCTTCGGCGACGCGCCCACCCCGATGTTCGATGATCCGCCCAGCTGCTGGCTGCACCGGCAAGCGAACTTCATCACCGCCTTCTTCCCCGAGGGCTTGACCGCCGGCGAGGACTTCGACTTCTTCTTCCTGCCGCCCAGCGACCCGGAGGAGCGCCCCCGGCCCGTCCTGGTGGCCGGCGACATCTTCGCCGCCTATAACGACCGACCTGAGGTGCGACAGGTGATGGAGTACCTGAGCACCGGTGAGTCCACAAAGGCCTGGCTCGAGTCCGGCGGCTTCGTCTCGCCGCACAAGGATACCCCGCTCGACTGGTATCCCACGGAGACCGACCGCGGGTACGCCGAGATCGTCGCTGATGCCAGCGTGGTCCGCTTCGACGCCTCTGACCTGATGCCCGGTGCCGTGGGTGCCGGCTCCTTCTGGTCGGGCATGGTCGACTACGTCAACGGTGAGGATCTAGACACGGTCATGCAGAGCATCGACGAGAGCTGGCCGGAGGAATAGGCCTCAGGTCAATGCCGATGTCCAGCATAGTTGAGTAGGAAGAGCAAGGCAGTCGACGGTGGGCTGCCTTGCTCTCTCACAATATGGCGGAATCATCCGACTCTGCTAAGGAGGGAGTTCAATGGAGCGGGACACACAAACCAGGGGATTGGTCGACCAGATCTACTACACCACGGGTCGCGTCCTGGTATCCTTGCTGGTACCTGTGGTGACCTTTCTCGTCATGTGGCGAGGGTTCATCTTTCTACGGGATGGCGACGCCCCCAAGCTCGTCACAGCGCTGGTGGCGATTGTCTGGGGGGTCGGTGGGGTCGGCATCTTGTTTCTGCTGTCCAACTGGTTGGTGGAACAGTTTCCGCCAGCATGGACCGATGCCCTGCGCCCCTTCGTCTTCGTGGGCCCGGCGTTGGCCATCCTGTCGTGGTATCTTCTGATCCCCACCATCAGGACGTTGTATACCAGTTTCTTCGACGCCCGGTCGGAGGCTTTCGTAGGCCTTGACAACTACATCTTCGCCTTCACCAACCCGGAGATGGTCATCTCCTTTCGCAACAACCTAATGTGGCTGATCGTCGGCACGGGTCTCAGCGTCGGCTTCGGCTTGCTGGTTGCCATTCTTGCCGATCGATCCAAGTTCGAGACGCTGGCCAAATCCCTCATCTTCCTGCCCTATGCCATCTCCTTCGTGGGGGCCGGCGTGATCTGGCGCTTCATCTACTTCTTCAAACCTCCCGGCCGGCCCCAGATCGGGCTGCTGAACGCGATCCTTGTCGGCCTGGGCGGAGAGCCGCAGGCCTGGCTCACGCTAGCGCCATGGAACAACCTCTTCCTGATCGTCATCATGATATGGCTCCAGACCGGGTACGCGATGGTCCTACTGTCGGCGGCGCTGAAGGGCGTCCCCGATGAGCTCCTGGAGGCGGGTAGGATCGATGGCGCCAGCGAAACGCAAATCTTCTTCAGCATCATCATCCCCTACATTCAAGGCACCATCGTCACGGTGTCCACGACCATCATCATCTTCACCCTGAAAATCTTCGACATCGTCTTCGTGATGACCAACGGCAACTTCGGCACCGAGGTGATAGCCAGTCGCTTCTACAAACAGATGTTCAAGTTCCAGCACTTCGGACGGGGTGGCGCCATCGCCATCATCCTGCTGATCGCGGTCATACCGGTGATGTGGTATAACCTGCGGCAGTTCGGCGAACAGGAGGCCTTCTAATGAAACGCCAGAAACTCATTTCGGATTTGGTCCTCAACGGTGCGCTTCTTCTGCTCGTCTTGATTTGGACCGTGCCCACGCTCGGCTTGCTCGTGTCCTCCTTCCGTACTCGCGATGAGGTTAACTCGACAGGATGGTGGACCGTCGTCCAGAATCCCACGGAACTCACGCTAGATAACTACCGCCAGGTGCTGCTCGGTAAGGATGTAAGCTTCACCGATGCAGAAGGCAACGTCATCGAGGCCAGCGGCGATAACCTGGGGCGTGCCTTCCTGAACAGCTTGACCGTCACAGTACCGGCTACCATCATCCCGATCCTGATCGCCGCCTTCGCGGCGTACGGGTTCGCCTGGATGAAGTTCCCTGGGCGTAGGCCGCTGTTCATCATGGTTGTGGCGCTGTTGGTGGTGCCCTTGCAGATCGCCCTGATACCGATCCTCAGGGACTACACCAGGCTTGATCTGAACGGTACGTTCCTGGCTATCTGGTTGGGCCATACTGGATTCGGCTTGCCCCTGGCGGTGTACCTGCTCTACAACTACATCAGCCAGCTGCCCAGGGACATTCTGGAGTCGGCCTTCATCGACGGCGCCTCGCCTTTCACCATCTTCGTCCGCCTGATCCTGCCGCTGTCGGTACCGGCCCTAGCGTCGTTCGCCATCTTCCAGTTCCTCTGGGTGTGGAACGACCTGCTGGTCGCTCTGGTCTTCATTGGCAGCAAGCCCGAGGTCGCCGTGATGACGCAGGCCTTGCAGGAGATGGTCGGCTCGCGGGGACAGGACTGGCATCTGTTGACCGCTGGGGCGTTCATCACCATGCTCCTGCCGCTGATCGTCTTCTTCTCGCTGCAGCGTTTCTTCGTGCGCGGGCTGCTGGCTGGCTCGGTGAAGGGGTAGGTCGGTTCATAGGGCGCCAAGGCTCTCATTCAGCAGCGCTAGACGGTGCTGCTATGCCGCTCTATAGCAGGGCAACGGCCTCGGCCAACCACCTTGGCCCGTTGCCCTGTTCTTGTGGGTGACCATGTCTAACAGAGAGATGAGACAGAAAGGGCGCGCCTTCGACTGGGCTCTGTGGATGGAGTGGATCCTGGCGACGACGGTAGGCTGGGCTATAGGGTTCGTTCTCAGTGAATTTGTCGTGGGTGTCGCCGTCGGTCTTGCGCAATGGGTCGTCTTGCGGAAACGGATCGAGCGCTCTGGCTGGTGGATCCTGGTCAGTGGGGTGGGCTGGGCAGCCGGACGTGGGTTGGCTTCCCTGTTGTTTCCCGCCCAAAACACGATCCTAATCGGCGCGATGATCGGGGCAATCCTTGGCCTGGCGCAGTGGGTTGTGCTGCGACATCGTGTCGTCCAGTCTTGGTGGTGGATCGTGGTGAGCGCGCTGAGCTGGGGTTTGGCGCTGACCGGCGTCCTGGGCGCCACCTTGGTGGGATCCCTTGCCGGCGCCGCCACTGGCCTCGCCCTGGAGCCTCTATTGCGCCATGCTTCTTTGCATCAGGTCGAACAGGATGCGTAACGATTTGCATGGTGCCAGGCCTTGGACAGGCGACCACGCCAAGGACAAGGCGCCATGGTTGGTAGGAGAGATAAGGGACGCGCTATGGCACAGATAAGAGCCTTCATCCTGGATCTTGATGGCGTGATCACCGATACGGCGAAGTACCACTTCCAGGGTTGGAAGCGATTGGCCGACGAGGAGGGCATTCCGTTCACCCGCGACGATAATGAGAAGCTCCGCGGCGTATCCCGACGCAGATCGCTCGAGCTCTTGCTTGGCGAGCGCGTCTCCGAGTACACCGAGGAGCAGATGCAGGAGATGATGGACCGCAAGAACGGCTATTACCAACAGCTCTTGAAGACGATCACGGAGGAGGATTTCCTACCTGGTGCACGCGAGCTCATCGACGAGATCCGGGGGCGGGGATTCAAGATCGCTGTTGGGTCGGCCAGCAAGAACACGCGGACGGTGCTCGAGAAGCTTGGCATCACGGACGCCTTCGACGGGATCGCTGATGGATACAGCGTCTCGCGCGCCAAACCGGCGCCTGACATCTTCGTTCACGCGGCCGGGCAACTCGGCGTTTCAGCGACCAACTGTGTGGTCGTCGAGGACGCCGAATCCGGCGTGCAGGCTGCCCGAACCGGCGGCATGATCGCCGTCGGTGTTGGACCGGAGGAACGCGTTGGTTATGCAGACTTCCGTTATGACACGACCGCCGATATCGACCTGAACGAGATTCTTGGCGACTGACGTTAGGAGCGTGAACGCCCGTCGCGACAAGGGTGATTGCTGTCATACTGGCAGACGCGATCGCCTTCGAGGGTGATATAGAGGAGCGAGATTGTGAGACTGAAGAACGGCATCCATACCGAGACAGGCTGGGAGGTTGCCGAGCACGCTTTCGATCCCACTCAGCTGGTCACTACTGGCAGCAATTTTCTGATTGGTAATGGCTACCTAGGTTACCGAGGCACCCTGGTCGAGTGGGAGGCGGATCGCTACACGGCCTGTATCGTGAGCGATACGTACGATAAGGCCGAGCAGCATCGTGAGCTGTGCAACGTCCCCAACGGCTTGTTCACCCGGCTGTCTGCCAACGGCGAGATGCTTTCCGTCTTCAACGGAGAGACAGAGGACTACACCCGTCGTCTCGACCTGCGCTCAGGTCTCTACTGCCGATCCCAGACCTGGCGGGGCAAGCTCGGAAACGCCGTTCAGCTCGAGACGGAGAGATTCGCCAGCTACGATAATCTTCACATCCTGGCTATGCGGTATCGCTTTCAGGTGGAGGATACCATCAAGGTTGTGATCCTCACAGGCATTGACGGGAGCGTGTGGAGCCTCAACGGTGAGCATTTCAAGTCGTACGAGCCCTCCGTACGGGGAGGCCTTCTCCTCCTCGAGACGGTGACCGGTGAATTCGGGATCCAGATTGATGTCGCCGGAGGGCTGACTGTACTCGGGTCGCAGCCGCAGATGACTGAGATCGTGAAGAGCCGGCAACGGATTCTGAGGCGACTCTATTTCCATCTTGAGGCTGGGCAGCATGTCATCCTCGAGAAGGCAGTCGCCATCTGCACCAGCAACGACGTGGCCCGGCCCCGTGAACGCGCAGAAGCGATGGTTCATGCCGCTCTGGAAGCGGGATACCAGACGCTGAAGGCGGACCATCAGGCCAGGTGGGATGCCATCTGGGAGGTCAAAGACGTGCAGATCCAGGGCGATCTTGAGGATCAGACCTTAACCCGCTTCAACCTCTACCACAACATCATCGCTACCCCCACGCACGCGCGGCTTCCCATCGGCGCTCGAGGGCTATCCTGCCAAGTCTATCAGGGTGCGGCCTTCTGGGATCAGGAAATCTTCAACCTGCCGATGTTCGTCTACACGCGTCCGGAGGTGGCGCGCAACATTCTGGCCTATCGACACGACACCCTCGATGGCGCGCGCAGCAAGGCGAAGAGGCTGGGCTACTACGGCGCCTTCTACGCCTGGACCAGCGGCAAGACGGGGGAGGAGCTGTTCCCTGATTTCTTCTTCACCAACGTGTTGACGGGACGCAGGATCCGCAACCACTTCAACGACTGGCAGATCCACATCTCCCCAGACATCGTCTACGCCATCTGGCAGTACTACATCGCTACCGGCGATTGGGACTTCGTCGTCGACTATGGTGCGGAGATTACCTTCGAGGTGGCTCAATTCCTCGTCTCACATGTCTATTTCAAGAAGGACAAGAATCGCTACGAGTTCATCCGTCTACTGGGCCCTGATGAATACCACGAGAACGTAGACAACAACGCGTTCACCAACTACCAGGCTCAATCCGCGATGCAGACAGCCTTGACCATCTATGAGGCGATGCACGAACGTGCACCAAGAGCCCTCCAGTCCCTCTTCAGACAACTGGGATTGAGCGAGGACGACGTCGCGAACTGGCAAGATATGGCAGACCTGATCTATCTTCCTCAACCGGGCCCGAAGAGCTTGCTCATTGAGCAGTTCGACGGCTACTTCGACCTGGAGGACGTCCGGCCTGGCGATCTTCTGGAACGCCTTCTCGACCCGGAGGAATACTGGGGATGGCCCAACGGCGTGGCGGTCAGAACCCAGGTGCTGAAGCAGGCGGACGTGCTCCAACTCTTCGCGCTCCATCCGGACCGCTTCTCCACTGAGGTGATGCGGGCCAACTACGACTATTACGAGCCACGCACCGAGCATGGATCATCCTTGAGCCCATCCGTCCACGCGCTCATAGCCAGCATGGTAGGGTATCAGGAGGAGAGCTACGCCTACTTCAAGAAGGCAGCCACCCTCGACCTCTACAACGCCAGTGAGAAGGTATGGAGCGGAGGCTCATTCCTGGGCGGGATCCATACGGCGGCCTGCGGAGCGGTCTGGCAGATGGTCGTTAAGGGGTTCGCTGGCCTCAGTATCGATGAGCACGGCATCAGGTTTGCGCCCGCTTTGCCGGCTCGATGGAAGGGTCTATGCTTTAAGCTGGTGATTCACGGCAATCGTCTAACAGTTCGATTGACCAGCGAAGAGGCAACCATTGAATCAGCCGCAGAGAATGAGGCACCTCTCACCGTGAGCATCGGGGAGCGAACGATGATACTTTCTCCTGGTAGACGTGAGAAGGTTTCGACATAGCCTTCGCTAAGACAAGCCCATGGCACACGAGTCACACGAGAGTCACCTGTTAGAGGAATCGACGCACGATCTGATTGCCTGGGCGCAGGCAGTGGAAGACAGGGCCTCGTCCCCATTTGAGGCGGCGCAGAAGATCGCTACGCGGCTGGGAGCGCACTATAGCAACGGACAAGCCGAGATTGGCTTCTGGGTGCCTGAGTTAGTGGAGCGGGGTGGGCCTGACGTGGATGTCTTCCTCCAGGTTTGGAACCCGTTGGAGACCCTTGATCTTCGATCCGACTTGCAGACCGTTCGTTTTCGGCGACAGCGATTGCCCTTGTTGCTCGCGGGTGACTGTGCTTGGGGCGTGATCGCCGGGATGAGGGCCGGCAACCGAAGCCTCGTCGGCTCTTTCTATGAACTGGTCTACCGGGACGCGGGTGGTCTCTGGCACACTATCTTAGATCCTCTAGCTTATTCGGTTCCTTTCGGTACGTTCGCGCCGGCCGAGTTCTACGACGTGGATGGTCTGCAGAGTGAACGCGCCGATCGCAAGCACTTCGCTTGCTTGGATATTGCGCCTGATCCGGATGGCATTCCCCGGGTAAGAGCACCGGTCAACATTCTGCAGATACACGTCAGTACGGCTTCTGAGGAAGGGACGCTCTCCGGATTGATGCGTATCTACGACACCATCGCCGATAAGCTCCGTGCTGGTCAGCCGTTGTCTCCTGCAGAGGAGAACTATGTCGGCTACGATGCTGTTCAGTTGATGCCCCTTGAACCGACCATTGAATACGAAACTGGCCCGCTCTTGTGGGAACCGATCGAGGACGATCCGGATGCAGAGACAGTTGCCGTCACCTTGCGCCGCCCGAATATGACCAATTGGGGCTATGACGTCATGCTCGCCGCCTCTCCCGCAGTCAATCCAGCGGCATTGGGCAGCGGACGTCCCGACGAATTGGTCGACTTCATCGCCACCATGCACGGTTTCCCTGGAGAACCGATCAAGGTGATCTTCGATATCGTCTACGGCCATGCCGATAATCAGGCCTTGCCTGTGCTCAGTCCTAGCTTCTTTGCTGGGCCAGGCATGTACGGTCAGGAGATCAATTTCCGCCACCCCGTTGTGAGGGCTCTGCTGCTCGAGATGCAGCGACGCAAGAACAACTTCGGTGTGGACGGCGTGCGGGTCGATGGTGCTCAGGACTTCAAGTACTGGGACCCTGAGAGTCAGGTTCTGCGGCACGATGATGAGTACCTAGGGTTGATGAACGACGTGGTACAAGAGGTTGCCGGGCAACGCTACCGTCCTTGGATGATATTTGAAGATGGGCGGCCCTGGCCTCGCGATGATTGGGAGTTAGCCTCTACCTATCGAGAGGTGACCAAGCAGTATCCTAACGTCTTTCAGTGGGGGCCGCTGACGTTTGCCCACAACACACCTTTTCTCTTCACCTTCTGGATCAGTAAGTGGTGGCGCATTCGCGAGATTGCGGATGTGGGAGGCAAATGGATCACCGGCTGCGCCAACCACGACACCTTGCGACGCGGCACGCAGGTCGACATAGATGCACGGGTGAACACCTACCTGGGTGGCAGTCTCACGGAGATCTTCAAGAACGCCTACGACAATCCGGCTGCCAAACTCTTCGACTACGCCCTGATGCCCGGCGTGCCAATGGATTTCATTAACGCCTCGATGCGCGCGCCGTGGAGCTTTATCCGCAACACCGACGACGAATACGCGGTAAAGGTCGTCTCGGAGGAGGTACGTTTTCTCCACTGGACTGTTGATGCGGCGCGCTTCGGTCGTCCCGATGCCTTCCCGCGCCTGAAGGCGCTGGGCTTCAGCGACCTGCCCGGACTTCGGCGGTTCATGAGGCATCTCGACCACGCTGTGCAGGCCATTGGCAACGACGTGCATGCGATCGTGCGGCTCTTGAGGAGCGTGGAGCCGCCGATGAAGGACGGGCTCCTTTCAGTTGCTGGGCTTAAGGCTATAGCCCGGGCCTGGATGGACGACGTGCATCAGTACTGCAACGTCTCCCACTATGCCGACGATCTGGAACCTGAACGCACCCGATTCAACCTGGCCGTGCGTGAGTTCCGTCGAGCGCGCCCTTGGCTAATGCACAGTCTGCGGGCAGAAGAGCGCGTTGACTATCGCTATCTCACCGATGGGGCCGTGCTTGTCTATGGCCTCCGTCGAGAGCCCGGCGATAAGGAGATCATCCTCACGCTTGCCAACATGGAGGGGGCGCCGTGCGAGGTCGTGCCGATGGACCTTTCTGGCCCGAGTTTGCCTCGAGGTGGATGGCAGCTTGCCTTGGCGACGCCCGGTCTCAACGTTGAGGACCTTGGGAGCGTCCACCAGCCCGTTGTGCTCCACGACAGCGCCGGACTAGTGTTCACGCAAGCTCGGGAGTAGGGAGGTGAGTCCCGTAGCCCCATCCACAGGAGGTTAACATGGAGTTCAGAGTTGAAGGTATTTCTATGCAGACGTTGCTGGTGGAGATGGACGAGGCCGAGGCCATGTTCACCGAGCGAGGTGGTATGGCTTGGTTGTCGAACGTGGACATGGACACCAGCGCCAAAGGCGGTTTGATGAAGGGTCTGGGCCGCATGGTATCCGGGGAGTCCCTTTTCATGACCACGTACACCGCGAAGAGAGGCGGTGGCAAGATCGCCTTCACACCCGAGGCGCCGGGTACCGTCTTGGCGATGCCGTTAGAGGCCGGTCAGGCTTTGTTGTGCCAGCGCGATGCCTTTATGTGCGCCGAGGACAGCGTCGACTTGTCAATGCATTTTCACAAGCGCCTGGGGGCTGGGCTCTTCGGGGGCGAAGGTTTCTTTCTCCAGAAGGTGGAGGGTCCGGGGCACGTCTTCTTCGAGATCGCTGGGGAGGCTTATGAGACCTCCCTGGCGTCGGGCGAAGTGCTCAGCGTCGATCCGGGTCACATCGCCCTATTCGAGCCGACGGTCGACTTCAGCATCACCCGGGTCAAGGGTGTGCGAAACATGATACTGGGCGGCGAGGGGCTATTCCTAGCCAAAGTGACCGGGCCCGGCAAGGTGTGGCTCCAGTCCCTCCCGCTGCCCAATCTGGCCGCCAAGCTGAATCGCTACGTAGCGAAGTCGTAGGCGAAGGGACAGGCGCCCCTTCTGGTCACCCTCGACGTCTCGGAGCAGGTTGAGTATCTGCGTGTGCCGGCGCTGGGAAACGGCTTTGTTAGTGTGCCGATCGAGATGGATGGAAGGGGGGCGTTGATGTGAGCGGTCTCTCTGCGCGGCAGGGAAGGGTGATCATCGAGCTTGCGCACGCGTGACAGGCGGTCCGAGAACTGTCCTGCCGTGCTCAGGCATCTGAAGTCTGATCTTGACCTATAGGGAGGAAGCTATGCTAGAGCGGGTTGAACTGGAAGAGAAGCATCTATCCGACTATGCTGGTGTTGTGGGCGATCAGGCTATTTCCGAGATCATGGAGATGGCCGAGCCTCTTCGGGGCGCCCGCATCGTGCACGTCAACGCCACGGCCTACGGCGGCGGCGTGGCCGAGATGTTGCAGACGTTGGTGCCGTTGATGGTCGACGTGGGACTTAATGCCGAGTGGCGGGTCATTGAGGGCGCCGATGAGTTCTTCAACGTCACCAAGGCGGCGCACAACGGGCTGCAGGGAATGGACATCGAGTTTACGGACGAGATGAAGGCGATCTGGCAGCGGTACAACGAGATGAACGCCGACAAGTTTGCGGGCGACTATGAGTTCATCGTCATCCACGATCCGCAGCCGGCTGGTCTTCTCCACTACCATAGAGGAGGGGAGGGTCAACACTGGATCTGGAGATGTCACATCGACACCTCCCATCCCAATCCAGCCTACTGGGATTTCTTCGCCCCGTACGTCAACGAGTATGAGGCGGCCATCTTCACCATGGAGCAGTACGTGGGGCCGGGTGTGGACCTGGATCATCTGGCCATTATCACCCCCACCATCGATCCGCTGTCGCCCAAGAATGCCCCGATGGACCCCGACGAAGCGCGCCAGATCGTGGGCGATTTTGGCCTTGATCTGGAACGTCCCATCATCACCCAGGTCAGCCGCTTCGATCCCTGGAAGGATCCGCTTGGCGTGATCGACGCTTATCGCATTGTGAAGGAGCGTGTGCCGGAGGTCCAGTTGGCTCTGGTGGGCTCGATGGCCTCAGACGATCCCGAGGGCTGGTATTACCTCGATAAGACCATCCGTCACGCCGGAGAGGATTTCGACATCCACATCCTCCACAACTTCCACGGTGTGGGGGCCTACGAGGTGGGGGCCTTCCAGAGCGCTAGCGATGTCGTCATTCAGAAGTCGATCCGCGAGGGCTTTGGCTTGGTCGTCACGGAGGCGCTTTGGAAGGGGAAGCCTGTGGTCGGCGGCAATGCCGGGGGCATTCCGCTGCAGATCATCGATGGCGAGACTGGTTTCTTGGTCGATTCGGTGGAGGAGTGCGCGGAGAAGACGCTGTACCTACTTGAGCATCCGCATGAAGCGGCGGAGATGGGGAAGGCGGCCAAGGAACACGTGCGAGAGAACTTCCTTACCACACGGCATCTGACTGATTACCTTCGTCTGTTTCTTGACATGAGACCTTGATGAGGGGCTAACCAACGCGTCCTGGCGATCTTAGCAGGTCTGTGCGCATCCCACCTCGAGTGGGCACTCCCCGTCGACTCTCTGCTTGAGCTCGGTGGAGAACGACTCGTGCGGCTCTAGAGCTTGGCTGGCACAGCGACAGGCCCCGGTCTCGCAGGAGATCCGGGGCCTGTCTTGTTCTGGCCCAGCTTGTTCCTCTACTATTCCAGTTCCTCTGTCCGCCGTGCTGAAGGCACGTAGAACTTCTGCGTGTACTCCTTTACCATGCGCCGCGTGCAGAAGGTAGGCACGGCGGTTCGTATGGCTTCTTTCATCAGTCGCACCCAGTCCCGAGGTATGTCGTCGCCGTCGCGCTCATAGAATAGGGGCACTACTTCGTCCTCGAGGAGCCCGTACAGCGCCTCGGCGTCGGCGGCATCCTGCGCTGCTGGATCGTCATATCGCTGGCCCGTGGTGATGGCCCAACCGTTGGCACCGTTGTACCCCTCGGCCCACCAACCGTCGAGGACGCTCAGGTTGGGAATGCCGTTGAGGGCGACCTTCTGACCACTGGTGCCGCTAGCCTCATAGGGACGTCGTGGTGTGTTCAACCATACGTCCACACCCTGGACCAGATATCGGGCCACCTGCATATCGTAATCGTCGATGAAGGCGATGCGGCCTCCCGTGGTCGGGTCTTTGGCAAGGTTGTAGATGTGTTGCAGCAGTCGCTTGCTGGCGTCGTCGGCTGGGTGAGCCTTGCCGGAAAAGATGAACTGCACGGGGCGATAGCGGTCGTGAAGCAGGCGTTTCAGTCGCTCTAGGTCGTGGAACAGCAGCGTGGCCCGCTTGTAGGTGGCGAAGCGTCGCGCGAAGCCGATGGTCAGCGCGTCGGGATCGAGGAACGTTCCGGAGCACAGCACCTGCTCCGGCGTCAGTCCCCCTTCGATGCGTCGCCTGCGCGAGCGCTCGCGCATGAAGGTCATCAGCTTGCCCTTCAAGTGGACGTGTGCATCCCACAGCTCCTCGTTGGGCACATCCAGGATGCGCTCCCACAGCGCTGGGATATCGTGTTTCTCGACCCAATCCGGACCCAGATGCTTGCGATAGAGCCGGTGCATAGCGCCCCCGATCCAGGAGGGGACGTGGATGCCGTTGGTGACGTAATCGATGGGCACGTCCTCCTCGTCCTTGTCGGGCCAGAGCGATGACCACATGCGGCGAGAGACCTGACCATGGAGTCTACTGACTGCGTTCCGCCGACCGCACATACGCATACCTAAGGCGGTCATGTTGAAGCCCTGTCGTCCCTCTCCGTGGTGACCCAGACGCATGAAATCCTCTCGGCTTAGGTCTAGCTTCGGCCAGTAGGTCTGGAAGTACTTGTCCATCAGGTGGAAATGGAAGACGTCGTGACCCGCAGGCACCGGGGTGTGGGTTGTGAACAAGGTGGTCGCTTGTACTTGCTGTCGAGCTTCCTCGAACGACTTCCCGGCTGTGACCAGCTCCCGTGCGCGCTCCAAGACAAGGAAAGCGGAGTGACCCTCGTTGAGGTGGTAGGCAAGGGGCTCAATACCCAATGCCCGAATGACGTTCATGCCACCGATGCCCAGGACGATCTCCTGCTGAATGCGCATCTCCTGATCGCCGCCGTAGAGCCGGCGGGTGAGCTCTCGCTCCCACGGAGCGTTTCGGTCGTTGTCCGCGTCCATCAGGTAGAGGTGCGCCCGTCCGACTTTGACGTGCCAGACCTTAAGGTGGACGGTCTGGTCGTTCAAATCGACCGGCACGAACAGACAGCTCTCGTCGTCGCATAGAGCCTGCTGGATGGCCACCTCGCGTGGTTCGAAGTGCGGGTAGGTGGCTTCCTGCCATCCGTCCGGCGTGATGCGCTGCTGGAAGTAGCCCATTTCGTACAGGAACCCGACGGCGACGAAGGGTAGCCCGATGTCGCTGGCTTCCTTGCAGTGATCGCCCGCTAGCACCCCGAGGCCGCCGGAGTAAATGGGGAGGGAGCGGTGCAGACCGAACTCGGCCGAGAAGTAGGCCACCGGGCGCTCCGTCAAATCCGGGTACTTACTGGGAAACCAGAGGTGACCGTTTTTGACGTCGGCATCCAGCGCCATCATGACAGCCCCGTAATGCCGCAAGAACAACGGGTCGGAGGCTACCTCCGTCAGACGGTCTGGTGAGATCTCCAACAACATCTGCACAGGGTTGTGGCTGGTGGTACGCCACAATGTGTAATCCAGCATCTTGAACAGATCGCGGGCTTCGCGATGCCAGCTCCACCAGAAATTGTAAGCCAGCTCCTCGAGCCGCGCAATGCGCGAGGGCAGCTTGCCTGCTATGGTCGTTTGTTTCTGATTCACAGCTTCTCCTCTCAATTCGTCCATGCGTCCTTATGGAAAGCTCCCTATGTCAATGGCATCTGGGACACTACAGCCCCTTGAACAGAACCACAAGCAGAACGGCAACGCTTACAGCCGTCAGCTCGACCAGTGTCGACAAGCTCAACCGCTTCAGCAGATGTTGATGAGCTACATTGATGGCGACGTAGAAGATGAGCAACAACAGAAGCCCACCGACCCATGCGCTGACGTGCCAGTAGTTCAGCGCCCAGGTGCATTCGCCGATGATCAGGCCGACGATGCCAGCGAACGGGAGCACTCGCCTGAGGTGAACATCCGCGACGTTGAGCAGATCGATGGCTAGCGCGGTCGCTATGAGCGATGTCAGCGTCGCTGTCACCAGGCTCCGGGTGCGGGTCTGATAGATGATGACGAATAGCAGGAAGGCCATGACGTAGGCTAGCACGTTCAGGGCAAGCCGCGCTGCCGCGTAATCTGGGGCGTCAGGGTGAGCCGCAGCGTACTCGGCCGAGATGGTCAAGCCCATGGTGAGCCCAAAGACGATCAGTCCGCCAAGCCAGATGGGCAGCGTCGGGGCCAAGGACAACGAATACCCCGATAATCCGGCCAGCACCCCGGGTAGAATCCAAGAGATGGGGATCGGGCGGTTGGGATGTGCTATCAACAGGGGGTGATCATGGAGCACGAGGCTGGTGCCGGTACATGCCATCCCGATCATCAGGGTGGTCAGAAGCAGCGTGTCGGAGGCGTGTATCTGAAGGGGAGATCCCAAGGCCTGTAACCGATAGACGTGCCCCGGCAGTTCGATGAACTGGAATAGAACGTTTGCCAGGATGAGCATCGCGAGGAGCACGCTCAAGCGATCGCGGTCCACAGACTTGCTTTCAGATCTTAGCATGACGCCTCATTCTACCTTTGAGGGAGATGATTGTCAACCAGGGTGGGTGGTGGTATAATCCCGAGCCAGTGCGTCGCCTTTGGGCCACGTGGCGCCCCAAGAAACGCGTGGCAGGGGATACTGCCTGATGCTTGTGCCCCGCGACAAGATGGGCGCTGGCAGTTGTAGCTGTCTGGATCACAGAACACGGAAAGGATGTCTGGTGAAGCGCTATTTGATCCTGTTCGCAGCCATTTCGCTGGTTATGGCTTGTGCTGGGGGCTGTCGTCCATCTCCGCAGGCCTCCGGGGAGAGCATCGTCTACGGCCTCACCTTGACGCCTTCCGGCATCGACCCGCATATTGACGCCTCTTCGGAGTTGGGCATTCCTCTGACCAGTGTTTACGACCCGTTGGTCTGGCTGACCCCGGACGGGGAGTTTGTACCCGGTTTGGCCGAAAGCTGGGAGGTCTCGGAGGATGGTCTGGTCTATACCTTTAGCTTGCGCGACGATGTGACCTTCCACGATGGCACCTCGTTCAATGCTGAGGCTGTGCGGTTTAGCCTTGACCGCATAGCTGATCCGCAGACGGCATCGCGCAAGGCTGCTGGGATGCTCGGCCCCTATGATCACACGGAGATTGTGGACGAAACGACGGTACGGATCCATTTCCAGGAACCCTACGCGCCGTTCTTGGCCTCCTTGAGCACCGTCTACTTGGCTATGGTCTCCCCTGAAGCCGTCTCGACCTGGGGCGACGAGTATCAGTTCCATCAGGTAGGCACCGGCCCCTTTGTTTTCGAGGAATACGTGCCCAAGGATCATCTGACCTTGGCGCGGAATGACGACTATGACTGGGCCCCCTCCTTCTTCGATCATCAGGGGCCACCTGAGTTGGAGGAGGTCACCTTTCGCTTCTATACCGATCCCGCAACTCGGATCTTGGCGCTGGAGTCAGGTGAGGCTGACGTGATGGGTGAGATCCCGCCGCAGGATGCCGTGCGTCTCGACAACAGCTCCGACTATACGTTGATGCCCGTCCCCATTCCCGGTCAGCCGCTGCAGTTCTTTGTGAACACGCGTCGAACCCCGACCGATGACGAGCGAGTGCGGCAGGCGCTGATCTACGCTGTCAATCGACCTGCGATCGTGCGGACAGTTTTCGAGTCCTACTCCCCCGTGGCCTATGGGCCGCTCAACCGATCCACGTTTGCCTACGATCCCACCATCGAGGGCACGTACGCCTACGACCCGGACAAGGCGGTTGATCTGCTGGAAGAAGCAGGGTGGACCGATTCGGACGGCGACGGTATCCGTGATCGCGACGGTCAGCCCTTGGAGCTAGAGACGATCCTGATGGGCTGGGGATACATCCCCGAGGTAGGCCAGATGCTCCAGGCTCAGTTGGGGCAGGTAGGGGTTGCCGTCAAATCGCGTCAGACCACGTTCTCCAATGCGCTGGGTGACGTGGCCGATGGACGCTATCATCTCGTGCCGTTCCTGTTCTCCAATAGCGATCCCGATATTCTTCGCACCACCTTCCATTCCAGCAACGTTGACGGCGGCTTCAACTGGTCGAAGGTCTCCGACGCGCAGTTGGACGCCTGGTTAGAGGAGGGGAAGGAGGCGATGAACGAGGCTGAGCGCCGGGGGATCTACGCCGAGATCCAGCAGGTCATCATGGAAGAGGCCATGATACTCCCTATCCGCGACTACGTGAACTTGAACGCGGCGGACGCCGACGTTCAGAACCTGCGCTATGATAGGCAGGGCTGGTTTCCCTGGCTGTACGACGTTGTGGTGGAGGATCGGTAGAAGCCCAGACGCGGGTCTTGATCGTCTGATTGAAGCGTAAATCACTGCCGGGTGGGGCTTGCCGAGAGCTATGAGGCCCCCCCGGCGTTTCTGCGCATGTCGCTAGAGAGTGGAAGAGATGCTTACATTCACACTGCGTCGTTTTCTATCGATGCTCCTGGTGCTTTGGGGCGTCGTTACCCTGACGTTCTTCGCCATACGTCTCCTGCCAGGAGATCCCGCTACGGTCATTATCTCTCAAGGAGGCGGTTCCGCCAAGGATATCGCCCAGCTGCGCGAGCGGCTGGGCCTGGACGAACCCCTGCCTGTTCAATATGGGAGGTTTCTGGGTAGGCTGGTCCAGGGTGATCTGGGCACCTCCTTGGTTAGCCACCGTCCTGTGTCCGACGCCATAGCAGAGCAACTGCCCCACACCTTAGCCTTGGCTACCTCTGCCACGCTGCTCTCCGTCGTCCTGGGAGTCTCCATGGGGGTTCTGGCGGCCACGCACCAGGGCACCTGGGTCGACCAGCTCTGTATCACACTGGCGGTCCTTGGTGTCTCACTGCCGATCCTCCTCTCTGGTTTGCTGCTCATCCTCCTCTTCAGCTTGGTTCTAGGATGGCTTCCCGCCACCGGGCAGGGGAGTTGGCGCCATCTCGTTATGCCCGCTCTGGTGCTCAGCATGGCCTCGCTGGGTACTATCGCTCGTCTGGTTCGAACCCAGATGCTCGAGGTCCTTCCCCAGGACTACGTTTCCGTTGCTAGGGCCAAGGGGGTATCGGAACGGGCGATTCTGTGGCGTCACGCCCTGCGCAACGCCCTGATACCCGTGATCACCATCATCGGCCTGCAGTTCGGCGCGCTGCTCGGCGGCACAGTGGTCACAGAGTCGCTCTTCTCTCGCCGCGGTCTGGGGCGCCTAGTCGTCGATGCGATCTCTTGGAAGGACTATCCCTTGGTCCAGGGGGTCGTCATTCTGGGGGCTGCGATCTACGTGATCGTCAACTTCCTGGTCGATATCAGCTACGGGCTGTTGGATCCGCGCATTCGCCGTCGGTGAGAAGGTGGACGTGATACCAGATCGCTATTCAGCTGCCGGGGTGATAAGCCTGCTCGTTCTGGTGATCATCGTCCTGAGCACGCTGTTGGCACCGTGGCTGACGCCTTACGATCCCCTCGCCATGGACTACGAGAGTCAGCTCCTCGCCCCGTCACGATCTCACCTGCTCGGAACGGACTTGTTTGGTCGGGATGTGCTCACCCGCGTGTTGTATGGGGCGCGCACGTCCCTCTCTGTGGGTGTCTTAGCTGCTTTGCTGGCCGCTTTGCCGGGCCTCCTGCTGGGCCTCTTGAGCGGCTACTACGGGGGGCTGTTCGACCAACTGGTGATGCGCTTGACTGACGTCGCCTTGGCCTTCCCCAGCCTGATCCTATCGCTGGGCATCGTGGCCATTCTGGAGCCTGGGCTGGTCAATGTGACCATCGCGGTGGGAGTCGCTGGTATACCCGGATACGTGCGCCTCGTGCGGGGCAATGTGCTCACAGTCAAGGAGGCACTGTACATCGAGGCGGCCCAGGCCATTGGCTGTCGCCATCGCCGCATCATCCTGCGTCATATTCTGCCCAACATAGCAGCCTCCGTGCTGGTGCTGGTCACCATGGACGTAGCGTGGGCGATTCTCCGGGCAACGTCTCTCAGCTTCCTGGGCCTCGGGGCGCAGCCGCCGACGCCCGAGTGGGGCGCTATGATCGACGACGGGCGCGAGTTCCTGCGCCGTGCACCATGGGTCAGTCTGGCGCCCAGCGCTGTGATGATGGTGACCGTGCTCTGCATCAACCTGGTGGGGGACGCTCTGCGAGATGCTCTCGATCCGCATACGATATCTCATTAGAGTGGGAGGGAGAGCAGCTCTGTGCTTCGTCGGATGCCCAGGAGAGGCTAGGCTTGGGCTTGCTTCTGTAACTCGTAGAGTCTGTTGATCGCCTCCAGAGGGGTCATGGCAGAGATGTCAAGCTGCTGCAGGGCCTTCACAATGGGGTGCTGATCGGCGAAAAGCACGGGCTGAAACGGTTCCGGCTCCTCCGTTCCGGGGCGGAATTCCCCGCTCTCCAGCTGGGCCAGGAGCTCCTCAGCGCGATGGAGCACGGGTTTCGGTACCCCGGCCAACTGCGCCACGTGGATCCCATAGGAGCGGTCGGCTCCCCCTGGTTCGACCTTGTGTAGGAAGATGACCTGCTTCCCCTCCTCGACGACGGCCAGGTTGTAGTTGCAGACGGCCGGAAGCTGTTCCTCCATCTCCGTCAGCTCGTGGTAGTGGGTGGCGAAGAGCGTCCGTGCGCGCCGCTCCGGATGGTTATGCAGATACTCGACCACGGCCCATGCGATGGAGAGGCCATCGTACGTGCTGGTGCCACGTCCTACCTCGTCGAGGATCAGCAGGCTCCGCGGTGTGGCGTTGTTGAGGATGTTGGCTGTCTCCACCATCTCCACCATAAAGGTGGACTGTCCAAAGGCGACTTCGTCTTGTGCTCCGATACGGGTGAAGATCCGATCCACAGTCCCGATGAGCGCCTCGTCAGCGGGTACGAAGCTCCCGATCTGGGCCATCAGGACGATGAGCGCTGCCTGGCGGAGGTAGACCGACTTGCCGGCCATATTGGGTCCGGTGATGATGAGAATTCGCTCCTTGTCGTCCAGAGACAGGTCGTTGGGCGTGAAGGGCTCATCCTTCTGTATCTGCTCGACCACGGGATGGCGCCCAGCGACGATCTCGAGCACGTTCTCGTCGGTCAGCGTAGGGCGTACGTAGCGGTTGCTCACCGCAACCTCGGCCAGCGCCGCGGCCACGTCAATCCGCCCTAGCGTCCGGGCTGTGCTCAGTAAGGCCTGGGCCCTGGCCCCGACCTGTTGACAAACCTCCCGGAACAACCGCGCTTCAACCTCCGACTGTCGCTCCTGGGCATTGAGGATCTTTGCCTCCGCCTCCTTCAACTCGGGGATGATATACCGCTCCGAGTTCGTCAGCGTCTGCTTGCGCGTGTAGTCGTCGGGCACGGCGTCCATGTTGGCCTTGGTCACCTCGATGTAGTAGCCGTAGACCTTGTTATGTCCTACTTTGAGGCTCTTGATGCCGGTTCTCTGCTTTTCGCGCTTCTCCAGGTTGGCGAGCCATTCCCGTGCCTCGCGCACTGACTGTAGTAGATGGTCGAGCTCGTCGGAGAAGCCGTGGCGGATGACACCCCCACTGGAGACCTTGCTTGGAGGATCTTCCACAATCGCCACTGCGACGACTTGCGCTACCTCCTCACACGGATCCAGAGCCGACGCCAGATCGTGCAGGCCATTGGTTGGGGCCTCGGTGTCCGCCTGACTACCTGCTTCCTCCAAGAGCTGCGTGAGGTTTGGCACCACCTCCAGGGCCTTCCGTATGCCCACCAGGTCCCGGGGCGTAGCTGTGCCACCAAGGACCCGGTTGGTCAATCGCTCCAGGTCCGGCACATCTTGGAGAGACTCCCGTACCTTCCCACGGAGGATTGTGCCCGCGTAGAGTGCCTGCACCTTATCCAAGCGTCTCCCCAGCTCTCGTTCGTCGAGCAGCGGCTGGGCGAGGCGCGATCGCAGGAGCCGCCCCCCCATGGGGCTGAGGGTCTTGTCGAGCACACCGAGCAACGATCCACGCTTACTGCGATCGCGGATCGTTTCCGTGATCTCTAGGTTGCGGCGTGTGTTCGCGTCGAGCCGCACGTAGCGTGTGGTCGAATAGGTGCTGAGGCTCACAATCTGCTTCAGCGCATTTCTCTGGGTCTCACGTAGGTAATGCAGGATAGCGCCAGCGGCGCGGACCGCCAGCGGCTGGCCAGCGCAGCCGAAGCCGTCTAGGGTCGCCACCCCGAAGTGGTCCTGCAGTCCTTGACGTGCCGCTCCCAGTTCGAAGCGGTAAGGCTGGAGCGGTGTGACGTGCGTGACCAGACTCAACTGTTTGAGATAGCGCGCCAGTTGATTCTCGTGCTGTTCGTCTGTCTCATCTGTCGCTTCCCAACGCTCCCTCTCGGGAACTAAGCATTCTCGCGGTTGAATGCGGGCTAGCTCTTGTTCCACCTCGTCCTTTTCGACCTCGGTTGTGACGAACTCGCCGGTCGTGATGTCGACATAGGCTAGGCCGGCTCGGTCTTCCTGGGTAACTACCGCGGCCAGGTAGTTGGATCGCTTCTCCTCCAGAAGCGTTGGTTCAACCACGGTGCCCGGGGTGACGACGCGGGTGACCTGGCGCATGACGAGGCCACTGCTGGTGGTGTCGTCCACTTGGTCGGCAATGGCCACGCGATACCCCTTCTCGATCAGCCGGGCCACGTACCCCTCTATCGCATGGCAAGGGACGCCGGCCATCGGAATACGCTGCTCCTTGGCGACCGGCCGAGAGGTGAGAACCACGTCCAGTTCATCGGCGGCCGTCTTGGCGTCATCGTCAAAGGCCTCGTAGAAGTCACCCAGTTGGAAGAAGACGATAGCGTCGGGGTGTCTTGACTTGATCTCCAGATATTGCTTGCGAAGCGGGGTTACCTTTGCCATAGATTGCTCTCTGCTAGTTGCCGTCCTGCTGTAGAACAGCCGTTCTCCAAGTAGTTTGCTAGCCGGCGCTCCGATCTGTTCTCCTATGTCAGGGCCAAGATCTCGGAGGCGATCTCCTCAATGGGCTTGTCGGTCACATCGATGACGCGCCAACTCGGATGGTCTTGAAAGATGCTCTTGGCGTAGGCTGCCTCACGCTGGATGAACCCTGGATCAGCGTAGTTGCCCAACGCCGGACCCCAGCGCTCCTCCCGTGTCTTGCGAAGCTCCACCAGCCGCCCGGGATCGATTTTGAGCCCGAAGACACGGCTTGGATCTAGCTCGAGCAGCTTCGGTGAGAGCTTCTTCTCCCAGATGATAGGTACGTTAGCCACGAACCATCCCTTGAAGGCCAGGTAGATGCTCAACGGTGTCTTGAACGTACGTGAGATGCCCACCAACACGATCTCGGCTTTGTCGAGCTCGTGGGCGCGGCGACCATCGTCATGGTGGATT
>Ga0207796_1000042_pt1 | contig 54767 bp, 42 predicted proteins | sample Pon1CUnioCityCA_6_FD_187274 | JGI IMG/M metagenome (GOLD analysis project Ga0207796, IMG submission 187274) | Marine sediment microbial community from Union City, CA, USA - Pond 1C Sediment 1 (SPAdes) | ecosystem: Environmental > Aquatic > Marine > Intertidal zone > Salt pond sediment ... | reverse complement strand
TGGCGACGATCCCGTCGGATCGGCAGGTGGTGGTGGTCTGCTACACGGGGCAGTCGGCGTGCCAGGTGACATCGGCGCTCAACATGCTGGGGTATGACGCCTACAGCCTGGGACACGGGATGTCGTCGTGGACCACGGATCCGGATGTCTACGTGAGGCGGTTCGATCCGGAGACGACGCCCAACGACTATGCCGTTGAGACGGAAGCAAATGCGCCCGGTGGGCCGTATGAGCTTCCTACACCACTCGCCACGGCCGGCGCAGTCACGGGGCCTTCACCGACGCCCAGGCCCGTTGCCGAAATTCCGAGTATGCAGGCTGAGGCCACAAACTGCATTTCCTGTCACACGGACAAAGCAGCTGTCCAGGCCCTCGCTGTGGAGGAAGAAGAGGAGAAGGATACTGAGGAATCGACGGGAGAGGGCTGAGCGGGAGAGTTGCCTCCGTTGGAGGCATGGGAGAAGGTGTACGTAGACTACGCTTTCGTCGCGGATGTCCATAACGTCCAGAACTGCATCGGCTGTCACGGTGGCGTCGCGGAGGTCGAGGACATGGAGGCCGCCCACAAGGGCGTCGTCCGCGATCCTCTGACCGATCCCGACTTCGAAGACAGTTGCCGCGTTTGCCATACTGAGAGTGCACGCATGGCTGAGACCAGTCTGCACCGAAACTTGAACGGTTACTATACGGTGCTTGAGGCCCGCGGGGCCGATATGAGCGATCCGGCAATGCAGGAGGCCTTCGACAACCATTGTAACGAGTGCCACACCACATGTGGTCAATGCCACATCAGCCGCCCGACGGCGCTCGACGGAGGGCTGCTTCAGGAGCACGAGGTTAAGGCCACTGCCTCGATGAAGGACACATGCATGGGCTGTCACGGTGCCCGGGTGGCGAACGAGTACCAGGGCAAGAATGAGGGCGTCGAGGGGAGCGTCCACTGGCTGGAGGGTGGCATGGCGTGCTACGACTGCCACGAGATCAGCCATTACCACGGCGATGGCACGGAGTACGCCCACCGCTACGACGGCGAGCCAGGCGTGAACTGTCTGGAGTGCCACCCCGAGGCGTCCCCCGAGAATACCGAGCGCGAGGAGCACGTGCTCCACGCGGACAAGGTCGCGTGCGAGGTCTGCCATGTCTCGGGCCCGATCAAGAGCTGCTACAACTGCCACGTCCAGCTGAACGACGCCGGGGAGCCCATCTTCAAGACGGATGAGAGCCAGATGACGCTCAAGATCGGGCACAACCCCCTGCAAAGCGAGGATCGGCCCTGGGACTTCGTGGTGCTGCGCCACATCCCCACGGCTAAGGATAGCTTCGCCTTCTACGACGGCTACGAGCTGGAGGAGTTCGACAACGTCCCGACGTGGAAGTACGCCACGCCGCACAACATCCAGCGGAAGACGGCTCAGAATCAGGACTGCGAGAGCTGCCACGGCAACGAGGAGCTCTTCCTGACCGCGTACGACGTGGCCGATGCGGAGCTGGCCGCGAATGAGAGCGTGATCGTCGAGTACGTGCCGCCGCTGCCGCCACACCCCGGACTGGAGAACTACGATTCACCGGAGGCGTGCGTCGAGTGCCATCCCAAGGCTGAGGACCACAACTGGGAGCTGGCCAACGAGAACGTGCACTCGCTGGACTGGGTCGTCGATCCGGAGGGGAAGGTGATCCGCTGTGAGGATTGCCACGATCCCGACGGGAACTTCGACTGGATCGAGGCCGGCTACACTGAGGAGGAGGCGAGCGACCTGACGTGGAGCGACTACCCGGAGACCTCCTTGCCTACCTATAACACGGAGCCGACGTGGGTCGGGGTGCTCGCGTTTGCCTTTGCTGTCGCGCTCTTGATCAACGTCGTGGTGGTGATCTTGCTCGTGCGCCGCCGGTCCAACTGATGCCCGCTGTGTATCGACCCACGGGACGTGATTGGTGCGCCAGCCGCTATGTGTGTGGCGATTGTCCACGGCAGCGCCTGCGGAACGGAGAGTCAAGCTAGGAGATTAAATGGACGACAACGAAAGAGCTTTTCTGGACCGCCGGAGCTTCCTCAGGTTGGCGGGCGTCGGACTGGGCGGCCTGCTCGTGGGGCCGTCCGGGCCCGTTGCTGCCGCCCAATTGCGGGAGGAGGAGCTTGCCATCCTCTACGACGCTGCCATGTGCATCGGGTGCCGGCGGTGCATGGAGGCCTGCAAGGCGTACAATGACTTGCCCGGCGAGCCCAGCGATCACGAGGAGCTCTCCGCGATAACGTGGAATTTGGTCGAGAAGCGACCAGGGGCGGAGCGTGAGGAGCATCCGTTCTTCGTCAGACAGTGCATGCACTGCGCCGACGCCGCTTGCGTGGCCGTCTGTCCTACTGCTGCTCTTCAGCACGACGAGCTAGGATTCGTGAGCGTTGACGCGGAGCTGTGCAACGGCTGCGGCTACTGCACGCAGTTCTGTCCCTTCGGCATCCCCCATCTCGCTGACGAGAATGTCGTGACGGGGGTGGCCACGACGGCTAAATGCACCTTCTGTCAGGATAAGACCCGGGCCGGAGAGGGGGGCCCTTCCTGTGCCGAAGCGTGCCCCACCGGCGCCTTGAGCTGGGGACGGCGACGGGACCTGGTGGACCGCGCCCGGGAGCGTGTGTCTGAGCTCCGCGAGGAGGGGTACGTCAGGGCAAACCTCTATGGTTTAGAGCAACTGGGCGGGCTCCATCGGTTGAACGTCCTCCTGGATGATCCCAGGGCATATGGTCTGCCCCTGGATCCTGAGGGACCTTATGCATTTTCCGCTGTGTGGCAGCGCGTGATTCAGCCTCTGGGTGGCATCGCTGTTGGTGCTACCGCCGTTGGGGTGGTGCTGAACTGGCTGGTGGCCAGGACTCAGATCAAAGCGGAGGAGTTGTAGGCTGTAACCGTAAACGCGTGGCTGGGCTCCTGACCAGCCCCATCATCTTCTCTTTCTATGGTGGTTGTGCGTGGGCTCCTGCCCACGCACAACCACCACGTGATTCTCCACTCTCCGTCCCTCGAACAATCGTGTCACTCGGGTCCCTTTCTTCCCAGTCGCGCAGGGCGCTGGTCAGGTGCCATCGGCTTGCTAGAAGCGGGCCACGCCCTCAAGCACCATCACCACGTCCCCGCCGACACGCACCGCGGAGATTTCATCTCCCCGGTGATCCACCTCCACGTAGACCGTGCTGGGCCGGCCCATCTCGGCGCCCTGCTCGCTGACAATTTCTGTCACGGGCGGCCTCAGTGGAACCACACCGTGATGGACCAGGTAGGCACCCAGCGCCCCGTTGGCGCTTCCCGTGGCTGGATCCTCCGGAACGCCCAGGAGCGGGGCAAACATGCGGACGTGGACCGTCGCCTCTGCCCGGACCGTGTCCGTGGTGAAGACCATGACGCATTCCGTCCCCATGCGCCGACAGACGCGGTTCAGCGCCGCGACGTTCAAGTCGCCAGCATCCAGGCCCTCAACGTCCGCCAGGGAATCCACTGGTACCATCAGTTGCGGTAACCCTGTGGAGACCAGCTGAACCGGCAAGCCGGTTGAGAGGATTGCCTCCCCAGGCAGGCCCAGCCCCAGCGCCAGGTCGCCAGGGTCGTGCAGGACCGCCAGAAAGCGGGGCCGGTCCTGTGTCATCATGACGCGCCGAACCTGGCCGTCGGTGACGTATAGATCGGCGGGCAGCACCCCCACACCCAACTCGAAACGGACTTTCGTGATGGGCGCCTCCAGTGCGACTCGTCCCAGGTGGGCCAGGGTCCAGTGCGTGCCGACGACGGGATGCCCGGCGAAGGGCACCTCCTTCGCGGGTGTGAAGATGCGCACCTTGAAGTCTGCCTCTGGCACCGTCGGGGAGAGGACGAACGCTGTCTCCGAGAGGTTCATCTCCCGGGCCAGCTGCTGCATCTGCTCCCCCGTCAGGCCCTCGGCCTCCGGGAAGACGGCCAATGGATTGCCACCGAATCGTTCGTCCGTGAAGACGTCCACTTGCACAAAGTCATATGACTTCATCTGTCCCTCTCCTTTTGTCTCCCCCTGGCTCTCGTGACGACTTCAGTCTAATGGAGGAAGGGATCGGCGTCAAGGGGCATGTTGGGGTCGGCGCCGTGTGCCTGTTCTGTACATTCCGAAGGCTGGATAGGCCGTGTGGTCGTCGATTCCGCCAGCGCACCTGACATGGGTCTCGCAGGTAGATCTACCAGGTGGTGTTGGATTGCCTGAGAGAAGCGCTCGCGGCCCTCGTATGCGGGTTCGGATGTGTGGCCCGACCGGGCTCCCGGGATGCTTGGTTCAGCACAGCAGATGGTCGTAAGGCTAGCCTGGTACCTCTCCAGATGCCAGCGCCGCGGTCACGTGAGCTGGGCCCATCAGCCCGCGGGAGTTTTTGGGCGCGGACATCGTTGCCTGGGTTGCCCGGCCGATGAGAGACGGGTCCTTGGTGCGGGACGTGCCGGTGATTCCGCTCCGCGCGCATCGGAGGACGGGCGGGAACGACGCGGGAGAGATACCCATTTGACATGCCCGGTCTTATCTGCTACAACCCTGAGGGCGCGGGTGATTTGGCAGGCCAGTCCGGTCTGCCCCCTTCTGGGGGTGTCCTGGCCTGATCCCCTGCGCTGAGTGTGGCTTGGAACGCAGACTACCCGGCGCGCGGCTGGCCTTCAGGTTTAGGCTCTCACGGACAAATCAAGTGGCATGAGAGCCATCCAGGGGAGCTTACCACGCCGCGGTGAGACAGGGTGGGGTTTCGTATAGCACCCCCATCGGGCACGGGTTGCCGTCAGGTGAACCCAAGCCATGAGCCCAGGGGGCATCCGGCGGTAGTCATCCTCGTGGCGCGGCCCACTTGAAACTCCAAATGGACGGATTTCACAAAGTCATTCTCGGCGGCAGGATCTTCACCCCGGAGCGGGTGATCGACCATGGGTACCTGGTCATCGAGGGTGAACGGATCATTGCCGTCGAGCAGGAGACAGGCGAGCTTCCGGCGGGGTGGCACGTGGTCGATGCATCGTCCTACTGGGTGACCCCGGGATTGATCGATCTTCATCTACACGGCGCGATGGGGCACAACGCGATGGGGCCGGGGCTGGCGCAGCTGTCCGCGGAGCTGCCCCGGCACGGGGTGACATCATTTCTGCCCACGACCCTGACCGGCGGCGCGTCGCGGACGCACGCGGCCATAAGCCAGATGGCGGCCTCCATACCTCACGCCTCGAACGGCGCGCGACGGCTGGGCATTCACCTAGAGGGCCCGCATCTGTCCCCAGAGAAGCCCGGCATGGCGCCCCCGGGTCACATTCGAGCGCTGACGTGGGAGGCTCTGGCCGATCTGCAGCACTCTGCCGGCGGGAGCATCCGGATGGTGACGTTCGCTCCCGAAGAGGGTGACGGCATGTGCCTCATTCCGCGCATGCTTCAAGAGGGTATCGTCCCGTCCATCGGCCACAGTGTAGCCACCTTCGAGCAGGTGTCTGAGATGGTGGGCCTTGGCCTCCGCCATGCCAGCCACGTCTTCAATGGCATGGGGCCATTCCATCATCGCGCGCCGGGCGTGGTGGGCGCGGTGCTCTACCATCGCGAGATCGTGGCCCAGTTGATTGCGGACCGCCATCATGTCCATCCTGCCGCCATGGAGCTGCTGTTCCGCCTCAAGGGTGTGGGCCACGTGGCATCAGTGAGCGATGCGGCCCCCGTCGCCGGGCTACCGCCCGGAGCGTATGACTGGAATGACGACACGCGCGTCATCGTGCACCCGGACGGCGCCTGTCGTCTTCTCGACGGGACGCTGGCTGGCGGGGTCAGCTTCCTAGACGAGAATGTGGCCAACCTGGTTAAGGCGGTGGGACTGTCCTGGTCGGATGCGCTGGGGACGGCGACGTGGGTCCCGGCAAAGGTCCTGGACGTCCAACGTGGCCGACTCCGTCCCGGATGGATGGCCGACGTTGCCGTGTGGGACGAGGGTCTGCGGCCCGTCGCGACGATGATTGAGGGACGCTGGGTATGGCGGGGTGAGAGTCTCCTTGAGGACTCGGAATAGACGCGAACGGAGCATCACGATGAGCTGGCTGAGCCGGGAGATTCACGAGCAGCCGGAGGTTCTGGCCCGGTTGCTGGAGGAGCAGCGCGATAGGGCTGACAGGATCGCCGCCGCCATCCGGGCGAGGGACGTACGGTACGCGGTCTTTGCCGCCCGAGGTACCTCCGATAATGCCGCGCGCTACGCCCAGTATCTCTTCGGGGCCCTGAACCGGCTGCCCGTTGCGCTGGCGACACCCTCCCTGTTCAGCATCTACCGGGCGCCGCCCAGGCTGGAGGGCGCACTGGTTCTGGGCGTCTCTCAGTCGGGTCAGACGCCCGACATCGTCAGCGTCATCGAGGAGGGACGCCGACAGGGGGCCATCACGGTGGCCGTCACGAATTCGCCGGAGGCGCCGCTGGCCCGGGCTGCCGAGCATATTCTTCCCCTGGACGTTGGAGAGGAGCAGGCAGTAGCGGCAACCAAGACGTACACAGGACAGCTTGCTGCTCTGGCCCTGCTTGCGGCAACACTGGCCGAGGACGAGCAGCGTCTGGTCACGCTCGAGCGTGTGCCCCAGGCCGTGGAGGCGGCGCTGTCGTTGGAGGGGACGATCTCGCAGGCAGCGCAGCGGTATGCCCACGTCACGGAGTGCGTCGTGCTCGGCCGCGGCTACAACTATGCCACGGCCTTCGAGATCGCCCTCAAGTTGAAGGAGCTGGCCTACGTGGTAGCGGAGCCCTACTCGTCGGCCGATTTCCGGCACGGCCCGGTGGCTCTTGTGGAGCGAGGTTTCCCTGTGGTCGTCATTGCCCCGCAGGGGGCTGTCTACGATGATGTGCTTGGTCTCACTCGCAAGCTGGCCGAGCGCGATGCCGAGTTAATGGTCATCTCGGACCAGGAGGATGTGCTGGAGGTCGCCCGCGTCCCTCTCCGGCTGCCCGTTGCGCTCCCGGAGTGGCTGTCACCGTTCAGCTGTATCGTGCCGGGGCAACTGCTGGCGCTCCACGCCACGCTGGCCAAAGGGTTCGACCCTGACCACCCCCGTGGGCTGACCAAAGTCACAAAGACGACATAGTTTGCCCCCGGTGCCTACCTCGTTGAGGCACGCTTGAGAGGGAGCTGTCGTTCATCCAGCGCACATCGGAACGCGGAGGCCTTGTAGGCGTTACTCCGTCATGGTGGTGCTCCGGCCGATTCGGATGCTGACACGCGTATTTGCGACGGTCGCATGGCACTTGACACGCTGGCGAAACGTGGTATTATGTATGGCACGTAAGAGGAAGTAGGTTTTGGCTTGAGCTTAAGGACTACCCAGACTTGCGGAGATTGGGTGGTCTCTTGTGTTGCCTCTCCCCGCTTCACTCAAGATAGAATGAGCATTTTCAAGGAGTTTAGAGTAGAAAGATGACAGAAAGAGAACAGGGAACCGTTAAGTGGTTCAACGACAGCAAGGGATACGGCTTCATCTCGCGTGAGGCTGGAGAGGACGTATTTGTACATCATTCGGACATCGAGGGTGGCGGGTTCAAGTCTCTGAGCGAGAACCAGCAGGTCGAGTTCGGTGTCGAGAATGGCCCCAAGGGCCTGCGCGCTGTGGGGGTTAGGGCTCTCTAGCGCGACGTAGAACGGCACACACAGCCCCGGTCAAGTTGATTGACTAGGGCGAGAACCGCACGGCTCCTCCGCAAGCCGTGCGGTTTTTTCGTGTCTGGGGCGTGCTCGCTGCCTTTTTCTCGGCGTGGAGGGAGGCGCCCGCCTGTCTTGAGGATCGTTTCGCACCCCGGAGGCCGCCCCCAGTAGAGATCGTGTGCTGAGGGCAAAGAACGGGCACCACACTGCGACCTCCGACTGGCCGGGCAAGGAGTCGGACCTGCTGGTCTGTGTTTTTGTCTATCGAAAAGGGGGCCACTTGTTTACCGAAGACAGGCCTGGTCTCCGCCAGAAGAAGGTCTCGCGCGAGAACTCCGTCAAACCCCTGTTGGATATCCCTTGTGTCCTTGGTGCTGTCTTCTCCTTCGCGTCGTTGGCGTTGCCAGCGCTTGTATCGTCATTCCTGGCTTCGGCCTGGAGCACGACAAACCGCTTGACACAGTTGAGATTTTCTGATATACTGGTTTCGTACAAGAAAACTCGATTTCGAACGACAAAACTTTGCCTCGTTATTGGCCTTCTTCTACCTAGCCGTTCCGTTCCTCGTCTCGCACGAGGCTAGTTGGTCAGACGCCTTCGTCATCTGATCGTGCCGGTACCCGTCCATTGCACCGGGCGGGAGCAGCGGACAGCGCTCTATCTCACTCGTCGCTAGTGCCGGGTCCGCAACGACAGCTTGCTACCGGCTGGCGGGAGAACGGGCGGGGTTCCCAACCCCCTACGTCATGCCTTCTATTGTCTACCGCGTCGACTAGTCGGTTCTAGGTGATGCCAAACCACAGGTACCACATCGATGCCCTGGAACGCGGCCTGCGTGTGCTTGAGGCCTTCTCCACAGAATTGCCCAGCCTGAGCATGACCGAGATCGCAGACCATGCAGGGCTCAGCAAGAGCACCGCGTTCCGCGTCGCGCACACGCTGGAGCAGCTAGGCTACCTCAGACGCGATCCGGACACGAAACGGTATCGGCCCGGCCTGAAGGTTCTCCGCCTCGGTTTCAGTACCCTGAACAGTCTGGAGATGGGTCAGATAGCGCAACCCTATCTTAAGGCTCTCTCTGCTGAGTGCGGAGAGACGACCAACATGACGGTCCGCGATGGCACTGACATCGTCTACGTCGTGCGCAACAAGACCCAGCAGATCCTCGCCGTTGACCTCCATCTCGGCTCCCGCTTGCCCGTCTACTGCACCTCTATGGGCAAAGTTCAGCTCATGGACTTCTCCAGACACGACCTGGCGGACCTGCTGGGCGAGGGTCCATATCCGGTCGTGGGTCCGAACACCATTACCACGCTCGATGGGCTGGTGGACGAAATCAAGAGGATCAGAAGACAGGGGTACGCCATCAACGATGAGGAGCTAGCCGTCGGTCTACGCGCTGTGGCGGCCCCTGTTCGTGGTCGTCAAGGACAGGTTGCGGCTGCCATCAATGTCTCCATCCCCAGTGCTCGTGCATCGCGGCGACAGATGGAGGAGACACTGGCCCCAATGGTACTGGAAACTGCGGGCGAGATCTCTGGAGTCCTCGGAGCAGAGCCAAGAGATTTCCGCCACGAAGGCGGGAACGCCGATGCAGTTTAGGGCACTTACGGGACGGGCTGCGAAGACGCGCCTGGAGCAAAGGAGGTGACTGCAGACAACATAGTCGGGCGAATCGTGGAACTGCTTGTCCAGTCTAGGTTTTGGGGGTGCCCCTGAAACCCCACAAGATGAAGGAGATGAAGATGAAGAGGAAATGGTGTGTCATTCCGTTGGTGTTGTTGATCGTGCTATCCACATTGGCCAGTCTGACGGGGTGCACCGGACAGCCTGCCGTCGAGGAGGCCACGGAGGCACCGGCAGAGGAAACCTCCGAGGAGGCGGCAGAAGAGCCTGCAGAAGAACCAGCGGAGGAACAGGAGCCCATCAAGGTAGGGTGGTTTGGTGCCCTCACTGGCGACTGGGCGCTCTGGGGAGAGGCGAGCCGAAACGGCACGCAGTTCACCATTGACATGGTCAACGAGGCCGGCGGTGTGCTGGGCGGCCGGAAGCTGGAGTTGATCGCGTACGACAACAAGAGTGATCAGCTGGAATCCGTGAACGTGGTCAAGCGCCTGATCACGGAGGACGGCGTCGTCGCTGTCATCGGCACCAACAGCAGTGGTTCGAACATCGCCGTGGCACCTATCGCCGAGGAGAATCAGGTGCCCGTCATCAGCACGTATGCCACCAATCCCCGCGTGACTCAGCCCGAGGAGGGGGTGTTGATGGAATACACCTTCCGGGTCTGTTTCACCGATCCCTATCAGGGCAAGGTGATGGCCGATTTCGCCTACAGTGACCTGGAAGCGCGCAAGGCTGCCGTGCTCTACGAGATCAGCTCCGACTACTCCGTCGGCCTGCGGGACTTCTTCGTGCAGCGATGGGAGGAACTGGGTGGCGAATTAGTGGCTGACGAGGCGTTCAAGACCGGCGACGTTGAGTTCCGTGCTCAGCTCACGTCGATCAAGAATGCCGATCCAGACGTGATCATCATGCCTTTCCTGGCCAAAGAGGTGGCTCTGGCGGCGAAGCAGGCCCGCGACCTGGGCATCACGGTGCCCTTCATCGGCGGCGATGGGTGGCCGTCACCGACGCTGCTGGAGATGGCGGCCTCGGCGGTTGAGGGGTGCTACTTCGTGGACCACACGAACGTGAACGCCGAGAACGTACAGGACTACCGCGCGGCCTACGAGGAGGAGTTTGGCAAGGACATTCAGGTCAATGCCATCATGACGCACGATGCGGTCAGGGTGTTGGTGGCTGCCATCGAGAAGGCCGGTTCAGCCGATCCGACAGCCATCCGCGACGCGCTGGAACAGATAGACCCGGTACCGGGCTTCACGGGTAACATCACCATTGATCCGGAGACCCACAACCCGGTGGGCAAGTCGGCCGTCATCATGACGATCGAGGACGGCGAGTTCGCATACTATAAAGTGCTTGAGCCCATGGGAGCCGTGCAGCCAGCGGAAGAGACGGCCGAGGACCTTGAGCCCATCAAGGTGGGCTGGTTCGGTGCCCTCACTGGCGACTGGGCGCTCTGGGGAGAGGCCAGCCGGAACGGTACCCAGTTCACCATGGATATGATCAACGAGGAGGGTGGCGTCCTGGGAGGCCGGAAGTATGAGTTGATCGCCTACGACAACAAGAGCGACCAGCTCGAATCGGTGAACGTGGTCAAACGCCTGATCACCGAGGATGGCGTCGTGGCCGTCATCGGCACCAATAGCAGCGGTTCGAACATCGCTGTGGCGCCCATCGCCGAGGAAAACCAGGTTCCCGTTATTAGCACCTACGCCACCAACCCCCGAGTGACTCAGCCCGAGGAGGGTGTGCTGATGGAATACACCTTCCGGGTCTGTTTCACCGATCCCTATCAGGGGTCCGTCATTGCCAACTTTGCCTACAACAACCTGGAGGCACGCAAGGCTGCCGTGCTCTACGAGATCAGCTCCGACTACTCCGTCGGTCTGCGCGACTACTTCGTGCGGCAGTGGGAGGAGCTGGGTGGGGAGTTGGTGGGGGATGAGGCGTTCAAGACCGGCGACGTTGAGTTCCGTGCTCAGCTTACGTCGATCAAGAACGCTGAGCCAGACGTGATCATCATGCCCTTCCTGGCCAAAGAGGTGGCTCTGGCAGCGAAGCAGGCCCGTGACCTGGGCATCACGGTGCCCTTCATTGGCGGCGACGGCTGGCCGTCACCGACGCTGCTCGAGATGGCGGCCTCGGCGGTTGAGGGGTGCTACTTCGTGGACCACACGAACGTGAACGCGGAGAATGTCCAGGACTACCGGGCTGCCTACGAGGAGGAGTTTGGCAAGGACATTCAGGTCAATGCCATTATGACGCACGACGCCGTGATGGTGTTGACGGCTGCCATCGAGAAGGCCGGTTCAGCGGATCCCACAGCGATCCGCGACGCTCTGGAACAGATAGACCCCGTGCCGGGCTTCACCGGTAACATCACCATTGATCCGGAGACCCACAACCCGGTCGGCAAGTCAGCCGTCATCATGACGATCAAAGACGGCGAGTTCGAATACTTCACCGTGGTCGAGCCCATGGAATAAGCCGCAAGTATCTGTCTGGGAGGAGATGTGAATCTCCTCCCAGACACGTCCGACACGGTTGACAGGGTGGCTTCAACCGGTCTCCGATTGGGCGCAATTGCCTCAGGGCAGCAGGGCGTCGAAGCCTCATGCGGGAGCAGATGATGAGGCCGAATCGGGTTCCGGGCTCGTCGCGTCCGATCACCGAGTCAGTGCAGTCAACCCTGACCGCGTTATGAGGGGAGGTTCAGATGAACACGATATTGCAGCAAGTGATCAACGGCGTTTCCATTGGCAGTGTGTACGCCCTGATCGCTGTGGGCTATTCGCTGGTGTACAGTATCTTGAAGTTCTCGAACTTCGCCCACGGCGGCGTACTGATGCTGGGATCCTACTTCGGGTTTTTTGCTCTGACGCTGCTCAACCTGCCGTTCTGGCTGGCCCTGCCGTTGGCTATCGTCGGGGCGGGATTATTGGGCATTGTCAACGAGCGCCTTGCCTATCGTCCCATCAGGATAAGGAATTCGCCCCTGTTGTATCTGATGATTTCCTCCCTGGGGGCCTCCATCTTCCTGGAAAACTTCACGATTGTTACCATCGGCCCGAACTTCCGCACCTACCCAGATGTCTTTCCTATCCAGCCCTTCATGATAGGGGAGTTGAGTATCGGGCGCCTGGACGTCATCATTATGGTGATTGCAGCGATATCGATGGCACTGCTTACCTGGATCATCTACGGCACGCGAATTGGGAACGCCGTTCGCGCCACGTCATACGATATGCGCGTGGCCAGCTTGATGGGCATCAACCCCGACGCGATTGTGGCATTGGTGTTCTTCCTGGCCGGCGCCTCAGCTGGACTGGGAGGCGTCCTCTTTGGCATCAAGTACACGGTCTGGCCGCAGATGGGCATCTTGACGCTTAAGGCCTTCATCGCTGCCGTGGTCGGCGGGCTGGGGAGTCTACCGGGCGCTGTACTGGGGGCGATGGTGCTGGGTGTGACAGAGACCTTCGCGGCTGCCTTTGTTTCGTCTGCGTTCCGAGATCTATTCTCGTATGCTCTGATGATCATCATCATTGTGGTCAGACCTGGCGGACTCCTGGGAACGGTCACCGGTGAAAAGGCATAGGGAGGTGTAGACATGTCTCAGTATTATGTCGGGATTCTCATTCTCATCTGCATCAACCTCCTCGCGGTGCTGGGGTTATCGCTGATGACAGGGTTCACCGGACTGTTCAACTTCGGACAGGCCGGATTTCTGGCCGTCGGTGCCTATACGGCCACAATTCTCACCACCCACTACGCGATTCCGTTCCTACCTGCCCTGGCAGCCGGCATGGCCGTCTCAGTCTTGACCAGCTTCATCATCGGGTATCCCACGCTTCGCCTGAAAGGTGACTACTTCGCCATTGCCACCCTGGGTTTCGCAGAGGTCGTGCGGCTGCTCGTCGAGAATCTGGAGAAGTTAACCGGGGGATCACGCGGTATCCCCCGCATACCCACCAACACCTCACTGCCTCTGGCGCTTGGCGCAAGCATCATCGCCCTATGGCTGGTGGCGAACTACGTAAGCTCCCGACACGGGCGCAATTGCGTGGCCGTTCGCGAAGACGAGTTGGCTGCCGAATCGATCGGTGTGGACTCTTTCCGTTACAAGCAGGTCGTCTTTGCCATCAATGCTGCACTGGGGGGACTATCCGGGGGTCTGCTGGCTCACTACGTCGGCTTCATCCAGCCTTCCATGTTCAGCACGATAAAATCCACCGAGTTGATCGTGATGGTGATCTTCGGCGGGATGCACAGCCTCACCGGGGCGGTCTTCTCGGCCATCGTGCTCACATCACTGCCGGAATTGCTCCGCACAGCGCAGGCGTGGCGTTTGGTCGCATATGGTGCTCTGGTCGTTCTGATCATGGTCGCTCGCCCCGAGGGACTGATGGGGTCCTGGGAATTGACGCCGGCTAACATAAAGGCCCTGTTCAAGAAGTCGGGTTCGGCGGAGGAGGGAGAGTAGACATCATGGCGCTGCTAAACATAGAGGATCTCACCAAGGACTTTGGCGGGGTCAGGGCGGTGGACCACTTCTCCCAAGAGTTGGAGAAGGGGGGCCTGTATGCCATCATCGGCCCTAACGGTGCTGGCAAGACCACGATCTTCAACCTGATCACCGGGATCTACAAGCCGTCGGAAGGTCGGATCTACTTTGAGGACGAGGAGATTACGGGCCGACCCACGCATGAGATTGCGCAGAAGGGTATTGCCCGTACTTTCCAGAACATTCGCCTTTTTTCCGATTTCAGTGTCCGGGACAATGTGCGGACGGCCTGTAGCCGGTATGCGAGCTACTCCATCTTGGAGGGGCTGATCCCCACACCGCGCCGGGCACGGGAGGAGAAGGAGCTGGCTGATCGGTCATCACGTCTGCTGGAGCTGGTTGGCCTCAGCAATCGAGCAGATGAGCTATCCAAGAATCTGCCCTACGGACACCAGCGGCGATTGGAGATCGCGCGGGCGCTGGCTCAGGAACCGGTGCTCCTGCTCCTGGACGAGCCGGCAGCGGGCATGAATCCGGATGAGACGGTGGACCTGATGGAGTTCATCGAGGAGATCCACGAGACTTTCGATCTGACGATCCTGCTCATTGAGCATCACATGGAGGTGGTGATGGGTCTTGCCGACGACATCGTGGTGATTGACTTTGGGCGGACCATTGCGCAGGGCACGCCGGAGGAAGTACAATCCAACCCCACTGTGATTGAAGCCTATCTCGGAGAGGAGGATTAGCATGGCGCTGCTGGAGATCAAGGATGTCTCTGTCGCCTACGGCGGCATTCAAGCGCTGCAGAGTGTCTCGTTGGAAGTGGACAAGGGAGAGGTTGTGACGATCATCGGCGCCAATGGCGCCGGCAAGTCCTCCTTGTTAAACGCTATCTCATCGATGGTGCCCTATCATGAGGGCGAGATCACCTACCAGGGAGAGCGGCTTCCGGATCAACCGTACAAGGTGGTGGCTCAAGGGATTGTGCAGGTGCCGGAAGGGCGGCAAGTCTTCGCCAATCTCAATGTCGAGGACAACTTGCGCATCGGTGCCTACCTTCGGCGAGACCGGGCAGGCATCGAAGAGGACCTGGAGCACGTCTACACGCGATTCCCGCGGCTCAAGGAACGGCGGCAGCAGTACGCTGGGAGTCTGAGCGGCGGCGAGCAACAGATGCTCGTCATTGGCCGCGGCCTGATGTCGCAACCTGGTGTTCTACTGTTGGACGAACCATCGCTAGGACTGGCCCCTTTATTGGTGGCCGAGATTTTCAGTATCGTCGAGGATATCAACCGCGAGGGAACGACCTTGCTTCTCGTTGAGCAGAACGCCAAGAAGGCCCTGAGCGTGGCCGACCGGGCCTACGTGCTGGAGACGGGAACCATCATCCGTGAAGGGAGTGGACCAGAGTTGCTCACTGATCCAACTGTCCAGGAGGCGTACCTGGGGACGAAGCGGGGCGCATGACCTGGCGGATCCTCAGCAGGAATGCGCAACACGAGCGCCTGGATGCGTGGGTGATCAGGACAGTCGGGTCTCGCCGGTATGCATGGGTGTGACTATGAGATCAACCGTGACAGCAGACAGGGCCATTGGACACTTGGTGGAGCAGTACCCTGACCGGCTGGTGACAATTGACTCCCATACCGCCGGGGAACCAACGAGGTTGATCGTCAGTGGCATCCCGCCTCTTCGCGGAGAAACAGTCGCCGAAAAGCGACAGGCGTTCATGCGCGAGTGGGATCACGTCCGGCTGCTTCTGACTCGCGAACCCCGCGGTCATCGGGACATGCTGGCTGCACTGGTCACCGGGCCCACGACCGATGGAGCCGAGTTCGGGTTGATCTACATGGATGCTCGGCGGTACCCATACCTCTGTGGCCATGCCACCATTGGGGCCGTCACCACCCTCATTGAGGCTGGCGCCATAGAGGTGACCGAACCCGAGACGACTGTGATTGTGGACACGCCGTCCGGCCCGATGGAGACGCGGGCGCGTGTGCATGAGGGTAAGGTGGAGTCCGTTGCCATGGAAGCGGTGCCCTCCTTCCTGCACGGCGAGAACCTCCCGCTCGACGTGCCGCAGCTCGGTCGCATCGCGGTGGACACGGTATGCGTGGGGGGCTTCTTCGCTATGGTCTCTTCGGAACAGGTTGGCCTGGCCTTGACTCCAGACAACGCCGACCGGTTGATCGAGCTGGGAATGGCCATCATTGACGCCGCCAACGACCAGTTGACGGTGCGTCATCCGACCCGGCCCGAAGTGACCACCGTGGACGTTACCGAGTTCTATGACCTCTCCGGTCACGAGTCGGGGCGGGGTGTGAGCGCCGTCGTCTATGGCGAATCTCACATGGACCGCTCGCCATGCGGGACCGGTACCTCTGCTAAGATGACACTTCTCCACCACCGGGGCTTACTGCCACTCAACCAACCTTTCATCAATGCCGGCGTTCTTGGCACCACATTCGAGGGACGCCTGGTGGCCGAGACGGCGGTCGGAGACCTTCCCGCCGTCGTGCCGGAGGTTCGAGGGAGCGCGCAGGTCACCGGTGTGCATCAATTCGTTCTTGATCCCCGCGATCCGTTTCCGCGAGGGTTCCTTCTCTGAATCGAGGATCCAAACAGTGACTGATTTGCTTCTCATCAATGGCAGAATCCACACCCAGGATGAGCGCTATCCCCGGGCGACGGCCGTCGCCATCCGTGGGAGTCGCGTGCGCGCCGTGGGCGACGCCGAAGACATGCTGGATCTTTCTGGTCCGGATACCCGGGTGATCGACCTGGAGAACCATCTGGTTCTCCCTGGCTTGACCGATGGCCATTTCCATTACCGCGATTGGTCCCTTGGTCTCCGCCGCCTGGCCCTGGCCGACGTGGATTCCCTTGCAGCGTTGAAGCGCAAGCTTGGCCTGCGGGCCCGCGAAGTCCCTGGCGGCGACTGGATCTTGGGGCAGGGATGGAATGAGTCCCGCTGGCCGGACCCGCGGATGCCGACTCGCGTGGACCTGGATGAGGTGGCTCCGGACCACCCGGTAGTTCTCTGGCGCAACGACCTCCATCTGGCCGTGGTCAATTCGCTGGCACTCCAGGAGGCAGGAATCACATCTGCCACTCGCAATCCCGCAGAGGGCGTCATCGATCGGGATGAGAGCGGTAAACCCACCGGCATCCTGCGCGACCTGGCCATCAACCCGGTCGCGGACATCATCCCGCCGCCGACCGAGGAGGAGACGGTCGACGGCATGAAGGAGGGATTTGGCATCCTCCACGGGCTGGGCCTGACGGGCGTGCACGACTACCGCATTATGGGTGGAGCCGATGGCCCTCCGGCATTCCGGGCTTATGAGCGGCTGCAGGCCGCGGGTGAGCTGTCCCTGCGGATGTGGATGCACATCCCCGGTGAGCGGTTGGACGAGGCCATCGCGCTCGGGCTGCGGACCGGGATGGGCGATGATTACCTGCGCGTGGGGCACGTGAAGCTGTTCTCCGATGGCGGTCAGGGCGCTCGGACGGCCTGGATGTTAGAACCCTACGAGGATACGGGGCACTGCGGTATACCGCTGACGCCGATGGACCAGATCGCCCGCGCGGTCGAGCGTGCAGACCGAGCCGGATTGTCCGTGGCCATTCACGCCATTGGAGACCGGGCAAACCGGGAATTGATTGGTGTCTTTGAGGAGACCCTGAGCGGCGAGAGAGAGGCTGACACTGCGCCGAGCGTCGCGCGGCACCGCATTGAGCATGTGCAGATGATCCGGCCTGAGGACATCGCCCGACTGGCGCAGCTGGGTGTAGTGGCCTCGGTTCAGCCCATTCACTGTCCCGATGACATCCCGATGATCGAAAAATCAGTTGGCTCGCGCGGTCGCTTTGCGTACCCTTTCCGCGACATGAAGGAGGCAGGGGTGCCGCTGGCCTTTGGATCTGACTGTCCGGTGGCGAGCCCCAATCCGATGTTCGGGATTCACGCGGCCGTTACGCGGCAGACGAGGGACGGCTCGCCACAGGGTGGCTGGTATCCCGAGCAGCGCCTCACCGTCGCAGAAGCCGTGTGGGGGTTCACGATGGGCACCGCGCTGGTGAGCGGTAGAGAGGGCGCATTGGGCAGCATTGCGCCCGGCAAACTGGCCGACCTGGTCGTTCTGGACAGGGACATCCTCGCCCTTGAGGAGACCGCCCCGATGGAGATCGCCCAGGCAAAGGCGGTGATGACCGTCTTCGACGGGCGCATCGTATACGAGGCGTAAGCCTGGGCAGTGGGAGATTATGCCGGTGCGCGTGATGCTGCAGCGTTTGGCCACCTTGAGGGTCTCCCTGGAGGCGCGCAGCTGCGCGCCCATCCCTGATCTGGGGCTCCCCTCGCCTTTGCGGACACCCGCGCCTTTGCGGACACCCGCGTTGATGCGGACGGATTCGTCGATGCGCGCACCGCTACGGGCACCGGGCTTCAGGCCGAGACCGACGTGCTGGGTCATACGAGGCGCTTACGAGCACCTGGTGATGCCTTTGGAGAGGAGCTGCCCATAGTATGGTGCGGAATGCGGGTATCCCGTACAGACGTCTGACCGACGAACAGTGCCGGAAGCTGCATCATGCCAGCCTGGAGATTCTCGAGCGCACGGGCGTCAGACTCTATCACCAGCCGGCCATCGACGTGCTGCGTGATGCGGGTGTCCGTGTCTCGGAGGGCAACCGGGTTCGTATCCCTCCCGTGCTCATCGAGCGTGCCCTTGAGACCGTGCCCCGTGAGATCGTCCTCTACGACCGCCACGGGAACCCCGCGTTGCACCTGGGCGGGTATCGAAACTACTTCGGCACGGGCTCGGACTGCCTGAACATCGTTGATCATCGCACTGGCCAACGCCGCAAGCCCGTGCTCCAGGATGTTGTCGAGGGCATCACGCTTTGTGACGCCCTACCCGGCATCGACTTCGTGATGTCCATGTTCCTCCCGACAGACGTCCCCGACGTCGCCACCGATCGCTACCAGATGGCCGTCATGCTCAGTCACACGACAAAGCCCATCGTCTACGTGACCAACGAGTTTTCCGGCTGCCGGGATGCCGTGGCGATGGCTGAGGCTGTGGTCGGTGGTGCCGATGCCTTGCGGCGGAAGCCCCTTGCCGCGTGCTACATCAACGTCACGACTGGCCTGCGACATAATGAGGAGGCGCTCCAGAAACTGCTGTTCCTTGCTGAGAAGGGCCTTCCTGCTGCTTACATCCCTTTCGCCCTTGGAGGGGCGACAGCGCCGATCACCCTGGCCGGCAACATGGCTATCTGGAACGCAGGGAGCTTAATGGGGCTGGTGATCTCTCAGCTGAAGCAACCCGGTGCGCCGTTCATCACCTCGGGGTTTGGGGCCAGCGGCCTTGACATGCGGACGACAGTCAGTCCCTACGTCGAGCCGGAGAACCAGTTCCTCGCTCAGGAACTAGCGCACTTCTACCGCCTGCCCATGTTCGCGCTCGGGGGCTGCACCGACTCAAAGCTCGTCGATCAGCAGGCCGGCGTTGAGACTGCCCTGACGCTGATGACCAATACGCTGGCGGGAAGCCATCTGATCCACGATCTCGGGTACCTGGAATCGGGCCTCAGTGGTTCCCTGGCGCAGCTCGTCATCTGCGATGAGATAGTCAGCTGGTTGCGGACCGCTCTGGCGCCGATAGAGATCAACGAGGAGACCCTGGCCCTGGACCTGATCGACGAGATGGGCCCTGACGGGGGGTTCATCGAGTCAGATCATACTCTGGAGCATTTCCGCCAGCGTTGGTATCCTCAGCTTCTCGAACGATGGGACTACCCGGGCTGGCAGGAGAGAGGTGCCCGAGACCTTGCGCAGAGAGCGGCGGAGCGCGTGACTGAGATCCTGGATCAGCACCGTCCCGGGCCACTTCCCGACGCCGTGAAGGCCCGGCTCAAGGAGATCTCAGAGACTGCCGCGCGTGGAGAGACCTGATCTCATCTCCTCCTTGCTCCCCCAGCCGGACACATGGGCTGTGTCCCGTCGGCGAAGCGTAGGGGCGATGACACGTGATTCGCGATGGAGATCACGCTGAAGCTTTTTGGATCTTACAGGCGGTTTCTGCCGGCTAACGGGGACGGACACGCCCGTGAGCTAGTGGTTCCGCCGGGCGCATCCGTCGGACATGTGCTGGCCTGCTTCGACGTGCCGACGGAGGGCGCTGTCATCCTGGTGAATGGCCGCACTGCGGCGCTCGATCGGAAGTTGGATGAGCATGATGTCCTGGCCGCTTTCCCTGCCCTGGCGGGTGGCTGAGGGTCCAGTGGTCGGCGGCACACCCGCGCCAAGGGGCATTACGCCTGACTCGGGTCGGGCAGGCTCATAGGGAACAAAGCAGAAGACTAGCAAGCATCAAAGGAGGACCTGATGCACGGATGGCACGGCAAAGTGTTGCGAGTTGATCTGAGCCGAGGGCAGACACGGGTTGAGGAGATCGATCCCCAGGTGGCAAAGGACTTCATCGGGGGCCGCGGCTGGGCGATCAGAATCCTCCACGAGGAGGTGGACCCCACGGTTGATCCGTTGTCGCCGGAGAACAAGCTGGTTTTCACCACCGGGCCGCTGACGGGCACGCCGGCGCCGACTGGGAACCGCTACATGGTCACCACGAAAGCTCCCCTCACTGGGGCTATCGCCTGCTCCAACTCGGGTGGGACGTATCCCACGGAGATGAAGAGAACGGGCCTCGACATGTTCATCTTCGAGGGCCGGGCGGACCACCCGGTTTACGTCTACATCGATGCAACACAGCCTGGAGACGAACCGGTGGTGGAGATTCGTTCGGCGGACCATCTATGGGGCCGCACCGTTCCCGAGACGAATGATGCCCTTCTGGAGGAGACCGATGAGAAGGCCCGTGTTGCCTGCATCGGCCCGGCGGGAGAGCGACTGGTCAAGATTGCCAGCATCATGAATGACAAGCACCGCGCGGCCGGCCGCTCTGGCGTGGGGGCGGTGATGGGCAGCAAGAACCTCAAGGCCGTTGTGGTGCGGGGTACGCGAGACGTGCCCCTTGCCCAACCTGAACAGATGAGGGAACTCTGCCGGGAGGTGCGCCGGGAGGTCGCCGCCGACGTCAAGAAGGGGTCCACGCTCCGCGAGTACGGAACTGCATACGTGCCCAGCGTGACCAACGAGATGGGGATCCTCCCCACCCGCAACTTCCAAAGCGGGGTGTTCGAGGGTGTGGAGGGCATCACGGGGTTTGTTCTCACAGAGAAGTACCTGATCCGACCGAAGGCCTGCTATGGCTGCCCCATCGCCTGCGGGCGAAGAACGACCCTCGAGGGGTCCCCCTATGATGGTGAGGGCGAGGGACCGGAGTACGAGACCATCGCCTCTCTGGGTAGTGCCTGCGGTGTGGACGATTTGGCAGCGGTGACTAAGGCGAACTACCTGTGTAACGAGCTGGGGATGGATACCATCTCCGCCGGCGTGACCATCGCCTGCGCGATGGAACTGGTGGAGAAAGGAATTCTGCCCGAGGAGGATGTGGGCATGCCGCTCCGCTTCGGTGATGCCGCTGCGGTGATCCGCCTGGTTGAGCAGACGGCCTATCGCGAAGGGTTTGGGGATATGCTGGCTGAGGGAAGCTATCGGTTGGCGGAGAAGTACGGCCATCCTGAGCTCTCCATCACGGCCAAGAAGCAGGAGTTCCCCGGCTATGACCCGCGTGGGTCGAAGGGAATGGGACTGCTGTACGCCACGTCGAATGTGGGCGCGTCGCACATGTCCGGCGACCTGGCTTACATGGAGGTCTTTGGCACGCCAAAGAAGATCGATCCGCTGACGATCGAGCGTAAGCCGTGGTACATAAAGCACTTTGAGGATCTGTTCACGGTCATAGACGCTGCTGGATTGTGTGTGTTTCTGTCGATTCGCTACCTCTGTGATGGCACGTACGATGTGATGCCCACCCGCATGACAGAGGTGCTAAACCTGGCCACCGGTGCCGGCTACACGGTGGAGAGCCTGATGCAGGCTGGAGAGCGCATCTACAACCTGGAGCGACTCTTCATGAACAGGGCAGGCTTCACTCGCGCTGACGACACGTTGCCCAAGCGCATGCTGGAGGAGCCCATGCCGGAAGGCCCTGCCAAGGGCCACGTGGTGGAGCTCGACGAGATGCTCCCGGAGTTCTACGAGCTCCGTGGCTGGGACGAGGACGGCGTGCCGACCGGTGAGAAGCTGGCCGAGCTGGGCCTGGTACCGTAGATTCTGTGCTACGGCCTGGGCATGGCCGCTCAACACGCAGGCGGCGAACCGTCCTGTGCCCCACTGAACTCGGCGATGCGCGCCGGATTGAGGGAGATCAGTGAACACGACAACTGACCGACGATGGTACGACCAGGTGCGCGACCTCACCACTCGGCTGGTGCAGATCAACAGCGTCAGCCCCAGCGTGGAACGAGAGAACGCGTGTGCCGCCGAGATCCGCAAGGCCCTGGCAGAGCGAGGGGTCGCAAGTGGCACCTGGCGCATGCGCGCCGACGAACGGCATATCGTCTGGGCCATGGTCGAGGGCGATTCCCCCGCGGCGGACGTCGACGCCACCCCGACTGTCATCCTACTCGGGCACCTGGATGTCGCCGGCGTTCAGGACTTTGGGCCCGATCTGGATCCCTTCGATCCGCACAGCCTTCTCAAACACCACCTGGACCGGTACGGGAAGGATCCCAGCAACGAGGACGAGCGGAGCCAGGACGCTGCCAGCGGAGAATGGATGTTTGGCCGGGGCAGCTTCGACATGAAGAGCGGTGTCGCCGCCCAGATCGCCGTCATGGGGGCCTTGCAGCAAGCCAGGGCATCCCTTCCCGGCAACGTGTTGATGGTCACCACACCCGACGAGGAGGTTGAGTCTGCGGGCCTCATGGATGCCCTGGAGCCTCTGATTGAGCTGCGTGACGCTCGCGGCCTCAAGTTTGTTGGTGTGATCAACTCGGACTACACGGCTCCGCGCGAACCCGGCGACGATAGCCGTACCATCTACCGGGGCACCATCGGCAAGCTGTTGTGCTGCTTCTATGTGCGGGGGTGCGAGACGCATGTGGGCGAGGCCTTCCGGGGCCTGGATGCCAATCTGATTGCGGCCAATCTGGTGCGGGAGACGAATCTCAACCCGGATCTCTGCGATGAAGCGGACGGAGAGACGACCGTCCCCCCAGTTACCCAGAAGGTGCGAGATTTCAAGGCGCGGTATGATGCGCAGACCCCCATCTCGAGCCTCATTCATTGCAGCTGCCTCGTCCACGCCTGGACGCCCCGGGACGTATTGGTACGGATGGTGGGACTCGCCAGCAATGCCTTGGACCGCGCCAACCAGCAGCGCCTCGTCGCCTGGGACGCGTATTCCCGCCGCCAGGGGAGTGAGAACGTGCTCCCCTCCCTGGGTGGCAGCGTCGTCACCTATGGCGAGCTTCACGAGGCTGTGGCGGAGCAACTGGGAGGCGACCGCTTGAGGCGAGAGATGGACGAGCGAGCGTTCGGCATCATCCGAGACACGAGGGCGGCGCTTGGACGCCTGACACCGGCCGAAAGGGACTTCCTGGTGGACCGGGCGCGTCTGGCCGACATGGACAGCCGTGAGAGAAGCGTGGTGATCGTCAGGACATTGGTGGAGATCGCCCTTCGCGAGGATGTCCTGGACACCCGAGAGCCGTTCATCGTCGTCTACTTTGCGCCGCCGTTCTTCCCCCCGGTGCGCGGCGATCGGAGTTCCCGGCTGAACCGGGCCATCGCCGCCGAGGTGGGGACGGGCGTGCACGGGCCGATTCAGTTCCGAGGCTTCTACCCCTACGTCTCGGAGCTCAGCTTCCTGCGGGTGGACCCGGCTGTCTACGAAAGCCTTCCGTTACTCAAGGCAAACTTCCCCCTGTGGCGGGATCAGAAGGAGGAGATGCCTGAGGAGGTCAGACTCGAGACATTCAACGTGCCATTTGACGCCATACGGGAGCTGGACTGTGACGTGGCGAACATCGGGCCCTGGGGCAAGGAGGCTCACGGACGGGGCGAACGGGTTCACATGCCCTATAGTTTCGAGACTGTGCCCGAGCTGATCCATAACGTGGTGCTGAGATTGCTCAGCGACGCGGCGTACGGCGAGTGCACCGCGTGAGCCATTCATCATAGGAGAAACCATGACACGAGAAGTACACGTCGCTGACCGAGATCACGAGGCTGTTCCGCACCTGGTCACCGAGCTGCCCGGACCCAAGGCGCGGGCAGTCATCGAGGCGGACAAGGAGCTGGTCTCGCCCTCTCTGCCGCGGGCCTACTCGCTGGTCGCCGACAGCGCCCAGGGGTGCGTCGTGACGGATGTGGACGGCAACCGCTTCCTCGACTTCGCCGCCGGGATCGCCGTCTGCTCCACCGGTCACTGCCACCCCCGCGTGGTCAAGGCGATTCAGGAACAGGCAGCCCGCCTGATCCACATCTCAGCGGACTTTTTCTATCCGCCGTACGTCGACATGGCGGCAAAACTTGCCGAGATTGCGCCCGATTCGGATGACTGGCAGGTCTTTCTCACCAACTCTGGAACAGAAGCGGTGGAGGGAGCCCTCAAGCTGGCCCGCTACGCTACCGGGCGGCACCGCCTGATTGCCTTCCTCGGTGCCTTCCACGGCCGCTCGATGGGCGCCATATCGCTGACAGCCAGCAAGCCTCAGTACCACCGCGGCTTCGGCTCGCTGCTCGCCGACGTCACGCACGTGCCGTACGGAAGATGTCTGGATTGCCACTACAACTTGACCTATCCGGAATGTGATCTCGCCTGCGTTAAGTATATTGAGAAAGAGATCTTCAAGCGTATCGCGCCGCCGGAGGACGTGGCCGCCATCGTCGTCGAGCCGGTGCAGGGCGAGGGCGGCTACGTGGTGCCTCCCCCGAAATGGCTTCCCGCGTTGCGGAAGCTGTGTGACCGCCACGGTATCCTCCTTATCGCCGACGAGATTCAAAGTGGTATGGGGCGCACTGGCAAGATGTTCGCCTTTGAGCATTTCCGGGATGAAGACGGCCCTGTGGTGCCGGACATCATCACCGTTGCCAAGGGCATTGCCTCTGGCATGCCCCTGGGGGCCTTCATCGCCAGGAAGGAGCTGATGATCTGGGACAAGGGCGCTCACGGAACCACGTTTGGCGGCAATCCGGTCGCCTGCGCCGCCGGGCTGGAGACCATTTCTCTGCTCCAGGAATCGCTGGTTGAGAGAGCCGCTGAGATGGGGGCCTACCTGATGGAACGGCTGGAGGCCATGCGAGAGGAGCACGCTGCTCTCATCGACGTGCGAGGGCTGGGTCTGATGATCGGCATGGAGTGCCAGACCAGCGAGCTGGCCCACGCCGTTGAAAGGGGGTGCTTCCAGCGCGGTCTGATCGTGCTGGGGTGTGGGGACAAGTCGATACGTCTTGCGCCGCCACTGGTCGTGAGCCGGGATCAGGCCGACGTAGCGCTTGAGATTCTGGCGACGGTGCTGTCTGAGGTGTCGTATGACGGATAAGCTGGTGGACATGGAGACAGCCATTTCGGCCCATGTCCATGACGGCGATGCGGTTGCGATCGAAGGGTTTACATCCTGCATCTGCTTCGCCGCGGCGCACGAGATTATGCGTCAGCGCCTTGGTGATCTCACCCTGTGCCGTATGACGCCTGACCTGATCTACGATCAGATGATCGCGGCCGGATGTGCCCGCAAGCTGGTTTTCTCCTATTTGGGAAACCCCGGCGTGGGATCGCTTTACTGCGTCCGGCGGGCGGTGGAAGACGGTAATCCGAGACCGGTGGAGCTGGAGGAGTATTCTCACTTCGGGATGGTGGGACGCTACACCGCTGGGGCTTACCGTCTGCCCTTCTTCCCCCTGCGCTCCTACAAGGGCAGCGATCTGCCGGGCGTGAACGCCCGTATTCGCTTTGTCGACAGTCCCTACGGCGACGAGAGCATTGCCGTCGTCCCACCCCTTAACCCGGATGTGGCGATCATCCATGCGTCGCGGGCTGACCGGAAGGGGAATGCCCAGCTCTGGGGCCTACTCGGTGTGCAGAAGGAGGCCGCCTTCGCCGCCGAGCGCGTCATTGTTGTTGTCGAGGAGATCGTGGACGAGGATGTCATCCGTTCGGATCCCAACCGCACCGTCATCCCGGACGCCGTGGTGGACGCTGTCGTGCACGAGCCCTACGGAGCCCACCCCTCGTACGTCCAGGGCTACTATGACCGGGACAACACGTTCTACCTCCGCTGGTATGACATCAGCAAGGACCAGGCCGCCACGGAGGATTGGCTCGATGAATGGGTCTATGGCGTCCGAAACCGCGCCGAGTATGTGGAGAAGGTGGGTCCGGAGACGTGGGCGCGTCTGGAGCCCGGCGATGCCTGGGCGGAGGCCGTGAACTACGGAGCGTATGAGAGCTGACCGCCGGGGCTGCAAGTACTCTGCGTCCAGAAGCGTCCCCATTGTCCTTCGTGGTTCACCGGGCTTTCAACTGCTGTGAAAGGTAGGTCCATGCCCCCAACATATACACCATCCGAGATGATGATCGTCACCGCTGCGCGGGCGCTCGATGGGACGCGCACCGTCTTCGTCGGCGTCGGGCTTCCCAATAGCGCCTGCAATCTGGCACGGCGCACTGTAGCCCCGGATCTGGAGCTGATCTACGAAAGTGGCATCTACGGTGCCCGGCCCGCTCGGCTTCCTTTGTCCATTGGGGATCCAACATTGATCAGCGGCGCGACCTCCATATGCTCCATGGTGGACCTATTTGGGCTCTATCTGCAGGGGGGGCGTGTCGAGGTTGCCTTCCTCGGAGGTGCCCAGATCGATCGTTTTGGCAACCTGAACACCACCGTGATCGGGGACTGGGAGGACCCCAAGGTCCGCCTCCCGGGCAGCGGCGGTGCGTGTGAAATCGCCACCAATGCGCAGAGGGTATTTGTCATCATGCGGCTCAAGCAGCGCGCCTTTGTAGAACGCCTAGACTTCTGCACCAGCCCTGGACACCTGGGCGGGGGTCGTGAACGGGAGGGGCTGCGCCTGCCTGGATCGGGCCCGCAGTTGGTGGTGACAGACCAGTGCGTCTTTGAGTTCGATGAGGATTCCCGGGAGATGACCCTGGCAAGCCTGTACCCCGGCGTGCCCCTCGCCCAGGTCAGAGAGCAAGTGGGGTGGGACGTGCGGGTGGCCCCCGATCTCCGCGAGGCCGCGCCGCCCGCAAGCGACGAACTCCAGCTTCTGAGGGGGGAACTGGATCCGCAGGGCCTTTACCGCTAGATGCGCGCCAGTATCCCCCAGGGATAGCCTGCCCAGGGGAGAGGCGCCGTGAGACAGAACGCCGCCGGAGCGGCAAGCAGACAAGGCATCGCGCCCGGCATCGCGCCCGGCATCGCGCACGGGGGAACCAGGCCTGCTGAGAGCAGACCCCGCGTGCCGAGCGAACGTGACTCTAGGGCTCTCTGTGCCTCTATCCTGTGACGCCGCTAAGTCGGTGCACCGCGCTTACAACAATGCCGCAGGAGGTGTCCGTGGTTGAACCGAGGTCGTATCGCAGTATCTCTCTGTGGGAGGACGTCAGCCCAGCGCAGTGGAACGACTGGCGCTGGCAGATCGCGAACCGTATCACCACCGTTGAGCAGCTGGATGAGGTGATCAATCTCACCGCTGAGGAGAAGGACGTCATCGAGCAGTCGCTGAATACGCTGCGGATGGCGATCACCCCGTACTATGCCAGCCTGATGGACCCCGATGATCGCACCTGTCCCATCCGCATGCGGGCTGTGCCCACGATCCAAGAGACGGAGATCAGGCCCGAGGATGAGGAGGATCCGCTGGCTGAGGACGTTGACTCCCCCGTACCGGGGATCACGCATCGCTACCCGGACAGGGTGCTCTTCCTGGTTACCGACCAGTGCTCCATGTACTGCCGCCACTGCACGCGGCGGCGCATGGCAGGGGAGACGGATCGGGCGCTGCCGCCGTCACGCATCGATGAGATGATCGACTACGTGGCGGAGACGCGGGGCGTCCGCGACGTCCTGCTGAGCGGTGGCGACCCCCTCACACTGTCGACGGATCGCCTGGAGTATATTGTGGCCCATCTGCACGAGATCCCCCATGTGGAGATCGTGCGCTACGGATCTGCCGTGCCCGTCGTGATGCCTCAGCGAATCACGGACGAGCTGGTGACGATGATGAAGAAGTACCAGCCGGTGTGGCTGAACACACACTTCAATCATCCCAAGGAGATGACGCCGGCAGCGCGGCAAGCGCTTGCCAAACTGGCGGATGGGGGTGTCGTCCTCGGAAACCAGTCTGTGCTGCTACGAGGCCTCAACGATTGCCCGATCATTATGAAGGAGCTGGTGCAGCGCCTGGTTCACAACCGTGTGCGTCCCTACTACATCTACCACTGCGATCTGTCGCAGGGCATCGGACACTTCCGCACGTCCATTGGCAAGGGGATCGAGATCATCGAATACCTCTGGGGTCACACCACCGGTTTCGCGGTACCCCGGTACGTGAAGGATGTCGGGGGTGGGGTGGGGAAGACGCCCATCAGTCCGTGCTATATTGTGAGCCGCAGCGACCGCATGGTCATCTTCAGGAACTACGAAGGCGCCATCGGTCGCTACATCGAGCCAGAAGATGTCGGGTGGGACGGGTGTCCGGAACAATGTCGAATATGCGATGAGCGACGGGAACGCGGGCTGGACGAGCCTCAGGTCGGCCTAGCGCGGCTCTTCAGCGGTGAAGTGAAGGCCCTCGAACCGGCTGACCTTGACCGGCACCGGAGAAACGAGCAAGCAAGGGGGAGAAGGAAGAATGCGTGACGTTGTCATCGCGTCGGCCGTGCGGACGCCTATCGGGAAGTTCGGAGGCGCCCTGAAGGACGTATCGGCGCCGGAGCTCGGCCGTGTCGCGGCCGGGGCAGCGTTGAACGAAGTTGGCCTTGAACCCGAGGACGTCGATGAAGTCATTATGGGGCACGCGCGGCAGGCTGGCCAGGGGCCGAACCTGGCGCGTCAGGTTGCCTTCTTCCTCGGCGTCCCGGTGGATCGGCCTGGCTTCACGATCAACAAGGCGTGTGCCAGTGGGTTGAAGGCCATTACGCTGGCTTGCCAGTCCATCGCTCTGGGGGAGAATGAGGTCATCGTGGCGGGCGGCGTGGAGCAGATGTCCCAGATTCCATACTTGCTGATGAACGCGCGCTGGGGCTACCGGCTGGGAGGCGACGAGCTGGTGGATGCCATGCACCGCGATGGGTATTTCTGCCCGCTGGCCGATATGATGATGGGCCGCACTGCCGAGATCCTGGTGGAGGAGTATGGTATCAGTCGCGAGGCGCAGGACCGATTTGCGCTGGAAAGCCATCGCAAGGCTGTGCACGCCTGGGAGCAGGGCCTCTTCGATGCCGAGGTGGTCCCGGTGGAGGCTCCTGGTCGCAGGGGGAAGACCGTCCCGGTCGAGGAAGATGAGCGTCCTCGACCCGATACCAGCATGGAGAAACTGGCGGGGCTGCCCCCTGTCTTCAAGGAGAATGGTACCGTCACCGCCGGCAACGCCAGCGGCATCACGGATGGAGCGGCGGCCGTAGTGGTCATGCCCGCTGACCGGGCCGAGGCGTTAGGCATCGAGCCGCTGGCCCGGGTTGAGGCCTTCGCCAGCGCGGGGGTGCATCCGCGGCGCATGGGCATGGGCCCGGTACCCGCCACGAGGAAGGTGCTGGCCGAGACGGGGCTCTCCCTCGAGGATTTTGATCTGATTGAGATCAACGAGGCCTTTGCCGGACAGGTTCTGGCTGTGGAGCGGGAGCTGGACTGGGACGTAGAGCGGCGGAACGTCCACGGCGGGGCGGTGGCGCTGGGTCATCCGACCGGGTGCACCGGTACCCGCATCGTCGTCACGTTGCTCCACGCGATGGAGCAGCGGGACGCTGAGATGGGCCTGGCGACCCTCTGCGTGAGCGGTGGTCTGGGCATGGCCCTGGTGGTGCGACGGGTCTAGCCGCCCGCCGCGGTTCTTTGCCGTGACACGCTCCTGCCGGGTTCAGAGACGTGCGTCTCGGCGCAGTCCGGCACGGTGCCACGCTCACAGCGGATTCACCAATCCGCCCGCCGCCTGAGGCGGCACTGGAGCCCCATTGATTCAGCCCGCCCCCTGCCCGGCCGCGGGAAAGAGAGAATGATGTCCAGCCAACCCGAACATCCAGGCGAATCACGCTACGCCCATCCCGCCGGTCACGTGCTCTACCGCCGCGCGCGCCACGGCCGCCCGATGATTGAGAGGGGCGAGGGTGTCTATCTCTATGACACCGACGGGCGTCGCTATCTCGATGCGTCCGGGGGCGCCATAGTGGCCAACATTGGGCACGGGGTCCAGGAGGTGGTGTCGGCAATGGGCCGGCATGCCGCCGGTGGTACGTACGCGCACCCAACCGCGTTCACCAGCCAGCCCGTGGAGGCCTATGCCGCAGCGCTGGCCGAGGTGGTGACGCTGGCCGATCCTCGCTTCTTCTTTCTCAGCAGCGGATCAGAGGCCGTCGAGACGGCCCTGAAGTTGGCCCGTCAGGTACAGGTGGAGCGCGGCGAACGCGGGCGATATCTCGTCATCTCCCGCTGGCAATCGTACCACGGCACGACACTGGGGGCGCTCGCCGTCGCCGGGAAGGCAAAGATGCGGCGCCCCTTCCTGCCCATGCTGATGGACGTGCCCCATATCCCTCCGCCGTACTGCTATCGCTGTCCCTTCGGCTGCGCTGATTGGACGGCCTCTGATGTCGCGGCCCCGGATTGTGGGCTTCCCTGCGCTGAGGCTCTGGCGCTGGAGATCGAGCATGTCGGTGCGGAAAACGTGGCGGCTTTCATCGCCGAGCCTGTCAGCGGAGCGACGCTGGGAGCGGTGGTGCCGCCGCCCGGCTATTGGGCCCGCGTGCGGGAGATATGCGATCGTGGCGACCTCTTGTTGATCGCCGATGAAGTCATGACTGGTTTCGGACGCACGGGCCGCTGGTTCGCCATGGAGCACTGGGACGTGGTGCCCGACATCGTGGCCATGAGCAAGGGCACCGCCGGTGGGTACGTTCCCCTCGCCGTCACGGCGGTCCGGGGAGAGTTGGTGGAGACCATCGTCGACGGCAGCGGTGATTTCGTCCACGGTGGGACCTTCTCCCATCATCCGGTGACCGCCGCGGCCGGCCTGGCCACGCTGCGCTACTTGCAGGAGCAAGACCTGGTGGCGGCGGCGGAGCGCAAGGGAGAGATGCTGGGCCGGAAGCTGCGCGAGGGCCTGGCTGACCTGGAGAGCGTCGGCGACGTCCGCGGCATCGGGCTGATGTGGGGTGTCGAATTCGTCGCTGACCGCGGGAGCAAGGCACCGTTCCCCGCGACGATGCACCTCGCCCGGCGAATTGCTGATGCGGCCTTTGAGCGTGGTCTGGTGGTCTATCCCGGCAGCGGCTGCGTGGACGGCACGGCCGGCGATCACCTCACGCTTGGTCCTCCTTTCGTCATCACGGAGGAGCAGATGGATGAGTTGGTGGGCCTTCTGCGGGAAGCCATCCAAGTGGCCGTCCCCTGACACAAGCTACGAAACACGCTTCTCCTCAAGCTGTCTCTGATACCCGACTGTGCATCAGTCTCTTGGGCCGCTGCTGCTGACTGCTCGTGGGCGGTTCCTGTCTCCGTTCACTACCGGCTGTCTTCCGTCGCTGTCCCACGATACGTGCTGAGGCGCCGTCTGGCGCACCGCGGCGGGAGGCTGCCCTGTGTGTTTTGACCTCTAGTCGCGCGGCGCGCGCCGTGCATTTCTTCACAGAGCCTCCATCCTATCTTCACCCCGTCTTCATACTCTCCGGGTAGAATTCCTGCGTAAGAGTGAGGAATATCAATTGGCTAAAGGAGATAGGCAGATGTTGAAGAAGATCACGCATTCCGGTGCACGCATACTAACCGGACTACTGGTGGCTGGAACCCTTGCTGGCGGTATTGGCGTCGCGACGGTGGTGGCGGCTCCCGGAGGCCCGCACGGCTCGGGGCAGTCGGGGGAACGGGCCGTTGGTCCTGGTGATGTCACCGAGCTGAACTCAGGCGAGATTGAGGGCATCATTGAGGGCATCCGCTTCATGTACGAGGAGGAGAAACTGGCCCGCGACGTCTATAATGTGGTCTACGAATTGTGGGGCCAGCCGGTGTTTAGGAACATAGCCAGCAGCGAGCAAGCGCATATGGATGCCATCCGGACGTTGATCGAGCGCTACGGCGTGGATGACCCGGCGGCTGGCAATGAGCCCGGCAAGTTCACCGATGAGGACCTTCAGGGCCTCTACGACGAGCTGGTCGAAAAGGGTAGCGAGTCGCTAGAAGACGCGCTACGCGTCGGGGCCGCGATTGAGGAGATCGACATTCAGGACTTGCAGATGTACATGGAAGAGACGGAGGCGGCGGATGTCTTACAGGTGTACGAGAACCTGATGCGAGGCTCGCGGAACCATCTTCGTGCTTTCGTCTCCACGCTGGAGCGCCAGAGCCGCGAGGTCTACGAGCCCGAGTACCTGGACCAGGATCTCTATGAGGACATCATTGAGAATGACGTGGAGACAGGTGGAAGCGGACAGCGCGGCGGTCGCAGTGGGCCGCTCGGCAGCGGCAGCAGAAGCGAGAATGAGGAGGGTCGCAATCAGTCCGCGGATGGCGCCCGAGGACGTGGGGGTGAGTCTGTCGGAGGCGGGCGCGGACCGGCTGACTGTTCCCAATAGCGATTCCGAACCAGACATGGTGCGCGCCCTCTGCGGCGTGCACCTTGTCACTTTTTCGCCCCTGTACGTGCGGCCAGCTCCCTTTCTCGAGTCCCTCCTGCGTCTGGGTGTTGCTGGTGACTTTGGGTTAGCGGGGGTTTCCTGCTATGTGCCGTGGATCGTGACGTGGGCCTGATTGGTACGGCGCCGTTCGGGCCTGCGTTGCACCCCGTTCGCACTACCGTTCGATGAAGATTTGCTCCACGTTAGGATGTCTTTCGTGGATCGTGCTTTCAAGCCGCACCATCGCTGCCTCCACCTCTGGCACGGAGAGCGCCTGATCGAGTCGGCTTCCGCAGCCACCAGCACGTTTCTTGGTCCCAGGTGCAGTCGACCCTGCCGTGAGGGGCGGCGCTCATCCCCCCGGCCTGAACCCCAATGCGCGCGGTGCGTCCAATTGCCACAGGGCGCTGATGGACTCACCATGGTAAATCCCGCGGATGGCGTAGGCCAGCAGGGGCGCGATAGTCACCATCCTTAGCTTGGGATGTCGCTTCGCCGGCGGCACGAGGACGGTATCCGTTACGACCAACTCCTCGATATAGTCGCTGTCCAGCTCCTCCAATGCCTTGGGCAGGAGCACCGGGTGCGTGATGGCCAGGTGCATCCGGGGCTGAGCCCCATGGGCCAGCAGAACTGGGAGCTGCCGCAGGACGCTGCCGCTGGCGACGATGTCGTCGATCAGAATGGGGATCTTGCCGTCGACCTCGCCAACCACATGCGTCGTCTCGGTATCACTGAAGCCTGAGCGCCGCTTCTGCATGATGACCAGGGGCACGTCCAGAGCCTCCGCGTACTTGCCCGCCAGTCGCGCTCGACCTACATCCGGGGAGACAACCACCGCGTCCCGCACAAGAGGTTTCCCTCTGAAGTAGTCGGCCAACAGCGGATAGACCGGCAACTGATCAACGGGGACCGTGAAGAATCCCTGGATCGCCTCCGAGTGGATGTGGACGTAGATCACGCGGTCAGCGCCCAACATCTCCAGGGTGGAGGCCACCACCCGGGCGCTGATCGCTTCCCGCCCGCGGGCCATGCGCTCCTGGCGGCTGTAGGGGAAGTAGGGCAGCACCGCCGTGACGCGGCGGGCCGACGCGCGCCGCAGCGCGTCCACGATCAGCATTAGCTCCACCAGGTGGTCGTTGACGGAAGCTGTGCAAGGCTGGATGACGAAGCAATCCTTCTTGCGCACCGTCTCGTCGATTTGGACGTGAACCTCAGAGTCCGGAAGGAATGTGATTGAGAGCGCGGACAGTGGAAAGCCCAGCCGGTGGGCCACCGCTTGCGCCAGGGGGCGATTGGCGCTCCCGGCGAAGATGCGCATCTGCTCTTCGGAGGCCGCGTGGGGCTCGATGTGCTCCAGCCCCAGCACGTGCGCCTCTACTGCGTTGATCGCCGCCGAGAGGGGTTCCTCGCCCGCCTCGTAGGTGTGGATCTCGGGCAGCGCTCGGAACCCCTCTGAGTACTTGACGTAGGACTCCTCCACGTGATCCAGCGGCAGATGGCGGCTGCGGAGGCGATGCGTGATGTGATGGACGATCCAGTGCAGCTCGTCCATATTGTGATGCAGATACACACCCTTTGTTCTGCGCCCCTGCAGGATTTCATAGAAGAAACCCCAGTTCTGCCAGTCAGTGTCCATCGTCCGGGGGGCGGGGGACTTCTCGGGCCAGCGAGCTTGTAGTATACGGTAGTGTAGTCTCATTGAATGATCGCCAATGGGTGTTGTGGCGGCCGTGCCACCTAGTCTGCTGGCTCCCACCAGACGTAGATCAGGGCTTCGCCTCCCTGCTCGAAGTACTGCACCAGAACCTCGTGAACGCCGGCGCCGGCATACGCCACGTCGCAGTAGGCGATGCCGTTGTTCTCCTGCCACTCGTCGAGCACCAGCTTCCGGTCAAGATAGATTCGAGCACCGTCATCGATCATCGCGCAGAAGCGGTAGTCACCGGCATCCAGATAGACGTTCCTCGTCCAGCGGGCTGAGAAGTGATCCGGATCCATGTGGGGGAACGGGGGGTGGGCGCCCCAGTCGAACCCGATCCACGGCTCGTCGTGCCACGCCACGTAGGGTCCAGACAAGCTCTGGTTGGGGAAGAACTCGCCATGCCAGGTGTCCGTCGCCTCCAGCTGCGGGCCCGGTGGTTCCGGTGGCTCCTCGGACGACAACTGCTCCCACCAGAAATCGATCCGGCCGATTCCCGCGCCCTCGTAGTACGTCACCTCAACCGTGTGATCGCCAGTTCTGAGGGGCGTGTCGGCGCTGTGCGGGCGGTAACGACCGTCACCCCACCCGTCGATGATGCGGTGACCGTCGACGGAGACGCGCACGCCGTCGTCCGCCAGCGCATGGAAGCGGTAAGCTCCGCCATCGAGGTAGAACGTGCCCGTCCAGCGCGCTGAGAAGTAGTCCATCGGCGCGCTGCCGACCGGTCCGCCAAACCCCCAATCGAAGCTCACGGCGGCGTCGGTTTGCGTGGTGTGTGGGGATCCCTCCAGGTATCTGTTGTCGTAGTACTCGGCCGTCCATGGCCCGGGGAAAGAGCCAGGGAGGGCTGTGTCTTCCGCCAGATCCGCCTCCGGTAGCGGTGCGCCCGGTATCGTCAAGCGCTGGCCCACGTAAACGCTGCTGAAGTTCGTGATCCCATTGGCGTGGGCAATCGTCCAGGCATTCAAGCCATATTGCAGCGCGATGGACGTCAGCGTCTCACCGCTGCCGACGACGTGAACCTGGCCGGTCGGCTGAGCGCCCGGAATGACCAGTTGCTGCCCGACGTAGATAAGATTGGGGTTTGCAATGCCGTTGTGCTGTGCCAGGGTCCATGCGTCGGTGCCGTATCTAGAGGCTATGCCTGCGAGCGTCTCACCTCGCTGCACGACGTGGATGCTGTCGCTAGAGGGGGCGGCCGATGCCGTGCCCGATAGAAGTAGCGTCACGGCGAGCGCCGCTGCGAGTCCCTTACAGAGCTGATTCATGCGCATCTCACACCTCCTTTGCCCGAGGGCCATGGTCGGCCGTCATCATCAGCTGAAGCCGAACCCTTCTTAATCCGATGGGGGTAATCAAGCGCGTCCACACAGGAGGGTCTCGACACGTCGTATCAAGACCCGTAGCCCGTTAGGCCAGTATACACCAGCTTGGTGCGTTTGCCAACCGGGCACGCCGCGTGCCGATCGACATTTGCGGGGGAGTTGAGCGTCCAGCAGGGCGACGCGGAACGCTCCAGCGGTGCACGGTTTCAAAATCGTGAGAGGACGGACGGGAGGGCTGTTTATCCCGGGTTGGCCCCCAGGGGGATCGCCCTTGTGGTCGCCGCGGGCGTCGGCTCCACCCCGGTCAGAATCCACGCTGAGCCCGCCAACCTCACGGAGGCGGTGCCAGCCTGTGAGGGCGCTGAAGCCTTCGTGCTATGGCGCAGGGGTGAACACCGCCGCGGGTTCAGCGGCATTCGGTCGACGGGACCAGTGCACGGCTTCGTTCAGGTGCTGCCTGTTCCATTGAGGGGGTGTGCTGCCAGAGGGAGAGGACGTGGGGCCTGGTCACGCCCTCCTGCGTTGCCCCAGCCGTCTGCCTGGCCGGGTTGGATGCATCACTGCCTTCACGCTGCCTCAAACTCCTGAGTTCTTATGGCAGCCAGGAGACGCTCCGGGGGATCCCCTTTGCTGACGAAGGCGTTGGCACCCGCGGAAAGCGCAGCCGAGCGGGCTTCTGAGCGGACGCTGAGCGCGATCACCACCAGGTCCGGGCGGATGCGGCGGAGATATGAGAGCGGGTCGACCGGTGTCAGACCCGGCAACTCCCAGCCGAGGAGGACCACGTCGGGGAGCGTCGTCGCCACCCGGGTCAGCAGGTCGTCTCTGTCGGCCGCCTCGCCCACAATTGCCATTCCTGGCTCTTGCTCCAGCAGGACCCGGAGGGCGAACCGAACCTTCGGCTGGTCGTCGGCGAGCAAGATCCGCATTGATGACTCCCACTCCGAAAGCACGCGGTCCGAGATCACCTGTGCCATCAAGTCTGCCGAATAAGATGGCGTCCTCCCGCCAGGACGGCCCAGCCTAGCAGCAACAGGGGGACATAAGCGCAAGCGAGAACCGGCACAAGTCGCGTGTCGTCGAGCCGGTTGTGGGCAGGATAGAGCGGGAAATAGACGACAGTGACCCGATGCCCGGAATCTATGCCACCCACGCCGTATTGGGGCACATTAGCCTGTTCCTGATAGACCGCGTTTACCGGCCCGCCCATCCCCAATCCGGCCCACTCCTGGGCTGCGACGGCGGAGATGCCCGTCACGGTCTCGCCGTGCGGCGTGGCGAACTGGTAGCGCACGAAATAGCGGAAATAGGGAGTCGATCCTTCACCGGAAACCTCTTCCGCCCAGGCAGCCACTACCTGTGCCTCGTTGCGTCGGCCCAGGATCCAGATCGAGATGTCCTTGAGCAGGTACACCGAGATGACGGTCAACAGGCACAGGCCGATGACGATCAGGAGTATGCCTGCCCCCTTACGAGCTTGCCCCGTCCGCACTACAAGTCGTGCCCGCGCATTCGCGGGTCGAGGACGTCCCGCAGGGCGTCACCCACCAGATTCCAGGCCAGCACGAAGAGCACGATGGCGAGTCCTGGATAGGTGACGATATGCCAGTGTTGTGCTAGCGAGGGGATCCAATTCCGAGCGAAGTTGATCATCTGGCCCCAGTCAGCATACCCTCGCTGCGCACCCAGGCCCAGGAAGCTCAGGGCCGCAAACGCCAGCACGTATGACCCCGTGTTCATGGAGGCGATGACCAGCACCGGGAAGACGGCGTTCGGTAGCAGGTGACGCATGAGAATGCGCAGGTGGCCCACACCGATCGCGCGGGCCGCCAGCGCGTACTCCTCTTCACGGACCACCATGATATTGCCTCGAATAACGCGGGCGTACGTCATCCATCCAAAGGCGATGATCGCCAGCATCCCCGTGAGGATCTGTAGCTGCACCGGGTCCACGTTCTTCGTGGGGTTGCTGCCGAATGTGACCATGGCCAGCATCTTCGCCAGGAACATCAGTGGGCCTGCTTCGCCTCGCCCGTATATTGTCTGCAGCACCGATGTCAACGTGATGGCCGCCAGGAGAAACGGGAAGGCCTGGAACACCTCGGTGATGCGCATCAAGACGTCATCGAGCCAGCCGCCGTAGTAGGCGCCGATCGATCCAACCGTCAGTCCGATGATGGAGGTGCAGATCGTGATCACTACTCCGATCCGGAAGGCTGTACGGGTGCCCCAGACGACGCCATAGAGGATGTCGTACTGGCCCTCGGTGGTTCCCAGTGGGTGTTCGGCGCTGGGACCCTCTGGCTCCGTCTGGAAGCCATCGCGAGGGATCATGAACGGGTCTCGCGAATTCTCCGGGGGCGGCGCGATAGAGGGCGCTGCGGCAGCAACAACGGCAAAGGCGACCAGCAAGATGATGCCGGACAGGGACGTTGGGTTGGTCAGAAGTCTCCTTGCTGTCTTCAGCATAGTTGTTCTCCCTTGGGTGTCTCTCGCCGACTCACTCTCACTGTAGCCGGATGCGCGGATCGACAAAGCCATACATGACGTCTACCATCAGGTTGCCGATCACCAGAATCATACTGCTCACCAGCGCCACGCCCAGCACGGATATGGCGTCGAGGCTCAACGCTGCGTGAGCCAGGAAGGACCCCATGCCCGGATAGTTGAATATGGTCTCAGTGATGACAACTCCGTTGAGCAGCCCCACCAGGATCAGCCCCCCGACCGTGATGATGGGAATCAACGCGTTGGGCAGCGCGTGCCGCATTACCACGACGCGCTCCAGCAGGCCCTTGGACCGAGCCGTGGTCAGGTATTCCTGACTTAGAACGTCCAGCATAGAGGACCGTGTGACGCGCAGTAGATAGGCCCAGTTGAGGTACGCTAGCGTCGTGACCGGCAGCACCAGGTGCCTCAGCGCATCTAGGAAGACGTCAAACTGGAGATTGAGGATCGCGTCTATCGTGTGCATATGGGTGTACTGGCGGAAGCCATCCGAACGAATCACCTGCGACGCCCAGTCCGACAGCCGACCGGGCGGAAACCAGCGCAGCTTCGCGTAGAACACCATCAGGACGATCAGCCCGAAGACGAAGGTGGGAATTGACCATCCGACGATACTTATGACGCGTAGCACCTGGTCGATGAACTTGTTGTGATGAACGGCCGAGACCACCCCCAGGAGGATTCCCATGCCGATCATCGGCACCGCGGCCCAGATCGCCAACTCTGCCGTCGCTGGCAGGCGGCGGCTGAGCACGTCGAGGACAGGCCCGCCCAACGTGCTGGAGAACCCGAGTTGCCCGCGCAACACCCCTCCCCGAATCTCGCCCGTCTCGGGGTCCTGACGTCCGACCATCCAGTACCAGTATTGCTTGTAGATGGGGTCGTTCAGCCCGTACTTCTCGATGATTTCGGTCATGGAGCCCTGACGTCTGGGTACGTCCGACACGTACAGCGACGCGCGCTCATAGGGTGTTAGGAGCGACAGCATGGCGAAGATCAGCATGGTCACGCCCACAACGATGACGGGCAGGATCAATAGGCGGCGAATGATGTATGTGGTCATGGACTGTTTCCTCCACGAGGATGATCAGACGTTGGGCCGATTGCGTCGGCAGGTACAATCCGTCCTGCAGGTGCGACGCGCTCGACCAGCGCGTCGCACCTTTTCCAGGCGTCAGTCAATCTGCTGTGCTACGGCGCCTCCTTCGACAGGGCGTACACGTACGAGTACGTCTTGCCCGAGTACGCGGGGTTGAAGTAGACGCCGTCTATCCACTCCTGGACGTGATACCGTCCGAGGGCCTGGTACATCCAGATGACGACGGCCTTCTCCTGCGCCTCGAGCTGGATCTCCTCGTAGATTGGGCGGCGATCCTCCACAGCCGTAAGGGACGCGGCCTCCTCGATCATGCTATCGAAACCCGCAGCCATGTCCTCCGGCAGGTTGATCACGCGCCCGTAGGCACCGTCGGAATGCAGGAATGGGTGCACCCAGTTGTGCGGATCGTGGAAGTCCTCCAGCCACCCCCCAACGTAAATCGGCAACACCCGCTGGCGCCGGCTATTGAGCAGCACGGGCCACGGCATGTTCACCAGCGAGAGGGTGAACTTGTCGTTTACCGCCTCCACGCCTGCCTTGAGGATCTCCGAAGCCAGACGCCGAGTGTCGTTGCCCTCGTTGTAGGCCAGCTGCACGTAGAAGCCCTTATCCCAGACCTCGCCATCCCAGGCCTGCTTGAACTCCTCCACGCACTTGTCGGGATCGTAGCTGAAGAGCGGATTCTCGCCCTCGCGGTAGCCCATCATGCCGGCGATGATTGGCCCCTGCGCCTGCATCCCCTCGCCGTTCAGCGCCTCCTGGATCATCGCATCGAAGTCGAAGCAGTAGTTGAAGGCCCGGCGCACGTGGATGTCGCTGAAGAAGTCGGGTGGGATGCCGTTGCCGTCCAACTGCCCGCTCCCGACGAAGGGATTGCCGCCCTCCACATTGATGGTCCAGTTGAACTGGGCCGGCGTCATAGACGGCGTCGGCATGTCGCGGTAGACTTTGATGAACCCGTCAGGATTCCCCTCCTCGCAGCTCTCGTCGGGGTGGCAGACGGTCTTGTAGTAAGGCTCGAGCTGCGGCCGGTACTGCGGAGGGGTATAGATGAAGTCCGCGTCGCCTGCCTCAAACATGGCCCGACGGGTGCCCCACTCCTCGACGTTCTGGAATACGACCCGATCTATGCTGGCTATTCCGCTGGGTCCGCCTTCCCACATGGGTTCCGTGCGCCAGTAGTCCTGGTTGGCGACAAGCACCAGTTCCTCGCCTGCGGTCCAGTGATCCAGGATATACGGGCCGGTGCCGTTGGCCTGGTCGAAGAGCATGCTGTCCTGGACTGGCGGGTCGTGGTATTGGACCCACGTCTCACACGATCCGTCCCAGCCCCCGTTCTCCGCCATCCACTCCTGGTCCAGCGTGGCGCCCAGGAAGGTGTTCGCCAACATAGCCAGGAACCACGGCGTGGCCGTGTTCAGGTTGTAGGTCACAGTGCCGGCCTCGTCATCGGCGACGACGGCCTCTTTCACCATCTCGCACGTCTCGATGAGCGCTGCCTCAGGAACGTCCTCGAAGTCCTCAACGCCGGCTAAATCCATTGCAAGGCTCTCGATGGTGTACACGCCGAAGAAGGCCTCCAGCGTCATCCAGTGCGGGCCGTCGATGCGATCCTGCAGCAGCGCCCGATGCACCGAGTAGGCCACATCGTGAGGCTCCAGCATGCCGCCCTCGTGGAAGGTAACCCCATCGCGCATAGTGAAGGTCCATGCGTCGCCGGTCTCGTTAACCTCCCAGTCCGTCGCGAGGACCGGCACGAACTCGTCAGTGCGTTCCCGCTTGAACCATACCATGCCCTCGTAGACGTTGTTGAGAACGGCTGCGCTCGCCGTGTCGTACTCCCAGGCCGGGTCCATCGACTCGGGCCAACCCGCCCCCGTGACAACCATGTACGTATCCGGGTTCTTGAAGTCGGGCGAGACCGCCGCCAGTGGTTCCTCGGTCGGCTCCGGCTCTGGCGTGGCGGTGACGATCACTTGTTCCACCACCGTCTCTCCTTCCCTCTCCACGATTCTGGTGATTTCGACCGGCACCTCCTTCTCGATGACCTCTGGCGTGGGTGCCGTGCAGGCACCCAGGACCAGGCTGCCAATCGTAACCGCAGCCACCAATACGGACCATCTCTTTCGCTTCATGACCTCCTCCTCTTGCTGAGCAATCTGCTCCGGACGTATGTCGTGATGGGCGAGCAGTCCTGTCTGACCTGGTCGGGCAGCTGCCTATCCCGCTGCTGTCCGCTGTCCCGCAGCCGCCGGCGGTCCCGCAGCCGCATAATCGCCACCCGAGACGGGTGGGCGCGCACCCGTCAGACTACTCGTGCAAGCCGCCTGCGCGCCCGGCCTCGCTATGGGATCGTGCTTCACCTCCTTGTCCATGTCGCTCGCGGGAGCCCGAGTTGTGGCTCCAGCCCTACCATTGAGTCAACTGGCTGAATGCGGCGGTACTGCCCTCTGCCCGCCGGGCGTGTCGTCCGCGTGGTGCGTGCCCTCAGCGCTTCCCAGGCCTGCTCCGGCGGCTGGATGCTCCGATACCGGCAAGCCAGTGTCCAGCTGAGCGAACGCGCGAATGTATCGCCCTTGAGTTCCCGTGACAGCTCTTGGTCACCGGTCTCTTGCCGTCCGCCCACCGCGCTCCTCGACTACCTGTTGCCGAACCTTGGCTTCCCGAGAAGAGGCGTCGAAGACCCCCTGACGCAGCTCCTCACGAACAAGAGACAGATCCTTGTGAACACCTGTTGGGGTTTGGGCAAGCCATAAGCCCTTCTTCAAGTCAGGCAACCCTTTGCGTGACCGGTCTCAAACCTGCGCCCTGCCTGGTCTCCAACTTGCCCTGTGTCTGGTCTCGTGACCAGGCACGGCTCTCTTGGCCTTGCGTTGGCTCTTCCGGGCCGGGGCCGCGCATAGACCGGATCGTCAATCTGTGGTAAGATGCAGCGGGTCGAGCGCTAGCAGCACAAGGCGCATTGAACCTCTGTACGAGGATACCGTCGCAGTCAAGCCGGAGCTGGCTGAACGAGCTGCCGCCACAGCCCTTCAGTTGCGCGTTCTTCCCGATCCTGAAGGCCGGGCTACGCCCGGCCTTCTTGCATTTACGCCGTTCGCCTGGGATCCGCCCGCTCGCTGGTTCCCAGCCGCTCCCCCGGGCGCCGACCGCTCAATCCGACTGAACGCAACAGGGGCAGTCCAACCTTATTAGACTGCCCCTGTCCGCAAGAAGTGGTCGACCCAACGGGCTTCAGGCCACCCGGAGAAGTAACCTTCTCAGCCTGGTTGGATGCGTCCAGTATACGTCATGTTTGGTGCCAGCGCATCGGGCATCCGTAGGATTTCCTGCCTGGATGACTGTCCAATCTTGAACGTGTACATTCGTACAATGAGGCGCACGCTCAGCTGACCAGCCCGAGGCGAAATGCTCGTGCCACTGCCTCAGCTCGGTTTGAGACGCCCAGTTTGGAGAGGATGCTGCTCACGTGCGCTCGGGCCGTGGAGCAGCTGACGACCAGGCGTAGTGCGATCTCCGGGTTGGTCAGGCCCTCAGCCATCAACTCCAGGACCTCCATCTCCCGCGGGGTCAGATCGTCTCCCGGGTGGGGACCCTCGCTGGCGGCCTCCAGCAATGCCCTGGTCGCCTCGGGTGCCAGTGTCGACTGTCCCTTGCACGCGGCTCGAATCGCCTGCGCCAGATCATCAATCGACACGTTTTTCATGAGGTAGCTGATCGCCCCAGCGCGCAGGGCCTGCTGCACCAGCTTGTCCTCCTGGAAGCTGGTCAGCGCGATAACCCGCACGCCGGGCCAGTCTCGCTTCACGGCCCGGATGGCCGTCGGCCCATCCATCTGGGGCATCACCAGGTCCATGAGGACCACGTCCGGGCGGACGGCCTCACATAGCTCCAGCGCCTCCTGGCCGTGGCGCGCCTCGGCGACCAGCTCCAGGTCGGGTTTGACCTTCAGCATTGCGGCCAGCCCCCGGCGTACCATCGTATGATCGTCAACGACCATCACGCGGATGGCTTGCTCGTTCACCATACACATCCCTTCCATGTGACCACCACATCCGTTCCCCGTCCCGGCTCGCTCTCTATGCGCAACTTGGCCCCGATGCGCTCGGCGCGCTCGCGGATGATGCCCAGCCCCATATGGTCCGGGAGCATCCGACGCGGATCAAAGCCGCAGCCGTCGTCACCCACAGACAGTGTAACCTGTTGCCGGTCGTCCTGCGCGTCTCCGTCCGGCCTGCAGCGTAAGCAGATCGTCGCGCCGCTGGCTCGAGCGTGCTTGACTACATTGTTCAATGCCTCCTGGGCAATGCGGTACAGCGCAATGTGGACGTCCCGCGGCAGGGACGGATCCCTATCTCCTGTGACGCTGACAGACAGGTCTGTTCGTCCGGTGGCGGCCTCCGCCAGTTGGTGGAGCAGGTCCACGAGGCTTGTCTCCGTGAGGGCGGCCGGGCGCAGCTCCAGCAGGAGCGTTCGCATCTCCGCCAGCGCACCGCGGCTCAAACGCCGCATCTCCACCAGAAGCTCCCTGCCTTCCTCCTGATCATTCTCCCAAATCCCCGGGAGCGCTTCCGCGATGAGGCTGGCGGAGAAGAGGAGTTGAGTGACGGCGTCGTGCAGATCCCGGGCTAGCCGACTTCTCTCTGCGGCTACGGCGGCCTCCGCGGCCTGTTGAGCCAGGGCTTCCTCGGCCCGCTTGCGCTCGGCAATCTCCTGTTTCAGAAGCTCGTTTGCTCGCGAGAGCGCCACCGTGCGATCCGCGGCGAGTCTCTCCAGCTCGCGACTTCTGGCGGCGATGCCCCTCACGCGCAACCGATAACTGACGACAGCCCCAGTCGCCAGCATCAGCAGAATACCCCCTCGGAACCACCAGGTCGCCCAGAAGGGAGGGACCACCGTGACGGCGAGGGTAAGGCCCTCCTCGTTCCAGAAGCCGTCGTTGTTGGATGCCCTGACCTGTAGGTCGTACGTGCCACCCGGTAGATTCGTGTACCGTCCGGACCGCTGGGTGCCTACATCGTTCCAACCCTTGTCGAACCCGACCAGCTTGTATGCATACTGGTTCTTCTCCGGTTGATGGTAGTTTAAGGCCACATAGCTGAACTCGAAGTGACTGTTCGGCCACGAAAGCCTGATTTGCTCAGGGCTGCCGGAGGCGTGCTCCGTTGCCACGTCTCTCCCGTTCTGTGTCAAGGATGTCAAGCGGACGGGTGGGGGATGCGGGTTGTCCTTTACCTGACGGGGGTGGAAAGCGTTGAAGCCGTTGAGGCCGCCGAAGAACATGGTCCCGTCACGGCTCCTGCACGCCGCGTCCGTGAACTCATAGCCCTGCAGGCCATCGCTCACGTCGTAGTTCCGGAATAGGGTGGATGCGGGATCGAACCGTGACAAGCCCCCGGTCGTGCTGATCCACAGATGGCCTTGATCGTCCTCCAGGATCGCCAGCACCACATCATCCACCAATCCGTCCTCCTCGCCGAAGCGCCGGAAGGTTGATGTGGTCGCATCAAACCGGAGGAGGCCGTCGCGGGTACCCACCCAAAGGGTACCTTCCTGGTCCCGGTGGATCGTGTTCATGCTATCACGGCTTCGGCTACCATCAGCCCCCGCGTCAGCGCGATACTGTGTGACCTGTCCGCTGGCACGATCTAGCTTCCCCAGGCCGTCGTCGGTGGCGAACCAGAGGTCGTGGTCGGGGTCCTCGTAAATTGCCCGAACCGCGCCGCTCGAGCCCACATACTTCGCGAACCGGCCCACGATCCGGTCGAAACGCTCCAGCCCTCCATCCGTCCCCACCCAGATGATCCCCTCGTGATCCTGGTAGACGGCATGCACCCTGTTGCTGCTGAGGCTATGCGGGTCGAAAGGGTCGGCCTGGAAATGCGTGAACCGCTGCTGCTCGCGATCGAAGCTGGCGATACCACCACCCCAGGTGCCGATCCATAGCTCGCCGTCTTGCCCCTGGTGGATGGCCGTGACGTAATCATTGCTCAGGCTGTCCGCGTCGTCGGGATCTTGCGTGAAATGGGTGAACGTGCCGTTCTCTCGATCGAACCGGTCCAGCCCGCCCCCGTCCGTCCCCACCCATGTGACACCGGTGTCGTCCTCGCAGAGCGCCATAACCCGATTATGGCTCAGACTGCCCGGCTCCGACGGATTGGCCTGATACAGAGCGAACTTCCGCTTGTCTCGATCTAGCTTGCTCACCCCGCCGCCCGACGTGCCAATCCAAAGCACACCCCGGCGGCTCTCGTAGATGGCGTTCACGTAGTTGCTGCTCAAGCTGGTCGCGTCGTCAGGGTCCTTCTGATAGGCAGACAGTCGGTTGCCGTCACTGTCAAACAGATAGAGCCCCCCGCCATTTGTGCCTAGCCAAAGCATTCCAGTCTGATCCGCCCAGATCGACGTCACCTGAGTGTGGGGGAATCGTCCCCAGTCCTCAGGATCGACCAGTAGCCGGGTGAATCGATCCTGCTGGCGGCTGAACCGATAGAACCCGCTGCCGCCGCTGCCCACCCATAGGGTACCGTCGGGGCCCTCAATGATTGCGTACACAGCATTGTGGCCGAGATCCGACAGGTGCTGGGGCGCCAGTTGATAGCGCGCAAAGGTCTCGCGTTCCGGTTCCCAGCGGGCGATCCCGCGCCACGTGCCTATCCACAGCGTGCCCAGGCTGTCCTCATAGATTGAGGTCACCCGGTCATCCGGCAGACTCTGCGCCTCATCCCGGGCGGCTGCATAATGAACGAACGTCCTGGTTGACCGGTTGAGACGGTCGAGACCACCGGCGGTTCCCACCCAAAGCCGCTGTTGACTATCTTCGAACAGGCTGAGCACTTCATCATCGACGAGGCTGCGCGAATTCTCAGCCTCGTGACGGTAGTGCTCGAAATGCTCTGTGTGCGGATCGAATCGATCGAGCCCTCCGCGGGTGCCGATCCACAGACTGCCTGACGCGTCCTCAGCCAATGCCGTCACGGTGTTGTCGCTCAGGCCGTCGTGACCGTCCGGGCCCGCATGATAGACCCGAATGTCGTATCCGTCGTAGCGGCTCAGGCCATCGTTGGTGCCGAACCACATGAAGCCGCGGCTGTCCTGCAGAATGCACGTCACTGAGCTTTGCGAGAGGCCGTGCTCTACGGAGATGTGTTCAAACTCGGCCTGTGCGACCCAGTCTGCCTGAATGCCTGGAGCGCTCCCGGAGGCGACCTGCCGTGTCGTGTCCGCCGCTCGGTTTCCCAACGAAACGTAGGATTGTGACATGGTGGCGGGCGCGACGGTGCGGGGCACCGCGCCCGGCTCTTTCGCACGCTGGGGCAGCGCCCCGCTGCCCCACGCTGACGTAGCCCAGGCCATCGCGACCACCGCGCAGATGGGCAAGGGCAAGCTGGTCTTTCGTCGCGACAAAATCTCTCTCCTCCCAGAACGCCGCCGCAGGCCAGGGGTCACGGCGGCAAGCTGGCGCGGCCAATGCCGTGGCAGGCTGGGTCCCCGACGCACCGTCCAGAGGCGCCGCCGGGAGACGGGCCGGCCTGTGCTGTATATACATCCGTGGGGGCCCCGGCGTTCAAAATCCTAAGGCGAGCCCTTGGCCGGACACCTCGGCCGGCGTCCGGCTGCGTCAGGCCGCCGGAGTCGCTCTGGAGCTGCCTCAGATTGCGCAGCGGCGATGGATCCGGTCGCCGGCAGCAGGAGCCTGTAACGCCTTGCTCTCTACCTGGTACCCATAGTCGCATCAACGACCGCGGCGGGCACGGCGTGACCGCGGCGCTCCAACCCTCAGGCCCTCCCGACGTAGAGGCCGTAACCGAAGTACTGGTCAAGGTTGTCAGGTACGATCCCATCCTGCCGGACCCCCTGAACGAATTGCCGGTAGGTCGGGTTCCGGGCATACAGGCGGAGCATTCTTGCGAAGACACGTACCATCCCAAGCCAGCCATACCGTTGAAGGATGCCTTTTGCCTCAGCCGTGGCGTCAATGTCCTGGATTCTGACTGTGATGTCTGTCAACCCTGCGTGGATCAACAGCTCTTCCCACTCTTCGCGAATGAGCGGGCTCACGTGGGTGCCAACTTCCTGGGATGCCCATGCAACCACATCCGCCGGTGGCGGCGTTCTCAACCACGTCGATTCGTTCAACCCGACGTATCCTCCGATCCTTGCCACGCGGGTGTACTCGTTCACGGCTCCCTGCTTGTCCTCTACGAAGGCGGTCACGGACTCGGTGACGACTGCGTCGAACTTGGCATCATCGAACGGGAGGTCCTGGGCATCCGCGACTCGAAACTCGGTACGATCCGCCACGCCCGCTCTCCGTGCCCGCTCCCGGGACCGTTCTATCATGCGAGGGACGACGTCCACCCCCACCACGCGGCAGCCGCGGCTCTTCGCCAGATACACGGGAGTGATGCCGGCTCCGCACCCGATGTCGAGCACGGTGCTGCCCTCCCCTATGCGACAGAGCTCTGCAATCTCGTCGGTCGCCTTCACGCCGCCAAGATGCTTCGTCATGCCGACCTCGGCTGCGAAGTCGAAGAACGCCTCTGCGTGTGCCATTTCAGCATCCTCCTTGGTTTGGCCTCTCAATTACACTCAAGGGGGGCCATAATCGGGTGCGGTCTGCCTTCAGATCCGCTGTGGACCAAGGCGGTTACCCACGCCTAAGCCGATGACTCATCCCAGATCGAGTGGCGCAGAAGTAGCGAGACGACCACGCCCAGGCATGCCAGGCCGTACACCCCCAGCCCGAAGGAGAGTACCTTGCTTTCCGGGTAGGCCAGATACCGCAAGGTGAACGCGTATAGGCTGTCCACCAGGCCGTGAAGGAACGCTGCTGCCCAGATACTGCCAGTCCATAGCATGGCGTAACTCTGCACGAACCCCCACAGGACGAAGAACAGCAGACCCAGAGCGGCCCCGAGAAATGTGGGCGGGTAGGTATGCACGCCGCTCAGGATCACGGGGAGATGCCAGATGCCCCATACGATCCCCACCAGCATAGCCCCGCGGCGCCCCCCCAGCGGAGCCAGCTCGTCCTGGAGGAAGCCCCGCCATCCGTATTCCTCACCAAACACAGCTGCCAGTCCGCTCAGGGGAATCCCCGTCACCGCCAGTCCAAAGGCGATGATCAGTGCAATGGGATAGAGCCCCTGTGGAACGGCGATGCCGTACACCCGCTCAGCGAAGCCTGGAAACCGCCCCAGACCGGGCAGCAGATTCAGCCCGGCTTGCAGCGCCATGAAAACAACCACGCCGACGGCAAGCTTCGCGCCGCGGTCCGTGTCCCCCAGTTGGAGCCCGGCTCGCTCCAGTTGTTCCCTGGTACTCCGGCCGGCGACATGGAAGACCAGGAGCGTCCAAGCCGTCATCAGGCCCTGACCGAGGGCCTGGAAGAGGGCCGAGGGACCCGGGGTCCAAAGCGCGAGCAGTGTGATGACTGTGTACAGTCCGGCAAGTAGCAGGAACCCGAACAGGATCAGACGGGGCTCGCCGAGGGACCGGCCCCTGTGGATGGGGCTGTCCTCGAGGATGAAGAGCCGCAGAAACAGCGCCACCGCCGCCGGGAACAGCATGTCGAGCGGCGAGAGCGCCAGCTCGTCTGTTGCTCGCTGCCCGACCGTGATCGTGACCAGCAGATGGAAGCCCCACGAGAGGCCGAACGTCAGCATCAGAAACGCGACTATGCGACCCCAGCGTATCTGACCCGTCATTCCTCTCGCTCCCTCTCTGTCGCGGTGTTTCGAAATCCACATCGCGCCGGGTTGTTGGAAGCGGGCTCCATTTCGGCCGCAGCAGGCGGGTTCTCCATACGTCTGCCGTCAGGCAAGATGCATTCCCCTGCCGTCTCTGCATGGCAGCTCTACATCCCGCTCGTCGCATTCGGGATCAAGGCCACTGCGGCCATCGCCAGGAACAGCGGCGTCCCCTGGCCTGCTCAGGCGGTGCCCCCTCTTGCTCCCAGCGGATTCATAATCGACCGCGCGGCTGCGCAGCCGTGAACCACAAGTGATCACCTGGCATTGGTTCTCCGCCCCCGTGACGTGCATGCGCAGCAGGGCTACCAGATGCCTGGCAGGAGTCGGTACTCCACCTCATTGGCGTATTCGACATACCCGGGGAGCTCGGCTTTCAGCGTCCGGTCCTCCAGAGCGGTGCGGACCGCGAAGAGGACCGCGTTGAGGCCGCCAGGGATGAGGGCCCACCAGGAGTCGAGCAGGATTGGCACCGCTAGCTCAAAAAGAATGGAGCCCACGTAGGCCGGGTGCCGAACCCACCGGTAGGGCCCACGGCTAGTGACGGAATGCTCCCGCTCCGTCTGTATCCGCGTGATCTGCGAGAAGTAGGCATTGGCTCCTGTGGCCCACACCACCAGCGCGTAGCCGAGGGCAGATATCCCCACCGCGGCAACCTGGGCCGCCAGAGGAAAGCCGCCCGTCCAGCCAAACCGCTGATCCAGACCGGCGATGACCAGCCGTGCCAGCTGCGAGACGCCCACGATGCTCATGATGACTGTGTCCCACGTCTTCGCACCCTCCCGGGGGCCCAGGCGCTCAGCCAGCAGGTCCGGGTTCAGCCGCAGGATGGCGATCGCTGTAGCCAGAACCCAGGCCGCCGTTACGAGAACCAGGACCCAGGCCGGCCACCAATCCATCCGCCCGGCGGACCAGAATAGGGCCACGCCGACAATGACGACGCCCATCGTCTCGCGGATGGCGTACCGAATGATTAGTTTGGTGTCCAAGTCCATGTACCCCCAAATGGTCGGCTGACGCCGCTGGGTGGCGAAAGCGCCCCCCGACGGATCCCGCCGCGTTACATAGTGGTCGTCGCCAGTAGACTCGGTGTGTCCGCCGCGGGCAGGCGATCCGGTACATCACCCTCCATGACGCGCAGCTCCCGGTAGGTCAGCGTCCACAGAGTGGAGACGAACACTTCCCGCATCCCAGAGAGGAGCACTACCGGGCCGACTGTGACGAGCAAGAAGATGGGGATGCCCAGCGCGAGGCCCACAAATAACGGCGCATCTCCCCGCGAAGCCAGACCGGTCAGGCCGCCCGCCGCCAGACCGGGCAACCCTCCGATCAGCAGGCCCAGGCCGATCAAGAGCAGCACCAAGGGCACCGTGATCACAGACCATCCCAGCTCCACCGCTATTGTCAGGAGCCAGATCAGCCCGGCGTCCTTCCGTCGGCTTCGCACCATCGACTTCCCCCGGCGGAGCGCCTCCGTCACGCCTATTCCCTCGAGTGCGCAGGCTTGGCGGGCGAGCCGCTTCCACACCGAGACGACGGCGCCAGCGACGATCATGACGAAGATTGCCATGAAGAAGAGACTACCGGTGAGAATCGCGAAGGTGAAGATCACACCATCCCCTCCATCGACCCACAGAGGAAGGGGAGCGAGGATCAAGCCAAACAGCAGGATGCCGAATAGAACTGCTACAACATCTGCCGTCAGGTCGATCAGGAACAACCGCCAGGCCCTGCGCGACCATGCCCATCGGAATCCTCGGCCCATCCGCACACGCTCACCCGAATCCAGGTAGGTTCCCACCATGCGGATCAGAGCAGTTCTGCTCGCGTACCGCGCGATTTTTGCCACAACGATGACAGTCACCGCCACGCCGGCCAGGACGCCCAGGATGGTCAGGCCGTCTTTCGTCACCACGATCCCGAGCTGGGTGGCGAACAGCTTGCTCAGCTCGCGATTTGCCTCGTCCACTTCGTGGCGCAGCGTCTTCTGGAGCGCGTCCCAGAACGTCTCTCCGTCCAGGACCGTGACCTGTATGCCCCGGTCCGTCCAGTCCTGGTCCGTATCAAGCAGGGCCGCTGTTTTCCAAGAGAACGTCACCAGCGCTAGAATCACGCCGAAGATCCACAAAGCCCGGTAGCTCCAGACTGTGTGCCAGGCGCGCTTCAACATTTCCGTATGATTCATGTCAGTCCGCCTCCTCTGCGGGACGCTTGTATCATGGCGCGTTCCCTGCCAAGAGTCTAGCAGAGGGAGAGCCAATTGTCATCGGTAGAAGCATCGATTTGACCTACGCAAAAAGGGCTGCCTCAGGCTAGCCCTTCTCCACAGTGCTCGTATGCGATCTACGACAGATGTTGTACTCGCGTGCCCGCCGCACGCTGGTCCTCGCACGGCGGCTGCCGCGCCTTACGGGGCGGGCTGCGCTAATTCGAACCGGTGCACGCGGTCGTACGCCCGGCCCATCGCAACGTGAATCCCACGTCTGGTCAGATCGTATACCACGGACCACTGCGTACTGTCCTGCGCCACATCAGTGAGCAAATCGAGCGCCTCCTCCACACCCATGCGGCCCTGGCTGCCCGCCAAGTCACGATCGATGGCGTCATAGCGCCAGCATCCGGAGGGGCCGTCGGGGGCAACCCGCGAGCGGAGATGGTTCGTCGCCAGGTGCCAGGGAGATTGGTGTGGATTGGCGATGAGCACCATCTGCCCCTCCAGGAACTCGATCAGGACGGCCTCGCCTGCGGCGTCGGCGATCAGATAGTGGAGCGCCGGGCCTCCGCCCCAATCGATGTTGTACTGATCCACGATGGAGATGGCCTCGTCGACGTCGCGCGCGTGGTCTAGCATCTCGCGTATGATGGTCAGGGAGTCGATGGTCGGCTTGTCCGGATCGTAGGGCGTTTCGCTGTCGGACACCGCCGCCATGCCGATGACCAGGCCGTGCTCGTTCATCCCATCGAAGGGCCAGAATGGAGCCGCGAGGAGCGGCTCCCGGGCCGCCAGGGGCAGGTCGGGCAGGTCGCGCGCCACGGCCGACTCGACGAGGTAGCCGATATCGACCATCGAGACGGAGTCGTATCCCTCCGGCGGATCCGTGAAGAGGAGCAGGGCAGGGCTGTACTGCCAGTCGAAGCTGCGCCCGTAGACCCGCTGCCGTCCATCCCCGAGGGCAGCGAAGAGAGAGCACGCCCATTCGGAGTCCGCTACCGTCGAAGCGGCGCCCCCGATCTCGCGGGAAGAGGCCATCGACCGGCCGTAGTCTCCATAGTATCGCATCGTGTAGAGGGGGTAATCATCCACTTTCTCTAGGCTGTCCAGCGTGGCAGCCGGATCCGTGAGTGCCTTCTCTGCTGGCGCGGGGGTCTCGGTCGCCGGGGGGCGCGGCGTTTCGGTTGGAGGCAGAGCGCTCGCTGCTGGGATGGTGGTCGTGGGAGCCGCCGTCAACGCACGCCGCGTACCTGTGGGCGTCCTGGTGGCGGCAATCGCGGGGGTCGGCTCTGCTGTCTCCAGTTTTTTCGGGGTCCCGCAGCCCGCCGGGGACAATCCCGCGGACACAGCCAGGCACAGCGTGATCCATCGCTGCCTAGACTTCATCACCGCTCCCCAGGATCGTTGTCACAGTCCGAAAGTCCCGTGGTCCAGGACGACCATGCGCTGGGCCGCGCACGATCAATGACCGATTGCACCGAACGCCTATGGTATGGTGTCCCATCCTGCAGAAAGTCCCCCAGCTGTCACATCTCGGTTTAGCCCCCCGCGCCTGGCTCCAGGCACACGGGCTGCCCCACCGTGTCATCAATGATCACGTCCGGAAACGTGGGATCCTGGTCGGGATGAGCGCCACCCTGGCGATACATCTCCAGGAACTCCGGAACCGCGAAGACCACGTCGTGCATATAGGCGCGCTGCTGCGCCTCGGCGAGCAGCGCCGCCTCCTGCACCGAGACGCAGCCGTCGCCATCCGTATCGGCACGCGATTCTCCGAAGGCGGCCGCGAAGTAGTGGGTGAACACGCCGCCGATGATGGGCAGCCCTTCTTCCTCCACGCCGCTCCAGCCGTATTCATCTCCATCGACTGCAGCAATGGATATGTAGGAACCCGGGTCTTGTGCAATGACCCTGGTATGGTTAGCGGCCTGACAGGCGTCGATGACCAGCACCCGCCGCTCGCTGGCGATCTCCTCCCACTCGTCTGCAAAGAAGGTGTCCCATCTCAAGATATCGCTGAGGTAGCGCCCGTGGGCGGCGACGTAGACCAGCACAATATCACCCGCAGCCGCGTTCCCCTCCAGCCAGTCGAGACTGTCCTGCAGCGTGTCTCTATCGAACTCCCTCACATCCCGGATCCTGTCGGGATCCCAGCCTGCCGCCTCGAGCGTCTCGCGCAGCTGCTCGATGCCGATGTAGCCGACGGGCAGGTTCGTCATCTCGACGTCGTCGTAGTCGTCCTTCTCCGCCAGCACGGCCCAGCCGGTGACGGTGTCTCCTTCGACGACCTCAGACGAATTCAAGGGCGCGACGTCAGCGTCCTCCGGATAGACCCACTCGGCGAAGAGCGCGCTCAGGTCGCACCGGCAGTGCTCCTCTGCCAGCCGTCGGAACGCATCCTCCGTGCCGATGCCCCACGCCCGAGATTCGTAGTAGTCCCGCAGGAAGCCGTCGAAGGTGTCCTGTCCCATCTCGCTCGCCAGCGCCTTGCCGATGCCGCCGGCCGCTCCCGTGATGATCGCGACTCTGTCTGCAAGCTCTGGTCCCATCGTGCGCCTCAGCGGGTCACGATGACGACAAACCGCCGCTTGGACAAGTACGGTGCGCGCACGACGAAAACGGCGCTATGCTCGCCACGATGGCACGAGCGTACTTCGGCTCCTCCGTACCGATTCCATTTGCACACCGAGGCGGTGCGAAACGCTGGCCGGAGAACACACTCCTCGCGTTCCGAAGTGCCTCGGAGCTCGGGTACCTGCACATCGAGACGGACCTCCATCTCACGCGGGATGGCCGCTTCGTCTGTTTTCACGACCCGACGCTCGAACGGACGACGAACGGACGAGGCGCGATCGCCGAGCGGACCCTCGACGAGCTCCGACAGCTGGACGCCGGTTACCAGTTCGTCGAAAACGGCGGCTACTCGTTTCGCGGCGCAGGCCTGAAGATTCCGACCCTCGAGGAGGCTCTCGAGCTGGATCCGGCGCTGCACTACAACCTCGAGCTGAAGACGCCCGACCCTTCGGCCGCGGGGCATATATGGCGGATGATCGAGCATCACGGAATCCACGACCGGGTTCTGGTCGCCTCTGCCCATGACGAGGTGACGGAGACCTTTCGGCGCCTCAGTCGGGGCCGCGTTGCCACGTCGCCAGGACGCAAGGGCGCGCTACGGTTCTGGACGAAGGTCCTGACCGGCACGTGGCGGAACGCGATGTTTCCCTTTGATGCCCTCCAGATCCCCCGGAGATTTCACGGCATCGAGGTGATCACACCGAGATTCCTCGAAGCTGCGCATCACCACGGGATCCAGGTTCATGTCTGGACGATCGACGATCCGTCGGAGATGTACGAGCTGGTCGCCGCTGGCGTCGACGCGATCATGACCGATCTGCCCGAGGTTCTCCTCGAGGTCTTGTCGAAATCCTAGCTCGTCCGACCGACCTGTGTTGAGATGAGGAAGACATGCGACCTCCGATGCTTCTCGTTGCGACCGAGCGCTACCAAGAGCTTGCCGAGGACATTGCCGGCGCCGGTGACTTCGATCTCGGCAACGTCGAACGCAAAGTGTTCCCA
>Ga0207796_1000041_pt1 | contig 55519 bp, 44 predicted proteins | sample Pon1CUnioCityCA_6_FD_187274 | JGI IMG/M metagenome (GOLD analysis project Ga0207796, IMG submission 187274) | Marine sediment microbial community from Union City, CA, USA - Pond 1C Sediment 1 (SPAdes) | ecosystem: Environmental > Aquatic > Marine > Intertidal zone > Salt pond sediment ... | reverse complement strand
GGTCGAGGCCTTTCGGGAACAAGCCGCAGGATTGGCTGAAGGCGGGGTTGACCTGTTCTGGATCGAGACCATGAGTGACCTGGATGAGGTCAGAGCTGCTGTGGCTGGGATCCGGGAAGTCAGCGATTTACCAATCACAGCGACCATGTCCTTCGATACCCACGGCCACACCATGATGGGGGTCAGCCCAGCCCAAGCCGCCAGCGAACTCCAGAAGCTGGACCTGGCTGCCCTGGGTGCCAACTGCGGAACAGGATCGGATGAGCTGATTGAGGTTATCAAAATCATGAAAGCCCAAGCCCCGGAGTCCAACCTGATAGCCAAAGCCAACGCGGGTATTCCCCAGGTTAAGGATAATGCTGTGGTTTATAATGGTTCACCAGACCTGATGGCGGACTATGCCAAAACGGTCTATCAGGTTGGCGCTCAATTGATCGGCGGCTGCTGCGGCAACACGCCCGCTCATATACAAGCTATGGGCGATGCCCTGACAGCGTTTTCCTGATCATCCGTCATCCTGCCAATCAGATTTAGCAACAAGCAATCTTTATAACCAAAGAGAGGAACTTCATGTCCTTGGGTAGCTGGCTGCGTGATCGACCTCACCTGTTAGAAAAGATATACCAGGTAGTGGAAAAGGGTGCCTGGCGCCTGAATCCACTCATTCGCCGCTTAGGATATCAACGGGTGGAACGCTTGATCAAACCCTTTGAGGATGCTGGGAAAAAACTGGTCTTCGACTGCCGGACTTGCGGTCAATGCATTCTGCATTCCACAGGAATGACCTGTCCCATGTCCTGCCCCAAAAACCTGCGCAATGGCCCCTGCGGTGGGACCCGCGAGAATGGACACTGCGAAGTCAAACCAGAAATGCGCTGTGTGTGGGTTGAGGCCTATGAGCGCTCCTGCCAGATGCCCATCTATGGCGAGGAGCTGACCTGGATCCAACCTCCTGTGAACCTGCTGCTGTATGATCGCTCGGCCTGGATCACTATGCTCACCGAAGAGGACCAGGTCCTCCCCTCTTGCTGGCAGGCTACTGAGGAGCTGACCTTGCTGGAGGACATCCAATCCATCTGGCCTCAACAAGAAGAAAAATAGTCCCCACCAGGGAAAACACCATGGAACTCAACCACATTCCTGAAATCGATTATATTTCTGGCAGCAGATTGGAACGGGTGCTGCGGGCGGGCCGGTTCGCTGTGACCGCAGAGCTCAACCCCCCAGATAGCGCGGATCCGCAAGAGGTCTACGACGCGGCTCTGGTGCTCTCACGAGTTTGCGACGCTATCAATGCCACTGATGGTTCCGGTGCCAACTGCCACATGTCCAGTGTGGCAATTTGTTCCCTGCTGACAAGGGCAGGATATGAACCGGTAATGCAGGTCTCCTGCCGCGACCGCAACCGCATCGCCATCCAGGGGGATGTCTTAGGAGGCGCGGCCATGGGGGTCAAGAACCTGCTCTGCCTGACTGGGGATGACACCACTGCCGGAGACCAGCCAGAAGCCAAGCGGGTCTTCGATCTGGACGCGATTCAGCTGCTGCGGACAGTCAAGATCATGCGTGATGAGAGCTGCTACCTGAGTGGGCGGAAGATCACCTCCCCACCCCGCTTGCTGCTCGGCGCAGCCAGCAACCCTTTCATTCCTCCTTATGATTGGCGGGCATACCGCCTGGCTAAAAAAATCGAGGCCGGGGCAAATTTCATCCAGACCCAGTATTGCTACGATGTGCCCCGCTTTCGGCAGTTCATGAGCCAGGTCAGGGATCTGGGCCTGGACCAGAAAGTTTGCCTGCTGGTGGGCGTGGGTCCGCTGCGGTCTGATAAAGCCGCAGAATTCATGCGCACCAAGGTGCCAGGTGTGGTCATCCCCGACCAGATCGTGGACCGTCTGCGGAAGACCCCAGCTGAAAAGAAAGCCGAAGAAGGGAAAAAGATCTGCGTGGAGATCATCCAGCAGGTGAGAGAGATTCAGGGGGTAGCTGGCGTGCATGTGATGGCATACAGGCAGGAAGAACTAGTGGCTGAGATTATCGAAGAAGCTGGATTGCTGCCCAGGCCCCGGCAGTCAGCAGCGCCAGAGGAAGACCCGCTGCGGCAGGCCAGAAAACGCCGAAGAGGGTCCAGTTAGCCCAAAACAGCTGGCTGGAAGTTCATCCTTGGTTGAGAAAGTCTGAAAATCAGGGAAGATATGACACATGTCATAGTGTAAGCTCTGGTTTTTATCCCTATAATATCTGAACTGCAGGAAAAACACACTTAGTGAGAATTAACGTGTGCCACCAACCCAGGGTTGTTCAGACAACCAGTTGACAAATTGTCAACTCTCTGATATATTACAAATATATTACTATGGGATCAACCAGGGGTATGGCTTGGACCATGTATTCTACGTTAAATCCATTAACGCGATTTCTCATTATTACCTGCAGTGAAATTAATACCAGCTATTGTACTTATCGATCTCAGCATGAGGTCAATTCATTATCCCTATGCTAAGGGCAAAGCATTCTAAGGAGGTGCCAGCCGTAAATAATTCACAGAAAAAAACTACCAGTATCAACTTTCAAAACCTTTTTAAGGAGGATTTCTTTATGAAGTTCAAACAATCCAAAGTATTCATCATCGTGGCCGTCTTGATCGCGGTTTCACTTCTGGTGGCAGGATGCCAGGAAGCTGAACCCGAAGAGCAGACTTTCAAAGTCGGTTTCCTGGGCCCCTTCAGTGGTCCCAGTGCGCAGACCGGGAAGCAGTTCAAGGGCGGCGCCACTATCGCTCTTGAAGCCTATGATTCCAAGATTGGCCCCTACACCATCGAACCTGTCTGGATAGACTCCCAGTCCGATCCCGCCAAGGCCTCCCAGGCTTATGAGCAGGCTGTTGTACAGGACGGCATCCAGGCTGGCGCGCTCAACTGGCACAGTTCAGTTGCCGTGGCCGTCATGGAAGTGACTGCCAAGCACCAGATTCCGCACATCTTCGGATTCGGCGCGACCGAGAAGGTGAATGAGACCTTTGAATCTGATCCTGAGAAATACGGTTACTGGTCCACCAAAGGCTGGCCCACCCCTGCCAAGCTGGGCAACAAGTATGTTGATGCCCTGGAATACTACATCGATCAGGGTGTGTATTCTCCTGCAGAGAAGACCGTGGCCATCTATGGTGAGGATTCCGACTGGGGCCGCAGCTTTGCTACTGGCGTGATCGAACTCTTTGAGGAAGCTGGTTGGGAAATCGTCTCAGAGGAGTACTTCCCTCTTGAGCAGACTGAGTACACCTCATATCTGAACCAGGTGAAAGACCTGAATCCGGCAATTCTGGCCGGCACCAGCACTTCGCCTCCTCAGATCACCTCCCTCATCAAGCAGGCTGATGAGATCGGCCTGGAAAGCCTGATCATCGCTGACGGCCTGGGCTGGGTGGACTTCTGCAGCCTGACCGGTTCTTCCGCGACTGGCGTCATTGATCAGATCGCTGGCTGGTCTGGAGAAGAAGGCTTTGCCTTTGCCGAGGAATTTGAGAGCCGCTACAATCTATCTCCCTCAACCTCCTCCGCTGGCCTGGCTCATGACGGCACCATGATGATGATGGAAATCATGCAGGCTGTTTATGATGAGCATGGAGAACTCACCAGTGAACTCATCCAGGACTTTGTAGAAGAGAACGTCTGGACTGGTGACTGGTCCCTGACCGACGGCCTGGTGATGGTGGAGTACAAATACACCGAAGACACCACACCTGACCCTGTTGTCGGCCCTGGCTTCTACACCTTCCCCGTGCTGCAGTACGAGTACGTGGACGGCAAATGCCTCGGGAAACCGATTTATCCGGTTGAAGGTGCAGTAATGGACCTGATGGTTCCCTAAACGGGTGATCAAACCCGAATGAGTAACAAGGGGTGGCGCAGTTTTTGTACTCGCCACCCCTTCTGTTAGAGAGGAAAGAAGATATGATCTTAGACACAAAAGAGGTGACCAAAAGATTTGGTGGGTTGACCGCAGTCAACAAGGTTTCCATGCAAATCGAAGAGGGAGAGATCTACGGATTGATTGGTCCCAATGGAGCGGGCAAAACCACCTTTTTGAATTCCATTGCTGGCAAATTCCCCCCCACCAGCGGCACAGTGTTCTTCCGGGGAGAGGAAACCACCGGACTGCCGGCGGAAGCGATGTGCAAAAGGGGGCTGGCCAGGACTTTCCAGATACCCCGGCCCTTTCCAAAATTGACGGTCCTCGAAAATGTCAAGGTTGGGGCTGTGTTTGGTCCCTCCGCACACGGCTTGAAATCCGCAGACATCCGGGCCAGAGAAGCCCTGGAATTTGTGGAATTCAATCTGCCTATTGACACCCCGGCATCACAGTTAAACGCCGTACAGCTAAAACGAATTGACCTGGCAAGAGCGATCTCCTGCCAACCGAAATTATTATTGCTGGATGAGCTGGCCTCCGGTTTAACCCCGGGAGAGCTGGATTCCATGATGGCGCTGATCAAACGCATCCGCGATGACGGCGTGACCATCATTGCCATCGAGCACATTATGCGCGTCATTAAAGGGATTTGCGATGAGGTGATGGTGATCGAATACGGCACAACCATCGCTGAGGGTACCGCAGAAGAAGTACTCAACAATCCCAAAGTCATTGAAGCCTATCTAGGAGAAGAGGAGGTCCCCAATGCTGGAGCTTAAGAACCTGGACTCCGGGTATGATTTCCTGCAGGTATTGTGGGATGTATCCCTTACTGTTGAAAAGGGTGAATTCGTCGCCTTGATCGGTCCCAATGGTGCTGGCAAATCCACCACTTTACGGACGGTTGCCGGCCTCGTCAAGCCCATGGGTGGGGATATCCTTTTTAAAGGGGAATCCATCAGGAACAAACCAGCCCACATCATCAGCCGGATGGGAATCAGTTACGTATCTGAGGCATTAAATTTATTCACGGATATGTCCGTGCGGGAAAACCTGCTTCTGGGTGCCTATGCGGTAAAAGAAAAGGAAACCCAATTAGAAACCCTGGACTACATCTTTGAACTCTTCCCCCGTCTCCAGGAGCGTAAAGACCAGCTGGCTGGCACCATGAGCGGTGGAGAAAGAAAAATGCTGGCCATTGCCAGGGGCATGATGTCCAATCCCACCTTGATGCTGGTCGACGAGCCCTCCCTGGGCTTGCAGCCCAACCTGACCTATGATGTTTTTTCGGCCTTGTTGAAACTGGTCAAACAAGGTGTGACCATCCTGCTTGTAGAGCAAAATGTCAATGCCACCCTGGACATCACTGACCGGGCCTATATTCTTGAACAGGGCAGAATAGTCATGGACGGTCCCAGTCAGGAAATGAAAGCCAATCAACACGTCCAAAATGCATATCTGGGTATCTGAATAGTTCTGTTATCCATCTGACCTCTGAGCAGGATCCCAGTATGATGAAGGAGAAATTATTATGACAACTGAAACCCCTGCGGCAACTCTCACCTCGGTAGATTTGATGACCAGGATCAAAGACAACCTGCCAGTTGTGGTGGTGAGCGTATTTTCGGTCATTCTCTTTGTCCTTGTCGGCATTGAGGGAGGCCCGCCCCAATTATTCAACGTGATCGTAACAGGAGGGATGTGGGCCCTGCTGGCCACTGGTTTGGCATTGGTCTTTGGCGTGATGAATATTCCTCACTTTGCTCACGGGGAATCTTTCATGGTTGGCGCTTATGTGTCTTACTTTACCTTTACTCCCATGAATAAGTTCTTCCTTTCTACAGGAAGCAAGTTCTTAATCTATTCTGGCCCCATCCTGGCCATTATAGCAGCCGGCCTGGCTGGATGCGTGCTGGGGATCATCATCGAAAGGATTATCTTTGCTCCCCTCCGCCACCGCACCAAAGAAGGCTGGATCATGAACGCCTTTTTACTGACGGTAGGATTGTCATTCATCCTGGTCAATGGCACTACCCTGACCCTGGGACCCAATTTCCGCGGTATCCCTCGCTATTACGACGTACCAGCGCTAGAATTCATGGGCGCTTTTATCGCTGTAGATCGCATCGTTGCCACTGCAATTGCCATTGTGACCATTGGTTCCCTTTGGTTCTTCCTGCGGCAGACCAAAACCGGTCGCGCCATCCGGGCTGTGTCCCAGGATGAAACCGGCGCCCAGTTAGTAGGCATCGACCTGGACTTCATCCAAACCCTGACCTTCTCGCTTGCCACAGGCACTGCTGCTATCTCCGGGGCATCACTATTATTCATGTTCCAGGCTTATCCCACGGTCGGTCTCACTCCGCTGTATTTTGCCTGGTATGTGGTTATGCTGGTTGGTTTGGGCAATGTCGCTGGAGCCATTTTTGGCGGTTTTATTGTCGCCCTTTTACAATCAGCCACCCAGTTATTTATCGGGCTTTCCTGGCAGTCAGTTGTCCCAACCGCCGTCATGATCCTGGTGCTGATCCTGGCACCCTCTGGCATTTTTGGCAGTGAAGTAAAAGGCATACAGGAACAATAATCGAGGAGATAATAAGTATGAACTCAACTGCAACTTACCAAGAAAACCAAACAGCCTGGGAAAAAATTGTCTCCTTTATAAATTCGATTGGCTTCTCCCCCTTGGGTTTAGGACTGCTGATCATCCTGGCCATTTTGCCCAATTTTTACCCTTTTTCTCAGGAATATATCATCCGCTGGCTGATCATGGGGGCTTTCCTCGCAGCACAGGCGGTAGCTTTTGACTTTACAGCGGGATATATCAATATCGTCAACTTTGGTTTTGCGGCCCTGCTGGGATTAGGTGCCTATACCTCAGGCATCTTTGCCAACACCACTCCCTTCTTGCTTTATGCCCCTGGGCTCAATCCCTGGTTGACAATTTGGATCGGCGCTTTGATGGCTGGGTTAGTAGGTTTTGTGCTGGGTATTCTCACATTACGCCTCAGAGGCATTTTCGCCGCTGTCCTGGCCTGGTTTTTGGGCATCGCTTTGATGGGCTTGGTCAACAACCTGACTGAGCTCACCCGCGGCCCCCTGGGTATGAACCCAGTAAAGTTCATTGAGACACCCAACAACCTGCCCTACTTTTACATCATCTTGACAATGATGGTCATGATCTATGTCGTCCTTAAGCTTGTTGTGCGGTCCAATATCGGTCTGGCCTTCAAAGCCATTGGACAGAATCCGGACGCCGCCCGGGCTTCAGGGATCAATCCCACCAAATACCTGGTCTTCAACTTCACCCTCTCAGCCTTCTTCGCGGGACTGCTGGGTGGATTCTACGCCCATTTCTTTGGTTCCCTGACTCCCTCCACGCTGATGCATACCTCAAAAACCGTTGAGGTGCTGGCCATCGCTTACATCGGCGGCAGGGGCAGCCTGTGGGGTGGGTTGACGATTGCTTTCCCCTTTGTATTTTTCATCGAAGCTTTACGGTCTAACCTGACCAGCCTGCCAGGTTTGCACCTGGTCATTTATGGTGTGCTGATGGTTACGATCATGATTTATTACCCCAACGGATTCAGCGGCTTCTACTTCTGGGCTGTTGCCAAAGTAAAGAGTTTCTTCAAGAAAAAATAAATAAGACACACTCCCCGGGAGAACACCTTTTCCTTGCTTCACTGCTTTACGACCAAAAGGCGGGATAGACTTCTTCCGGGGTTTTCACGGAAGACGCCCATGCTTCCTGTTCTCCCTTCTTCCTCCACCCGCACCTTCACTTATCAGGCCCCATTCATAAGGAGATATTTCATCCATGCAACCGATTGAATTATTATCGTCCGCTGACCTGGAGGGCATTCACAAGGCAACAATGGATATCCTCCAAAATACAGGCATCCGCTTTCCTCATCCAGAAGCGCTGGAAATCTTTAATAAAAATGGATTTAAGGTTGATGGCCAACTGGTCTTTTTCGAAGAAGACCAAATACTGGAAAAGATCAAAGACATCCCCTCATCCTTTACCATCCAAGCCCGCAATCCAGAGCGGAATGTCACCATTGGAGATGGCTTTCCCATCTTTGCCCCTGGCTACGGTGCGCCTTTTTTAATTGACCCGGAAGTCGGCAAACGAGTCCCCTCCATTCAGGATTATAAGAACCTGGTCAAACTAGCCCATATGCTGCCCAACCAGGATATGAGCGGGCACCTGCTGGTAGAGCCGCAAGATATCCCCCCTGAAACCGCCCATTTAGAAATGCTAGCTGCCAATATCACGCTCTCCGACAAGGCTTTCATCGGCAGCACAGAGGGAAAAGCGGGTGCAGAACACACCATGGATCTGATCGAGATCCTCTTTGGTGACCCCTCGCAGGGCCACTACACCACGGGATTGATTAATCCCCTCAGCCCCCTGAGCTACAGCGTGGACATGGTAGATGCCCTGCTGGTCTACGCTCGTTCCAACCAGCCGGTTGTGGTTGCCAGCCTGATCATGGCTGGTTCAACAGGGCCGATCACCATGGCTGGCGTGTTGGCCCAGCAAAATGCTGAACTGTTATCAGGCATCGTTCTCACACAGCTGGTCAGCCCTGGCGTACCTGTCATATACGGCTCCACATCCACTAACATCGATATGAAAACTGGCGGCCTGGCCATCGGCAGCCCCGAGCTCTCGCTGTGCATCGCCGCTCACGGGCAGCTGGCCCGTAAATACGGGCTGGCCAGCAGAGGGGGTGGCGCGCTGACCGATTCCAGCACCCTGGATGCCCAGGCGGGATATGAGTCCATGTTCAGCCTTTACACAACAATTTTCAGCGGGATTGATTTCGTGCTCCACGCCGCTGGCATCATCAGCTCTTATTTGGCCTTTTCCTATGAAAAATTCGTCATGGATGATGAGCTGTGCGGCATGCTGAAACACTTCTTTAACGGGATGGAAGTCAGTGAGGAAACCCTGGCTGTGGATGTCATCCAAAATGTCGGACACGACGGCCACTTCCTGGGTGAGTCTCACACCATCGAGCGCTGCCGGTCTGAATTCTGGCTACCAGACCTGGGTGACCGCAGCGGCCTGGAAGCCTGGTGGAGCGGTGAGCAAGAAGATACATCAGCCCGCAGCACACAGCGCTGGGAAGAGCTGCTCAATGAATACCTGGAACCCATGCTGGATGCCCCCCTCAAAAAACAAGTCCAGGATTACCTCGAGAAAGAGCTAAAATAAACAGCTTTTGGAACGATAAATATCACCTCTTTGCATTACATATATCTTTTATCGTTCCAACCTCTTCCCTCTCTGATATATTTGTAATATACTAAGATAAGAACTTCATTTACCACTCGAAGCAGGCAAGGAGAGATCATGACCGAGAACCTTACAACCACTGTTAGTTCAGAAAGCAAAACTGTAGAGATCAACCGCTCTAATCCCACCGTGATCATCGGTGAAAGAATAAATCCCACAGGAAGAAAAGCCTTGATGGCAGAGCTCAAAGAGGGCAAGTTCGATATTGTCCAAAGGGACGCTGTTGCTCAAGTAGAAGCTGGGGCAGCCGTGATTGATGTCAATGCCGGTGTGCCAGGGGAAGACGAAGAACCCATCCTGAGAGACATGATGCACGCAGTCATGGAAGTCATTGACGCCCCGCTCTGCATTGATACGGCAGACACCACAGCCCTGGAAACCGCCTTGTCCATTTATAAAGGGAAAGCCCTCATCAACTCTGTCAACGGCGAGGAAGAACGGCTGGATGCCGTGCTGCCCCTGGTCAAGGAATATGACGCCTCTGTGATCGCCCTCTGCATGGACGACGAGGGCATCCCCCCCACAGCAGATGACCGCTTCAAGGTGGCAGTCAACATGGTTGAGCGGGCCGACAAACTGGGCATCTCAGTAGAAAGACTGGTCTTCGACCCCCTGGCCCTGACCATGGGCTCAGACCACAACGCCGGCATGATCGCCATCGACACCATCCGCAAAATTGTGGCGGAATTTGGAGCTAACATCACCATGGGCGCCAGCAACATTTCTTTTGGCCTTCCTGACCGCCCGGTGATCAACGCCACATTCATCGCCATGTCCATCCTGGCCGGGCTGACCTGTCCCATCACCAACCCACTGGAAGAAGAAGTCAAAATGGGTGTCTTGGCGGCTGACCTGGTGATGGCAAGAGATGAATTTGGCATGAACTGGATCAAATCCTACCGGGCCCGCACCAAGGAATCCTGAGACAAGCCATGAATCAAACCAACGCCGAGCAAGCCTATCAGGAAATAAAAAAGAGGATCATTAAGACCGAATTATCCCCTGGGGCTGTCATTAATGAATCTGATCTGATGGACGAACTTGGATTTGGCAGGACACCTGTCCGTGAAGCGCTAAAACGGCTGCAGTCAGATGACCTGGTGGTTGTCAAACCCCGCAGGGGTATCTTCGTATCCGAACTGGCTATCACCGATCTGACCCAGATCTTTGAAGTCCGGGTAGAACTGGAAGCCCTCGCAGTCCGTCTGGCCTGCCGGCGCATCTCAGAAAGTGAGCTGGAGCGGCTGGAGAAGCTGGCTGAACAGTACGCCAAAGCAGATACAAGTGGCAAAGAAGAGATGATCGACCTAGATGGTAGATTCCACAATCTGCTCAGGGAAGCCACCCACAACCGTTTTCTGATTTCCAACCTGGAATACTATTACAACCTATCCCTGCGAATTTGGTATCTGGCTCTTCCCCGGGCAGCTGCGGAAGAAATTGATGTCCAGGCCCACTGCGATATTTATGAGGCCATCGCTGCCGGAGATGAAGCGTTGGCAGTCGAGAAGATCGTCAAGCATATTCGCGATTTCCATAAGAGAATAAAGAATTATCTATAAAAAAACAATTATCCATCAAGCATATTAAGGAGGCTAGATCCATGAGTGAAATTTTATCCACCATATCCACCCTGGTCATCGAAGGCAACTTCGCAGACATGGTGGACAAGACCAATGCGGCTCTTGATGAAGGACTGGGAGCTGAAGAGATCCTCAACAACGGACTCATGCCTGGCATGGATCACGTTGGAGTGGAATTCAAAGCTGGCAACATGTTCGTCCCCGAAGTGCTGCGCTCCGCCAAAGCCATGCAGGAATCCATGAATATCATCCGCCCCCTGCTGGCAGAAGCTGAAGCAGAAACTTCTGGTAAAGTCCTCCTGGGAACCGTCAAGGGCGACCTGCATGATATTGGCAAGAACCTGGTAGGCATGATGTGTGAAGGCGCTGGTTTCGAGGTTGTTGACCTCGGGAAGGATGTCGAACCAGAAACCTTTGTGGAAGCTGTCAAAGAACATAAACCCAACATCCTGGGCATGTCCGCACTGCTGACCACCACCATGCGGGCCATGGAACGCACCGTCAAAGCTCTGGAAGAAGCTGGTGTCCGCGACACGGTGAAAATCATGATCGGCGGCGCTCCGGTTACCCAGGACTTTGCAGATCAAATCGGCGTGGATGGCTATGCAGCCAATGCTGCCTCAGCCTCTGAAATGGCTAAACAGTTCGCCGGCTAAGACAGGAAGTTAACCTCAAGGAGCAAAAGTATGAGAACAAATTACCGAGAAAATTCCGGCGTACAATTCCGGATGTTATCTGAAGATCAGCTGGAGGAGCTGTTTAACGGCGTGCTCCACGTCCTGGAATATGTAGGGCTGGAAGTGAAACACGAGCGTGCCAGAGAGGTCCTCAAAGAAGCTGGCGCTTGGGTGGATGGAGATCGGGTCAGGCTGCCATCCTATATGGTTAAAGACGCCCTGGCGAAAGCTCCCCGCGCTTTCACAGTGTATGCCCGCGACGGCAATCCCAAGCATGACATTCACATTGGCCCCGGCCGAGCTCATTTCGGTCCTGGACCAACCTGTGTCAATTTCATTGATGTCGAGACCATGGAGCGGCGTCCTTACCAGTTAAGCGATGTGCCTTACGTTGCCAAAGTGGTTGATTCCCTGCCCAACATCGATTTCTGTGAATCCCTGGGTTCCGTGGACAACGTCCCCTACGATCTGAGCGCCCTGTATGAATTTGCAGAGATGTTCCGCTACACCACCAAACCAATCGTGGCCTGGTCATTCGATTATTATGACTCCAATGCCATTCACCGCATTGCGGTAGAAGAAGCTGGTGGTCAGGAAGCTTTTGAGAAGCGCCCCACCTACATTCACTATTGCGAACCGCTTTCCCCGCTGATTTCCACCACGGACTCCCTCAATAAGCTGGTCTTCGCGGCCGAGAAGCGCATCCCCTTGATCTTTACCCCCTGCCCCCTGGCAGGCGGCACTGCCCCGGTGACCCCGGCAGGCATCATCATCCAGGCTGCAGCAGAATCCTGGATGGGGCTGACCATTGCCCAGAACATCCAACCGGGGCTGCCCTTTATCATGGGCGGCGTGCTCTCGGTGATGGACATGAGCTCAATGATCCTCGCTTACGGAGCCCCTGAACTTTCTCTGATGATGGCTGGCATCACCGAACTGGCCCATTATGCTGGGCTGCCGCTGTGGCAAACCGGTGGATGCACAGACTCAAAGACTTTTGACGAACAAGCCATCACCGAAGGCTCCCTGTCAGTGTTCTTCTCCGCTTTGACTGGCGGCGACCTCTGCCACGATGTAGGCTACACCGAAAGCGCCATGACCGGATCGGTTTTCCAACTTACCGCGATGGACGAAGCAATCGGCTATGCTCGCCGCATCACCCGGGGCATCGAAGTCAACGATGATACCCTGGCAGTGGATGTCATCAATCGGGTGGGGCCGAATGGACATTATTTGAAGGACGAACACACCCGCCGCTACTACAAATCCGAATTTTGGCTGCCCAATCTCTGCGACCGGACATCCTTTGAGGATTGGAAGATGATGGGTGAAAAATCATTCAAAGACCGCACCGTGGCCAGAGTGCAAAAGATCCTGGCTGAATACGAACAAGTACCCCTGAAACCTGAAACAGAAACACTGATCGAGAAGGTTTTGGAAGAAGCTGAAGAATGGGTGAAGCAGCAAGAAGATTAATGAGGAGACCATAAAAATGAGTGAAAAAATATTTGAAAAACTATCTACTGCAATTCTGGAAGGCGACAGCGATGCCAGTGCTTCAGTCACCCAACAGGGGCTTGATGAAGGTCTTACCGCAGCTGATATCTTGAACAATGGCCTGATCGTAGGCATGAATGAGGTCGGTGTCCGCTTCAAGGCGGGCGATATGTTTGTCCCTGAAGTGCTGATGTCCGCAGAAGCCATGGCGTCAGGCATGACCCTGCTCCGCCCGCTGCTGGCCGAAAGCAACACCAAGATGGCCGGCACGATCGTCATGGGCACTGTAGAAGGTGACCTGCATGATATTGGCAAGAATCTGGTCAGCATGATGTGTGAAGGCGCAGGTTTCCAGATCGTCAATATCGGTTTTGATGCCGCACCTGACAAATTCATTGAAGCGATCAAAGAGCATCAGCCAGAAATTGTAGGTATGTCCGCCATGCTGACCACCACCATGCGCGCCATGGGTCACACCATCAAGGCCATTGAGGAAGCCGGCCTGCGCGATGAGGTGAAAGTCATGGTGGGCGGTGCTCCAGTCGACCAGGAATTTGCAGATCGGATCGGCGCTGATGGTTATGGCGCTAATGCCCCTGCCTCTTCCGAATTGGCAAAACAATTGGTCGGACTGAGCTGAGAGGAGAAAAACATGCAAGTTAAAAAAACCAACTACTTAGTAAACAACACCCCAACATTTGAGGTGCTCACAGAGGAAGAAATCCGGGCCATCTATTTTGCCGCGCTGACAGTCCTCTCTGAGACCGGTGTCCGGGTCTACAACAAAGAAGGGTATGACCTGCTGGGACAGCACGGAGCAACCATCGAAGATGTCGAAGAAGACAGCGCCCTGGTGAAACTGCAGCCAGAGATGGTGGACATCGCCCTCTCCACCCTACCCCGCAAAGTTGTCATTTACGGCGCAGACCATGAGAAGTACAAAATGGAACTGTTCAAGGATCAGATCTATTTTGGGGCAGGCTCAGACACACCCTTCACTATCGACCCCTACACCGGTGAGCGCCGCCGGGCAATGTACAAGGACGTCAAGAATTTTGCCCGCCTGGCAGAGGCACTGCCAAACCTGGACTTCCACATGTCCCTGGGCATCGTCCAGGACACCGCGGTTGGCACCTATGACCGCTGGCAGTACCTGGCCATGCTGGAAGGCACCAATAAACCCATCAACATCACAGCTGTGGACAAAGACGGCCTGAAGGACCAACTGGAAATGGCCTATATCCGGGTGGGTGGAAAAGAGCAGTGGTGGAAAACCCCCATTTTCTCCCTTTACATCGAGCCGGTTTCTCCCCTCAGCCACTCGGTTGAGGTGATTGACAAGCTGATGTTCTGCGCTGAGCACCGCATCCCCTTTGTTTACACCCCCTGCCCGCTGGCAGGCGCGACAGCCCCAGCCACCCTGGCTGGTACCGCAGTCCAGGCCTTGACCGAGAGTTTGCTGGGCATTGTGCTCAGTCAGCTGGTGCGCAAAGGCGCTCCCCTGATCATCGGCGGCCTGATGTCCGCCATGGACATGCGCACAGCGGTGTACAGCTATGGTTCGCCGGAGATGGCCCTCCTGAGCGCGGCTTACACCCAGATCACCAAATGGCTGGGCGTGCCGGAATACGAGACAGCCGGCTGTTCCGATGCCAAGATGTATGACGAACAAGCCGCCATGGAAGCCACCATGAACATCGCCACTGCGGCCCTGATCGGCGGCAACATGATCCACGATGTTGGCTATCTGGAGCAGGGTTTGACCAGCTCTGGAGAAATGATGGTTGCCTCTGACGAGATCATTGACATGGTCAAGCGCATCCTTAAAGGCATTCCTGTCGATGATGACAGCAGAGCCCTCCATGTCATCAATGATGTTGGTCCTGGAGGCCATTATCTGGCCCATGACCACACCTTTGAACGCTTCAAGGACTCCATCTGGCAGCCCAAGCTGATCGACCGCCAGAATTATGAAGGTTGGGAGGCCTCTGGCAGCAAGACCCACCGCCAGCGTGTCAACGAGCGGGTTATCGAGATCTTGGACAGGGAAGAAGAACCGCTTATGGACGAGAAGATGTTCAAGGAGCTCAAACGCATCTGTGAACTGGCCGATGAGAAATACAAGGACCAGGAACTTGATGTGGACATGTTTGGCTAAAATATCTATCAGTTAAAACCGCAAGGGGCGTGATCCTGAATAGTGGATGATCACGCCCCTTGACTGTCACGAGGTTAGGAAGGTGAATAAAAAGAACCAGCCAGAGTCTCTAGTGTTGGGCATTGATACTGGAGGAACCTACACCGACGGTGTGCTTCTGGAATACAACACCCACCGGATCATCGCCGCTCATAAAAGCTTGACCACCAAGCGGGATTTTTCGATCGGGATCGAGAATGTGATCAAAGAGATCGAGCTTGCTGATCCGGCTGCGATCCAGATGGTCTCGATCTCAACCACTTTGGCAACCAATGCCATTGCCGAAGGCAAAGGGAAACGCGTTGCGCTGTTTTTGATTGGGTATGATCCCGATCTGATCGATTCCTTTGATATGGGGAATCGCTTCGCTACACCCCATTACTTTTACATTGAGGGAGGTCATGATCTCCACGGGGGAGAAAAAGCCCCTTTGGATCTTCAAGACTTGCTGGAAAAAACCCGCGCGGTCCAGCAGAAGGTGGACGCGATTGCGGTGTCATCCTATTTCAGTCCCCGCAACCCTGATCACGAAATACGCGCTCAAAACGCGATTGCCAGCGTCTGTGATCTACCTATCGTGCTCGGGCATCAACTTTCCACTTCCCTGGGATCCGTAGAAAGAGCAACCACAGCGGCATTAAATGCCTCTCTACTGGCTGTTCTCCAGGAATTCATCATCGCCGTGCGCCGGGCGATGGAAAACCGGGGTATAAACGCTCCCCTGATGGTGGTTCGGGGAGACGGGACCTTGATGAATGATGAATTTGCTGCCCAATCACCAGTGGAAACCATCCACTCTGGCCCTGCGGCCAGCGCCATTGGCGGTAGATTCCTATCCGGAGAAGACCAGGCTTTGGTGCTGGATGTTGGAGGAACCACCACTGACCTGGCACTGATCAAAGACGGCAAAGTGACGGTTTCTGAGACCGGGGCATCCGTTTCTGGTTATCAAACCAAGGTGAAAGCGGCCAATTTATTCTCCATCGGACTGGGTGGTGACAGCCAGATCAGGATGGGCAGAGGAAATCAGATCACCATCGGGCCTGAACGAGTGGTTCCCCTGGCATACTTGGCCCATTTGCACCCCAACGTCAAAGAACGCTTGAAAGCCCTCTCCAAGCGGGGTTGGCCAGCCCCCTACCCCAGAGAACTGGAATACTGGTTCATGCAGCGGGAGGCGGCTGATCATACCACCTTCACAGCCCGGGAACAGCAGGTGATCGATATCCTGAAATCAGGACCCAAACCTGCCACTGAGGTGCTGAAAACCATGGGGTTGCTGGATCCAAGCCAGATTGACCTCGATAATCTCTGGCGGGAAGAGATCATCGGGAAATCCGGTTTCACACCCACGGATATCCTTCATATTGAAGCGAAACATACACCCTGGGATATTGAAGCAAGTCAAGCAGCCCTAAGTGTGTTCAGCCATTATCTCAATTGGGACGAAGATCGCTTTCAACAGGCCTTCTGGGAAACAGTCACAGAGAAGATCACCAAAGCTGTACTTCATTTCTTGACCGAGAAAGAGATCCCCACTGAAAATGGCACCGGTCATGACCTGGCGCTCTGGTTCCTCAACAACACACTGATCCCTGCCCATGATCAGCTGGAAACCAGTGTCAATCTAAAAATCCCTTTGATTGGTATTGGAGCTCCTGCGAAAGTCATTTTAGATAAGACAGCTCAAGTATTCAATACCAAGTTGGTTTTACCCGAGCATTATCAGGTTGCTAATGCGGCCGGCGCGGTGGCCGGGAGTGTCATGGTAACGGAGGAGATCCTGATCTACCCGCAGCTCTCAGCCGGGAATGTTGATGTCATTGGATATTATTTGCAAGCCCGGGACGGACGAGAGGAAATTGAAGAGTTTGAGCAGGCAATCGACAAAGCCAAACATATTGCTGGCGAGAATGCGCTCAGCGCGGCACTGCGGTCCGGCGCAGACAATCCCCAGGTAGAGATAGAAGTAATCCAGGATGGCATGGACAGCTATCGGATCAAAGCCAAAGCTGTCGGAAAACCCCGCCTGGAAGGATAGGAAGAACAAGATGAAAATGAATAAAGTAGATACAGAAAAAGCATACCAGCTGCTGTGGAATCAGATCACCTCCCTGGAACTGGAACCGGGAGAGATCCTTGATATCGCGGCGTTGGCAGATGAACTGGGATTCTCCCAAATCTCGATCCGTGAAGCGCTGAGATTGTTGATCCATGACCACCTGGTGGAGGCCCCACCCCGGGGATTATACGTGGCCGGTCTGAAGTTCAGCGACCTGGAAAAGATCAGCACCGTCCGCCTTAACCTGGAAACCCTGGCTGCCCAGCAGGCTGCCCGCCAGGCCACAAAAGATGATCTGGTCATCCTGCAAACACTTTGTGAGGAAGTTGCCCAGGATACCCGAGAGCTCTTTACCCTGGACCAGCGTTTTCACCAGGCAATTGCCAAGGCGGCTCATAATAACTATCTAGCTGATACCCTCGACCGCCTCTACGGACTATCAAAGAGGCTCTGGTTCTTAGCCCTGCCGCACCTTGATTTCCTTCCCAGTGCCGTAAAATCCCACATCAAACTGGTGGAAGCCATTCGTAACAAGGATGAATCCCTGGCCATGGAGATCATGCAGAATCATATTGAAGAGTTCTACCTGAAAATCAAGGATATCATCCAGGAAAAGGGTTTAATTGAGGAATAGCCCAGCCAGAAAGGCAAACAAATTTATCAGTAGCAAATACGGGAGAGCAGACATGGCAGAAGTTACAGTAATCTATGGGTCAGAAATTAAAACCGTTCAGGCTGATGAGGGAGAGATCCTGGGGGATGTCATATCCAGGACCGGATTGCCCCTGGAACAACCCTGCGCAGGAAGAGGAACCTGCGGCAAATGCAAGGTATTGGTGGAAGAAGGCACTGCACCACCGGATGAAATCGAACTTGAGAACCTGACAGCAGGCGAGATTGCCCTAAACAACCGGCTGGCCTGCCGGGCCCGCGTCCAGGGAGAAACCCGGATCGTATTATCACCCATCGTTGTCTATTCCAACAAGATCTTCAAGGGCAGCAGCCGCTATAAAAAAGAAAAGGATCTTCCCTTAGGATTGGCGATTGACCTGGGATCAACAACCGTAGCTGCCTTCTTGACCTGCCTTGATAACGGAGAGGTTGCCGCAGGCGGCGGCGGGTTGAACCAGCAGACTGTCTTCGGTTCCGATGTGATCTCTCGCCTGGCAGCTGCCCTGGATGACGAGCAGAATAAAAGCAGGCTGCACCGCCTGGCCCTGGCTTCCATCATCCAGGCTGTGGATTCCCTCAATCTCAGCCAGAAGATCTGGCAGCGGATTCAGCGAGTCACCATTGTTGGCAATGTAGCCATGCACCACTTATTAACAGAATTACCTCTTGACACACTGGCCTTTATACCCTTTCAACCCCATGATCGAAGTCCCATCAAGGATGCCAGATCGATCATGGACGGGATATTTCCGGAGAATGTAGAAGTCTCCCTTCCGCCCCTGATCGGTGGATTCGTGGGCTCGGATGCCCTGGCCTGCTTGGCCTATTTCGGGTTCGACCAACCTGAGGGCCCCATGCTGGCGATCGATCTGGGCACCAATGGGGAAGTGATGGTCACCGACGGAGACCGCATCCTGACAGCCTCCACGGCTGCTGGACCCGCTTTCGAAGGGGTAAACATCTCCTGCGGTTCCCGCGCTGTGGACGGGGCGATTACCGGTCTCGCGCTGGATGATGGCGAGTTCCTCCTCACCACCATTGCAGATGCTGAGCCCGTAGGCCTGACCGGATCCGGGCTGCTGGCTGCTATCGCATCCTTCCGCGATGTGGGTCTGATTGAGGAATCCGGGAGAATCAACCCCGAATGCGGATCATACGCTGATCAGATCAAAAATGGGCGCGAAAATGGGGTCGAAGGAAACCTCGAAAGCAGCGGAATCCCAGAACCCTGCCTGGCTTACCTGAAAAAGATCTCCCGGGACGATCATGGCAGCCGGCAAATCCAGCTGGCTCCAGACCACGATCTGTATCTGACTCAGCTTGATATCCGTGAGCTGCAGAAAGCCAAGGGCGCTATCCGGGCTGCAGTGGATGTGCTGCTGGCTAATTTGGATCTCAAACCTGAGGATCTCACCCGGGTGATACTGACTGGATCCTTTGGAGGACAGGTGGATATCCAATCTATTCTGCAAATTGGTATGATCCCCCCTGTGAAACCAGAGATCGTTGAAACAGCCGCCAACGGAGCAGGATTTGGGGCAGCTATGTTCCTCACTGAGGAAGGATTTGCACTGGGAGAAAAGCTGGCTGACCAAGCAGAACAGATCGATCTCGATACAGATACTAAATTCCATCAATTCTATATTGACGGCATGAGATTGGCCCCATAATTCTTAGCGAGGATACTTTGACCCGACAATCCAAGAAACCAATATCAACCAGACTCACCGGCATTTTGATCGTCATTGCAGCCACAGCTTGCTGGGCCACATCTGGCATCTTCATCAATCTCATTATCAGAAAAACAGCGCTGTCCGCAGTCGGTCTGGCCTTTTGGCGTGACCTGACCACATCGGTTGTATTGCTGGTCGGCATCCTGATTGTCAAACCCAAACTGCTGATTGTCAAAAAGAAAGACCTGCCCTGGTTGATCGGGATGGGAGCCATCAGCATTGGTGTTTTTCATGTTTTCTGGAATCAGGCAGTGGTCATGATCGGGGCTTCCCTGGCGACTGTGGTCCAATGCAATGCGCCGATCTTTGTGACCATCATGGCTTGGTTCCTGTTCGGGGAAAGGATCACCACCAGAAAAATCATCGCTGTAGTTCTGGCGGCCGTGGGAACTATCCTGGTCTCTGGCATCAGCGGGGTTGGAGAATGGAAGATCGTCCCCATTGGCCTGCTGATCGCCCTGGGATCGGCGATAACCTATGGTTCTTTGAGTCTGTTCGGCAAGAAACTCAGTGGGGATTACAACCCTTGGACAATCATGTTCTATATCTTTTCGATTGGTACGCTGACCCTGTTTACAGTCCAGCTCGGTCAGCCAGATCCCTGGCCAAGCTCAGGTGATTTTCTTCCGCTCTTCATCGGGTTTGTCCTGATTTCTACTATTGTGGGGTTTACGCTTTACACCACCGCTTTGAAGTTCCTCCCCGCCAGCGTGGCATCGATTACCGCTACCTCGGAGATCTTCTTTGCTTCCATCCTGGCCTTCATCTTTCTCCAGGAGAGAATGGATCGTTGGCAGATCCTGGGTTCAATATTGATCATTGCCGGGGTGGTTCTGGTCTCTTTAGCCAAAGACAACGGCTCCACCAGGGAGTAGCTGGATGTCTGAATACATTCTTGGCATTGATACCGGAGGAACTTACACCGATGGCGTGCTGATCCAGCAAGGCACACGGGATATCGTAAAATCCACAAAAACCCTCACCACTAAATCTGATCTTTCTGTGGGTATTCTCAATGCCTTAAATGATCTCCTGCCACCAGACCCATCGCAAATCAAATTGGTGGTGATCTCTACCACTTTAGCTACAAATGCCATCGCAGAAGGCAAGGGACGGCCGGTAGCTTTATATCTGTTAGGTTATGATCCGGAATTGATCGAAGAATTTTCGTTGGATTCCCGGTTTGCCACCGCCAGCTACCATTATTTCCAGGGAGGCCATGACCTGTACGCCAATGAACAGGCCCCGTTGGATATTGAAGGCATTCGGTCCACATCCCAGCAGATCAAGGATGAAGTTGAGGCAATAGCAATCTCTGGCTATTTCAGCCCCTTTAATGCCAGTCATGAAGAACATGCTTTTCAAGTTGTATCCCAGGAGATCAACCAACCTGTGGTCCTCGGTCATGAACTATCCACCCGCCTGGATTCTGTGCAGCGGGCGACAACAGCCAGTTTGAATGCCTCTCTGCTCAGCCATCTCCAAACCTTTATCCAAGCCATGGCCGAATCTCTCCGTGAACGAGAGATCAGCGCACCGCTGATGGTTGTCCGGGGGGACGGGGCCCTGGTGGATGCGGAACATGCTCAGGGCAGACCGATAGAGACAGTCCATTCCGGTCCCGCTGCCAGCGCTATTGGAGGACAGTTCCTGGCGGGTGTGGACAATGCGCTGGTGATTGATATTGGCGGAACCACCACCGATATTGCCCTCATCGATAACGGTCAGGTCCAGATCCGGGAAGAAGGCACAACCGTGGGCAACTATCGGACAGCAGTGCGGGCAGCCAGGATCCATTCCATAGGATTGGGTGGGGACAGCTTCATCCAGCTTGACCTGGAAGACCAGCTGGTAATCGGCCCCTCCCGGGTGCTTCCCCTGGCTTCCCTCGCTCAATCGCATCCTGAGGTACTCCAGCACTTAAAAAAACTTGCCGCGGAAAAACATAAAAAACCGAATCCCAGGGACCTCGAATTCTGGTATTTGATCCGCCAGCCACCCCGGGTTCTTACCAACCCGAGGGCAAAAAAAGTGATTGAGACCCTTCAAAACGGTCCAGCGAGTGTGCCTCGCTTGCTCAAGAAACTGGACATCTTCCATCCCCTGCAAAGCGGGGTGACTCCTCTGATCCGGGAGGAAGTAATCGGTGTCGCCGGGCTCACGCCCACCGACCTCTTTCACGTCCGGGGGGACTTCACTCCCTGGAACGGGGAGGCGGCTGAAATCGGGGCCAACTTGATAGCGACAACCCTGAGAATCAGCCCGGAGCAGCTGATTGATAATGTCATTCAAGAGATGGTTTCCCGCATAGCCCGGGAGACCATTACCTACCTGACTGGCCAGACGTTGGAACCTGCCCCATTCTATGCCCAGCCGGATGATCTTGGTTTGTGGCTCTTTAAGGAAAATGCTGCCGAGAATGACCCCTACCTGGGCTGCAATATATCTTTAAAGATGCCCCTGGTCGGTATTGGCGCTCCGGCATCACTGGTGCTTCCCCTGGTCGCTGAGACATTACATACGGAATATATCTCACCAGCGCACTACCAAGTTGCCAATGCAGTAGGCGCAGCAGTCGGCAGCGTGATCGCTTATCAAGAGGCCTGGGTCATTCCTCAATCCAGGAGCCTGAGGACGGTGGGATATTACGTGCAATCTGGGGGAAACAGGAAGCGCTTCCGGACTCTGGAAGAAGCGCTTGCCTATGCGGAAAGCACCACCCGGGACCTGGTCATGGCCCAGGCTGAGAAAGTTGGCCTCAGCGATCCAGAGATCAAGTTGGACCGACTGCCAGACGGCGCAGAAAGTTACCGCATCCGGGCCGTTGTCACCGGCCGTCCTGAATTAGAATAAGAAGACCCTGAATGAGAATGAAATCAAAGAAACCTATCTTCCGGGCGATCAATCGCCCGGTTACTATCAGCGCCCTCTCGGGCTTGAAAATCAAAATCCCCGAACAGGAGTGAAATCAATCCAGCCTGATTATTCATATCCGGGAATTTAAGCATCCGGAATTACCACGAAGATCCACAACTATTCGAGACATTGATCAAGTTCCAATATTGCGTATCCTCTTGGGCAATCAATCACTCGGCTACCTCTAGCGCCTTCTCAAGATTGAAAATCAAAGCCCCCGGAAGGGGGCGGATTCAGTGTAGCCTGGTGATTTATCACCAGGATCTGGAATCTGCTGCTCTTATCTTTTTTAAATAGAAATGGATCACATTCGGATAATCAAAGCGCTTCCGCCATCTTTTCCAGTGCGCGTTCAATATTCTCCAGGGAATTGGCGTAAGAGAGGCGCAGGTACCCTTCGCCATATTCGCCAAAAGCAGAACCGGGCAATAAAGCCACACCAGCTCGTTCCAGGAAATGATCCGCAGCCTCATTCGAGTTCATCCCTAAAGCGGTAATATTTGGAAAAACATAAAAAGCGCCCTGCGGTATCTGACAGCTTACGCCTGGCAGGTTGTTCAATCCTTCCACAATCAGATCGCGTCTTTTTTGGTAAATGGAAATGACTTCCTCGACCTGGTCTTGGGGGCCTGTCAAGGCTTCGATACCTGCATACTGGGTAAATTCCGCGGTAGAGCCCACCGAATGGGTAATCAGCAGCCCTACTTTCTCAGCCAGCACAGGCGGCATGATCCCGTAGCCTAAGCGCCAGCCTGTCATGGCATAGGTTTTGGAAAATCCGTCCATAATGATGGTCCGCTCAACCATACCTGGCAGGCTGGCGATTGTGTCAGCTGTTTTCTGGTCATAAACCATCCGGGTATAGATCTCATCCGACAAAACCCAACAGTCATGCTTGATCGCTGCCCCTGCTATATGTTCCAGGTCAGCCAGGGGCATGATCCCTCCGGTTGGGTTGCCGGGAGAATTGATGATGATCAGCCGGGTTCGATGGTTGATCAATTCGTCGAACGCTTGCAGGTCAAAGGAGAATTGATTCTCTTCCAGCAAAGGGACAGGGACCGGAATCCCGCCAGCAACGCTGATCATAGCCTCATAAGTTGGGAAGCCAGGATTGGGATAGATCACCTCATCCCCTTCCTCTACCAGGGCAAGCGTCGGGAAAAATAGGTTCGGCTTCGCACCCGGGCTGACCACAACTTGCTGAGGATCAAATTGCATACCGCGCTGTGCGCCGGCTGCTGCAGCAATGGTTTCACGCAGGGAGGTCAACCCTGCTGGAGGGGTATAGCGTGTATGTCCCTGATCGATGGCTTCTATGCCTGCCTGGCTGATGTTGGAAAAAGTGGGAAAATCCGGCTGGCCGATTTCCAGGTGGATGATCTCCCAGCCTTCCTCTTCCAGGGCTTGGGCCTTGGCCAATACCCGATAAGCACCTTCAGCTTTCAATGCCTGGGTCCTTGCGGCAAATCTCATTGCGTTTCCTTTTCAGCCCGCTTCAATATTTTCTGGATTTCTTGTTTGACATCATCCGCTAAGGGTTCTGGGCGATGGTCCTTGAGCAGGCTTTTCACCTTTTGGGTAAGTTTATCGCCAAGTGATTTTTCACCATTGGAAACCCAGGATTCTCTAATTTCCCGGCTCAACAGACCAGGATACCAGAAATCCCGGAAGCGTTCATGGGTGGTCGGGGTGTTCAAGAAGTGCCCTCCTGGCCCTATCTCATGAAGTTCATCCAGCATCAATGTCTCATCATTGACCTCAATGCCCTTCATCATCTGATCTGCCAGGCTGATCAGCTCATCGCTGAGCACAATCATCTCGAAAGAGCCGGTCAACCCGCTTTCCATATACCCAACATCATGGATCAAGTTGGCGCCCGTCAACTTGGCCATCACGATCGAGAGCATAGCCTCGGCAGCAGCCTGCTCATCCATCACTTTCGCATCTGAGCAGCCAGCATATCCCCAGGTGGGCATGCCGTACCAACGGCCCAGCTCAGCAATGGCTGCTTTCGTGAGCTGAAACTCCGGGGATCCATAACAGATCTGGGCGGCCTTCATATCCATATGGTGCAGCCCTGCCCCGAATACAAAAGGCGCGCCCGGATTACGCAGTTGATGGACCACCAAGGCACTCAGGATCTCAGCCAGGGACATGGCCAATCCGGCTGCCATGGTGATCGGGGCTGTGCCGCCCATCAGGGGTCCGGGAGAATGCACAACCGGCAATTCATGATCCGCCATCAGCAGCAATTTGTCGATGGCGGTTTCCGACTGCTGCAGGGGTGAGCTGGGCTCTGAATAAAGCAGGATTTGCTGGCCTTCTTTTAGCTGCTGGTAACCCCCTGCAACAGCAGCAGCCATATCAATCGCCCGCTGGCAGCTGGCTTGATCATTGGTCACAAATACCAGCGGCTTGGTGGTGTGCTCCAGCATGAGCGCCATCTGCACATCATAGGTCAGGCGGGGATCGACATCAGCTGGCAGTCCGATGGACATCACAAAATGTATATTGGGAAGCGCATCACATAACCTGTAGCCGTCAATAATGTCTTGCTTTGTGAATTTTCGCACCTCTCTGGTCTGATAATCCACTAAATTCAGACAATCAGAACCGGTGCCAAAATTGACTTTGTGACCTTCCAGGAACACAGCTGGCTGCCTCATCCGGTCGCACATGATAATCCTGGGGGGAACACTGGCAATCGCCTCTTCCACCAGGCGGGCCGGGAATTTGACCAGGTTCTGATCGGAAATAAATCCGCCAGCTTGACCCAGCATCTGCAGGGCGCCTTCATGAAAGAAGCGCACACCCGTTTTCCGCAATAATTCCAGGGCAGCGAAGTGTAAATCTTGCAGTTGGGTTTCGGATAAGACCGCAAATTGGGGGGATTGAAATGCAAAGGAATTGGCACTCCTCATGGGATGACTCTCCTTTTCTAGGTTTATTTCAGCCCTGCAGGGCTTGGTCCAAATCAGCAATCAGGTCCTGGGCATCCTCCAACCCAACCGATAAGCGAATCAATCCATCATCAATCCCGGCTTTTTGCCTTTCCTCAACCGTCATGTGTTCATGGGTGATGGTCGGCGGGTGCATGCAGATAGTCCTGCTGGTCCCAAAGGTCACCGCATGAGTGATGAGATCAAAGCCATCGATCACTTTCCCAGCACCTGGAATTCCTCCTGCAACCACAAAGGAAAGCATACCTCCTCCAGATCTCATTTGCGCTTTGGCCAGAGCATGCTGGGGATGAGATTCAAGACCAGGGTAATTGACATGACTTACCCGGGGATGATCGTCCAGAAATTCTGCTATTTCAAGGGCATTTTGACTGTGCTTGTCCATGCGGAGCGTGAGTGTTTCCAGGAATTGCAATGTCAGCCAGGCTTCGAAGGGCTGCAGCACAGATCCCACGAACTCTGTTGTGTTCCAGCGCACATCCTCAACCAGCGCTTCCGGCCCGACAACTGCTCCCCCCAGCACGGTAGCGTTCCCGCACAGGAACTTCGTGATTGACAGCAAGATCAGATCCGCGCCAAGTTCGAGCGGCTGCTGCAGCGCGGCAGTGGCAGTGGTGTTATCTACCAGCAGCGGCACGCCTTTGGCGTGGGCTACCTCTGCCACACCAGCGATATCAGTCACAAACAGACAGGGATTGCTGGGCGTTTCCACCCAGACCAGTTTTGTACTGCTGTCAATGGCCGCATCCCAGGATTCCAGATCAGCAGGATCCTCAACGAAATGAAAATCCACCCCACATCGTTCTGGAAAGATCGTTTGGGCCTGTTTATATCCTTCGCCATAGATATTCAAGCTGGTCACAACATTGTCGCCAGGCCGGGTGATGGTGAAGATCAAATCAAATAGCGCCTGAGAGCCAGACCCGGCACTGACACAGGCCTCTCCTCCCTCTAAAGAAGCTAACCTGTTCTCTAAAACCCTTGTTGTCGGTGTGCTGGTACGGCCATAAACTGGATAAGGGATCTCCTCAAACCGCGTGTAGGGGTAAGTCATAGAGGGAGTGATGGGAGGTACAAAGGAGCGGAATTCCTCAACACTTTGCAAGGGATCGAATCCAGCATGTAAAGCCCGGGTGTTGAAGTGGTATTTGCTTTCGGATTGAGGTACTGCAGGGGTATCTGGATCATATACCCAGGGTTTACGCATAAAGAACAGATCATCATGGGTCATCTGAACCTTCCTCATCTAAAATCTTTGCAAAGGTCAATCATTGCTCCTGGTTGATCCTTGCCTGCTCCTGACTGACGATTGCCTTCAACGCTTCCTGAACCTCCCCCGGGAGGGAAACTTCCTGGTACCCTGAAATCAGTTCATCCACCTGATCCGCTGCGCGCTCCTCCAGGGTGGTTCCACCCTGCTCAAGCCAATCATCATACTGTCGTTTATCTGCCAGATCAGAATAATACACTTCGCGGTAATGCTGGAAAGTATGCTCACTGGCCAGATAATTCCCCTCGGGGCCCAAGTCCTCAATGAGATCAAGAGCCAGGGTCTCTTGATTGACAAGGACCGGCTTGGTGGCAGCCCGGATAAAGGCGATCAAATCATTGGCAATTGCCAGCAGCTGCAATGATCCCTGCATGCCAGCATCCATGAATCCAGAATCATGGACAAGATTGGCTCCATTCATGTGGGCAGTGAACAGACTCAGGGTTGCCTCAGCAGCGGTCTGCTGGTCAAGCACTTTGGAATCTGTAGAACCACCCAGCCCAAATACAGGCAGATCGTAATACTTGCCCATCGAAGTAGCAACTCCCTGCTCTTCAGCCAGCACATAATTCCCAACCATGGTTTTCATGTTATATGGCCCTCCATTCCAGCCCGGCACACCTACCGGTGTTCCTTCCCGGACCAGCTGGGCTAGGACGATGCCCAGCAAAGTGCCCGCGTTCATGGCTGCCATACAGCCTGCAGTGGTAGTGGGTGAGTTGACACCACCAGCATTGAGCGGAATATACAGCAAGGGCAGCCCTTTTTGGGCTAGATAGATGCACTTCTGAAGCGCTTCCTGGTTTGCAACCAGCCCCGACGTGACATTGATGTAGCAGGTAGCAAATGGCTGGTCCCGGAATTTCTCCTCACCGCCGGCAACTATCTCACACATCTCGACAGCGATCTGGCAGCCCCTGAAATCCGGGGTGACAAAAACAATGGGTTTGGTAGTCAGGTTCAACATGACTTCCATCTGGTAGCGATCGTAGATAGTAGGATCAACATCAGAAGGCAGGAAGCCAGACATCACGAAATCCATCTGATCCAGAACTTGCATCAGCTTGACAACCTGGCGGACATCTTCCAGCACCGCTTTGCGCCGCTTGCCGGTCCGATGGTCTAAAATGAACAAACAATCTGATCCATTGCCATAATAAGCCTGGGGACCGCGGGCTGTGATGGCGGGATTTCCCAGGCGGTCAAAAAGGACCATTTCCCGGGGCGCCACGGAAAGTGCCCATTCCACCAAATCCCCTGGCAGGCGCACCCGCTGCCCGTTGACCGCTGCTCCAGCTTCTTCGAGGATGGAAATCGCTTGCTGGTCATGGACATCGATCCCGGTCCTTTCCAGGATCTGTAAACTTGCCTGGTGAATTTGCCGGCAGGTATCCACCTTCATCCGCGTGTACAACAAATCATCCATGCCAGGGCTGCGAGGATCAGTCATTGTGCTACCTCCATAGATAGGAAAAAGGGAAAAAGACCACCCGGTTGACCCTCTCATTGTACTGGAAAATCATATATCTTTCAATATAACAAATATATTATCCTTGACAAATAATACATTCTCGGCGTAGAATACAGGTCACAATCCCAGCTGATTGCAGCTGAATTTCCCTGTCTGGCGAGGAGCCCCTGTGCCTGAGACCCAAAAAACGAACACTTCCAAAACCAAGATCTACCGGGAGCTGCGGCGTTCGATCATCCTCGGACACCTCAAACCTGGAGAAAAGGTCAACCTGGAAGACCTGGCTGCCAAGCACCAAACCAGCGTTACCCCTGTCCGGGAAGCTTTACAAATGCTGGCCCAGGAGGAACTGATCACTGCCAAACCGCATCAGGGATACTTTGTGAGTCAAATAACCTTCAAAGAACTCACTGATTTGCTGGAATTGCGCCAAATCCTGGAGCTGGCTGCTATAGAAATGGCAGCGCCAAAGATCTCAGCTCAACAGCTGGATGAACTGGAATCGATTCACGAGACTGTGGTCACCGGCGAAACAGGCAATTATGAAAGGGCCGTCGAAGAAAACAGGCGCTTCCATTATCTGATAGCCCTTGCATCAGGAAACAAGGAATTAGCGGAGTATCTTGGCAGGGTGCATGACCGATTAGCGAGGTTCTTTGTTCGAATACATTCCCCTGAAGAGGTTGAAAGCCGGCACAACTTATTGATACAGGCCCTTAGATCCCATGATGCAGCCCTCAGCAGAGAAACTCTGTTGGCAGAGATCAATGAAACCAGGGATTTTACCTTATCCCAGGTGGTGGAAAAAGATGGAACAGCCTGGTATATAGGGCTCAATGAGGGATCAAACCCCCGTTAAATCAAAAGCCTAAAAAAATCAGTGAAAAACCTCCCGAACCGGGAAACAGTTATGTTACAATCATAAATAACCGCCTAACAAGATATCCATTTTAGAAGTTTCTCACCATTCATTATTTCCAACAATTTAATATATCTCTACATTTAATCCTTATCGTTATACAGTTAAATTCAGGCCCCCAGCAGCGATTGAATAGTTTAGCACGCCAAGGAGGTGGAACAGGATCCAGATCACTTATTTAACTGAAGATAGATTTTGCACGCCAAGGAACCTTATCTTCATACCCTGTAGATCTATCTACAGATAGAATTATCCGAAATTAAGGAGGATAAGCATGGATTTCTTTATCAAAAAACCACTCAATGAAGCCCATCCCTATATCCCGGAATTGAAAGAGCTCTTCCGGGGTGGCAGAATCACCAGGCGGGAATTCTTGCGCAATGCGACCCTGTTAGGGATGTCAGCGGCAGCTGCCAGCACATTTGTAGCTGGCTGCACCGGAGAGGAACCGGATGATCAAACGGGTCCCTCAACAGGAGAAATCAAACGGGGTGGGACCTATACCAGCTCGATGCAGCTCCAGCTCATCGATCACCCTGCCCGAATTTCCTGGGCTGAAAGTTCAAATATTGTCCGACAGGTTTCCGAATACCTCACCCTGACAGGTCCGGACAATATCACCCGTCCCTACCTGCTCGAGAAGTGGGAAGCGAATGATGATGTCACAGAGTGGGACCTTTACCTAAGAGAAGGCATCATGTTCAACAACGGCGATGAATTCACCGCCGATGATGTCATGTTCACCTTTGGCGAATGGCTGAATGAGGATGTTGGTTCTTCGATGTTTGGATTGATGTCCTACCTGCGTGGAATGCAGGATGTCGAAAAAATCGATGATTACCACATCAAACTGCACCTTCAATTTGGCGAGATCGCTGTCCCCGAGCATCTGTTCCACTATCCAGGCATCATTTTGCACCGGGATTTCGAAGGTGACTTCATCAAACAACCTGTTGGCACTGGTGCTTTCACCTTAGAAGAGTATGCTGAAGGAGAACGCGCAGTCTTTAAACGCCGGGAAGACTACTGGCAGATGGGCGAGGATGGCGATCCGTTGCCCTACCTGGATGAATTGGTCTTCGTCTCTACTGATAAAGACGCTGGTATTGCCGCGCTGCAATCAGGACAGGTTGATGCGCTCTTTGATCCTCGTGTGACAGACTTCCAAGCAGCCAAGGATGTAGAGGGAATCACTGTTCGTGCAGCTAGCACAGCACAATGCCTGATTGGCCGTATGCGCGTTGATCTGGAGCCCTGGGATGATGTACGCGTTCGCAACGCACTAAAGATGTGCCAGGACCGGGCCAAGATCCTGCAGCTGGCCTACTTCGGTGAAGGCGATCTTTCGATCGATGCCCATGTTGCACCTGTGCATCCGGCCTACTGCGAGAAAGATATTCCTGAGTACGATCCCGAAGGCGCTAAAGCCTTACTGGAAGAGTATGCAGCAGAGAAGGGCCTCGAGTTGCCCCTCAAGGTTACCCTGGCTACCAAGAATGACGGTGCGGAACCTGAGATTGCCCAGGCTTTGAAAGAATTGGCTGAACCAGGTGGATTCGATATCACCTTGGATATCACCGACCCGGGTGGTTATTGGGATCGATGGACTGAAGTTGATCTGGGAATCACGAACTGGACCCACCGGCCCTTGGCCACCATGGTCCTGCCCCTGGCTTACACAGAAGAATCAATCGGAGCTTGGAACGAAACTCGCTGGACCGACCCTGAATTTGAGACGCTGCTCCGCGAAGCCCAGGGAACCCTGGATGTGGAAGCCCGCCGCGGCTTGATGTGCCAGATCGAAGACATCATGCAAGAGCGGGGCCCAATGTTCAACAGCTTCTGGAAGAGTGTCTGGAATCTCACCGCGTCAAAATTCCAGAACATCAAAGCACATCCAACCAACTACGACTTACTCTATGATGTTTGGCTGGACGAATAAGGTCCTTCGTTTTCAACAATGAAAGATGCCCGGGTTAATTAACTCGGGCATCTTTTGCAAAGGAGTGAAATTATGGCGCGATTTATCATCCGGAGCATTATATCTACTATTGTAACCTTGCTCCTGGTCTCAATTGCTCTATTTCTACTCATTGAAGTTGGCAGCGGTGACATCGCTGTGAAAATCCTGGGGGTTTTCTCCACACCAGAGCAACGCGCTTCTTACCGTGCTCAGTTAGGTCTGGATGCACCAGCCTGGCAGCGCTATATTGATTGGCTGATTGGTAACGACTGGCGCGCCGAACAACTAATTGGGTATCCATTGGTGACTGCTATAAACCCCCAGACCGGTGAGGCGGATTGGTGGGCAGATGTCGATGGACAATTGACACGTTGGCAATTAGATGAAGGTCGTTTGTTAGCCCTGAAACGCCAGGAAGATGGTTCGGTAACCTCACACATATCAAGTGGTGCCTGGCAAACAGACGATGAGGGCCGAGAATATTTTTGGGGTGTAGACACGAAAAATAACGCTGTCATGTGGGTAAGAGGAGAGGGTGCTGAAGTTTGGGCGCTGACAAAAGCAGGTTTGCGCAAAGAGGGAGATGGCCCACAGCAATATATTCCCCTCCGAAAAGGTTTGTTACGGGGGGATCCGGGCATATCCCTTCAGTACGGACGCCCCGTGGCTGTAACGCTTTTACCCCGGATACGCAACACCCTGGTCCTTGCAGGTGTAGCATTCGTAATTATCATGCCTTTAGCACTCTTATTTGGCATTCTGGCTGGCATCAATGAGGGCAAACCTCTTGATCGCATCATATCAATTACCAGTCTAGGCTTTACTGCTACACCAGAGTTCGTCACCGGCATATTTTTAATTCTGATCTTCGGGGTTTGGCTGAAGGTGCTGCCCGCAGTAGCAATCTTTACCAGCCCAAACGCCATCTTTGAAGATCCTAAATTGCTGGCTTTGCCAGTGCTGACCCTGACAGCCGTAGAATTAGGCTATATTGCTCGTATGACCCGAGCCAGCATGGTTGAGGTAATGGATTCAGCTTATATCCGGACAGCCATCATCAAAGGGATGCCAATGTCCCGTGTTGTCTTCCGACACGCCATCCGCAATGCCCTGATGGCACCCATCACGATCATCATGCTCCATGTCAACTGGTTGGTTGGTGGATTGGTAGTCGTTGAAGTGATCTTTGGATATCCTGGATTGGGCTATTATATTTACTCGTCAGCCATTTTTGGTGATTTCAATGCAGTGGAAGCCGCTGCCATGGTCACGGTTGCAATCGCAATCATCACTCGCCTTCTTGGTGACCTGGCCTATACATTGCTCAACCCCCGCATTCGTTATTCCTAAGGAGAAGAGATTATGGCTGTAAATAAAATGACGGAGGCAAGTGCCCGCCCCTCTCGACTCCAGAAGATATGGCAGAGCATGTCGATTGTCTTCGAATCGCGAGTGGCAACTGTGGGTATGATCATGGTTCTTTTCTGGGTAATCCTGGCATTTGTATCTCTCTTTTGGACACCATACAATCCTAATGCCACAGATTTCACCCAAAATCTTGGTCCGAACCTTCAGAACTGGTTAGGTACTGACCACCTCGGTCGTGATATTCTTTCTCGCTTGATGCAGGGCACTCAGGTCATCCTGCTCAAGACTCGTCTTCCAGGGGAGGCAGGTATTTCCATCCCTGGCGGTGTTGCCATCTGGGGCGTGATCGGCTCATTGAGCCTGGGTTCGGTCTTGGGCCTCAACGCCGGCTACCGGGGAGGATGGTGGGATCAGATCATCATGCAGATCCTGGATGCCCTGATCGCCTTTCCCCGGATCGTGCTCTACTTAGTGGTGATCGCAGCCCTGGGGCAAGGTGACCTGGTCGTAATTCTAGCAATTACCATCACCGGCGCACCCGGGGTTGCCCGTCTGGCCCGCAGCCTGGCAATGGATATAAAAACCCGAGATTATATTCGGGCAGCGGAAACCCGCGGAGAAAATGTCTGGTTTATCATGTTCCGCGAGATCCTGCCCAACGCTCGTGGTCCGTTGCTGGTGGACGGCATGCTCCGCGTGGGCTATGCCATCTTCGCCATTGGCACCCTCGGCTTTTTAGGAATCGGCCTGCCGCCACCCGACCCGGACTGGGGTAACATGGTCAACGAAGCCCGTAGAAATATCTTTACAAATCAGATAGCAGTGATCTGGCCAGCCCTGGCCATCGCCAGCCTGGTGATCGGGTTAAACCTCTTTGCTGATGGATTACGCGAAGAGCTAACCAGGTATCAGAAATAAGGAGGACATTATGACTGAATTAAAGAAGGCGCCTCCTGTTCTTAGACTTGAGGATGTCGCCGTGGCCTATAAAGTGCGCGGCGGTGAAATTGAAGCTGTCCAAAATGTCTCTTTCGACATCAATCGGGGGGAGACCCACGGCATCGTAGGGGAATCAGGATGCGGGAAAAGCACCGTAGCCTGGGCTGTGCTTAATTTTCTGGGCGCTAATGGGTATGTTAAGCGCGGCAGCATCAAATTCCAGGGTCAGGAACTGGTCGGCGTGACCGGTGAAAAACTGCGCCGTTTGCGCGGCGACCAGATCGCTATGGTCTATCAAGATCCCATGCAAGCCCTCAACCCCTCTATGCGGCTGGGCGACCAGATGTCGGAAGTACTGACCGTGCATCGGGACCTGCCCCAAAATGAGGCTGAGAAGATGTGCATCGAGATGCTGGAGCGGGTTTATATGCCCGATGCTGCCAACGTCATGAAACGCTATCCACATCAGATTTCTGGCGGCCAGCAACAACGCGTGGTCATTGCCACCGCCCTGCTCAACAACCCGGCCTTACTGATCATGGATGAGCCAACCACAGCGCTGGATGTGACTGTCGAGGCTGCAGTTTTAGACCTCATCGCCGAACTGCGCCGTGAGTTCGACACTGCCATTATGTACATCACCCACAATCTGGGTGTTGTGGCTCGAGTTTCAACACGCGTAGGGGTGATGTATGCCGGCGAGATGGTAGAAAGGGGAACTGTGGAGGAGATCTATAAGAATCCCCAGCACCCCTACACTCAAGGTTTGATCCGCTGTGTACCCAAACTGGGTGCCGATAAAGCCAAAAGCGTGCTCTATCCCATTCGCGGGCGCGTCCCACCGCCTAATAACCGACCCACGGGGTGTATATTCGGCCCCCGGTGTGATTATGTACAGGAGCGCTGTCGGCGAGAACGACCCCAATTGCGCGAGATCGGTCAGGGGACCATGGTGCGGTGTCATTTCTCTGAAGAAATCATCGCGGCAGATTGGACACCATCCGAAGACATCATGCCGCCTGAAATCAAAGAAAAAGAAGTTGGAGCTGAAGCGATCCTTTCAGTAAATGACTTAAAGAAATACTATGAAGTGCAGGGCAGTTCGCTGAAAGATGTCCTTGGGTTTGGGGAAAAACGTTATGTCAAGGCTGTTGAAAATGCAACCTTCGACCTGCACAAGGGTAAGACCCTGGGTGTAGTCGGTGAATCCGGTTGTGGCAAAAGCACATTGATCAAAGCCCTGATTGGCCTGGAGGAGACTACATCTGGCGAAGCTAAATTCATCGGTTTTGATATCACCAATGATATCTCCAAACGCGAGCAAAGCTTAATCCAGGAACTGCAAATGGTCTTTCAAAACCCGGATTCGACCATGAACCCCTCTTACACAGTTGGGCAACAGATAGGCCGCCCGATGGAGCGTTTCAATACCGTCCCGAAGGATCAAGTCCGAGATGAGGTGATCAAACTGCTGGAATCGATGCGCTTGGGAGCCAATTACTACGACCGCCTGCCCCGCCAGTTGAGCGGTGGTGAAAAACAGCGCGTTGGGATTGCCCGAGCATTGGCCAGCTACCCTGACCTGGTGTTATGTGATGAACCGGTCAGCGCGCTGGATGTTTCTGTCCAGGCTGCCATCCTCAACCTGCTGCTAGAGGTCCAACAAGAGTTTGATACCACCCTGATTTTCATCGCCCACGATCTCAGTGTTGTGCGCTTTTTCTCCGATCAAGTTGCTGTGATGTATCTGGGGCAGTTCATGGAAATTGGCCCGGCAGATGCCATCTACACCCCACCCTACCATCCCTACTCTGAAGCATTGCTGTCAGCGGTGCCCATCCCCGATCCTGAAGTGACCCAGAAACATATTCGCTTGAAAGGGACAGTCCCCAGCGCCATCGACCCACCCAGCGGCTGTCGTTTCCATACCCGCTGCCCTCGCCGAGACTTAATGGAAGACCCAAAACTATGTGAGACTGAGTCACCTCCCTGGCGAGAGGCTGGTGAAGGGCACCGCATCTTCTGCCACCTACCTTTAGATATCCTAAAAACTTTTGAACCGGTTATCACTCAAATGGAGGGAGCCTAGCCATGTTAGTAAAAGATTACATGACCCGACATCCAATCATGATTTCGCCTGAAACTCCCGCTACAGAAGCACAAAGAATTATGACGGAGAATGATGTCCGGCATTTACCTGTTGTTGGTGATGGCAAACAAATCTTAGGGCTTGTTTCACGAAACCGGCTGCGTGTACCTCCGACAGATTTGGGCAGTCTGAACGTCTGGGAAATCAGCCGTATTCTATCTGACCTTAGAGTCAAAGATGTGATGGTAAACAAAAAAGAACTCATCACCATTGACCCAGACAAAACTCTTGAGGAAGCAGCCCAGCTGCTGATCAAGAACAAAATCGGCAGCCTGCCCGTGCTGGAAGACAATATCGTAGTCGGCATCATCTCCGAACTCGATTTACTGGCTGAACTATCTACCTTGTTAGGGGGTAACGTTCCAGGTATTCGAGTAACTATCCGCGTGCCAGATAAGGTCGGGGAATATGCCAAGATCACCAGTGTCATCGCCAATAACGGTTGGGGCATACAAACCAGTGGTGGTGTGCCTTCACCAAAGAGAGCGGGGTTCTGGGACGTGGTGATTAAAGTTCGCTGTGAGTCCAAAGAGAAACTTCAATCTGTTTTGGAGACAATCGAGGGACAGGAAATTATTGATGTGCGAGAAGTCCCCTGAATTCTTTAGGCCATAGATTAAAAAAACAGGCCTTGCAGGTGATACAACCCTGCAAGGCTGTTGTTTGTGTATACCACTAAAGGGCCGTTTATTTCCTCTTCGCCACCCTAGGGGCCTTGGGATGCTTTCTCAGAAATTCTATTGACACCAATTGCAATATCTGTGGGTAAAGCATTCTGCTTTGTACTGGCAAGGAGTTTATCCACGAATTCTGCTGCACGCTGACCTAGGCTTTTACTACCAGCCTCTTCCCACTGGCTATAATCTCCACGCTCGAACAACGCAGGATACCAATGCTCCCTGAAATGCTCGTAAGTATGGTCATCTGTCAAGAAATTACCAGCGGGACCTTTCTCATCAATCAGGTCCAACACAAGCGTTTCTTGATTGACCTCAATCGGAGCAATAAAGTGTTTTAGCCAGCTGACAATCTCATCGCAAATGGCCAGCTGTGTGAGAGAACCAGACAACCCCGACTCCAGATATCCCATATCATGGATCAGGTTTCCACCATTCAAAGTCTCACACATCAGTGTCAGAGCGGCTTCCGCGGCTGCCTGCTGATCCACCATTTTGGATTCTGATACACCTCCCAACGCGAAATTTGGCAGACCAATATAATGGCTCATTGAATGCGTCATGCCTTTACCATCTGGTGAACAGTAGGGGGTGACCATTGTCCGCATATCCATAATCGTCAAACCGCATCCGGGAGCGATAATTGGCGAACCTGGCCGATTTAATTGTGACAGCACGACGCCAACGAGTGCGCCGGCGTGCAGCAGAGCCATACTACCGGGCAAGGTCACGGGCCCGGCCATCCCAGCAGGAACTACTGGAATATATAAAGCGGGAATGCCTTTTCCAGATAAATAGAGCAGTTTTTCCAAAGCCTCTTCATTATGCACCAGGCCAGACGTCACATTTACATAGCAAGCAACAAATGGCTTGGCGCTCAAGGCATCTGATCCTCCAGCTACAACTTCTGCCATTGCAACAGCATCTTTGCAGCCCTTGAACTCGTTTGTAACAAAAATGATGGGTTTGCTGGTGTTATTCAGCATGATTTCCATTTGATACACATCGCTTATTTCAGGGTCAACATCGGATGGTACGAACATGGACATCACAAAGTCCACGTTTGGCAGCGCATCACACACCCGGGAAGCTTCAGCAACATCTTCTAAAACAGGTTTCCGCCTTTCTTGTGTGCGGTGATCAACGATATACAGGCAATCTGAACCTGGGCCATAATAATTGTTTCGCCCGCCCAGGAGCATCGCCGACTGCCCATCGCGATTATAGATTTGCACTTCACTTGGTGCCGTATCCAACGCCTCTTCAACAAGGGAGGCTGGGATGCGCACACGGTTCCCATCTGTAACTTTAGCACCAGCCTTACGCATCATCTCAACCGCTTCTTCAAAATGCAGTTGAACGCCAGTTTTTTCCAAGATAGTCAGGCTTGCATCGTGAATGGCGCTAGCTTTCTCGGGGGAAAGTCTTTGAATTTGAGCCCCGCTTGTGTTCATAAATTTCTCCTCTCTCTAAACCCAGCTGTGCAAAACCTCGCCACCAAGGACCGTGGCTCCATTGAAAAAATAGTAACCTCCCAAAATATCACGTGGCTCGAGCACCATGTACTCTTCCAAAACGGATGGGTAGAACGCTGCACTGGCGTCCCCTGCCCAAACGGTTTCGTTTTGCCGGAAATTATCCATATTGAGGCTCACGATCTCGAATACAGAGGGAGGCGCATTCCTGACAATACTGGGGAAATAACGAATATTCAAGAGGCCTTTAAGAATGGGGTCGGGCAAATCCTCGTATGGGATCTCTTTTTCCAATGTTACTTTTCCCTCAAACAAACGCTCGCCGTGCGATACGGTGTACCCCGACATCTGTGTGCCTTTGCCAATCGGCGGCATTTTTGGATTCAACGGTTGCAAATCAGTGATCACGGTTTGGCCCAACTTCTTGTTAAATCCCATAAACATACCGCGGGCCATTGTGAAATCATTATCCACCCAGGTTTGGATACAAGTTTTGCCTTGTTTGCCTTCAAAACTGCTGCCAACCCAAAGTACAGTTTCCATATACCAAGTACGCTCCGGATTGATTGCAGGCAAATCAAGCCCGTTCTCCCACAGCGACCACCATTTTCCAAATGAAAGGATTACTCGGTCGGGGTTTTCGCCCGGCTGCAAGGGCTCTGGCAAGAAGGACGCAATGGCTTTCGGATCGGCAGTGAAGACGATGTCAAGATGTTCGGTGCCAAAATGCCACGGTAAATCGCCAACTACGCTGGAAATCCCTTGGGGGCTGGGGTAAGCGTATCCTTTGAGTTCATCAATACTGGTCATTATTCCTTCCTTTGTTTTTCAACCCGTAGATTATAGTTTTGATCTATCAATTTATGCAGGATCTCTCCCAGGATTGCTATCCCTTCTTTGATTTTCTCGGGACCCATGGCTGAAAAGTTGAGCCGCAATGTATTCGTCATTGGCCTGGTTGCAAAAAAACCATCACCTGGGATGAAGGCAACCTTCTCATCCATAGCGATTTCTAACAAATCTCGGGAGTTTATCTCTTTCGGAAGTTCGACCCAGGTGAATAATCCCCCTTCAGGCTGGGTAAAGTGGATGTTAGCAGGAAATGATTCCTCTATTGCGGAGATCATAGCTGCACATCGGGAAGCATATGTTTCCCTCAAGCGGTCGATCTGGGGTTGCAGGGCCGCTTCTTCTAAATACGCATTGATCAATTCCTGGTCAAAGGAACTGGTGTGGAGGTCATTGAATTGTTTTGCGAGGTTGTATTGCGCTAATATTTCTGGAGAAGCAACGATCCAGCCAACACGCAAACCCGGACAAAGGACTTTAGAAAAAGATCCCAGGTAAATCACTCGTTCATCCTCATCCAGCGCCTTGAGCGGTTGTGGAGGTTGATCATGGAATGCCAGTTGACCGTAAGGATCATCTTCAATGATTAGAGTTTCTGATCCCGCCAGGGCATCCATGAATGCTGCCCTTCGTTTAGTAGTCCATAAACGCCCTGATGGGTTTTGAAAATTCGGGATCATGTAAGCAAGTTTGACATGTTGCCCAGTGTGCACACAATCTCTAACTTGTTCAATATCCGGTCCTTCTTCGTCGCTCTCAATATCTTCATAATGGGGTCGAAATAAATCGAGTGCGTTGATAGCCGCAGAATAGGTTGGGCGTTCAGTGATGATGGTATCACCAGGGTTTACGAAGATAGTGCCACTCAAACTAATCCCTTGTTGGGCGCCGGAGGGGATTTGAATATGGTCAATGTCGGTTGCAACGCCAATGTTTGCCATCAGAGCAGCGATCTTTTCCCGCAGTGGAAAAAGCCCCGGTGTGGGGCCATATTGTAATGCGCGGGCAGAGTGATCGCGGAAAACTTTTTGTGCTAACTCGTTGAGCAGTTCCACTGGAAAAAGTTCTGGGTCAGGTAATCCCCCAGCAAAGGAGATAAACCCCCCTTCTGCTGTCTTGAGCAGGATCTCACGGATGTCAGAGGGCTGGGTGTGGTGCATGCGATGAGCAAAGCTGATTGACATCAAGATTTCTCCAGTAACAGCACACACAGAAGAGTAAATGCTCTTTGCTTGCCAGTCTGAAATAGAACTTTTAACCCGGACTTTCTACTGTGTGGAACTTATTTTATCAGACTTAGGCAACGGGCAGCTATTGAACGCTATTGAGTTGCGCCAGATCACAGCATCCGATGGTTCCCGATATACTTAGAAAGCAGCTCTGCCTGGTGATCTTCGGTGGGGAGAAACAGCGAGCCAATACCCCAGGCTCTGGCGAGTTATCGTTTTCTGGAAATTTATGGTTTAAGTTCGGAAGGTGCCGATGGATAAGTTGGCTTCTGTCTCAACTATCCAGCAGTGCGGGCACATCGCCACCAAGTAAGTCACTCAGCTTTCTGAACTCTAACAATCAACCAAAAGACAGCAGGAGAAATCCTTCTGCCTCTACTTTTCGGAGTATACTACCAATACGAATAATTCTACCCTCTAATAAGGATCATCTCACCCACATGAAAAATCCCACAAAACCTAGAAAAATCGATCCTGACTGCCGGTTCCGGTCCTTAACCGAGGACCAATTGAACGTTATTCAGGACGCCAGCTTTCAAATCCTTGAAAGAACCGGTGTGCGGTTTCATCATCCTGAAGCAGTAGAACTGTTCAAAAAAGCCGGTGCTAAGGTTCTGGATGATTCCCATGTCCGGATCCCCACCAACTTGGTTGAGAAAACCCTGGCAACCGTCCCCGATAACATCACAATCCACAATCAAGATGGCAAACCAGCCCTGGAAGTGGGAGGCTACCGCACCTACTACGGCACCGGATCGGACTGTATGCATATTTATGATCTGGATACTGGAGTGAGGCGCAAAGCCCTGCTGCAGGATGTCGAAACCGGGATCCGGCTGGTCGACACCCTTCCCCATCTCGATTTTGTGATGTCAATGTATCTTCCATCCGATGTGCCGGAAGACCGCTACGAAAGAGAACAAATGGCTGTCATGCTGAGAGAAAGCAGCAAACCCATCATTTTTGTTGGCATCAATGCTGCCAGCACGATGCATTCCATCAAGATGGCTGCCATTGTAGCAGGAGGTGAAAAAATCCTCCAGGCCCAACCATTTATCATCAATTATGTCAACACAGCATCCGCCTTTCAACATAATCATGATAGCGTGGAGCGTCTGCTGTACGCCGCAGAGCGCAATATCCCTACCATTTATGCGCCGGGCAAACTGCGCGGCATGACAGCACCTATGACTTCAGCGGGTGCAATGGCAGTGGGTTTCGCGGGGCAATTGGCCGGCTTGGTCCTGTCGCAGATAAAAAAAGAAGGATCCCCCTTTATCATCAGCAATCCCAGCCGGGGGACGATTGATATGAGGTCAATGGTTGGCTTATATGCCCCCCCGGAAGACGGGCCCTATGGATGGGATTTAACACACTACAACCAGATCCCAACGTTTGCGATCGCTGGAGCAAGCGATTCAAAAACTTTTGATGCCCAGGCAGCAGCTGAAGCGGCCCTTGGTTTGTATTCAGTGACCATTGGCGGAGCAAACCTTGTACATGATATAGGATATCTGGACTGCGCCATGACTGGATCGCTTGAGTTGGTTGCATTTTGCAATGAGGTGATCGGCTGGTTGAAAGAATACCTTAAAGAACTGGTGATAAACGAGGAAACCCTGGCTCTGGACTTGATTCACGAAGTTGGACCAGATGGATATTTCCTGAACACCAGGCATACGCTGAATCACGTCAGGGAGGATTGGAGGCCATCGCTGTTTGACCGGTTTGATTACCACCAGTGGTCTGAAGAAGGAGGAATTACCCTTAATCAGAAAGCCAATAAGCTGGTTAAAGAAATTCTAGACTCTGTTGAACCCAAAGTTCTTCCTAATAAAATAGAGCAGGAGCTCCAGAAATTGATTGAACTGGATTAATAACCGCTTAGTACTGAGGAGGTAATGTGTATCGCAATCGTGATCTCGGTATAAACCATATCGAAGCTCGCAAGGATCACCGCTGCTACGGCATGGGACTGGGAATTATCATTCTTGATGATGTCTACCCAGGATTTCCTGGAGATGTCAGAAATGCCAGTGCTTTTCCTTACCCGATCCAGTATGAAATTGCTGAAGGGGTGGATATCTGGGCCCTGGTGCATGAAGAGGACAAATCCCCCTGCCTTGAACCCATCCAGCGAGCAGCTAAAAAATTGGAATCCATGGGCTGTCGGGCTATTGCAGCTGAGTGCGGCTATTTTGCCTACTTCCAGAGAGATATTGCCGGCTATGTGGATATCCCGGTATTCATGTCCAGCTTGCTCCAAGTGCCCTTCGCCCAGCATTTAATCGGACCTGATAAAGTTGTCGGTATCCTGGCTGCCCGGGAAAACCAGCTCACCGATTCCCATCTGGAAGCTGTCGGCATTGAACCTGGTAGCAATTATGTCATCTCGGGTGCAGAAGGTGAGGGACGGTGCGAGGAGTTTTCTCATCTGTGGTACGCTCCTGAAAGAACTGATCCACCGGGCGCATATTACAACAAAGCTGAGACTGAATTTGTGGAAGTCGCGGTTGATTTCTTCAACCAGCATCCTGCTATGGGTGCGATGATGATGGAATGTACGGGCATGCAGCCCTTCGCCAGAGCTGTGCAGCGTGAAATTGACATCCCGGTTTTCAGCTGGGGCACCTTACTGGATTATGCATATTCAGTGGTTGTCCACCGGGATTACTATGGTCACGTTTAAATGGCAAACATCACACAGGTTCTCACGCTCCCCACTGCAGGCGCTTATTTCTTTGATGATCTGGCTGCCCTGCAGAAAAAACCTCTCCCAGAAAGTGAACGCTACACTGCTCAACCAATCACCCCGGGATTCCATGCTGTCAGAGAGCCTGCTGAGGCGCTCGCTGTTGGTGTAGTTCTGGAAAATGGGATAGTTGGCTGGGGCGAATGCTCAGCAGTTGAATTCAGCGGTGCGGCTGGTCGAGACCCGGTGTTCCGAGCGGATACTGCCCTGAAAAGAATAAAACAGCTGGTCATCCCCCAGCTTGTGGATCAACCGATCCAAAATTATCGGGATCTGGCAGCGAAAATTGAAGCTATCCAGATCACGGTTACAGAAGAACGCCTATTTCCCAACAGAAAACAGGGGGGGAAAATATCCCGCCGTGATCTGTTGAAAGCTCCTGGCAGACTGCTTACAGACGGCCCTGAGATAGAAAAAATCACCCATGATCGGCCGCTCCACACAGCCATCCGCTATGGCGTCAGTCAGGCCTTGTTTGCGGCTGCCGCCCTGGAACAAGATCTACTGCTGACAGAGTTAATCTGCCAAGATTGGGAGCTTCCCTTACCCAAACAGGCTGTTCCCATTCATGCCCAGTGTGGTGGCAACCGGTTCCGGGGAGCGGAAAAAATGATCCTCCGGGGAGTAAGCTCGCTTCCTCATGCACTGGTAGATAATATCCCTGAGCAGCTAGGAAAAGATGCCATCCAGCTCATTCGCTACACCAAGTGGCTGAAAGGAAGGATCAACCAGTTAGGCAAAGAGGGATACCATCCCACCATTCACCTGGATCTGCACGGCGGATTAGGAAAAATCTATGACCAGGATCTGGGCAAGGTACTGGGGACCCTGCATGCCCTGGAACGTGCCGCCCATCCCTACCCACTGCGCATTGAATGCCCGCTGATCCGAGAAACCAGAGAAGCACAAATTGAAACTCTGGCAGCATTACGGGAGTTGCTCAAATTTCGAAAAATGAAAGTGAAAGTGGTTGCAGATGAGTGGGCCAACACTCTGGAGGATATCCAGGCCTTTATCACCGATCAGGCGGCAGACATGATCCAGATCAAGATGCCCGATCTGGGTGGACTGCAAAACACGATCGAAGCTGTCCTGGCCTGTAAATCCGGAGGGGTAGAAACTTTTCTGGGCGGCAGCTGTGCAGAGACTGATCTCACTGCAAGGATTTCAGCACAGGTTGCCCTCGCCCTTCAACCTGACCTGGTGCTGGCTAAGCCCGGAATGGGGATCGATGAGGGGATTACCATTATTAACAATGAAATGGCCCGGTGTTTGGCCTGGCTGCAAACCAAAACGAACAGCAATGATAATTAGCTTTACTCTCAATCACCTACAGACCCAGATCAATACAAATCCAATGAAACCCCTGTTGGATGTGCTGCGCGAGAATTTGCAATTAACCGGCACAAAACAAGGCTGCGACCATGAGGGGGAATGCGGTGCCTGCACTGTGCTGCTCAACGGGAAACCGATCCGTTCCTGCCTGACCCCGGTGGGCAGGGTCCAGGGCCAGCAGATTTTGACCGTTGAAGGGCTGGGTTCGCGGGACAACCCCCATCCGCTGCAAACCGCGTTCATAAAGAACGGTGCGGTGCAGTGTGGGTACTGTATACCCGGGACCCTGCTGACAGCCAAATCTCTCCTTGATGGAAATCCTGATCCCTCCAGGGAAGACATTCAGCAAGCCCTCTCCGGGAATATCTGCCGCTGCACTGGCTATCAACCCATCATTCAAGCAGTTCAAGATGCTGCCAAGGAAATCCAACAGCAGGACTCCACAGCAGTAGTGAATCAAGACCAGGAATCAGAGATCATCGGCGGAAATCCCTGGCGGGAGGATTCCTGGGAGAAAGTCACCGGTCAAACGCAATATGCGGAAGATATCCAAATAGCGGACCTCCACCACCTGGCTGTTCTCCGATCTCCTTTTCATCACGCTAAATTGATCTCTCTTGAAATCACCGAAGCCATTAAACTGCCCGGTGTTGAAAATATCATCACCGCTGAAGACATCCCGGGGGAAAACGGCCTGGGGGATTACAGCAGAGACGAACCTGTGCTCACACCCGTGGGAGATACCTGCAAGATGAAAGGGGCTCCAGTTGCTTTGATTGTTGCGGTTTCACCCGCAGTCTGTTCCGCAGCGCTGGATGCAATCCAGATCAATTACCAGGAGCTGCCGGCTGTTTTTGAGGTGGGCGAAGCCAAGGGGCAAATCAGCCAACCCATCTACGATCACGGCAATATCCTCACCACAGCGGAAGTCAAATGGGGAGAGCTGGAGGAGGTGTTCAGGGACGCGGACCACATCCTGGAAAGCAGCTATCAAACCAGCTGGCAGGAACACACCGCACTGGAAAGAGAAACTCTGCTTGGTTATTATGATGAACAGGGTCGTCTTACTGTCGTTGGGGGAACGCATGAGCCCCACTGGCAGCAGAGATACATCGCTTCCACCCTGGCTCTACCCCTGGATGCGGTCCGGGTGATCATGCCCCCCACTGGCGGATCTTTCGGTGGGAAGCAGGACCCTTGGCCGTTTCTTGCCACAGCCCTGGGAGTCCACCTGAGCGGAAAACCGCTCCGATTGCTTTATTCCCGGGAGGAATCCCTGCTGGCTTCTCCCAAAAGGCATCCTTACCAGATAACATTAAAGCTTGGCGCTCAAAGGAACGGCAAGCTAGCTGGCATTCACACCAGGGCAGAGGTGAATACCGGAGGCTATGACGGCCATGGGCAGTATATTGTCGATTATGCCCTGGTCGGCAGCGGCGGCCCTTACCGCTATCAAGCAGTTGACGGGAAGGCTGAAAGCATTTACAGCAACGGTCCCAAAGGCGGACAATTCCGGGGCTTCGGCACGCCCCAGCCTACCTTTGCCCTGGAGTGCGCCCTGGATGAAATGGCCCAGGCCCTGGAGCTGGACCCCCTTGATTTCCGGATCCTAAATATCCTTGAGCAGGAGGGCCGATCCTTTCTCGGCTACCCAGTGCAGGAATCCCTGGGGTATCAGCAGGTTTTATCTGCTTTAAAACCCAAATACCAAGTTTATCTCACTGAGGCGCAAGCCTATAATCAAGACCAGCCTGAAGCCAGCCCTTACCGGAAAGGCGTGGGCCTGGCAGGAATGTGGTACCGGTTCGGAAAATCAGGTTCCTTGAAAGTTGAAGCCTGGTCGGAGATCAGCCCCAGCGGCGAATTGATCATTTATTGTTCGGCTCCAGATTATGGGCAGGGCAGCAGCACCGCAATGAGCCAGATGGCTGCTGAGGTGCTGGGTGTATCCCGCGATGCCCTCAAGGTTGTGAATGCGGATACCGCCCTGACCCCGGACAGCGGCATTCAGGGCGCTTCCCGCGCCACGTACTTTGTGGGGGGAGCCGTGGTCCAGGCAGCCAGAAATCTCAAAGATGCCCTGCTGACCACCGCGGCGGAAATCCTGGACTGCCCGCCCGCTTCCCTGGTTCTGAGCATGAAGGGTATCCAGCGCCAAAGCAGGGAAGAGAGCAGCCAGGAAAATTTCTTGATCAGCTACCAGGATCTTGCCCAGGAGTTTAACCGTCTCAATTTGCCAACCAGGTACCAGGGCATATTTGACCTCTCAAAGCAATTTCCGGAGGAAACCCGTCCTGCGTACATCCCCTTGTTCGTGACTGGAGCCCAAATCGCAGAAGTGCTTGTCAACCTGCATACCGGGGAGGTCAAAGTCCTCCGGATGACTGCGGCCCACGATGTCGGCAGGGCTGTCAATCCCCTGGATGCCAGAGGCCAGATCGAGGGAGCGATCATGATGGGCCTGGGAACAGCCTTAATGGAAGAGTACCTCCCCGGGATCACCCAGGGGCTGGGAGATTATGTCCTGCCCACCTCGATGTCAACCCCGGAGATTGAGGTCATTCTCATTGAAGAACCCAGCTTCGAAGGTCCCTTTGGCGTTAAAGGCCTGGGTGAAGCTGCCATCCTGCCCACTGCGCCAGCCATTATCAACGCCATTTCCCGGGCAATTGAAACCCGAATCTACCGGCTGCCAGCCACGCCAGAGCGGGTGCTCGGCGCTCTTGAAAGACATGCGGTGAGAGGATCATGAAAGGATATCTCTCTCCCCAAACCCTATCCGAAGCCCTGAAATTGCTTGATCGGAATCAAGGAAAAGCTCGAATCCTGGCAGGCGGGACGGATCTGATGCCGGACATCCAGGCCGGCGCTTTAGATCCTGAAATTATCATCGACATCAATAATATCCCGGAATTACAGGGCATCGAAATAGGAACAACCCAGGTTGTGATCGGGGCTGCCGTGCCTTTTGCGGTGATCAAAACCCATCCTTTTCTCAAAGCCCATGTGCCAGTGCTAACCCAGGCCGCTTCCTCAATTGGCGCCGGTGGGATCCAGCAATCTGCCACCTGGGCCGGGAACATCGTCCAGGCCATGCCCGCCGCGGACGGAGCGATTGCGGCCATCGCTCTGGAAGCCCAGGCGCTGGTTTGCAGTTCTCAGGAGCAAAATTGGCGGGATATCAAGGACCTCTATCTAGGGCCAAAGGAATCAACCATTGATCCCACCAGCCAAATCATCACTGCCATACGATTTCCGATTCCCCCACCAAATCAGCTGTGGGGCAATGCCTGGATGCGCTTAGGAAGGCGTTCAGCTCTCATCCTGCCCATTGTGAATTGTGCGGTCAACCTGCTGCTTGAAGAAAATCAGGGGTCCAGAACCATCTCCAAAGCCCTCATCGCCATGGGTCCTGCTGATGTTGTCCCATTCCTGGCGGACAAAAGCGCTCAATACCTGGTCGGCAAACCACCTGATCGGGAAACCTTTGCCAGGGCAGGTGAGCTAGCCAGCGAGGAAGCGCGGCCCCGCTCCAGCCCTTTGCGGGCATCCAAAGAATACCGCCATCACATCATACCAGTGCTGGTCCGGGATGCTTTATCCCAGGCAGCCCAAAGTTCTCATCCATTACCTGAAAAATGATCAAAGGAAGGAGTAGCGATCATGTCCGACAGATTTTCCGCAGTCCCCAGATTAACCCTGCTCAGTGAAGAGCAATGCCAGATGATCCATCAAGCAGCCATAAAAATCTTAGCTACAACAGGGGTCCGTGTGTACCATGAACAGGCCCGGTCATTGTTAGGATCCGCAGGAGCTAAGGTGAGTGATGAAACCTTGATCCATATCCCCCAAGAGCTTGTGGACTGGGCCATTGAAAGCGCTCCCAGCCAGATCCAGCTCTATCAGCGGGGAACCGAGGAGGCCCTGGTCAATCTAACCGGAAGAGAGGTCAACTTCGGCACAGGATCGGATTGTTTGCATTATCTCGATCCCCGGGACGGCAAGCGCAGGCCTTTCACCTCTCAGGATGTGATTGACGCCATCCATGTCGTCGACGCCCTCCCTGAACTGGATTTTTGCATGTCAATGGGAATTCCCGCAGACCTGGGCGAGGATAACGCATATCTCCATCAGTATGCCTTGCTTCTGGAGCACACCAACAAACCGGTCGTCTTTGTTTGCGATGATGAGGCCGACTGCGAAGCCATCGCTGTCATGGCTGCCGCAGCCGCAGGTGGAGAAAAACGCCTAAGTGCTTTTCCAACCTTACTGCTTTACTCTGAGCCAACCACTCCTCTGCAGCACTCAAACACTGCAACTGGAAAGCTGTTGTTCATGGCAGAACACCAACTGCCCATCGTTCACTCACCGGCTCCCATGATGGGCGGCACATCCCCGATCACCCTGGCTGGCGGATTAGCTCTGGGTAACGCTGAGACCCTTTCCAGCCTGGTGATCCATCAGCTCCAAAACCAGGGAGCCCCTTTTGTATACGGCAGCGGTCTCCACCATATGGATATGAAAACAACCATCAGCGTGTACGGCGCACCTGAGTTTCAACTTGCCCGGGTAGCGATCGCGGAAATGGGCCAATTTTACCAGCTTCCTTCCTGGGGATACGCCGGGCATTCAGATAGCCTGGTGATGGATATGCAAGCTGCAGCAGATGCCGCTTTCTCGATCCTGGTTGCCCTTCTGGGCGGGAATAATCTGGTGCATGACGTAGGTTATTTGGAAGCCGGTCTGACCACCTCCCCCGAAATGATCGTTTTCAGCGCAGAGATGATCTCCATGATGCGCCGCTTCATGACTGGTTTTGGACTATCAGAAGAGGACTTCGCTCTGGATCTGATCGACGATATAGGGCCAGGCGGTGATTATCTGGCAGCGGATCACACCTTTGAACACTTCAGATCCTTCTGGCAGCCGCAGCTGTTCACTCGCCAGCGAGTGGAAGAATGGCTTGCTGATGGAGAATTGACACTTGGTGATCGTCTGCGGGAACGAACCCTCGCGCTCATCAAGGATCATCAACCTGAACCGCTCCCGGATCAGGTTAGACAAACTATCCAGGAGGTCCTGTCAGACGGATGAGACTGATATGTAGATAATCAGCCCCAGAGGGACATTCATCCCCTTTGAAGCAAAGCTTTCTTGACACCCAATTTTGCCAATCTTATAATGCAATGGCTTGGACCATTGCTGTACAGAAAACAAGTATCCACCAAGACAGGCTCTATGGACTTTATAAAGAATTTCAATGGCTTGGAACTGATCTTCATCGTCATTCTTGCCATCCTGCTCTTTGGTCCTGAAAAAATCCCCGAAATTGCCGCCACCCTGGGCAGCTGGGTCAGAAAGATCAGAAACCTATCTGCCAGGTTCATGGAAATGCTGGATGATGAAGCCGGGCTGTCTGAAATTACCCGGGAGACTTCTCAGATCACATCTTCCCTGAACGAAACACAAATTGACGTCAATCTGCGATCCCAACAAAGCCGTCCAAAATCGCCAGACACGTCCCGGGAACCCGGCACATCAAGCACCCCGGCCTCAACTGATCCCGGAAAATCAACCCCGCCAAAAAACCAGCTTGAAGATCGTCTCCACACCCTGGAAAAAGAACTCGAACAGATCAGGGCAGAAATCGCTCAACAGGAATCAAAAAAGGCATCCCCCAGCGATGACGGATAAGACCGAATCAAATCAGCAGAATAACATGAACTTCCTGGAGCATCTGGAAGAACTCCGGGGGCGGTTGGCAAAGTCCATCATCGCCTTGCTGGTTGCCAGTGCAGCCAGCTTCTCAGTTGCCAAGTTCATCCTGCAATTCCTTCTCAGCCCGATGGGGGATTATCCGGTCATCGCTCCCCGCCCTACTACCTCTATTGCCATCTTCATGCGCATTTCCCTGATTTCCGGAGTGATCGTGGCCACACCGGTCATCGCCTATCAACTGCTGTGCTTCATCACTCCAGGGCTGACGCGGTCCGAACGCAGGTCATTGTACTGGATCATCCCCGGAGTGACGATCAGCTTTTTAGGCGGGGCTGCTTTTGCATATTACGTCATGGTCCCTGCTGCCATTCCGTTTCTGCTGGGATTTCTCTCAGACATTGTCATGCCCACCTGGATGGTGGATGAGTATATCCCCTTCATCCTTTCCCTTGTATTCTGGGTCGGGATCAGTTTCGAAATGCCTCTGATCTGCTATTTCCTGGCCCGGCTGGGCATTCTCTCCAGCCAGCAGCTGTTGAAAGGCTGGCGAATCGCCTTGATCGCCATCGCTGTTTTGGCCGCTGCCATCACACCCACGCCGGACCCGTTTAACATGATGCTGGTAATGGTCCCTCTCCTGTTGCTATACTTCCTGGGCATCTTCTTGGCCTGGATAGCCGGAAGGCGGCTGGCAAAAAAACTGGCAACTTAAGAATTTCCTTGATACAGGTTCCTTGTCTTTCTTCTTTTAGCCGTTTCCAATTTATAAAGTAGTTGACCCTAATATTGGGAAATGTCAAAAGGAGCGTATCCGGTGTATGAATTCCACTGGCCCACCAAAACCTTCGTTGGTCCAGGCGTTCTCAAAGAACTGGACCAGCACGTCCTGCCAGATAACGAGGACGACCGATTACTGATAGTCGCGCCGCGTGAGCCCTGGGCCGCCTCGCTGGTCGATACAATCACCCGATCGATGCTTGATGCTGGCTGGAAGGAAGCAATTTCCTTCCAGGAAGTCGAACCGAACCCATCCTGGACTACAGTAGAACAGGGCATACAAACCGCCCTGGAGAACGAAATCACCTCGGTGATCGCTTTTGGCGGCGGGAGTGCGATGGACGCAGGAAAAGCAATCGCTGACCGCAGCGGAGCAGCCAGGTTGATCACGCTGCCAACGACCGCCGGCACAGGAGGAGAGATCTCTCCCTGGGCAGTGATCAGCAACCTGGATACCCGCGAAAAGGACAGCGTGGTCTCCAAGTGGCCGGATATGACCTTTCTGGACCCGGAACTCACCCTCACGGTTCCACCCCTGGTCACCCTCTTTACCGGCATTGACGCCTTTATTCATGGTTTGGAAGCCTACCTGGCAAGCAGGGCAAATCCCTTAACAGATGCCCTGGCAGTTCAGGGAATGAGTATGATCGTGGGACACCTGGAAACTGCCGTGGAAAACGGGGAGGACTTACCAGCCCGGTCAGCCTTGCTGCAGGGCAGCTTGTTCACCGGCGCCAGCATGCTGCATGCCGGCCTGGGGCTGATGCACGCGATAGGCAACGTCACCGGGGGCCTTTATCATGAACTGCCCCATGGATTGATCCTCATGCGCTGCATGGACCCCGTCCTGACATTCAACCAACCCGCAGTAGGTGAAAAATACCAGGCCATCCAGGATGTGGTTGAAAAGGTCCGCGAGATCACCTTCAGGCAGTTTAGGCGATTAAGCGTACCTGAAATTCGCATCGCGGAAGCGGACCTGGAATCATTGGCAAACCGGGCCGTAGAGAACGTCAATGCCATCACCAATCCCCGCCCCGCAAATGCTGAACAGGTCATTCAGCTGGTCAGGGAGTCCTTTACCGTGGAATAATCAGCCTGATCTAACTCAGTCCATTCTTCAGACAAGGATGCATATATGGTAAAAAAAATAACACCCCCCCAAAAAGGACTGCCTGGAGGACAATATAAACCATTAACCACGGATCAAGTCGAGCAAATCCATCAAGCATCCCTGGATATCCTGAAAAGAACTGGCGTCCAAATCGAGGAACCTCAAGCCCTGGCTCTCTTCAAAGAACATGGAGCTGAAATCGACGGCAGCAGAGTCCGGATTCCCGAAAAGATGCTCCAGAAAGCGCTGGACAGTGCAGCGAAAAGAGTTGTCCTGGCCGGCAGGGATCCGGAAAATGACTTGAACCTGGAAGGTCAGCGAGTGCACATCGGCACAGGCGGCGCAGCGCTGCAGGTTCTTGATCTGGAGACTGATAGCGTCCGCCCTGCCAACCTCCAGGACGCGTCTGATATGGCCCTGCTGGTAGACAGTTTGCCCAACATTCATTTTTATCTGCTTCCCATCTATCCCACGGATATTCCAGAAGAATCCGTCGAGATCAGCAAATTCTACGCTGCCCTTAAAAACACTGGTAAACACGTCCAGGCCGGGGTGTATACCAAACAAGGCCTGGAGGACGTGGTTGCCATGGCTGAGCGGATCATGGGAGGAGCGGATGCACTGAGGAAACGCCCCATTGTGAGCTTTATCACCAGCTGGATGGTCAGCCCGCTGCTATTTGCCACGGATGTTACCACCCTGCTGATCGAAGTTTGCCGATTGGGGATGCCAGTTGTCCTCTCTTCGGCACCGATGGCGGGCTCAACCTCGCCGATTACCTTAGCGGGTACGATTGCGCAGCTGAATGCCGAACAGCTTTCCGGATTGACATTGACACAGCTGGTCAATCCTGGCACGCCGGTTTTGATCGGCCCAATACCCGCCACAGCCGATATGCGTTCAGGGAGCTATTTAGGTGGTTCGATCGAACTGGGCATGGCCAACGCGGCCATTACCCAGATGGCTCATTTCTATCAGGTGCCGATCTATAACAGCGCGGGGATGACAGAATCTAAGCTGCCAGATATCCAGGCCGGGATCGAAAAAACGCAATCCGTGATCCAGGTTGCCCTGGCAGGCTCGAACTTCATCCATCACGCGGCCGGCATGCTGGAAGACATGTCAACCATCGCCTACGAGCAATTCGTGATCGACAATGAGATCCTGGGCATGGCCATGCGCGCTGTGCGCGGCATTGAGGTCAACCCAGAAACACTGGCCCTGGATGCCATTGATCGAGTGGGGCCAGGCAGTCATTTCCTGAGCGACCAGCATACCTTCCGATTTCTAAGGTCAGAACATTACTTCCCTTCCAATGTGCTCAACCGCAAAGGACGGGAAGAATGGGAGGCAGAAGGTGGGAGCGATGCCCGCCAAGAAGCAATTCGAATCGCCCGCGAACTCCTGGCATCCCATCAACCCCTTCCTATTGAGCCAGAAATTTGCGCCTGGATTGAAAATGAATTTGATGAGACCCTGATCCTGACTAAATGAAATCAGTCCAACCAGGGATAAGAGTACAATAAATAAAAATACCTATCAAAGGAAAATATAGTCCTTCTGTGGAGATAATATGACTTTGCAATTACCTGTTCCCACCAGACTACCGAAACTCGACATGCTAAACGCGGAGCAGATCCGAGAACTCCATGCTGCCACACTTGAAATCCTGCGTCAGATCGGGATCAAACTTGAAGACCCACGAGCGCGGGACTTGCTCTTAGAGGCTGGCGCCTGGGAAGATGAGGAGCGGATCAAAATCCCCGAAAAATTAGTGCTTGACGCCCTGGGCAGCGCTCCTTCCAGGATACCCATGCATGATCGACTGGGCAACCTGACCATGCCGCTGGAGTTGGGAAAGGTATTTTTTGGCACTGGATCAGACACGATCTACACCAGGGACAAGAAAAGTGGTGAACGGAGAAGAGCGACCATCCAGGATGTGGAGGATTTTGCCCGGCTTTGCGATGCCCTGGAACAGATCGACTTTGTGATGTCAATGAGCAATCCTGTGGATGTGGAACCGGATGACCTGTATATTCACTCTTTTGTATCCATGCTGCGAGGGACAGTTAAGCCCAATGTCTACACCGCAAAAGACCTACAGGATATGAAGGATATCTACCGGATTGCGGCTGCGGTCGCAGGAGATGAGCGTACTTTGCGCGAAAAACCCTTTTTCCTGCAGTATGCTGAACCCATCTCACCGCTCTTCATTATTGAGGAATCGATGCAAAAGTTGATCTTCTGCGCTGAGAAAGGGATTCCCGTCGGCTATATCCCCTCCCCAAATCCTGGCGGTGGGGGTCCGATCACAGTTGCCGGCTCAGTGGTCCTGGGTAATGCGGAGTGCCTGTTGGGATTGATCATCAGCCAGTTGATAAATCCCGGGACACCATTTATTTACGGGATGAACACAGCTGCCCTGGATATGAAAACCACCATTGTCAGCTACGGAGCGCCAGAATGGAGCCTGGGTATGGCTGCTTGGACTTCCCTGGCCCACCACTATGGTCTGCCTGTCTGGGGATACGGAGGAGCAACAGACAGCAAAACTGTTGATGCTCAAGCAGGGATTGAAGCGACTTTTTCATTAATGACCGCATTTTTGACCCGAAATACACTGGTCCATGATGTGGGGTACATCGAATTCGGTTCTACATCCTCGATGGAAATGGTAGTCATGGCTGATGAGATCATCCGCATGACCCGCTTCTTTATGGAGGGGCTCCAAATCGATGCCAATACACTGGCCTTAGAAGCAACCAAGCGGGTCCGACCAGGGGGTGGATATATTGCTGACAAACACACGCTGCACAATTTCCGGACTGCGCAATGGGCGCCAAAAATCATCGATCGCAGCTATTATGACAACTGGGTCGAAGATGGCGGCAAGGATATGCAAGCCCGGGCCAATCAAACCGCGAATGAGATCCTGGCAGACCATCAAGTGCCGCCTCTTCCCAAAAAAGCAGAGGGAGTGATCAAGGATATTCTTGCGGAAAGAAAAGCCTCCCGAAAGGATAGGCCTGAATAAAGATGTGAGGTCCAGATGTTTCAGTCCTTATCAGATGTCCAAAAGTATCTCAAAGACCACGATATCCAGGCTGTCGACCTCAGATTTTATGATCTCTGGGGAAGACAGCACCATCTCACTGTGCCTCCAGTCCAGTTCACTCCTGAACTGCTGGAGCATGGGATTGGTTTTGATGGATCATCAATTGGGTTGAAAAACGTCAAATCAGGCGATATGGTCATGGTTCCCGATCTCGGGACGGGTTTTATCGATCCCTTCTGGGAAGTGCCAACCCTCAGCTTTCTGTGCACATCTCTCAATGCCTCGGATTATCAAATCTTCGCCAATGATCCCCGCAACCTGACCCGTAAAGCAGAAGCTCACCTTAAGGAAACCGGCATCGCTGATGAGAGCAAATGGGGACCAGAACTTGAATTCTATATTTTCGATGAGGTCTATTTTGAGAACAGGGACCATCGGGCAGGCTACGAATTGATCTCCTATGAATCTGAGTCTGACAGTGCTTCCAGCCCTGGCGGATCCTACATCCCGCTGCACGGCGGATACCACGCGGCCCCACCCAAAGATAAAAGTTTCCAGCTTCGCCAGCAAATCTGCCAATATCTGCTGGAGATGGGCTTGCCAGTCAAGTACCATCACCATGAAGTCGGCAGCTATGGCCAGGTGGAAATCGAGACCACCTTGATGGGCATCCTGGAAGCAGGAGATGCGGTCCACTTGATCAAATACACTGCAAAAATGGCGGCTGGAGGAAGAAATCAAGCGGTCACTTTTATGCCCAAACCAATTTTTCAAGAAGCCGGGAACGGCATGCATTTTCACCAACATCTCTTTAAAGAAGGGGTGAATCTCTTTTATGATCCCGAAGGATATGGCAATCTCAGCCAGGTCGCTCAGTATTACATTGGCGGCCTGTTAACCCACGGCCCTGCCCTGCTGGCACTCACCAACCCCAGC